>OCHN01000256.1_pt1 | contig 60167 bp, 59 predicted proteins | sample 1538911 | NCBI WGS metagenome assembly OCHN01 (sample SAMN04571736, study PRJEB22368) | human gut metagenome | biome: human gut; material: stool | host: Homo sapiens | place: Luxembourg | collected 2013-01-11 | reverse complement strand
CGCACCCTTCGTCACATCGAAAACCGTCTGCATATACGCACTCTGAATTATATCGCCCAGATGCGCTGTATCAACGCCTATTTCGGCGTTTGCAAGACGTGAGCACATATCACTTATCTTGCTGTCAAGATCATTCAACCGCCCTATTCTGTGGGCGTATGCAGGCGATGATAACAGTGTTTCAAGCTGTTGTTTCTTCTGCTCATCGGTGCAGGTAGCAAGAGCGGTCTTCATCTGCTCAAACATAGACTTATTCGGTGCGTTTTTGAGCATTGTTTCGGCTTCGGCAATACTCAGTTCAAACTTGTCTGTAAAGGCGTTAAAAACGTCATTCGCTTCCCCTTGCAGATACCGTGCTGTTGCGTAATAAGCCTTGCCGAGCGTATCGGCGGTGCTTTCCGCTTTTGCCGTGTAGCTTACCATTCGTCCTGCGGCTCTGTCCTCCCAATATTTCTTACTCTGATTCTTCATTGCTTTCGCCTCTTGCAAGCGGTGTGTTCATAAACATCTGCTGCTGTGCCGCTATAGCGTCCTGCTTCTGCTGTCGGAGTTCTTCTGCGGCACTCTGAGGATCTTTAACAAACGGCAGGAGCGAGAGCAGCGTTTCCTGCGGTACTTTACCGTCAAGCGTTGCCACCACCTGGGATAATTCAAGCTCATTTTGAGGAAGTGAACGTGTAAAGGTTATGTCTATCAGCTTCGGGTCGATATGACCGCCTTTTATACTGATTATGTTGGAAAGGCACTCAAGGCGGTAACGTAAGCCTTCTGCGAAATACCGCTCTTTCGTCTTGGTAATCTGCTCAAGGTTAAGAAGCTTGTACTTCATAGCAACGCCCGAAGCATTCCCTGCAAAATTGTCGTCCGACATATCGGGCACGCCCGAAATCTTGTGAATATCGGTAACAATACTCTTTCTCAGCACTTCCACGCTTGCTTCATCAAACTGCCGTGTCAGAAAGCCTATTTCGCCGTCCTGCGACAGCTCGACGACCCTGTTGCGCTGAATATCGCTATAAGTTTCCGCTTTTTCATCGTCTGTTTCACCGAGTATCTGACCTTTGATGTACATCAGGCTGTCAACGAACTGCTCCTTGTCGTTAACCCTGTCTGACTGCAACGTGTTATATGCGTCAATAAGGCTTATGACCTGCTCGAAATCGCCCTGTCGCTGTCCGTCATTATAGATCTCATTCAGCGGTACTTTGCCGAAATAGTGCGGTACTGCCTCGCCCTCCGATTTAAGTCCGAAGTTGCTTGTAAGCTCAAAGTCCTGCGTTATCGTATCAGTCATAAGCTGACACTTGAAGCACTCAGGCGTACTGTTGCCCGGCTCGAAAACGGGGTAATAATACACCGCAAATACGGGATTTTGTTCCACAGTATCATCATAAACGACAAATGCGGACAGAGGAGTGATACGGGCAAGCTTCGGACGGCTGTCAGTGTCCATATAGATAAGTTCGTATGCTCTGCCGAATATTGCGGCATCGAGTGCAAGGTCTGCGTCCTGCGTACTGCTGTCGGCATAAGAAAGGCAGTCAGTTATTGCCGTAATATCCGTATCATCTTTACCGCTGTAAGAAACAGGAGTAGCTATCAGATACGAAGATGTAAACTTTGCGATATATGCGGCGTGATTTATCATAACACGGTTGTTGCACAGCATATCGTCACTTTTACGTCTGTCGCAGATGTGCTGTCTGCCGCAGTAGTAATTATCCAGCATCGCAAGGCGTGGCATTTCGTACTTATCGTGCTTTTCTATGTAATCCCGTGCTATTTTCGGCGTTATCATCTCCGCCGTTTTGTCCGTTGTGAAAATCGGTGATGTTATCATAAGATCTCCTTAATAGATTCCTAATTTTCGCTTGCTGAGCGTTGATTTCACTATCTTCCTGCCGATATAGTCCTCAAGGGCATAACGGATAGCGTCTATGGTGTGATTGTTCTTGTCGGGGAAGTCCGCTTTCAGTTCTCCCCTGCTGTCACGATCAAGTTCATATTCGTTGAACTCACGGGCGGCGTTCGGGCAACGTGTGCCGTCAATAACGATTTCTTCGAGGTTCTGAAGCCACGTTATACCGTGCTCGACGCTTCCCGGACCTTTGACTGCCGTCCTTATGCGAAAACCCCTGTCCCGAAGCTCATCGTTTGAGCGTGGCTCGGCAGATTCGGCAATGATTGTACCGTTCTGTGTATTCTCCTTGCGGATTGCATTTGCAATAACGTCATACTTTGCGGCGCACCGGAAAAATTCGTAAAAAATAAACAGCCTATTTCGCTTGCTGTCGAAATGAGCTGTTATATATACAAACGGATCTGCGCCGTAACCCCAGTCTATACCACGCTTGATATGATCGAATGACTTTATTTCCTCGTCTGTAATAGGACGGATAGTAATGTTTGTGAACACCTCTGCGCCTGTGCCGGTCACCTCTCCGAGATATTCATGCCTGTACTGCTCCGGCTTTGTCTGCTCAAGGTGCTTTGCTTCAATCAAAAACTGTTCTCCGAGCCATTCTGCCGGCACAGAACGATAGTCGCTGTGATGCACTATCTTGTCCGAGCGGGGAACAAGAACCTCGCTGTTTATCCAGTTTCTTTGGCTTTTCGGCGGATTGAACGTGTAAAAAACGGTGTATGTCGCACCACCTCTGAGCAGGGATTGATTGATGGTGCGGATTTCTTCCATACCGCCGAACTCGTCCGCCTCCTCGTACCACACATAGCGGATATACCCCTTTCTGACTTTGGTAGATTTCAGCTTTTTCGGCTTGTCTGCGCCACGAAATAAAATACGCTGGCCTGTCGGCGTGTAGACAAGCTCAAGCGGTGACTGTCTGCACTGCCATAAGTGCGACACGCCGAGCCTTTCTATTGCCCACAGGAGCTGTTCATAAACGCTGTCTTTCAGATACAGTCCGACTTTGCGGATAACGACCGCATTCGCCATAGGATCTTTCATCATACCGAGCGGTATCTCTGTTGATGCAAAAGATGATTTTGTCGAGCCTCGTCCGCCTTTTAGCCAGTAATGCGTGTGCCTGTCTGCCTTTATGTCTTTATGCAAGTCGTAAAATGACGGCGCTATAATGTCGCTGAGCTTAACAGTCGTCAACTATCTTCACTCCCACATCTCCGTCAATGCTGACCTTCTGCGTGTACTCCCCCGTCATCTTATTCAGCGTGTCAATAGCTCTGATACGGTCCGACAGCTCGTTCTGTTTATCCTTAGCTATATCGGAAAGTATCGCCTGCCGTTCTCTTGCCGTCATTATTCGGGCGGTCTGAGCGGCTTCGGTTAATTCACGGATATAGTCTGCTATGTTAGTATTTTTTAGTAATTTGTCAGCGTTCTGACCTGCGTATTTCTCGCTGTATCCCGCCTGTATTGCACTCTGAGCGGCGTTACCGCACTGAGCGTAATATTCGGAAAATTTCTTCTGTCTTTCGGTCATTGGCGGTACACCGTCCTTTCTTTTGGGTATAAAAAATAGCCGCTCCGGTTAGGGAGCGGTTGAAAGTTAATTATTCAGGAAGAATTTGCTGTTTGTTGTCTTTACCAAAGGTTGAATAAACTTTCTTTATGCTATACTTCGTTGTGTCTTCAATAGGCTTTCCATATTTGTCTTTTTTATATTGCAGAGCAACTAATACTTCTAGACCTATTCCGGCAAACAAGTTAATATTACCTTCGTCAAAATTATCTTTCCATTGTTCATCTTCTATTCTTGCTTCTATTGTCCTATTTTCGCTTGTTTTAAATGTCCACCTGCTATTACCTCTCATTACTGGCTTTATAACAATCAAGCGCATTCGCTGTTCTGAGGTATAGAAACAATCTTCAGCAATGTGATCGTTAGGTGCACATATATCTTCAAATTGAGCTTTATCAACTTTTACAAACTCTTTTCCGTCTTCTCCGCTTATTGAAAAGCAATTTCGATTTGAGTTTGAAAGTGAATTGCCAATATTTATTACAGAATTACGAACGGTTGAATTTTCAAAAAATACAGCACCTCTGTTATCTGTCACATAAACATTTCCGTTTTTGTTTTCTATATGCACACCATCATCCCTCTCTACGATAGATTTTGGCGGATTCTGATGCAAATGCGCTTTTATTTTAAACCACTCTCCAACAGTTTCAAGAGTGGTCTTTATCACATTAACGCCACCTGCAACGGCATCGAAAGTTTGTAATGCTGGAGCTATAGCAAGCAATTCTGTTATAAAACTTCCTGTTTTAGCACTAACAACTTTTAAATCACAATTGCAGTCACTTCCAGAAGCTATAGTTATCAGATCATTCAAATTCAACAACTGAATAGCTAAATCTTTTGCGCTGATTCCTTCTTCTCCGCCTATGTATAATTGAAATTTATATTCCTGTGAAATAGTATCTATGCTATCCGTATAAACGCACCCCCAAAAATCACCAGTTTTCTACATTATAACCGATAATTTTGGAGGTGTCAACAATTTATTTATATTTTGTCATTTTAAATTATAACACCCTTAAAACGAACAAAACGAACAACATTAACGCAAATACCGATTTATTCGCATTCTCACACTGTCGGGTGTGTTATCTCCACCGATTTCTACCGCAGTTCTCACCATTGTATAGCCTTGTATGTACCTGTAGTAGAACATATCCCTTGTCTGATTGTCCGCAATATTGCTGATGAAGCGTTCTACTTCTGCTTTCTGTGCTTTAAGTTCGGACAGTCTTCTTTTCTTGGCAAGGTGTGTATCGTTATCCGGAACGCCGGAAATCGTGACGCTATGTTTGACATAGGGATATTCGCTCTGTGAGCCCTGTGTACTGTCGGTTACCGCCGCATCGTTCAACTCTGATTCAAGCTGCTTGATACACTTGCAGGTGTAGCGGTAATCTTTAAGTTCTTGTTTGGTCATTGTACCTCCTCAATATTCACGACAGACAAGCTGTCCGCTTTTCTGTCTTTAAGCTCAAGCACATAATACCAGCCTCTTATCTTGCTGTAACGGGATATAACACCGCTTATTGTGTATTCGGCGGTTATTCCTCCGTGTGTATGCCTTACGGTCTGACCGCTTAACATAGCCTGCTGAACTTCGTCTATCGTCATTTCAGCACCTCGACCTTGATATATATTCCGGGATTTGCCGCCCAGAACTTTTCGCATATCTCGCTTGCGACAAGCGCATCGTCAGTCCAGAAACCGCAAACAGTCATGCAGTCCTTCAGCATTTTCTGAAGATTGTCGGTATCTGGCTTCGTTATACGATACTCTCCGTCTTTGTGCCGTTCTTTCGGGAACAGCCACTTTGTCGTCAGCCTTACGCCCTTTTTATACGGCTTGTCGGGTTTATGCTGAGAAAGGTACGCTGTCAGTTTAGCCTTCGCCGATCTGACTTCGGGCGGATCATAGAATATCGGCTTGCCGTGAGAAACCGTTACTTTGTGTTCCTGTGCCGTTACCGTAGGCGGTATCATCGGCATAAAAAATTCAGTCTTCATCATCGGCCTCCTCAAAATCTACACCGTGCCATTTGCGAGTTGTGCCGTCATATATCACTGCGCCCGACTGTTTGACTATATCCCAGACATACTTAAGAACTTCCGGCTGTTTGACGAGCCACCAGAGTGTCCTTGCTTTTCTGTAATCAAAATCCTCATCGGGAATCTTGTGAAACAGCGGCGGCATTTTTTTAGCTGCCTCGATTATAGCTTGTCTTGCTTTGCTTGTTTTTGCCATTTAAGTTTGCACCTCCTCGTGTGCGTCATTATTCAAAATACTTTCTGTCGGGCTACCTCTGCCCCGACAGAAGTATTGTTTATAATAATAGATTTTCCCTGACAGTGAAAATCTCGATAATTCACCGACTTTTTCACTCTGTAGGGAAAGTGAAAATTCTCGACTTTTTCACTGACAGTGAAAGAAATTTTCTCGACATTTTCCCTGACAGTGAAAATGAAAATCACCGAGATTTTCCCTCGCAGTGAAAGTTTTCACTTCGACTTTTTCCCTACCTCGTTATCGTCGATCCAGAAACCGCCGTGCTCTTTTATACGGTTTCGGACCGTCTTTTCGGTCACGCCCATATACTCGGCCATACCGGATAAAGTAACCTTGCCGTCAATCATGCAAGCATCAAATGCCGTTTCGAGCGATTCTTTACGCTCGTCCTTACGTTCCTTTTCGGTCTTTTTCTTGCTGAAATTCTTTTGCCAGCCTACTGCTCTGCCGTCATCGGGCTGTATGTCTTTTAATACGTCGGTCTTGTCTATACGATGAACGGGATAATCAAACCAAACGTTCACCGGCGGGAACTTCGGGAACTCTCGGAGCGTGCCTTCTATACGCCACGCTGTACGGCTCTCTGTGCGTTTTTCACACTTGGTAATGAAATCACACACATGCTTATAATCTGCGTCCGGCACAGCGTTTCTGAGTGCTTCACGCATCTGCTTTGCACTGCATATATCATCCTGTGAAACATCGTCTTCGTGTCCGCATTTCTTCAGCTGGTCATAGCATATCTTGCAGGTCATCTTGTCTTTTTCGTGCTTTATTATGCTGTCGGTAAGCTCCAGCTCCGTAAGGTCAAGCAGTGCATCGGGATCTCTTGCGAATACACCTGAACCCGAGGCTCTGTCCATTGAACGCTTACCGCCCTGTGCACCTTTTGAATGGTGATGACAGTATATAACTGCACAGCCAAGCTCCGTGCATACCTTATCAAACTGATTGCAGAAATGCGCCATCTGATCTGCGCTGTTCTCGTCACCGGTAATAACCTTATAAATCGGGTCTATGATAATGGCGATATAGTTCTTCTTGCTCGCACGGCGGATAAGTTTCGGTGCGAGTTTGTCCATCGGGACAGACTTACCTCTTAGGTTCCATATATCAATATTACTGAGATTTTGAGGTTCCCAGACAAGTGTTGTATATACATCTTTGAAACGGTGCAGACAGGAAGCCCTGTCAAGCTCAAGATTTACATACAACACCCTACCTTTGGTACAGTTCCAGCCAAGCCATTCTTTGCCTTCCGCTATTGCACAGCACATTTCTATAAGAGCATACGACTTACCCGCCTTTGACGGTCCTGCGATAAGCATTTTATGTCCCTGTCTGAGTATACCATCAATAAGTGGCGGTGCAAGTTCCGGAAGATTGCTCCACGCATCAGCCATGCTCTCGGTATCGGGCAGGTCGTCATTTACACTTTCTATCCATTCCCGCCACTCATCCCAACCGTTTTTACCGATGTCTGTATCAACTATGTACTGCCTGTTTTCACCACGCTGAACACCAGGAAGACGTGATAATCTTGACGGATTACGATTCTGCGTATCGGGTGACAGTCCGTTTTTCTGACATATCTGATACAGAAAATCTACACGTTTACGGTATTCATCGTAATTTGCGGCATCTACCTTTACAATAGCGTGCAGTGACTTCTTTCCGCTGTATACAAGCACAGCTACGGGCAGTTCAAGCTCGCAGATGATTGCGTGCTGTTTTTCTATATCTACATTGTCACTTTCAACAAGCGCATATCTGTATTCGGTTACGTTTTCATTCTTAACGCCTTTGCCGTCAAGAGGATTGAAACGTATCCATGCCCCCGCCTGAGTGTTGTAATCACCGAGAACAGAACCTATATCGCCGTCACACTGCGACAATGATTCGATAAGCTGACCTGCCGTGCGGTCATAATAGCCCTTGTTGGCAGGGATGAATTTACCGTCTTTTTCGTAGCTTTGCACAACATATCCGACATTTTCGCTCTGCTCGAATAATGCTTCAAGGTATCTGATTATTTCTCTGTGAGGCTGCCAGTCTGTCGGAGCGTTTATTTCTTTGCCCTCTATCCAGTTTTTGTTTACAACAACGTGTTCATCGTGATGTTCGTATGATATTTCATCGTCCCAGTCAAGCTCACGTTCTTCTCCCGTGCCGAACATCATTCCTCTGTCCTTAGCCATCTGAACTATGGTAGCGCCCGTGACAGGCGAGGAAGAGCCGTTGAAGCTCTCCCATTTCTTTTCACATTCGCCTTTATGGTATCTGTTGTCATTTGCCGACCAGTTATCCCATACGGTAACGGAATAGCCCTCTTCTTTGAGTGCCATACCGACATTCACCCATTCCTGATAGGAAAGGTCTGACGGGCTTATATATTTAAGTGCTTCGTTAAGGTCAAAATCAAATTCCGACATCTGAATTATTCACCACCTTCGGTTCATAGCTTGCAGGATCTATTCCGTTCGGAACGTGCCAATTGTTAGCCGCTATTCTGTCAATCAGATTTCTTGCACTTTCAAACTGCCATGTGCCGACGTGCTTAAAGCCTCTGCTTTCGAGAAAACGTATCTGCTTCGGTGTTGTAAGTCCGAGAGTGCGCCGTTTGCCGAGCCTGTCCAGCAAAAGCTGAGCTTTACCGGCATTGTCGATCTCATCGGGGAATATACCGAGCTTTTCGAGCGTTGTTTTCTGCTTGTCCGACGGAGGAGAACACTCCCAGCCGAATGCCGGAACATAGGAAGATAAGTCTTCCGCCTGAATGCTCATTTCATACTGGAGAGGATCTACAAGTTTTCTCTTGCGTTTTTTCATTTCCGCAAGCTGTTTTGCAAGCGCTTCCTCACGCTGAGCAACTACATCTTCTTTTGCCTTTTCTTCCGCCTGTTCAATATCAACCGGCATACCTGCCGCCGCAATATTTTCGGTCATCTTTTCGGCAACTTCAGGGCTTTCACATATCAGATGTGCAGGACGGCACAGCTCGTGCCTTTCTGTGTGCCACAAAAAGTCAAGAAGCAAAAGATCTTTCTTACCCTCACAAAGCCTTGTTCCTCTGCCGACCATCTGACAGTACAGCCCTCTTACCTTAGTAGGTCTGAGAACTATTACGCAATCTACGCTTGGACAGTCCCAGCCTTCCGTCAGAAGCATTGAATTACACAGCACATTATATTTACCGCTATCGAAATCAGCAAGAACAGTACCTCTGTCAATGCTGTTTCCGTTGACTTCTGCCGAGCGGAAGCCTTTTTCGTTAAGTATCTTGCAGAATTTCTGACTCGTTTTTATAAGCGGCAGAAATACTACCGTTTTACGTTCCTTGCAATATTTCAGCATTTCATCCGCTATCTGATACAGATAAGGGTCAAGAGCCGTGTCAATGTCACTCGCCTTATAATCTCCTGCCTGAGTGCCGACACCTGTCAGATCGAGTTTCAGAGGAATGGTAAGTGCCTTTATCGGTGAAAGATACCCTTCTTTGATAGCTCTCGGCAAAGTATATTCATACGCCAGGCTGTCGAATACCTGTCCGAGATTTTTCATATCTCCTCTGTCCGGTGTTGCCGTAACTCCGAGTACCTTTGCTTCATCAAAATATCCGAGTATCTTCTGATAGCTGTCCGAAATGGAATGATGCGCTTCATCAATTATGATCGTATTGAAATAGTCTTTTGAAAATTGTGCAAGTCGCTTTTCTCTCATAAGCGACTGTACAGAGCCTACCGTTATACGATACCATGAGCCTATACAGCTTTCTTCCGCCTTTTCTACAGCACAGCCAAGCCCGCAGGCATTCAGTATCTTGTCCGCCGCCTGTTCAAGCAGTTCGCCCCTGTGCGCAAGTATAAGTACCCTTTCTCCGTTGCGGACACGGTCTTCTGCGATTTTTGCAAAAACTATCGTTTTACCGCAACCCGTAGGCAGTACGAGCAGGGTTTTTGAATTACCCTGCTCCCACTGTGAAAGTACCGCTGTTTTGGCTTCTTTCTGATACGGTCTTAATTCCATCAGAATTTACCCGGTGTAAATACACCCGCCTGAGAGCTTGCAGGTGCCTGAGAAACAGTCTGTGCCGGTGACGGCTCATAGAATTTTTTTATTCTGTTAGACTGCATTTCTTCGCCATTCTTGTTCTTCCAAGTATCTATGTACACCTTGCAACGACCTTTGGCACCGATGACGTTGTTCCAGTTCATGCGAAGCGGTTCGCCGTGTTTCTTCTGACCTATGCCGATAAAGAATGCCGAAAGCATACCCTCACACTTGCTGTGCAAAAACAGATTATGCTGAATTGTGGTTGAGCCTTCCGGAGCGTCTATATGAATAGATACTACAGCCTTGTTGCAAGGGGGAAGTTTTTCGCTTCCCTCATGCCTTGCACGCTCGAAGCCTGTTATCGTAAAGTCGTAGTCACCTGCGGGAAGAAGCGTAAAATCGCTTTCTTTCTCAATTACGTCGTCCCAGCCTAATTCTTTTTCAAATTCACTCATATGTTATTTCTCCTTTCGTTTATCAGAACGGGTAAGCCTCGTTCTCATAGTCTGTCATAAGCATTTCCGTTATCATTGCTTTTACCTGCTCCCATGCCCCGATAAGCACGCCCTCGATAAATTCCTTGGGATAGTCCTTTATCGGCATATCGGCAGGGAAATATCCCTTGCTTGCTACTGCCGCTCTTATCTGCTCTTCCGTTATGCTGTTTGCCGTCATAAGGTCCGCAAGAGCTTTGGGTATTCCTGAGCTTTCCTGTGTTATTGCCGGAGCAGGAGCCGGCGTTATATTATCATTCGTGGCGGTTGTTGCGTTTTCTGCAGCTGCCACTTTTGCAACAGGTGCAGTCTGAACGGTAACGGCAGGCTGTGCGGCAATATTTCTTTCGATAATGTGCTTTATCTGCCCGTACTCCATCGGAATTTCTTCCGGCAAACCGTAACGGTTCTTTGCGTCCCAGCAGGGATGATGTGACGTGTACATTATGCGTCTGCCGCCCTGTGCCTTATGCTTTTTGCCGTCCTTGTCAACCGCTACCGAAATAGTCTTGTAGTTTGCGAAAAGCACCATATCAGCCCATTCTTTAACAAGAGGAGATATAAGATTGGTTGTCTTCTTGCCGAGCTTCAGCTCCCAGCGGTCATAGCTTCCGAGCTCATCGGGCTGTTCAAACTTTCTGAGGATAGCGTGAGCTGTAAGTACAACGTTAACTCCGGCTTCGATAACATCTTCAAGCAGATTAAGGAACCTACCGAACTCTTCCTTTTCGTATACATAGCCGTTGCCATAACCGAAATCCTCGATACCCTTTTTGTCGTACTTATCGCAGATAGACTTGATGCAAAGCTGTTCTGCCCAGTCTATCGTATCAATTATAAGCGTGGCACAAGGCTTATTGAGCTTGACATACTCAATCTGACTCTTAAGCAGCTCCCACGATGTTGGTTTATCAAAACGGGCAACGTCCATTTCCTTTGTACTACCCTCGGTGTCGATGAATAACGGATTGGGAAACTGCGATGCAAATGTTGACTTGCCTATTCCCTCAGGGCCGTATATAACCACCTTCTTGGCGGTTTCGATTCTGCCTTTAGTGATGTTCATTGTTGTACTCATCAAAATGTACCTGCCTTCCATGTTGTAGTTTCTTTCTTTTCAACCGGCTTTGAATAGCCGTCCTCGATTATGATACTGCACTCGTCACCCGTGCTAACTCTTGTGGCGATTGCCTGTAAGCCCTCGCTTTCAAGCCATCTGCCAAAGTCGTTCAGCGTATCGGTATCCATCTGTTCCAGCTTGTCTATAAGCACAAATCCGCAATTAGGATTGAGCTTGCGGACAATTGCGGTCGCAACCTTGAGCTGTTCCGAGCCGGACATATTATCCCATTTAAAACCGTTGTATGTAAGCTCGCCGTTATCTACCGACAAGCCCTCAAGCGGTAAGTCTGCACCGTCAAGAAGATCTGTTTTAGCTTTTCTGACAGACTGTATTTCTTCGGTAAGCTGTATATACTGAGTTTTATACGCTTCAGCGTCAAGTTCAGCTTTTTCACGGTCAAGATTTGCACGGACCTTTGCGTTTATCTGCTCAATGTCTGCTATACTTTGTTCAAGCTCTGCCGTGCTCTCGTCTGCAAGGTCTTCAGCGTCACGATGTGCGGTTTCAGCGTTTACCGTTGCCGTTTCAAGTCTTGCCTGTGCTTCTTCGTATGCCTTCCGAGCCAACTCAAGTTCTCTGTCGTACTGCTCTCTGAGCTGTCTTTTACGCTGATTTTCGCCGTTTCTTGCAAGAATATCCTGCTGCTGTCTGATAAGCTCGGTTGCAGACACAAACTCTTTCGGTGCATCTGCGAATACTGGCATTTCCTTAGCGTATTTCTTCTTCTGATCCGCTATCTGACCGATAGTGTGACGCTGATTGTACAGCTTCTGTTCTTCGGTTTCAAGTTCGTACAGCTTATCGCCTACACCGATTATTCTGAGTAGCGTATCCGCCTTTTCCTTGCTCGACCGGTCGAGAAACTTAGGAAGATCAAGCGCAAACTGTTCTACGAATTCGTTGAGCAACTGCTGACCGCCCTTGTTGCCGTCCGGATCAATAACCTTGAGCGTACTGTTATTGCCGCTCCTGACTACCTTTATACCGTTGCTGAGCGTAACTTCCATGTGGGGCGGAATCACAGAGCCTTCTCGCACAGCCTGTGACGGTTTCAGCCTGTCACCGCCAAGTGCCCATGCGATAGCGTCAAGCACTGATGTCTTCCCCTGGTTGTTCTTCCCGCCGATTATCATAAGACCGTTCTCGGCAGGCGTTAACTGTACCGCTTTTACTCGCTTGACATTTTCAATTTCAAGCGAACTGATTTTTACTGACATTTGGTTTTCCTCCTTATAATTTAGCAATCAAATCCCCGCACGCATTCAGAACGGAACGGAAAGCCTTTATATAACTGCTGCGTTCATTTTCTGACGCATTGCTTACAAGCTCTAACGCTTCATTGAATTCACGCTGTATATTTTTCAGATGAATCTTGAAGATTTCTTTACTGTTGCCACTTGCTTCTTCGTGTGCAATCGATTGCACTTTTTTCTTTTCATCAGCAAGCTTTTTATCGTATTCCGCTCTTGCGGCAGCTTCGACTTCTGCTCTTATTTTTGCAATATCCTCCGCTGAGGGTTCGGCAACTGCCACTTCAACAGGACGCTTTTCAAGTTCAGCTATCTGTAACTTCAGCTTTTCATTTTCTTCTGCGGTTCGCCGCATAGCATTTCCTGTATTGTCAAGCCGTGCTTGTAACGAATTGATCCTGCTGTCTTTATCCTTGTCACCGTCAGTTACTGATGTAAACTCAAAGCGTAATTGTTCGTTTTTATCGGTAAGCTCCTTTATCTTTTCCTTAAGCTCTCTCACTGACATCTCTTCGGCTTTGCCGCTCTCTATAAGCTCCTCTCGCTCATCTTTGCCGAGAGATTTAAGAGCTATTAGTTTGGTACTACCGAGATACGCAAGTCTGGAAAGATCATCTATCTTGTACTGTTCAACAAGTGATATGAGATTATAAGCCTGTCTTTTTCCCGTCTTTGTGGCGTTTTCGCAGTATTCGGCAAAATCGGAATATCCGAGTTCTGCATACAGCCGCCTATCTCTGATTTCCTTAAGGTCTATGGCAATCTGCGTTAAAGACTGAGCTGCAACCTGTTCCTGAATCATCAGATCCTGATGCACCGCCTGAGCCTGCTGATACAGTGTAAGCTGTTCTGTCATGCTGTTTTCCTCCTTGATTTTGTTTTTGATTTTTTTGCCGCAATACCGTCAAGGTACTGCTGATACATCTTTTCAACATTGATTATTTCCTGTGGCTTTTCCTGTCCGCCGTTTGTAACCCAGTTGTTTTTATAACCTCTGCACTGGACTATTTTATAGTCGTTTGATACCTCCATCGTGTAGTACGGCTCGTCCGGTGCGGATTTTCGGCGAAGAAACATAATTGTCAGCTTGCCGGTTGCGTGTCTTTCGGCGTAGCCGCCGACACAGTGGCTTAGCTTCTGACCTTCGGCAACTATTTCGTCTGTGCTGTCAGGCTGACGGATAAAGTAATCACCAATCGAAAATTCAAGTATCTTTCGCTTTAATTTCAAAGTGTTCAGCTGTTCAGCCAGTTTAGCGTTTTTCTTCGCTTTTTCTTCACGTTCCCGTGCCTGTCGTATAGCTTCTGCACGGTCGTGAGCCGCTTTCAGATTTTTCGGAAAGCATATCTGTCTGTCGCTGAAATCGGCGTTGAAGCTTTGCATTATACGGACATAATCCATATAGTCATAAATCGGGGTTTTCTGCTTTACAAGATACTTCATAATTTCGTATCTGTCGGCAGGTAACAAAACGAGTCTTTTTTCAAGTTCGTCAAGTGTGCCAAAAGAATAGTGAACAAAATTGAATGTATCAATAAGGCATTTAAGGTCGATAATCTTAGGAAATGCCTCTCTCGCTTCAAAATAATCTCTGTACCCGATTTGTCCTTTGCGGATTGCCCGCATAACATCTTTTGTTACACCGAGCATTTTGTGCGGTTCGGTTTCAGCCCAGTTGATCATGTCTTTGTTGCGCTTTACGCTGTTATATAAACCACACTTAACGAGCGCCTCAACATTTTTGTGCGACTGCCAGAACCTCAGATATGATATGCTTCCGAAGTTCTCACTTATTGCCGAATGAGCACAAGCTGTTCCTTTTAATGCAGGAAAATTAACGAAGCTGTAATAGCTATAATTCAGAAATACAGGCTCGCTAAATTTTGCTCGTAGCCCCCAGCCTGTCACTACCTTTGTGTAGTAACCGTTTTTACTTTCCCACACATACTTTGGTCCGTATCGAAACGCCTGATTTGCCGTGAACAAATACCGCTGAACCTCATTGATTGCAATATGCGGCATAATTTCACGAGCATTAAAAAGCAGCGTAACCGTATAGAAACGTATGTACAGATTATCGGTTTTGCCGTCTGACAAAAACACTCCGACATTTGATTTGCACTCAACAACCGAGCCGTGAAAGTTGTGATAATTGTATATCGCAGTGACAGTTTCGCCGCAGTGCGAGCATACGGTAGTCTGTCTGTGTTTGATTGAGCTGTCATACTCACCGGGATACAGCTTTTCTTCGCATGCCGTGCAATATGCTGTGCCGTCATTATCTATAATAAGATATTTAATCGGCAATGTCTTTCTAAGCTCACGTTCAAGCTCTGCTGTAAGCGGCGGGAAAATGTCTGTATAGCTTTCGGCATCTTTTCTTGTCATGCTGCACCTCAGAAGTCGAGAAGGCTGTCAAGGTCAAGCTGTAGCTTGCCGCTGTCTGCTTCTGTGGAAGTTTTGCTGTTGCTGAATCCGCCGTCACCGAGATCAAGCGTCATAGTGCATTTGATGTCAGCACCGGGAAAGTAAAATGCTACTGCACGCTTGTATACTTCGAGATCTTCGAGACTTGCGCCTGCACCTTTGACCGTTGCCTTGAGGCAGTCGGCAAAAGACTTGCCTGACTGCTCTATGGCCTGTTTAAACTCTGCATTCTGCTCGCAGAATTTACAGATAGTTTTCATCACAGCATTCTTTACCGCTGTTTCATGCTTGCCGAGCTTTGCGTTTGTCAGCTCGGCTGTAAGTTTTTCTTTGATACTCATATTGACTTTTTCTCCTGCCAGTGTTATACTGGTCTTGTGTAAAATTTGCTTTGCTCCCTTCGGGGAGCTCTTTTTTTTCTCTACCGACAACCTCATAGACCACTTTGTGTATGTTTGTCATACTGTAGCACGTTTCGCTTTGCGTATGTCCTTTTCTATGAAAGTGCGTTTCTGTCACATCGAAAAGGTGTGCATTATAGCTTTCAAACACAAACTCGCACCAGTTGTCGTAATTGCCATACTCGGTACGGAAGATGTCACCGGGCTTCATTTCTGCGGCGGTCTTGATAATCGGCTTGTCATATCTAATCATCATCGTCTTCGTCCTCCTCGCCTTCGCAGTCTGTTACATTGATATTGTTCACAATGCCGGCAAGTGCTTGAACAATTGCCATTACTTCTTCGTAGGTAGCAACCGTTGTGCTAACTTTAAACTTCATTTCTTCCCTCTCTCTTAATCCGTATCTACATTAATCCCGGTGATCTCTTTGAAAATAGCCTTGTCGAAGTTCGGGATTGCTGTGATAATTGCCTTTTGACGATCAGAAAGCTCACACCACCAAAGAACGGTAGATTCGGAATTATCCAGTTTTTTCAGATAACCGTCCGTAGTTTCAGCTTTCGGGTGTTCTGCCTTTTCTTCATCTGTCATATTGGAATACTGAACCCACTGTACTACATTGTTCGATATCCGCTCAATCAGGCAACAAGCTTCACTATTCAACCAATCACGATATGTCCAGCTTGACGGCTTATTGAACAGGTAAATTTTCGGGCTTGTGGTGTTAAAACAACCATTAGAAAAGCTGCACTTGTTCCAATCGCCACTGTTGCAATCGCCGCTGTTGCAATCGCCGCTGTTGTGATCGCCGCTGTTGCAATTGCCGCTGTTGCAATTGCCGCTGTTGCGATTGCCGCTGTTGCAATCGCCGCTGTTCCAATTGCCGCTGTTGCGATTGCCGCTGTTGTGATCGCCACTGTTGCAATTGCCGCTGTTGCGATTGCCGCTGTTGCAATCGCCGCTGTTGCAACGTCCGGTGCAACCTTTCCCGGTGTTTACAAGGCCAAGCAATTCAGACCACGGGATTTCACGAACTACTTCAAGTTTATTCGTAGCGCACTTATCGCCTTCTTCTGATACTTCGCCGTAAGCTATGACTTCTGCAACCTTGTTATTCGGGTCGAATGAATAATAATTGAAGCAGTCGCTTGCCCTCTTGCAGAAGTGCATCCCTTCATTACAAACAGACGGTGTAACATCTTCTTCAAACCTTCCGGGACAACCGTACTGCTTGTTTTTACACGTCCAATCAGGATTGAACACCTTGAACCCTTTAACAACTCCTATTTCACTCATTTTCTTTGTCCTCTCTTTCTGTTCAGCTCCGCCACCTGCCTTGCCCGGCGGTAGTTCTGCTGCTCTTCCAGTGTTGCTTTCGCCTTCCAGGCAACATACTCGCCGTAGCTCATGCCGTGATCGGTGGCTTCTTTGGCAAGCCTTTCAAGGTCTGTCATTGCGTCCACCCCCGATCATATCCCTATACCATACCTTCATCAGCCATCCCAGCCCGTACCAGACCGCAACAGCGACTACTGCAACGGGTAACATCTCGCCGCCGATTGCCTTGTATCCTCTCTGGGCATACGCCAGCACCGACATCTGTATGTACATCATTACTGCCGCAGAGGCTGTTATCCAGGCTCTGAGGAGCAGGGACAGTATACAGACAATTATCTTAGATATTTTCATTTTTACCTCCTTATTAAAGTAACCTTCCTTCGTACCACGCTATAAATCGCAATGGATGAATCTCATACTTGTATTTACCGCCTGCACAATGCCGTGCAATACCAAAATGATAATCACCCGAGCGAAGCATATCATCAACCGTCTGTGTTGATACGTCAAGCAAATCGGCTACTATCTCCTTTGGCACTTTCTTATGCCGGAGAATAGCAGGCTTGTACTTTTCTTCCCATTCTCTTTCAATGTTGGCTTCCATGCTCTCACCTCCTCCGTTTGTTGCTATTGTTTCCGTTTTGGAAACTTAACAAGCAAAAAAAATAGCATTTTTCTCGCTATTCGACAGCCCGAGACAAGCGGAAATTTTCTGTATTTCACTTGCTTTAAACTCGCTTTCATTATCGAGTTTCTTATACAATCCCTGACGTGTCAATCCTGAAATCTCTGCTAGCTTTTGTAGCGTAATATGCTTCTTTTTTGCAATTGCCTTTAACAGTTCGCTATTTGTCACTTTTAACCTCCTTTCTGTTGTCACAATGCAATAATAGCACTAAGTTTCCAAAATGTCAACCCGTATTAACACTTTTCTGCATTATGCACAAAAAACGCAGTGAATTATTGTTTACATTTTAGAAACCAATATGTAAATTTTAGTTGACAATACCGCAACTTAGCTATATAATTAAAAGTAGAAAGGATGCGATATTATGACACTAGGCGGACGAATCCGAGAACTTCGCAGAAAAGCCGGTTTAACTCAATCTGCACTTGCGGAAAGAATCGGGTATTCCACAAAAGCGAGCATCTCAAAAATCGAATCTGATGTATTGGATGTAAATCAATCAACCATTGTTGCTCTTGCCAAAGCGTTAGGAGTTACCCCCAGCACTTTGATGGGTTGGGATGACGAAGAAAACAATCCGGAAAAAAGCAACATAGCTTATGTTATAAAAGACGGGATATATAACATTCCACTTTATGAAAGCGTTTCAGCAGGTTTCGGTGCCACTGCTCAGGACTGTATTATAGATTATATACCTACAGTTATCCGTAATCCGTATGAAGCTAAAGAAACCATAGCAATAAAGGTCGCCGGCGATAGTATGTATCCTAAAATAGAAGACGGCGACACCATAGTAATCCACAAGCAGGACAGCGTTGACAGTGGACAGATAGCTGTCGTTCTGATAGACGGCGAAGATGCCGTTGTGAAAAAAGTCAAGTATGACAAATCGTGGGTTGACCTTATTTCCATCAATCCCGAATACAAAACACGGCACTTTGAAAAAGAAGAAGTTAACAGACTGAGAGTGCTTGGACTTGTAAAACAGATAATAAAAACGGTCTGAGGTGACAAATGAGCCTATTTAATTTACTCTTCGGTAAGAAAAAACAGCCCGTAGAAAACAACCCAACTTCTGCAGAGCCACTTGCCGAACCAACAAATGCAGATGATGATCTTGCTAATACTCGTTTTCTTAACTGGTATGTTAAAGGAAAGCACAGTTCTTTTCCAAAATGGATGCACTATGAATGCAAAATAGACGATCCTCATTCAAAGGAAGAACAGATGATAGGCAGAGGTTTATTACAGCATTCCGGAACAATAAAGGGCGTTACCGACTGTGTTCTTACGGACGCAGGAAATGATTTTATCAAAGAGCACGCCGAACTGCTGACAGCTATAGAGTACCAGAGATACGGTATTACAGTTGACGAGTATATTTCAGAGAAAAGAAATCTTGGCGATACTGTGCCTGATGAAGTAGCGAAAGCTATACTCAACCGAAGACTTAACGACACTTTGCAAGAGCAACAATACTGTGCTTATCGTAACGTACTGCTTTCTTTAGCTGAACTGTCTAAAAGTTCTAAGAATTACGAGGAAAGTTTACAGTATTATCTTTACACTCTTCGCATAGATTTATCAGGGTTAGAAGATGGCGGGAATTTAGCTTCTTATCAGCTTATCATCGCTCCGGCTGTCAAAAAAGCTATTTACGAATATAAAGACTATTATGCACCTAAAATGCTCAACAATTGTCAAAAGCTTGAAATTCCTGATTCTATCGTCAGTTTTGCGACATTCAAGAAAATTGTTGCAGACATTCTTGCAGGCAATAATACGCTTGTAACAGATTTTGTATCACAAAGAACGATGAAAAAATATGACAATGTTCCAAGTGAGGAGGAGCTTGACAGAGAAATAGCAAAACTTGGTGTATAAAAACTTCCCCGCCGTAACAAGCGGGGAAAAAATTTAGGAGGTGTTTATTATGAGAGCACGCAAAAAGGGCGACGGAAGTTTCAGAAAACTTAAAACAGGCCAAATAGAATTGACCATAAGTGATGGCTATGATATTTTCGGAAAAAGATTACGTTACCGATTCTACGGCTCTACGGAATCAGAATGCCGTAAGAAGTACAAAGAGTTTATTAAGAGCGGCGGAGAATCAAAGCGAGCAACCGACGACTATTCGCTGTCGGAATGGATTCCTGTGTGGCTGGACACATACAAGAAAAACAACATACAGCGAAGCACGTTTGAAGAATATAAGTATCTCTTACAAAAAGTGAGCGATCATAAGATAGGCAAAATGAGTTTGAGTGACATCAAGCCCATCCATATTACCGATTTTTTTGCGAACCTTGATTACAGCCAAAGTATTCGGAAGCGGTTACGCTTTTTGTTGAACGCCTTATTTGAGGACGCAGTAGACAACGATTATTGCACAAAGAATCCCGTTACAAGAGCGCAGATAGCCAAGAAGAAAGCAGGACAGAAGCAAAGTTACACAGAGGAAGATGCAATCGAAATCTTAAATTTTGCCAAAAACGATGATACTTTCGGGCTTCCAATAATCATTCTTTTGTCAACAGGAATACGCTCCGGTGAGCTGAGAGCTCTATCACCGGGAAAGTTCGATTTTAAACGTAGCTGTGTACTTATTGACAGTGCTGTTAAGCGTGATGGAACGATAGGCCCACCAAAGAACGGCAAGGAACGAATAGTACCTATCAATAAGAATGTAATGACTTTTATTGAAGAAAAAATCAACAGAGCTCAGAAGTATGTTATCGCTGATTACATTGTTACAGAATCAAGCCTGCGAAGCAGATATATGTGGTTCTTCGATCGTCTTAATAAGCAACTTGCGACTGAAGGAAAGCAGCCTATAGAAGTTTTACCGCCGCATTCAACACGACACACATATAGCACGCTGATGCAGGCACGAGGAATGCCGACTGCCGTTGTATCGAAAATTCTCGGTCATCAGTCTTTAGAAGTAACCGGCGGTTACACACACATGGATGATTATAAGATACTTTCTGAAGCAGTTAACAAATACACAATGGCGTAATTGTGGCGTAATCGCCAATTACAACACAAAAATTTCAAAAAAGAAAAACCCCCTCAATCGCAGTGACAGAGAGGATTTACGCATGGCTGGGATAGCGGGATTTGAACCCACGAGTGACGGAGTCAAAGTCCGTTGCCTTACCGCTTGGCTATATCCCAGTATAAACGAATGCCGCCGGCACTATAAGCCAGCGCAGGCGGCATTCGTTCTTAATAAATATGGGGTGGGAGATGGGACTCGAACCCACGATCTTCGGGACCACAATCCGACGCGTTAACCAGCTACGCTACACCCACCATAAATGGCACGCCACACAGGATTCGAACCTGTGACCTACCGCTTAGAAGGCGGTTGCTCTATCCAGCTGAGCTAGTGGCGCATGGTCTGCATTTTCATATTTATCAAAATAAATAAGTTTTCACTTTCGTGAAAACTATGGAGCGGGTGATGGGAATCGAACCCACACAACCAGCTTGGAAGGCTGGGATTCTAGCCATTGAACTACACCCGCATATTCATTAACTGCTTTAAAAGCACTCATCTCATTGACGCTTGTATATTATAACACAATAAAAATGAAATGTCAAGACTTTTTTGAAAATTTTTCGATTTTCTTTTACAGCTTAAAATTTCCGCCATTTTGTGACAATAAACGTCCCGTAAAGCAGATACATATTTTATTATTCGCCTCACATCAGATCCATCCCTGCCCTTTTAGCAAGGATGGATATGACGTTATGGCATTTAAGTTTTATCGCTTATCAGGCTCTAAAGCCCCTTGGCATCCTTCAGCGTGATACCGTTTTCACCGAGTGCGATTTTATGATCAAGACCTACGAACTTGCCGTTTTCCTGCCACAGGACCTCCTTTACAAATGCATACTTTTCTTCATCCCACGTTGAAAAATCATCAAGCACAAGTCCGCCCGTATCGCCCGAATTGGCATTGTAGCACCAGAACGTGTGGTTAAGATGGTTCTCGCTTATCAGACGGCGCATACAGGTCATCCATTTAAGATTAGGCTCCTTCATAAATCCGCCCCATTCTCCTATAAGAAGCGGTGCGGTATTGTTCTTGTAGATGAAGAACCAGTTGTCCTGCCAGCAGTCACGCATAAGGCTGTCAAAATCATAGTCGCCCTCAAACCACGGCTGCTGATAAACCGTAGGACCATAGTCGTGCGGAGAATACACCAGCTTGTTCTGATATTTTCCGAGATTGACAGGAAAATCCTTTACACCCCTGAGATTACCGCCCCACCAGTTGAAATAGTAATCATCATCATTTGTCGAGCTGAAATCCTTGTTGCTCTTAATATCTGTCGGATATATCTCGGTACCCTCTACCATTATAAGCACATTCGGATTCTTGGCAAGTATTCTTGATGCGGCAGTTTCGGCAACATATTTCCAGTTGTTAGCCGAATCGGAATCGTTCCATATCGCCGCTTTATCCGTTTCATAGGGCTTGCCGTGCGGCTCATTCTTGAGATCGTACGCTATTATCGTATCATTATCCTTATAACGCTCCGCCATCCACTCAAGCGCCTTGTAATAATCCTCTGCGCTTACCTTGTCGGTATACCAGAGATTCACCGTATGCCCTGAAGCATTTGTTTCTGCGGAATGAATGTCCGGCATAACCTTAATGCCGTTCTCCTCCGCCAGCTTCAGAAAATAATCGAATATCTGAAGGCTGTTCATACTGTTAAGCTCTGTGTTGTAGGCATTGTTGTAGTTTGCCTTGGGATATTCTCCCGCCGCCCACGAATTTATAAGCTCAGCCGACATCGGCACACGGATAAGGTTGAATCCGTGATCGGCAATAGCCTTTACGGACGACTTAAGCTCACTGTTCCACAAGCCGTCAAATGTATTCGTGCCGGTATTATATCCAAACCAGTTCACACCTGTAAGCCACACATGCTTACCGTCTTTATCAAGGATTTTGTTTCCGTCCGTATGAAGCCAGTCGTCACCCTGTTCGCCGTCCTTGCTTCTTTCAAGCAGTGCGTCAACATCTGCTTCGGAAGTGCCATTACCGTTTGCATTCTGATTATTCTGATTATTCTGATTATTCTGATTGTTCTGATTATTCTGATTGTTCTGATTTACATTTCCCGCTTTAACAACGCACTGCGTTTTGTTAAGCTCTGCCCTGTTTATTTTCAGTTCTTTGTCCGTATTCAGATTACAGCCGATAACCACAGTGGAGCCGGGCTGAATATCCCCGTTATATTCAGCGTTTGTCACAGTTACCGTATTTCCGTTTTGGCTGTATGTGCCGTTCCAGCCCTCACAGCCTTTAAGACCGTCTATTTCAACGACCAGCTCCCAGCCCGAAATTCCACTGTTTGTATTGTTGGTGATACCAAACTGAACTCCGTAATTCATATTGCCGTCGTCGCCCCACGAATTATCTACGGAATATTGCAGGACAATGCCGTCTTCCGTTACAGTGCCCTGCGAGCTGTCTGTCGAAGTATCGCTCTGCGTGCTTTGGGATAATGATGAGTTTTCGCTGTTATCTGCGGATGTGCCGCTCTGCGATGATGACGATTCATCGACGGTTTTCCCTCCCGCAAGAATCACTGCGAGCGTTACCGAAAGCCCTATTATCACCGCCGCCATAGCCGCTATAATTACGATAAGCCATTTAGGCACTGCCGTCTTAACGCCGGCTTTTGCCGCTTCGGTCGTGCTTTCACTCTCAGCCGATATTTCAGGGCTGTTCTGCTCCGGATTTTCTTCCGTTTGCGAAACATTTGTGTTCTTTTCTTCCATGATATATTCCCTTTCAGATATTTATTCCGTTACGAAAATCTCGTATTCTCCGCCTTCAATTATATCCGACAATCCGTAAACCACACTGCTCAGCACATATTCCCCGTCATTGATATATATTTCTATCAGATTGCTGTCGACATAGATTTCGAGCCTGTTTCCCTCTTTCACAACAGGTGTTTTTGCAATAAGTCTGTAATTTTTATCATTTATAAAAACCGCTGTACGATCAGTTATGATAATATCATCTTCACGGCGGATGATATAACCGCCGATATTTATGCTCTCCCCGTTGTTTATCGCTGTTTTCAGCATATATCCCGATTTATGCGAAGGCTTGCCGCTCTTTTTTGAAAAGGCTTTTCTTATGTTCGGGTGAGGTGAAAAATATATGTGATTATTTCTCATGTCAACCACACGAGGTATACACATCATACCTATGCGTTTATTCTCATTATCGCCTACCGCTTCGGGCATTCTCGCCCACGCAACAACTACACGTCTGCCTTTTTCGTCCGTATTGCTCTGTGGCGCATACAGGTCTATGCCGTAATCAAACATACTGTATTCATCGCTCATAGTCATTTTACAGCTTTTTTCGTCAAAATCCGCAAAACAGCATATCGCCGCTGAATCATACGTCATATTATCATTAAGTATTCTGATGGGCGAAAAGATTACTACGCCTTTACCGTTGACTTCAAAATAATCAGGGCATTCCCAGATACAGCCGAATCCTCTTTTTTCGCAATAATTCACATATTCCCAGTTTTCGAGATTTTCGCTTTTGAAAAACAGGAATCTTCCGTTATTGTCAAAGGTGCTTCCGACTATCATATACCACGCATCACTGCCACGCCATACCTTAGGATCTCTGGTGTCGGATTCCGAGCCTGAAGTGCTGTCACGCAAAGGTTGGATTATCGTAGTTTTCGCATTGAAATTATCAAAGGTATATCCGTCTTGCGAAACAATCTTCATCTGTGACGCTATAAAGCCGTAATTCAGTGCGCAGTTGATATTTTCGGGATCTTCCTCACGATAATTTATGCCGGTATAAAAAATGTGCATTTTCCCGTCATGCTCGACCGCACTGCCCGAGAAGCATCCGCTCCTGTCATTTTTCTTAGTAGGGTAAAGAGCTATCCCCTTATGCTCCCATGTAACAAGATCGTCACTTACAGCGTGTCCCCAGTGCATTCTGCCCCATACCGGCGCATAGGGAAAATGCTGATAGAACAAATGGTACTTACCTTTATAATATATAAATCCGTTGGGATCGTTTATCCAGTTTGACGGTGATTTCAGATGTATCTTATCCACAAAAAACTCCTTTTCTCATTCGCAAATCAATTTTCCTTACCGTATATTGTCCGATATAACAATTCGCAGAGCCTGCGACAGCTCTGCGAAAGCATTATTGCCTGCTTTATTTTTTAGTAGCGGCATCCTGATTGTCTTTTTTCAGATGCACATCAAGCTGATTATAGGGTATCTCGATACCGTTCGCATCGAACTGCTCCTTGACCGCTTCGTTAAGGTCAAAGTATACCGTCCAGTAGTCCTCAGCCTTTACCCACGGATAACAGGTTATTCTTACAGCACTCTCGGCAAGCTCGGTTATCCTGATTTTCGGCTCAGGCTCTTTAAGTATAAGCTCGTGAGCGTCTGTGATACTTTTGAGAACCTCCATTGCCTTTCTGAAATCGGCATTGTAAGAAATCGTATAGACCATATCCACACGCCTTATTCCAAGCGCTGTATAGTTGGTGACCTTCTTTGATGTTATCTGCCCGTTGGGATAGAAGATAGCTTTATTATCATATGAATGAAGCTCGGTGTACCACATATTGATTGCTTCAACCGTACCCTCGACGTCATCAACCTTGATGTAATCTCCTATTTTGAACGGCTTTGTGAGCATTATGCTGAATCCGCCCGCTATATTTGAAAGGCTGTCCTGAAGCGCAAGTCCGATGGCAACGCCTGCCGTTCCTATCACAGCTATTATAGAAGTCATCGGAACGCCGAGAACGGCAAGAACAATAGTAGCGAGCAGCGCATAAAGCAGTATTCTGACCAATGAATAAATAAAGCGTGAAACAGTCTTGTCGATAACATCGTGTTTCATACCCCTGCTCATCATTTTCAGCACGAGTTTGGAAATAACTATTCCTACTATCAGTATTATTGCCGCCGCAATCAGCGTAGGCAGATATCCGACAAAAGCGTTTATCATTTGATTGAAAAATGTTTCAGCTTCTTTTATCTGCTCCTGCGCATTCTCAAGCGGATCGGTAGACGTACCGACCGCCTGTGAAAGCAATGAAATATTCAAGAAAACATCTCCGTTCCGATTTTAATCCGCAGTATCCTCTGCCCTCTCGGTTACCTGTATAGATACCTTGTATTCTCCTGTAACCCAGCTTCTGACCTTGGTTCCACGCAACGTGAATTCCGCAGTCACATCTTTAAGCCCTGCGGTAAGCGTAGTTCCCATAAGGTCTATTGTTGCATAAATATCCTTTGACGCAAGCGCCGCTATTTCATCTGCCGGACCCGTAACATTGACGCTGAGTTCGTTTGTAAGAACATCGACATCAAAATTGTCCGGTGCGTTTATAATACGGATATTATCCTTCTGGACAGTATAGCTGAGGAACGTGTAATTCTCCGCATCCTCAAACGAAACCATGGCGGATGTGTTTCCGCTGATATTCTTATATCCTTCGGGTAAAGCTATCGGAAGCGTCAGCTTCTGCAAATACTTGGTCGTAAGCTGACTGAGATCTATCGTTCCTATCTCAAACTTCTCCTGTGAATCAAGTGAATCGTCGGGTGAAGAAACAGTGAGCGATTCCGGATAGATGCTGTACTTAAGACTGCTTAAATCAAAGTTTGACGGAACATTCGTAAACTGTACCGTAAGAGGCAGCGTTTTCTGCTTATACAGCGTTATATTCACAGTGTAGCTTTCGTTGTCGTATTTTATATCGGGATTTTCGATTATATCTCCGTTACTGCCAAGCAGAACAATCTGACCTTTTGAAGAAACCGACTCTGAGGTTTCGCCTGCAAATACAGAACGTATCTCGACCGATTTCACTGCGTCTATTGCGGTGCTGTCGCCCGTAAGCGTTATAGTCGAAGGCTCAGCGGTAACGCTGTCTATCTTCATACCCGCCGTAGCGGTAATGCCTTCAGCTACAGCCTTCATACTGCCGTCGGAAATACTGAACGTTTTTGATACCGTCTTTTCGACCTTGAGTTTAACGCTAAGACCCTCATCGTCAACCGTACAGCTGTTGTCCTTTACCGGTGTTACGTTAACCTTTACCTTATATTCACCCGGCGCCGTAATAGCCGACAGATCCGCACTGGCTGTAAAATCGCTTGCAGTAAGGTTTCCTACCTCATATCTTTTGCCTGTTACCTGTACGGTTATCTTATCAACATAACTGTTCGTTACGGAAAGCGCATTTTCCGTCATATATTCCGTAGCCTTGACTTCAACCGGAATATTGCTGACGTGAGTAGTGACATCGGGGAATATCTGCATTGAGATTGCAAACCATACAATGATTGCAATAATCAGCGCAAATATAATATTCTTAAGATTCTTTACAAAATTCTGTAAAAAGCTCTTTATCCATTCATTCATTATTTATCCGCCCCCTGTTCTTTTTTCGCATCGGGTGCGTTTTTCTTATGCTTTTTTAAAGCCTTACCCTTCATCTTCTTTGCTTCGGGCTTTTCGGGAATCAGCTTTGCCGTAAGCAGCTTTCGCAGTGTATCCTTATTGTAAAAGCGTGTAAGACTTCCGTTTTCGGCTATAGATATAGTACCGGTTTCTTCTGAAACAACAACTATCACCGCATCCGAAACCTCGCTCATACCGATAGCCGCTCTGTGACGTGAGCCGAGAGCCTTTGAAATCAGTTCTTCCTTCTGAGGCTTAGGCAGGAAGCATCCTGCGGCATATACCTTGCTGTCACGGATTATCACCGCACCGTCGTGCAGCGGCGTGTTCGGGAAAAATATATTACCGAAAAGCTCAGGGCTTGGCGTTGCGTTGATGATCGTACCGGTGTCTATCTGCTCACCGAGCTTTGTTTCACGCTCGAATACGATAAGTGCGCCCGTAGCGGTCTGCGAAAGCTGTTCGCAAGCCGTACAGACAGCCTCTATACAGTTATGTATGTCGGCGGTCGCCGCATCTGTCTTACTTTCAAAATTAAGAGCCAGCTTTTTTACCTTTGTGGTTCGTCCCATTTTTTCAAGCACACGGCGAAGCTCAGGCTGGAATACAATAAGAATAGCGATAATTCCGACATTGAGGAAGGTTTCTATTATAACCTTCATCGCCTTCAGCTGAAACTGGTTTACGACAAAGAAAAGTATAGCAAGCAGAATTATGCCTTTGATAAGCTGCTCCGCCCGTGTTTCCTTGATGATTTTAATGCCTTTATATATGAGATAGGCAAGAAGGAGAATATCAAGATAATCAACAAGTCCCATTGTTGCAAAAACACTCTGTATATTCTCCCAGATATCCTTTAAATACTGGATCAATTTTTCTGCTCCGTTCCTATAACTGCTGTTGCAGCGAATTTCATAGTAAGTTTATATATAATATTGTATCATTAAACGGCGATTATTTCAAGGAGGAGCGGGAAATTTTTTCTTACTTTTCACAAAGATTATCGAAACAGCAGATATCCGCTCGCAGCGGCACAGCCGCCTTCACCGCACAGATAGCGGAAATACGCCTGCCACATCTTATACATAGCATATTTTGCGTTGCCGGCGGAAAACATTCTTTCAAAGACAGTTATATCGGGTTAGCTTAAGCTGACTCAAAAAATTGTACAGGAAACTAAAAAATTCTGAAAATTTTCACTTTTAGAGGTTTACATTCCGGAACGATTATGATATAATACTAAGTTGAAAGCATACGTCTTGGTATTACCGTATGCAAAAACAAAGGAGGACGATTCCCATGGGAAGACAAAAACTTACTATGGACGGTAACAACGCCGCAGGTCACGTGTCTTATGCGTTTACTGACGTTGCAGCGATTTACCCCATTACACCATCTTCAGTAATGGCTGAAGTAACAGATTCCTGGTCAACAGCCGGAAGAAAGAACATTTTCGGACAGGAAGTAAAGGTAGTAGAAATGCAGTCAGAAGCCGGCGCAGCAGGCGCAGTTCACGGCTCTCTCGCAGCAGGTGCATGTACTACAACTTACACAGCATCACAGGGCTTACTGCTCATGATCCCCAATATGTATAAAATTGCAGGTGAATTACTGCCCAGCGTTATTCATGTTTCCGCTCGTGCTCTTGCAACACACGCACTTTCTATTTTCGGTGATCACAGTGACATCTACGCTTGCCGTCAGACAGGCTATGCTATGCTCTGCTCCACTAACCCTCAGGAGGTTATGGATCTCGGTGCTGTAGCTCACCTTTCAACATACGAAGCAAGAGTTCCTTTCCTTCACTTCTTCGACGGTTTCAGAACATCACACGAAATCCAGAAGATTGAAGTATGGGACTATGAAACACTCGACAAGATGCTCGACCACGAAGCTGTAGACGCTTTCAGAAACAGAGCTCTCAATCCTGAGAAGCCCGTTCTGCACGGCACAGCTCAGAACCCCGACATCTTCTTCCAGGCAAGAGAAGCAAGCAACAAGTACTATGAAGCTACACCCGCTATCGTACAGAAGTACATGGACAAGGTAAATGCTGAGATCGGTACAGATTACAAGCTGTTCAACTACTACGGTGCTCCCGATGCTGAGCAGGTAATCATTGCTATGGGCTCTGTTTGCGATACTATCGAAGAAACAATCGACTATATGTTAGCTCAGGGCAAGAAGGTTGGTCTTGTTAAGGTTAGACTTTACAGACCCTTCAGCGTTGACGCTTTCGTATCTGCTATTCCCGAAACTGTTAAGAAGATTACAGTTCTTGACAGAACAAAGGAACCCGGCGCACTCGGCGAACCCTTATACCTCGACGTTGTTGCAGCTCTCAAGCAGGCAGGCAAGTTCCAGGATGTACCCGTATTCACAGGTCGTTACGGTCTTGGTTCTAAGGATACTAACCCTGCTCAGATCATTGCAGTATACAACAACACAGAAAAGCCCAGATTCACAATCGGTATCGAGGATGACGTTACAGGTCTTTCACTGCCCATCGGCGAGAACCCCAACACGACTCCCGAAGGCACAACCTGCTGTAAGTTCTGGGGTCTTGGTTCAGACGGTACTGTCGGTGCTAACAAGAACTCTATCAAGATCATCGGTGACCACACAGATATGTATGCTCAGGCATACTTCGCATACGACTCAAAGAAGTCGGGCGGTGTTACGATTTCTCACCTTCGTTTCGGTAAGTCTCCTATCAAGTCAACTTACTTTGTAAACAAGGCTAACTTCGTAGCTTGCCACAACCCCTCATACATCGACAAGTATGATATGGTTGAGGATGTTGTACCCGGCGGTTCATTCCTGCTCAACTGCCAGTGGACAGTTGACGAGCTTGACGAGAAGCTCCCCGCTCCCGTTAAGGCATACATCGCTAAGAACAACATCAACTTCTACATCATCAACGCTATCAAGGTAGCTAAGGATATCGGTCTTGGCAACAAGACAAATACTGTATTACAGTCTGCATTCTTCTCAATCGCTAACATCATCCCTGCTGAAGATGCTATCGAATATATGAAGAAGGCTGCTTACAAGTCATTCGCTAAGAAGGGTGACGACATTGTTAAAATGAACTACGCCGCAATCGAAAAGGGCGCAGGCGAGGTTATCAAGGTTGATGTTCCTGCATCTTGGGCTGACGCTGAGGGTACACTTCCCGTTCACACAGCTACAGGTGACAGAAAGGATCTCGTTGATTTCGTTAACAATATCCTTATCCCCGTTAACGCTCAGAGAGGCGACAAGCTCCCCGTATCTACATTCGTAGGCATGGCTGACGGTACATTCCCCCAGGGCTCTGCAGCTTATGAGAAGCGTGGTATCGCAGTAGACGTTCCCGAGTGGATTCCCGAGAACTGTATCGAATGTAACCAGTGTTCATTCGTTTGTCCTCACGCAGTTATCCGTCCCGTAATTCTTTCCGAAGAAGAAGCTGCTAAGGCTCCTGCAGGTGCAAAGATGAAGGACGCTATGGGTCTTCCCGGAATGAAGTTCGCTATGGTAACTTCTGTTCTCGACTGCACAGGCTGCGGCGTTTGCGCACAGGTTTGCCCCTCTAAGAACAAGGCACTCGTTATGAAGTCACTTGATTCTCAGATGAACGAACAGCCCATGTTCGACTACGCTGTTAAGGAAGTAGCCGACAAGCCCGAGGTTCACGAGAAGTTCAAGGAAACAACAGTTAAGGGTTCACAGTTCAAGCAGCCCCTGCTCGAATTCTCAGGCGCTTGCGCAGGCTGTGGTGAAACTCCTTACGCTAAGCTCATCACACAGCTCTTCGGCGACAGAATGTACATTGCCAACGCTACAGGCTGTTCATCAATCTGGGGTGGCTCTGCTCCCTCAACTCCTTATACAGTAAATAAGGAAGGCAAGGGTCCCGCTTGGGGCAACTCACTGTTCGAGGATAATGCTGAGTACGGTCTTGGTATGTTCATCGCTCAGGATACATTAAGACACAGAGCACAGGGTCAGTTAAAGGCAATTGCTGAAAAGACTGAAAACGCTGACGTTAAGGCTAAGATCGACACATACTTCGAAACAGCTAACGACGGTAAGGCAAACGCTGCTGCTACAAAGGATCTCGTTGCTGCTCTTGAAGCTCTTGATTGCGACTGCGCTGAAAAGAATGCAGTTCTCAAGGCTAAGAACTACCTCGCTAAGAAGTCCAACTGGATATTCGGCGGCGACGGCTGGGCATACGATATCGGTTACGGCGGTGTTGACCACGTTCTCGCATCAGGCAAGAATGTAAATGTATTCGTATTCGATACAGAAGTTTACTCCAACACAGGCGGACAGGCTTCAAAGGCTACAAACATCGGTGCAGTTGCACAGTTCGCAGCAGCCGGTAAGGACGTTAAGAAGAAGGATCTCTCCGGTATCGCTATGAAGTACGGTTATGTATATGTTGCTCAGGTTTCAATGGGTGCAGATATGAGCCAGTGCTTAAAGGCAATCGCAGAAGCTGAAGCATATGACGGTCCTTCACTGGTTATCGCTTATGCTCCTTGTATCAACCACGGTATCAAGGGCGGCCTTACAATCGCTCAGAAGGTAGAAAAGGAAGCTGTACAGGCAGGTTACTGGCATCTGTTCAGATTCAACCCCGCTGCTCCTGCAGGAACAAATCCGTTCACACTCGACAGCAAGGCTCCTACAGGCGATTACAAGGAATTCATGATGAGAGAAGTTCGTTACAACTCTCTTATGCGTGCTAACCCCGAAAGAGCTAACGTACTGTTCGATAAGGCAGTTGCTAACTCCAAGAAGCGTTACGAGGATCTCGTAGGCCTTGTTGAATACTACAAGAAGGAATACTGCGGCGAATAATCCGCACGAAATAATCTAAAAGCCCAAAAATTTTGAATAGTCGGAATAGAATAGGTTTTTACGCCCCTCCGGGAAAACCGGAGGGGTTATTTTTCGACTTGTATACTTTTGCTTTTAATTATTAACAAGCAGTAACTATTCAAAATTTTATCAGATTTTACTTTTTTTATATACTATTTTTAATCGGAAATTCCCCTGAAATGCCGAAATCATATCGTGATGTGAAGCTTCCCCGTCATAATCGGTGATATTCGGGAATACAATCAATATATAAAACGTACAGGCACCCACGTCTGTGCTTGATGAAAAGGAACAAGTCAGTATGGAAATATTAGAGTGGATAAACGAAAATATAGTATGGGGCATACCGGTGCTTATACTATTTGCAGGTTCGGGAATTATCTTCACAATAAGAACCAAATGCTTGCAGGTACTGCACTTCCCTACTATAATAAAGCGTACACTCCTTACAAAACAGCCTGAGGCTGACGGAAAGAAGGTTTCGCCTTTCAGAACCCTTACCGCCGCACTTGGTGCAACAGTAGGAACAGGAAATATTATCGCAATAGGAAGCGCTATTGCTTTTGGCGGTGCAGGTGCAATATTCTGGATGTGGATCTCCGCACTTCTCGGTATGGCTACCAGCTTTGCTGAAAACTATCTCGGCGCAAAATACAGAACCGTGCAATCGGACGGTCTTACGGGCGGCGTACCTTTTGCTTACATAAAAAAAGCGTTCGGCGGCAAAAAGCTCGGTGCGTTCTTTGCGGGAATGTTCGCTGTCTGCTGTATAGGTGCCAGCTTCGGCATAGGCAATATGGCTCAGGTGAATTCGGCTTCGATGGCGCTTCAGAACTGTCTTGGAGTACCTCTATGGGTATCGGGAATTCTTTGTGCCGCAGTAATTGCCGCAATAGCACCCGGAGGTATCCACCGCCTTAGTAAAGTCACATCATGGGTAATTCCGATAGCCGCAGGCGGTTATCTGCTCGGCTGTTTTGCTGTAATTATAATGAACATTGAAAATGTTCCTTCTGTATTCGCACGCATTTTCACAGAAGCTTTTTCATTCAAGGCTGTAGGCGGAGGAACTGTCGGCGTAGTAATGCTCGAGGCTATGAAGTGGGGCGTAAAACGTGGCGTATTCTCAAACGAAGCCGGTCTTGGCTCTTCAGTAATGATTAATGCAAACTCAAGCGCCGACAAGCACCATACGCAAGGTATGTGGGCAATGCTTTCGGTTTTCATTGATACTATCATTATCTGCACTATGACAGCACTCTGCATTCTTTCAAGCGGTGCAGATCAGAAATCAAGCGTTGGTTTTGATATGGCGCTGATAGCATTCCAGGACGGACTCGGTGACTTTGCCGGTGCATTCCTCAGCATCGCAACATTCATCTTTGCGATAACAACCGTTACAGGCTGGTGGATATACGGCAGAAGCTGTTTCGTTTACCTTTTCACAAAGAAGTGGGTAGGCGTATATCTTGCAATTTTCATTGTTACCGCTTTCGTGGGAGCAGTGATTCAGGCAACAGTCGTATGGGACGTATCCGACCTGTTCAACGGCCTTATGGCAATACCGAACCTTCTTGCGATAATACTGCTTCGCAAGGAAGTTAAAGCTGACATTTAATTCCTTTAAAATCAGTAGATATTAAAATAGTAAAATTAAAAGCACAAGGTGTGCGTTGACTATAACTTACTTTGTTTTATACAGCCGGATTCGGGAGTTTTAGATGCTGTAAAATAAAGACGGTTATATAACGCTTACTTTGTGCAATTTTTTTGCCGTTTTTGCAATTTTGCTATTGACCTATTGCAAAAAATAGTTTATAATAGTAAAAGGGGAACAAGGTACGATGAACCGTATCAGTAATTCCCTACCGAATGACTTTCATCAGCATAAGCTGATAAAATAAAGAAAAGGAGAACAATCGGTTATGACAAAGAATCAGAATGTTTTAAAGTGGGTTGAAGAAATGAAAGCCCTCACACAGCCCGACAAGGTTGTATGGATCGATGGCAGCGAGGAGCAGCTCAAGGCGCTTCGTGACGAGGCTATCGCAACAGGCGAGATGATTGAGCTCAACCAGGAAAAGCTCCCCGGCTGCTTATATCACAGAACAGCCGAAAACGACGTTGCCCGTGTAGAAGACAGAACATTCATCTGCTCAAGAGAAAAGGAGAATGCAGGTCCTACAAACAACTGGATGGATCCTAAGGAAATGTACGCTAAGCTGACAAAGCTCTACGACGGCGTTATGAAGGGTCGTACAATGTACGTTATCCCCTACTCAATGGGTCCTATCGGCTCGCCTATCGCTAAGGTTGGTGTAGAGCTGACAGACTCTATCTATGTTGTACTCAACATGGACATTATGACAAGAATGGGTGCACAGGCATTCAAGAACCTGCCCGATGACTCCAACGACTTCGTAAGATGCCTTCACTCAAAGGCTGACGTTGATCCCGAAAAGAGATACATCGTTCAGTTCCCCGAAGACAACACAATCTGGTCTATCAACTCAGCTTACGGCGGTAACGTACTGCTCGGCAAGAAGTGCTTCGCACTCCGTATCGCTTCTTACCAGGGCTGGAAGGAAGGCTGGATGGCTGAACATATGCTTATCCTCGGCGTTAAGAAGCCCGATGGCGACATCAAGTATATCACAGCAGCATTCCCCTCAGCTTGCGGTAAAACAAACCTCGCTATGCTTATTCCTCCCGAGGGATACAAGAAGGCAGGCTATGAAGTATTCACAGTAGGTGACGATATTGCTTGGATGAAGCAGGGTCCCGATGGCAGACTTTACGCTATCAACCCCGAGAACGGCTTCTTCGGCGTTGCTCCCGGTACAAACGCAAAGAGCAACTACAACGCACTTGCATCTACAAGAAAAAATACAATCTTCACAAACGTTGCTATCAACAATGATGATATGACAGCTTGGTGGGAAGGTCTTGACAAGAATCCTCCCGAGAATGCAACAGACTGGAAGGGCAACAAGGTTAACGGTAAGGAATACACAGCAGCAGGCAACAAGCTCGCTCATCCTAACTCACGTTTCACAGCTCCCGCTCAGAACTGCCCCTGCATTTCACCTGAGTTCAACAACCCCCAGGGTGTTCCGATCTCAGCTATCATCTTCGGCGGCAGACGTGCAGCTACAACTCCTCTGGTTTACCAGTCATTCAGCTGGCAGCACGGCACATATGTAGGCTCTGCAGTTTCTTCTGAAACAACAGCAGCTGCTACAGGTGCAGTAGGCGTACTCCGTCACGATCCTATGGCTATGAAGCCCTTCTGCGGCTACCACATGGCTGATTACTGGGCACACTGGCTCGAAATGGGCAAGAAGCTCGGTGACAAGGCTCCTAAGATTTTCAACGTTAACTGGTTCAAGCAGGATGAGAACGGCAACTTCATCTGGCCCGGTTTCGGCGACAACATGAGAGTTCTCGACTGGATCATCAAGAGATGTGAAGGCACAATTGACGCTGAAAAGACTCCTATCGGCTACCTTCCTAAGAAGGGTGACATCAACCTCAAGGGTATCGAGGACGAGGTTACATCAGAAGTTGAAGACAAGCTGCTCGCAGTTGACAGAGACCTCTGGAAGAAGGAAGTAGAAGAGATGAAGGAATTCTACAAGCAGTTCGGTGACAAGCTCCCCGACGGTTTAAAGCAGGAACTCGCTGATCTCGAAGCAAGACTTGGCTAATCCATAACCGAATAAACTCCGATCCCCTTTTAAGCGATTAACAGGGGATTTTCTTATGCTTCATACGCTCCTAGCTGATATGACAGGGCAAATACCGCACTGCTGTCACGGCATTATATACGGCAAAACGGCACCGGAAAATTTCCGATGCCGTTTCTGTATAAAATATATTAACCCAAAATTGTCTTATTCCTTTACACCACCGAGTGAAACACCGGCGATGATGAATTTCGATAAGCAGAAATAAACGATGATAACAGGTATGATTGCTATGAAAATGAACATATAAACCTGACCCATATCAAACTTTAAGAAGTCAGCCGAACGAAGCTGTGCGATCATGATAGGCATTGTCTTCTTTGTTGATGTATCAATGATCAACGAAGGAAGGAAGTAGTTGTTCCATGATGCAACGAAGCTGAATATTGCCTGTACTGCAAGAGCAGGCTTCAGCATAGGAAGAACAATCGTGTTGAATGTTCTGAATTCGCCCGAACCGTCAATTCTTGCTGCCTCGATAATATCAATAGGAAGCGAGCTCTTCATGTACTGAATCATGAAGAAGAACACTGCAGGAGCCGCAATAGCAGGAACTATAAGAGGAATATATGTATCTCTGAGTCCCCAGTCGGTACACATACTGAAGAAACCGAGCGCAGAAACCTGTGTAGGAATCGTCATGATAAGTAATATGAAGTTAAAGATAAATTTCTTACCTTTGAAGTCATATACATGAATTGAATACGCTGTCATTGCCGAGAAATAAATTGATAATACTGCTGTACACGTTGCGATAATCAAGCTGTTGATAACACCGTTTATAACAGGTATCGTTGTGTTTGAGATCGCACTCTGGAAGTTATTGATAAATTGATTTCCCGGCAGGAACGAGAAGCCGGACATAATATCGTAATGTGAACGGCTTGCGTTAACAAGCAGGATGTAGAAGAAGAACAAACACAGGATTGAGAAGAAGATAAGAACGATATAACAGATTATTCTGTGAATAATAAGCGTAGGCTTTACCTTCATATCCGGATCTGTTCTGTTCTGCTGAAGTGCTGAGGTATGTTCAAGTACCTTTTCCTTTTTTGCCATGATACTTACTTACCTCCTTTTTTAGACTTCTTGTTGCTTCTGTCAGCAGCAAAGAAGTAGTAAACAACCAGGCTGAGTGCCGCACATACAATGAATATAATTACTGAAAGCGCACCTGCCATACCATAGTTCTTAGATGTACCGATCTGTTCGTTCAGATACATGATAAGCGTCTTGGTAGTGTTATTCGGGCCTCCCTGACCGCCGGTAAGGATCTGCGGTACATCGAACATCTGAAGACCGCCGATCAGCGAAGTGATCATAACGTATACGAGTATAGGTCTGATAAGAGGAAGAGTTATCTTCCAGAATATCTGTGAGCTGCTTGCACCGTCGATTTCAGCAGCCTCAATAACAGATTCGTTGATACCCATCATTGCCGCCATCAGCAGAATTGTCGTGTTACCGAACCACATAATGAAGTTCATGAACGCTACAAGTCCCATCGTACTGCCCGTATAGCTGAGGAATCTGAAAGCCTCGCCGCCGGTAGTGTGCTTGATAAGCTCGTTGATAGGTCCGATATCGGAGAATATTGAGAATATCAGCATTGCAAATGCAGATGCCATGATAAGGTTAGGCATATACATTACAGTTTTGAAGAATCCAAGACATCTTAAACGAAGTCTTACATTAGTAAACCAGTAAGCAAAAAGTAATGAAATGATTATCTGCGGAACAAATCCCAGTACCCACATGATAAGCGTATTCCATGTGAGTGCAAGTATATTGTTACCTGAACTCATATCAAAAATTGCCACAAAGTTATCAAATCCGACAAACTCCGGTCCTATCCAACTAAGACCCGACTTGAAGTATTTGAACATACTGTAATAGAAAGTCTGAATAAGCGGCCAAGCCTGGAAAACAAGGAAAACTAATATGAACGGGAGCATAAATATGTAGCCCCATTTTTTATATTTCCCGATTTGTCCTTTTCTGGCTTTTACCGGCGCGCTTCCTGCGTTAGCTGCCTGAGCCATAAAAACACTCCTTATAAAAATCTCAGTATATTCTCCATCTTGAGCAGTCAAGTATGTTAATAAGGCGGAAACATCCGTAATTCGCCCCATTAACATACTTGACTGCGAATTCACAGAACCCGCAGTCAAGATGAAGGTCAATATTGTTTAAGCCACAAAGCCTTTATTATGCGTTAGCGGGCTTCTTGAGCTCAGGATACTTAACAATAGCAGCCTCATAGAAGTTCTTGAGTGCTGTATCCTTATCAACAGTACCGTCGAAGTATTCCTTGAACTTAGCCTGGAATGTCTCGTTAAGACCCTGGTCGTAGACAGAAATCTTGCTCATGTCGATCTTGGGAGCTGTTTCAACGAACAGAGCGATGTGGTTCTGACCGCCTAAGAATGCTGACTTGAAGTCAGAAGCAGCGAGTTCCTTCATTGCAGCTTCGTTGTTGTAGTAGTCCTGAGTATCCTTTGTGAACTGAAGACCGAAGTCCTTGTCGCAGCAGAATGCTCTCATAACATCGCCAACTAATGTAGCGTTATCTGTGCCCTTTGCAGCAGCGAGCCAAGAACCGCCCCAGAAGTAAGCCTGAGGACCGTAGCAAACTGCCCAGTCACCGTAACCGCCGTTACCTACTTCGAGCTTACCGCCGTCTTTTTCCTTAACTGCAAGTGAGTTACCTGCAAGTGTGAAGTTGATGCCCCATGTTGAGTAGAAGAAGCCGAATACCTTACCGTCGGGACCCTGGTCAGCAGCCCAAGCATCAGACCAAAGAGATGTCTTGTTGTTGTAACCCTTGTCTGTGTATGTCTTAGTCTGGTCAACCCACTTCATGATGTTGGCGTCAACGATGATTTCCTTGTTTTCGTTAACCCAAGGAGCAGCAACGTTGTTTGAGAAGGTTCTGTATGCATCATCATAACCTGAGAGCATCTTGTAACCCTTATCAGCAGCCTTAGCAGCTACTTCGTCAAACTTTGTCCAGTCAGCGAGAGCTTCCTGTACCTTCGCGGGATCATCTGTGCCGAGAACGTCCTTAGCAATTGAACGTCTGTAAGCATACAGACCGGGAGTTGCCTGCCATGAAACACCCTTCAGTAACTTTGCATCATCCTGAGTTGTGCAAACGTCCTTTGTATACTGATACATACCTGAAAGATCTTCGTCAGTAAGACCGAGTGACTTAACATCAAGTGTGTACTCTGAGTTAACATACTTGAGAGCGTAGTCAGCTTCGAATAAGAACATATCGATCTTGTCGTCAGCAGATGCAGCTTCGTTCTTGGGAAGGTCTTCATCGAGCTTGTTCTGATAAGCATTGTCCTTGTTTTCAGTGATCTTGAAATTAACTGTAACACCCTCAGGCATCTTAGCCTTTATGTACTTATCAAAGTAATTCTTGAACTCTTCGTTCCATACAGCGATGTTAAGAGTCTTGCCTTCGCCTTCCTTAAGTGTGAACTTATCGGAAGTTCCTGCGTTGCTTGAATCATCAGTCTTGCTTGAGTCTTCAGTCTTGCTTGAGTTTTCAGTCTTGCTCGAATCTGTTGTAGAAGATCCTGCTGAGCTTGTAGCGTTGCTTGAGCAGCCTGCTACTGCGCCCAGAATTGATGCAGATGCTAATACAGCTGCTAAAATTCTTTTCTTCATTGGTAATTCCTCCAGAAGTATTCATTGTTGTGAATAGCTATCGCTTTCACTGCCTGACCTTACGGCCTCATTAAAGAGGAGCCGTAAACAATCCCCGGTAAGAACAGGCTTCCGGTTGAAGCTCCTGTGACATAACGGTATATACTGCCGTATATGTAACAATGGATAATTCACTAAAAAGACCTGTAGCTTGTCAAAAGTTTTGTTCACTTTTTCCTCGTTGACATAATCATATCACAGATTTCACAAATTTGCAAGCATTTTAAGCCCGCAATTGTGTTTTTTTACCGTAAACGATTACAAAAAATGTTTTTTTGGCACTTTTCCGTCATCATGCACAAAAATCTGTTACATTTTTGTAACAATTCGGTCGCAACTTGATTACTGATTTTCTCTATTTTCCGCTCTATAATCGGATATTCTTCCATTGTAACGTCGTGTAAACGATTTTATGCTAATTTAGTTCACAGAAAGTTTGTAAAGTAATTAATGTACATATAGCACAAAAACAAAGCGCCGCTATTGTTGAAAAAGCACAATTTAAGAGATTTTCTGCTTTAGCACTTGAATTTGTTATTAAAATAAGGTAAAATGATATAGTAACAAGTACGGAGGGAAAGCATGAGATCTATGAATAAAATACAGCTTACAACAGCTTTGATAAGCTTCGGTAAATTTTCATATATGTCTTTTTCTACGCCGTATTATAAGAATAAGTGTATTTTTTAAGCTGTGCAATTGGATTACACAGCTTTATTTATTTTCTGAAAGGATGTTCGTAAATGAAAAAAGTAGCCATAGTAATGGGCAGCGATTCCGATCTGCCTATCGTAAAAAAAGCGGCTCAGGTGCTTAAGGACTTCGGAGTTCCTACAGAGCTTCGTGTTCTCTCCGCTCACCGTTGCGCCGCAGAGGTTTCCGAGTTTGCAAGAAATGCTGAGAAGAACGGCACAGGCGTTATCATTGCCGCCGCAGGCAAAGCCGCTCACCTTGCCGGAGCTATCGCAGGTCAGACTCCCCTGCCCGTTATCGGCATCCCGATAAAAGCAAGCGCACTTGAGGGCATAGACGCACTTCTGTCTACAGTACAGATGCCCGCCGGAGTTCCCGTTGCTACAGTAGCTATTGACGGTGCGGCAAATGCGGCATTCCTCGCCGTACAGATCCTTGCGGTATCAGACGATGCCCTTATGGAAAAAATGAAGGCATACCGTGCAGCACAGACCGCAAAGGTTCTTGAGGCTGACAAAAAAATGGAGCAGGTACTTGCCGAGCTTTGATCGGTGTACTATATATAATGTAATCAATAAATACGGCACAGCCGCTGAAGAAAGGATAAACAAAATGGAAAAGAAAGAACAGCTTTACGAAGGAAAGGCAAAGAAGGTATTCGCAACCGATGATCCCAACCTTGTTATCGTATCCTACAAGGATGATGCAACAGCATTCAACGGCCTCAAGAAAGGCACTATCTCAGGTAAGGGCGTTATCAACAACAAAATGACGAACTATATGTTCGGTCTGCTTGAAAAAGCAGGTGTTCCCACTCACCTTGTTAAAGAGCTGAACGACAGAGAAACACTCGTTAAAAAGGTTTCTATCGTTCCCCTCGAAGTAATCGTAAGAAACGTAGCCGCAGGCAGTTTCTCAAAGAAGCTCGGAATCGAGGAAGGTACAAAGCTCCTCTGCCCCACGCTTGAATTCAGCTACAAGAATGACGATCTGGGCGATCCTTTCATCAACGACTACTATGCGCTTGCACTCGGTCTTGCAACAAAGGAAGAAATCGACCTTATCTCAAAGTACGCTTTCAAGGTAAATGAATTTATGCTCGACTTCTTCAAGAAGCTCAACATCGACCTTATCGACTTCAAGATTGAATTCGGTAAGACCTCAGACGGCACAATAATTCTTGCCGACGAGATTTCTCCCGACACCTGTCGTTTCTGGGACAGCACAACTCACGAGAAGCTCGACAAGGATCGTTTCCGTCGTGATATGGGCGGTGTTGAGGACGCTTACGCTGAAATAATGAAGCGTCTTATGGGCAAATAATCACAACAATTGAAAAGAATCTAACAGGAAAAGGCAGGATAATATATGGGTGGATTTTTCGGTGCGGCGTCAAACAACGACTGCATAACCGATGTTTTCTTCGGAACAGACTATCACTCCCACCTCGGAACACGCAGAGGCGGTATGACCGCATACAGCCCCGACAGAGGCTTTCAGCGTGCTATCCACAGTATTGAAAACTCACCGTTCAGAACAAAGTTTGAACAGGACGCTACGGATATGAGGGGAAAGCTGTGTATCGGCTGTATCAGCGATACCGACCCTCAGCCCCTGCTGGTGCGTTCAAAGCTCGGTATTTATTCGATATGCAGTGTCGGCATAATCAGAAATGCCGAACAGCTTTCAACCGAACTGCTCGAGAGCGGCTGTGCAAACTTTGAAACAATGAGCAGCGGCAGTATAAACTCCGGCTCGCTCATCGGTGCGCTTATCGCACAGAAGGACAACTTTACAGAAGGCATACGATATGCTCAAAGCAAGATTGACGGTACAATGTCCCTTATCATTCTTACAAAGGACGGAATTATCGCCGCAAGGGATCAGTACGGCAGACTTCCTATAATTGTAGGAAAAAGGAGCGACGGATACTGCGTATCCCTTGAATCATTCGCATTCCAGAAGCTCGGCTACAGCACATATAAAGAGCTTCGTCCCGGCGAAATAGATATGATAACTGCGGACGGCTGTGAAGTGCTGAGCGACGGCGATGAAAGCAAAATGCATATATGCTCGTTCATGTGGACATATTACGGCTATCCGAATGCGGTATATGAGGGTGTGACCGTTGAAACTATGCGTACACGCAACGGCGAGATTATGGCGGAGAACGATATAAAGAACGGCAAGCTGCCCGACGTTGACTATGTATGCGGTATTCCGGATTCGGGCGTACCTCACGCAATAGGCTACGCAAACAGGAGCGGTATCCCGTTCGCACGTCCTTTTATCAAGTACACTCCCACATGGCCCAGAAGCTTTATGCCTACCAACCAGACAATGAGAAATCAGGTAGCTAAAATGAAGCTGATTCCGGTCCACGAGCTTATTGAGGGTAAAAAACTGCTGTTCGTTGACGACAGCATAGTAAGAGGAACTCAGATGAGAGAAACAGTAGAGTTCCTTTATGAGAACGGTGCTAAGGAAGTACACATGCGCAGCGCCTGTCCTCCGATAATGTACGGTTGTAAGTATCTCAACTTCTCCCGCAGCACATCGGAGATGGAGCTGATTGCAAGACAGATAATTGATGAGGCCGAGGGTGCAGATGGTATCAGATTTATCGACGAGTACAGTGACACCAACACAGAGCGTGGAAAGAAACTGCGTGACGAAATATGCCGCAGACTAAAGCTGACATCGCTTGAATTCCAGTCGCTTGACGGAACTGTACGGGCAATAGGCAAGCCACAGTGTGAGCTTTGCACTTATTGCTGGAACGGAAAGGAATGACTCCATTGACAAGCGGTTTGCATGAAGAATGCGGCGTGTTCGGTGTTTTTGCAAAAGAAAAGACCAACGTTGCCGCAACAACATATTACGGATTATTCGCATTACAGCACAGAGGACAGGAAAGCTGCGGCATCGTTGTGAACGATGACGGCGTTTTCAACTCCTACAAGGACACCGGACTTGTGAACGATGTGTTCACTCCCGAGCGACTTGACGGACTTGGACAGGGCAATATGGCGGTAGGTCATGTGCGTTACGGCACGACCGGAGCAAATGCACGTCTTAATGCCCAGCCTATTCTGGTAAATCATTATAAAGGAAGAATGGCTCTCGCCCATAACGGAAACCTTGTAAACACTTACGAGCTACGTCACGAGCTTGAAAAACAAGGCTCTATCTTCCATACGACAAGCGACACAGAAGTTATAAGCTACCTTGTAACAAAGGAACGGCTTGAAGCGCCCTCGATAGAAGAGGCACTCAACCGTGCGATGAATAAGATAAACGGCGCATATTCGCTCGTTATAATGTCGCCTGCAAAGCTTATCGCCGCCCGTGACGAGAACGGTTTCAGACCGCTCTGCTACGGCATAACAAACGAGGGAACATATATAGTTGCCTCCGAAAGCTGCGCTCTTGACTCGGTCGGCGCTAAGTTTGTAAGAGATTTGCTCCCCGGCGAGATTGTTGTATTCGATGAAAACGGAGTACGCTCAATAAAAGATCATTGCGGCAAGCGCCCGCATACTTTGTGCGTTTTTGAATATATCTACTTTGCACGTCCCGACTCGGTCATAGAGGGTGCATCGGTTCACGAGGCAAGACTTCGTGCAGGCGCATTCTTAGCGCTTGAGCATCCCGTGCAGGCGGATATAGTAATCGGCGTTCCCGATTCCGGAATAGATGCCGCCATAGGATATTCTCACCAGTCGGGTATCCCCTACGGCATCGGCTTCATCAAGAACAAATACATCGGCAGAACCTTTATTTCGCCCGGTCAATCGTCAAGAGAAGACAAGGTGCGTATAAAGCTGAACGCTGTTGCCAGTGTCGTAAAAGGCAAACGTGTCGTTCTTATAGACGATTCTATAGTAAGAGGCACCACAAGCGGCAGGATTGTAAAATTACTGCGTGATGCGGGAGCCACCGAGGTTCATATGAGAGTATCCGCTCCCCCGTTCCTCAATCCCTGCTACTACGGTACCGACATAGATTCGAGAGAACACCTTATCGCTTGTCATCATTCGATAAAAGAGATCAGCGACATAATAGGCACAGATTCGCTCGGCTATCTGAGTGTGGAAAACGCAAAGAAGCTTGCGGTACACGCAAACGGTTGTGAATGCGGTTATTGCACCGCTTGTTTCAGCGGAGAATACCCCACGAATATTCCCACGGAAATGCACAAGGATAAATTCGACAGGAAAATCAGCGAAAGCAAAGAAAAAACCACCACATAAGGACATCAGTCCCCAAACGGAAGGAATTATTATTATGAAGAACAGTTTTTCAGAAAGCTATAAAGCAGCAGGCGTTGACGTTACCGCAGGCTACGAAGGTGTTCGTCTGATGAAAAAGGACGTTGAACGCACCAATATCCCCGGTGTACTTACAGGCATAGGCGGATTCGGCGGTCTGTTCCAGCTTGATATTGCAGATATGAAAGAACCCGTACTCGTTTCGGGTACAGACGGTGTCGGCACAAAGCTCAAGCTCGCAATGCTGATGGATAAGCACGATACGATCGGTATAGATGCGGTCGCTATGTGCGTAAACGACATAATCTGCTGCGGTGCAAAGCCTCTTTATTTCCTTGACTATATTGCTATAGGCAAGAACGTACCCGAAAAGGTAGCCGCTATAGTAAAGGGTGTTGCTGACGGCTGTGTACAGTCAGGCTGTGCGCTTATAGGCGGTGAAACCGCTGAGCATCCCGGAATGATGCCCGAAGACGAATATGACATTGCAGGCTATTCAACCGGTGTCGTTGACAAGTCGAAGATAATCGACAACAGCACCGTAAAGGAAGGCGACATCATAATCGGCCTTGCTTCCACAGGCGTTCATTCAAACGGCTTCTCTCTTGTAAGAAAGGTGTTCAACATAAACAGCAAGGAAGTTCTCGATGAAGTCCTCCCCACAGGAAAAACTCTCGGTGAAACACTCCTTACACCTACAAAGATATATGTAAAGCCTATTTTGGAGCTTATCTCAAAGAAGAACGTAAAGGCTATCTCGCATATTACAGGCGGCGGCTTCAACGAGAACGTTCCCCGTTCACTCCCCGACGGCTTCACAGCAAAGATTACAAAGCACAGCTACGAAGTGCCTTATATCTTCAAGCACTTACAGGAAGTCGGAAACATCTCCGAACACGATATGTACAATACTTTCAATATGGGTATCGGTATGACCGTTGTAGTTGACAAGGACGATGCCGATGAAGCTGTACAGATACTCAGAAACGCAGGCGTTGAAAGCTACTGCATCGGTGAAATAATCAAGGGTGACGAGGGCATCATAATTGAGTAATATGAAAAATATCGTTGTACTTGTATCGGGCGGCGGAACTAACCTGCAGGCGCTTATTGATGCCGAAAAGTCCGAGGGACTCGGCGGAGGTAAAATCACCTGCGTTATTGCGTCAAAGCCTGATGCCTACGCACTGACAAGAGCCGCAGATAACGGCATAAAGACAAGAGTGCTCGCAAGACGTGACTATGCCGATGTTGCCGCTTACAGCAAGGCTATGGCTGACGCTTTAAAAGAAGAGCAGGCTGACCTTGTTATCTACGCAGGCTTTATGACAATACTTGACGAGCAGGTATGCGATGCGTTCAGGTATAAGATGATAAACGTTCACCCCGCCCTTATCCCCTCTTTCTGCGGAAAGGGCTACTACGGACTTCACGTTCACGAGGAAGCACTTAAAAAGGGCGTAAAGGTAACAGGCGCTACCGTTCATTTTGTAACAGCGGAATGTGACGCAGGACCTATCATTCTGCAAAAGGCAGTTGAGGTCAGAAACGGCGACACCCCCGAAGTTCTTCAGAAACGTGTTATGGAGCAGGCTGAGTGGAAGATTCTTCCCCGTGCCGCGCGTCTTTTCTGCGAGGGAAAGATAACCGTGAAAGACGGCATAACCGTTATCGACGATTGAACCTTATGTCCGCATTCTCCCGACTAAACGGGATTTTGAGGACGTTATAACAAGTTATATTCAGGAAACTGCGTGTTCCACGCAAAACCGCAACAGGAGGCTATATGGAAGTTGTAACACTTGAAAAAGAGCTTAACTCTCTTGCTTATCACGGCAGAGGCATCGTGATAGGAAAATCCGCAGACGGCACAAAAGCGGTAATCGCCTACTTTATTATGGGCAGAAGCGAAAACAGCCGTAACAGAATTTTTGTAGAGGACGGCGAGGGTATCAGAACACAGGCTTTCGATGAAAGCAAGATGGAAGATCCCCACCTCATCATTTATGCACCCGTAAGAGTTCTCGGCAACAAGACGATAGTTACAAACGGCGACCAGACCGACACTATCTACGAGCTTATGGACAAGCAGATGACATTCGAGCAGGCTCTCAGAACAAGAGAATTTGAAGATGACAAGCCCAACTACACACCGAGAATTTCCGGTATAGTCCACCTTGACAACGGCGAAATGAATTTCGCAATGTCTATCTTAAAGAGCGCAGACGGCGACGGCTCATCATGTCAGAGATACACCTACGCTTACAGCAATCCTTTAAACGGCAAGGGCAAATTCATTCACACCTACAAGTGTGACGGCAATCCCCTGCCGAGCTACGAAGGCGAACCCAAGACAGTGGTTATCCCCGATATGGATATAGACACTTTCACATCAATGGTATGGGAAAACCTCAATGCTGACAACAAGGTTTCACTCTTTACACGTTATATCGACATTGCCACAGGCAAGTACGAATCACGCATAATCAATAAAAACAAGTAAGCGAAAGGAACTTTACTACAATGAACGAACTTCAGTTAAAGTACGGCTGCAACCCCAATCAGAAGCCGTCAAGAATATTCATGGAAAACGGCAATTCACTTCCTATCGAAGTGCTTAACGGCAAGCCCGGTTACATCAACTTTATGGACGCTTTCAACGGCTGGCAGCTCGTAAGCGAGCTTAAGAAGGCTACGGGTCTTCCCTCCGCAACATCATTCAAGCACGTTTCACCCGCAGGCGCCGCTGTAGGTCTTCCCCTCACAGACACGCTCAAGAAGATATACTGGGTAGACGATCTCGGCGAGCTGTCACCCCTTGCCTGTGCTTATGCAAGAGCAAGAGGCGCTGACAGAATGTCATCATACGGCGATTTCATCGCTCTGTCGGACAAGTGCGATGTTTCAACAGCAAAGATAATACAGCGTGAAGTTTCCGACGGTGTTATCGCTCCCGATTACGATCCGGAAGCGCTTGAAATTCTCAAGTCAAAGAAAAAGGGCAACTACAATATAATCAAGATCGACCCCGAGTACGTTCCCGAGCCTATCGAGCGTAAGCAGGTATTCGGTGTTACTTTCGAGCAGGGCAGAAACGAGCTGGTTATTGACGATAAGCTGTTCTCAAACATTGTGACCGAGAATAAGAATATACCCGAGAGTGCAAAGATAGATCTTGCAATAGCAATGATTACATTAAAGTACACTCAGTCAAACTCCGTAGCTTACACTTGTGGCGGTCAGGCTATCGGTATCGGCGCAGGTCAGCAGTCAAGAATTCACTGCACACGCCTTGCAGGTACAAAGGCTGACAACTGGTACTTAAGACAGTCGCCTCAGGTTATGGGCTTACAGTTTGTAGATAACATAAGACGTGCCGACAGAGATAACGCTATCGACCTTTACATCGGTGAAGATTATATGGACGTTCTCGCAGACGGCGCATGGGAAAACATCTTCAAGGTAAAGCCCGCCGTATTCACGACAGAAGAAAAGAAAGCTTGGCTTGCAACAATGAAGGGCGTAGCGCTTGGCTCAGACGCATTCTTCCCCTTCGGTGACAACATTGAAAGAGCGCACAGAAGCGGTGTAGAATACATAGCACAGCCCGGCGGCTCTATCCGTGACGATAATGTTATCGACACCTGCAACAAGTACGGTATCGCAATGGCATTCACGGGAATCAGACTTTTCCACCACTGATAAGCTCAGTAAACGGGCGGCACGTCCGCCCGTTACAGACTGTCGAAAAACCTCTATCGTTGATAAAAATGGGGTCGCAGGGGCGTAGCCCCCGACAGGGTCTAGGGGCGGTAGCCCCAGTAATATAGCCCCTTTCCGAGGGAAAGGGGTTTGGGGATAGGGATTGAGGACAAGCACTTTTGTTGAAAAAACATACTTTTTCTACAAACTGAAACGGGCGGCACGTCCGCCCGTTATTTTTAAATTCCGATAAAGGTATCACTATGCATTTTACTTACACAGATAAAGACATCCTTGACGGCAGATTTGAATTCAGGCAGAGCGGTACGTTTCGGGTACTGTCTGCGTTTGCACATTTGAAAATAATCATATCGTGTATAATCGAAGCGATGATTGCCCCGTATACTCTCAACGTATTATTTAACGGAGGCGCAACATCAAATAACACATCAATCATAATAATCAAAATTGCTCTCGCTGTAATTCTGCCGATACTGCCGATATGGTATATACTCATAGTTGCAGGCGGCGAACAGCAGTACAGCTACTACGCCGATGAACGTCTTATGCGTATAGCAAGCAAACGCCATACCTATATTTTCAGGTACTCGGACATAGAAAACGTGACCTACAAGCCTATGACCTTGTTTACAAAGCAAAAAGGCTATACTGTTACTGTTACGACAAAAAATACCACGCTGTTCTTCCGTTATATCATGCCGTCATGCGCAGAATTTTTCACCATAGAGTCCACACCGTTCTATATTCTTCAACATCCGCCGATAAAAGCGGAAGAAAGGAAAGACCGATGAAAAAAGCACTATTATTGATTTGCGCCGCATCAATTCTTGCAGGAATGTGCGGTTGCTCCAAAACGATTGAAAATCCCCCTTACTTCACTCCAAAAAATCAGACCACATCATCAACGACCCCGGTTCCCCAGACAGTGACACCTCAGACCACCGCAGTAACTACTGCGGCAACATCAACGCAAACAACAAAAGCGGAAACAACGACCGCAAAGCCCGAAACCTCGAACACGTCTACAGACAAGTCCGAAACAAAAAAACCGTCCCCTGCCCCTGCAAAGTATACCCCTGTAGGAAGTCTTGTCAAACATAAAGTAAACAAATTCTCTCTGATGTACGATGACGGAGTATACTTCAATACCGGCATCAGCGAATATGAAGAAGATAAAAACGAGCTTTATCTTGTACATTATTCCGATGACAGCGAGGTCACATCTAATATCGTTGCTATGTGCAGTGATGAGGACGAAGATACTAAAGGCAGATCGGTAGCCGAGATCGGCGAGGAATTTATGAGCTATTACGCCGTCGGTGATAATGTCGATTCATCGACCAAGAGTATGATAAAAATAGGCAACACCGATGCATTTTACGCAACTGTAAAATCTTCGGACGGAGATTTTTCGGTTGCCGCAACACAGCACATATATTTTGCCCGTCACGGCAATAAAGTGTACACATTGATAGCACTGCACCTTGACAATAACGAAGAAGCGGTCACAAAGGCGCTTGAATACACGCTCGGGTCAATGTCATTCGACAATTCGTTAAACACATGACAGCAGAATTAAAGTCATTATCTGCGTCATTGACCGCTCCGAAGCTGCCCGATAATCTTTTTACGGTAACAGATATTGATGCCGAGCTTTCAAAAGTGCGTGATGACGAATCGGATTTTATTGCGGCGGATTTTTCGAGGCTGATATGTGCCGAAACAGATTTTTCAGCCATCTGTTTCAGAAACTGCCTGTTCCACGGATGCCGCTTTACAGCCTGCGATTTTACCGGATGCACTTTTATAGATTGCGTTTTCAAGGGCTGCGATATTTCGAACAGCGATTTTTCCGAAAGCTATTTCAAAGCCTGCTCGTTCATCTCCTGTAAAGCGGTCGGCACGGCTTTCAAATACTCGTTTTATAAAAATGTCAGCTTTGACGGCGGCAGCTTTGAGCTGTCGGATTTTCAGCGTTCAAAACTGCAATCGGTAGCTGTGACAGATACCGACTTCTCCTCCGCTCTGTTTTCTTCTTGCGAGATAAAACAGACGGAGCTTAAAAACGTTACGCTGGCAAGGTCTGTGTTTTTCGGCACAAAGCTCGCAGGGCTTGACTTCACCTCCTGTAATATCGAAGGTCTTACCGTTTCCGATACGGGAGCGGAGCTAAAAGGCGCAAAGGTCGATGTGTGGCAGGCGGCAATGTTCGCAAAGCTGCTTGGCCTTATCATCGAATAATGAATAAATCAAAAGAAAGAAAGGTATTTTTAACATGAACGTACTTGTAATAGGCGGAGGCGGCAGAGAACACGCCATAATAACAGCCCTTGCAAAATCTAAGAAGGTAGACAAGCTGTATGCCGCACCCGGCAACGGCGGTATCTCGAAATATGCCGAGTGCTTTAATGTAAAAGCAACCGATATTGACGGCTGTGTCGAGCTTGCAAAGAAGCTCAGACCCGACTATGTATTCGTAGCCCCCGACGATCCGCTGGTTATGGGTATGGTGGACAAGCTCAACGCAGAGGGCTTCAAGACCTTCGGACCGAGAGCAAATGCCGCTATTCTTGAGGGCAGTAAGGTTTTCTCAAAGGCTCTGATGAAGAAGTACAACATTCCCACTGCGGCTTACGAAACCTTCACGGACGCAGACGAGGCTATAGCATATATCAAAAAGCAGAACAGCTTCCCTGCCGTTATCAAGTGTGACGGTCTTGCACTCGGCAAGGGCGTTATAATCGCAAAGGACGAGCAGGAGGCGGAAAACGCAGTACGTTCAATGCTCCTTGACGGAAAATTCGGCAAATCCGGCAGTGAAATAGTTGTCGAGGAATTTATGACAGGCCCCGAGGTAACCGTTCTTGCGTTCACAGACGGCAAGACAGTAAAGCCTATGATAAGCTCCATGGATCACAAGCGTGCTTATGACAACGATGAGGGTCTCAACACGGGCGGAATGGGTACGATAGCGCCCAACCCCCTCTACACCCCCGATAAACAGCAGGAATGTATGGAAAAGATATTCCTGCCTACTATAAAGGCTATGGCGGCTGAGGGCAGACCGTTCAAGGGTTGCCTTTACTTCGGTCTCATGCTGACCCCGAACGGTGCAAAGGTAATTGAATACAACTGCCGCTTCGGTGATCCCGAAACACAGGTGGTTCTCCCCTTGCTTGAAACGGATATTATGGATATAATCGAAGCTGTCTGGGAAGAAAAGCTCGATGCACTTGATATAAAGTGGAGCGATAAATCTTGCGCCTGCGTTGTAATGGCAAGCGGCGGCTACCCCGAAAAGTATGAAACAGGCAAGGTGATAAGCGGACTTGACGAAAACGGTCAGTGCGAGGGCGCATTCGTTTACCACGCAGGCACAAAGCTGGAGGACGGAAAGTTCCTTACGGCAGGAGGACGTGTTCTCGGCATTACCGCTTACGGCGATACATTAAAGGAAGCACTCGACACAGCTTATAAGGCAGTGGATACGATCAGCTTTGAAAAGGCACATTACCGCCACGATATAGGAAAAAAAGCTCTTTCCGCTTTAAAATAATTCCCGAAAACACTTGCATTTCATTTCCTTTTATGTTATAATAGCATTTGCGTGTTAGAATAATTTTGGGTTTGTACGATAAACAGATCTCGGACATACCCGTATTCCTATAAGGAGGACATATAAATGGGAATATTAGAAATAATCAGTGCTATTGTTCTGATTGTTGCCTGTGTTTTCATAGTACTCGTGGTACTTATGCAGGATACAAAGCAGGGTATGTCGCAGACGATCACAGGCGGTAGTGCAGACAACTATTATCAGAGAAATTCAGGCCGTTCAAACGAGGCTAAGCTGAACAGACTTACAAAGATTGCCGCAGTGATTTTCTTTGTTGTGGCTCTCGTTGTTAACTTCGTCGTTATGTACAGCGGTAACTTCAACAAGTCGAATAATTCTTCGACAACAAGCTCCGCAACATCATCTGTAACATCTTCCGTTACAAGTGACGATTCGTCAGCTTCATCGGCATCTTCCGATGCTTCATCGACAGATTCTTCCGCTTCTTCATCTGACGCTTCTTCTGCTGATTCCTCAGTAGCCGAGTCTTCATCTGAAACAAGCACAGAAACATCTGCAGAATAATTAATGCTTTTAAAAGCTGTCGCACTGCGGCAGCTTTTTTTGTATATACCTGATTGTTCCGGCAACGTTCGCCGGATATAAGTAAATGCTGAGCTGTTGAAAAAAACGCCCTGTTATGATACAATATAATCAATGATTATTAAAGGCAACACCGCATAATTAACGGCTTTCGCCTTTGCCGCACGCTTGCTTGCATATTTTCCGCCATCTTGCGCAAATTTTGCTTGACAGGCGCCAGCCTGCCCGCACTCAATTTATACAATCTGACGAAAAATCTGACTGCGCAATCGCACAACAATAATTATGCGGTATAGCCTTAAACAAAACTTACTCGAAGGGACAACAAATGAAAAAGTGCATCGCCATTTGCAGTTTTGCTTTTTCAGCATTCCTTCTCATCTGTATGGTCATAAACTTATTTAAGGGGCATATCGTAGCCGCTGTATGTAGTCTTGGAGCGTGTTTCTTATTTTTCGCTCTGTCTTTATTAACTTATAAAAAAGGCAAAGACAGCAACCCGTAAATCAATCCTTGCAAATCATCCGACATCAGATTTCACACAAAATCTTATACGCTCTAAGGCTGTTCTAAGCTAACCGCACTATAATATCAATATCATAAAGGACGGTGATATTATGAAGCTCCTGTTTGCAGAAGATGAGGTCAGTATGGCTGAGGCTGTAACCGACATTCTGACCTATCATAATTATACGGTAGACACGGTTTATGATGGTGCCGACGCTCTTGATTACGCAAGAGCCGAACAGTATGACGGGATAATTCTTGATATAATGATGCCGAAAAAGAGCGGCTTAGAGGTGCTTAAAACACTAAGGAGCGAGGGGAACACCACTCCCATTCTCCTGCTTACCGCAAAGGCTGAGGTCGAGGACAGGATAGCGGGGCTTGATATGGGTGCAGACGATTATCTTCCGAAGCCGTTTGTAATGGGCGAGCTTCTTTCCCGTGTCAGAGCAATGCTCCGCAGAAAAGACAGGTTTACGCCCGATATAATGACATTCGGCAACGTGTCGCTCAATCTCAGCAGCTGTGAGCTTAAAGGACCGTTGCAGTCTATTGTCCTGCCCAAGATAGAATACAAGCTGATGGAGCTTCTTATGCTCAACAAGGGCATCTATCTTTCCACTGAGGATATTCTCGTAAAGGTTTGGGGCTATGAGAGCGATGCAGAGAGCGGCGCAGTATGGGTATATATATCATATGTAAGAAAACGTCTTGCCGCTATCGGTGCGGATATTGAAATCCGAGCCAAGCGCAGTGTTGGCTATACTCTTGCAAAGATCGGGGATGTTGACTGATGGTAAAACAGCTGCAGAAAAAGTTTATCATATCCGCTATGACAGCGGTAACAATTCTGCTTGTCGTGCTCATCGGCGGAATAAACGTTTTCAATTATCTCACCACCAGTGGCGATAACGACAGGCTTATGGAAATGCTCTGCTACAGCTTTGAAACCTCAACAAAGTGGAACGCTGATACAACCGACAATACTCAGCCCCCGCAGAGCATAAACGGCACTAAGCAAAATATAACCGACGCATCCGGCAATCAGAATGATACCGGGTTTGTGCCGCAGGACAACGGCACTAAACCGCCCGACGATAAAAAGAACAACGGCTTTGGCAGACATGATAAAAACGCAGTGGATTCTGCACGCTATGCCGCCGTTGCGATTGACAAAAACGGCAATATCATAAGGACGGATGTAACTCATATCTCCTCGCTTACCGAGGAAGAAGCGGCCGCTATTACCGAAGCACTTAAAAATACCGCTGCGGGAACAGGCACATACAGCGGCTTTCAGTACAGGATAAGCGAAACTAAGCGTGCAGAAGGAAAGGTTATCATCCTGCTTGACAACGGTATGCAGATAAGCTCCTTCTTTACCGTACTCTTTATATCTGTCGGTGCAGGCATATTCGGCTGGCTTATGATGCTGCTGCTCGTAATTCTTCTTTCCCGAAAAACTATCGCCCCTGTTGCACGAAGCATCGAAAAGCAAAAGCAGTTTGTCACAAACGCAGGTCACGAAATAAAAACTCCGCTTGCCATTATCCTTGCCAATACAGATGCAATGGAGCTTCACAACGGCGAAAACAAGTGGAGCAAGAATATCCGTGCGCAGACGCTCAGACTCAGCGGACTTATGCAGAATCTGCTGATGCTTGCCAAAATGGATGAAAGCTCAACAAAGCTCCCCATGTGCGAATTTGATATAAGCACTGCGGCAGAAGATACCGTCGGCGCATTTATAGAGCCTGCCACCCTCAAAGGCATAATGATTGAACAGAATATCAAAAAAGGCATCAGGCTCAGCGGCAACCGTGACAGTATAGTACAGCTTATGACGGTACTGCTTGACAATGCGGTCAAATATACCGAAAGCGGAGGTGTCATAAGGGCTGAGCTTTACGGCAGCGAAAAGAACATAACACTCAGCATCGCCAACACCTGCAAGCCTATTGACCACCCCGAAAAGCTGTTCGACCGCTTTTACCGGGGCGACAGCGCAAGAACGCAGAAAAACGGCGGCTACGGCATAGGCTTATCTGTAGCTCAGGCAATAGCCGAACTCCACAAAGGCTCGATAACCGCTGAAAATGTATCTGCCTCCGCCTCAGAATCCCGCACCGACACCGCAGATAAACAAAACACCAATATGCTTATGTTCACGGTTAAAATATAGGCAATACCACATAATTATTGTCGTGCGATTGTGCAGTCAGATTTTTCGTCAGATTGTATAAATTGAGTGCAGACAGGCTTGCGCCTGTCAAGCGAAATTTGTGCAAGATGACGGGAAATATGCAAGCAAGCGTGCGACAAAGGGGTAGCCGTTAATTGTGCGGTATTGCCTATAAAAAACAACGGTTTGCAGGCGGCTGAATCAGGTCAGCCATCTGCAAACCGTTTTGATTTTTAAAGTGTCCGATGTATCCACTGCCATCTATGATATTTTCATCGCTCAATAATGCAGACTTACCGTTTCCGGTAGAGTTCCTTCATCTTGATAATGGTCGTAAATTCGAAAAACAATTTTCATTGCTATCATACCGATGTTCTTTTCTGTTCCAACCAAATGCCAGCAGTAACGACTGTTTTCAATAGTGATTTTTCCTGCGTCCAGCAATGCGTCGAAATCCACATCACGCCGTATACGTTTGATAATCAGCTTCTTCTTGCCGCTATGCATCACTTTCAGTTTTTCATGGATCTCCGGCTCCACCATGCTATCCTTACTGATTGTAATCCGTCCATCATAGACGTGTTCGCTATTTCTGTATTCCGGCTCATTGAGATTGAATGGTGCGTACTCATAAACCACAGTGTTTTCATCCTGCCATACAATTCTCGCAGAACCACCAAAGCCACGGCTCATTTGAAAATTGATGCTCCCAAATGAACGTTTTTGGTTAAATCTGAGACCGCATTTGAAACTGCCTCTAAGGCATTACGCACCTTATATATATTTACTGTGTTCTGAACATCTTCTAAAAAATTTAAAACATCACTGTTGTTGCTCGTAATTATTTTCTCCATTCATATATACGATGATTTGTTTTACCTTATCTTGATAAAACCTTACTTCGACACTGTTGCTTTGGTCATTGGAATAAAACTTATAATCCGCAGAATCATCATCACTATTATCTGGTTTACCAAATAAACTTTCCACTTCAACTTTCGTTGATTCAAATGACAATCCGGCAAAATCAACTTCAATCAAACCATTGTACCAACTGCGGCTCTCATACAATGAATTTTTAAGCGAATCGTTCGCGCCAACATCTTTTGCGATAAATCCCAACGACAAAGATATAATTTGCTTATCATTCAAGGGTTCGCCATCCTTGCATCCAGTCAGAGAAACCGTTCCAACGCTTTTCCCTTGATATAAAATACTACATGATGAAATATCGCCAAACGTTGTTAAATTTGTTTCAAGTAATGAATAATCCTCCCCGAAATCCTCTATCGTGCACGGTAAAGATATTTTACTCCCAAACAGCGTAATGTTTTTCACAGCCTCATCAAAATCAAAATCCGATTGACTGCTGCATGGCTCGTTTTGAGAGTCGGACGAACTAGTGTTATCCGAGTTGGTTTCTGAATCCTGTGAGTCTTTCGATTCTGAAACATGTGTGCTTTGCAATACGCTTGTAACACTATCGGGAACAGCACTACCCGCTTCATTACCGGCACATCCCGTGAAACTACATAGCAAAGTTATCGTTGCCAACAGCGCAACCGCCCTTTTACCTTCCCTGTCAAACCCTCGCTTGATTTTGCTGAATATAATAAACACCATTTCAGTTGTTTTGATTTTTAACCTGTAATAAACTATTTAAAATTAATAGCATTTTAGCTTACGACAAGTTAATCAACACGCTTCAAGATACCAAAGCTGGTTATTACCGCCCCCATATTCATACTGAGCTATGTTGCCGCCATTGGCCGTGCTCCAGTTATACACATCTAAGCACGAATAGCAACTTGTGATCTTTGTCTTGATAGCATACGCATCGCCTATTTTGACAATCTGGAATTTCTGATTATCTCCGCCGCTATGCTTCCACTGTATTATATTAGTGCCGTTGGAAGTGCCTTCGGCATATACGTCAATACCGCTGTTGTAATTCGAGCAAGCTGTGAGGATAGAATAATATCCATTACCATCACCAACAAGCTTGAATTTCTGTGCATCGCTGCCATTAAACTGATACTGCTGAATATTTGTACCATTTGCAGAGCGTCCTTCTGCAACATCAAGGTATTTGCCGCTGTGTACGCTCTTAATGTAATATGTACCGTCAAGACCTATCACAGCTCCGTTTGAATCGGTATAAACATTTCCGGAAGAACTGCCAGATGAAGTACCATATACGGAACAAACAGAAGCGGTGCTCTTTATTCCATTTGTACCATAAAATAAGGTATTGCCCCAATCTGTCAGGCTGGATCCATCCCATGTATTTGAAATATCAAGATACTCAAGACCCGAACCATTTCCTTTCCATGACCATCCAAGGTAGCCGACACCCTTTTGCGCACAATAGTTCAGGATGGTCTGCTCATCTACATCGCCGTTTGTGTGCTGTGCTCCGAATTCACCGATTACGACCGGAACGCCGATAGAGAGCGCATTATCAATATTAGTTTTTACAGTTGTTGAATCCCCACCTGCATATTCATACATATGGATAGAAAACACCGTATTTCTCTGTGAATCTGCGTTAAATACTTCTTTGCCATTGTACTTGATCGAATCAGGATACTGTCCCCAGCCGGCGCAGTCAACCATCAGCATATTGTTTATTCCGGCATTTCGCAAAGACTTGATTGCTGACTTATATCCTTCTGCCCATCCACTTCCATTCCACGAGCCATACCATTCATTTGCAATGTTAAGAATGACATATTTAGTGTTGGAATTAAGAAGATTTTTAAGCTCGATCCAATAGTTTACAGCATTATTAAGATATGATGTGCTGTCACTACCGGTTGTATCATGTACCTCAAGTATGCAAATCAGGTTATTCTGCTTGCAAAGATTAACTATATACTCAACCTCACCGGAAGAGGTTTTGCTGTATATCTGACCATCAGATAATACAACTCTCACAGTGTTGGCTCCCAAAGATGCAGCCGCCTTAATAGATGTTTCTGTATAAGAACTGAACCACGCATGCGGTATGTTCAAACCACGCATCTTAAATATGTTGCCGTTTGCATCATAGATGGATGTTCCATTAACATAGAATCCATTGCTCGCTGCGGATGCTGTAGTGCTAAAACCGCTAATGCCACTAACGCCACTAATGCTTAATGCCAACACGAAGAATGTCATCAGTAATGAAAGCATTCTTTTGAATTGTATCGGGGATCTCGTTTTGTTGTTCATAGCTGCATGCTCCTTAAAAAACATAATAAATAAATTGGTTTTAAGATGGCTAAATAATGTTTGCCTTTTCGGTTTATTTAGCTTATCTTCATTATAATTTACTTTAGGCTCTTTGTCAATAGTCTGAGTACAAAAAAAGCAGAAAATTGCGTCAGCGGGTTCGGATCAAGAATCCGCTGATAATTTTTGATGAAAAAAAATGTGTAGAATACGGTTACGGAATCTTCTGAAATTTCTGTAACCGTAAGCATTTCTCTTTAAAACTTTGACTTTGTTGTTGCAGCCTTCGGTAAAGCCGTTTGTGTAACTGTAAGCAAATGAACTGATAATGCCGTCAAACCATGATTTCAGCGTTCGGATGCAATACTGAAAATCTTCATGTGAACTTATTTCGGCAATATGTACCCACTCCGACAGCCTTTCTTCAGCCTGTTCGGTACTGCTTCGCAAAACTGTGAAAAATTTTTCTTTTAGGCAGTGTGCGTCCATAATATCCGCCTAATACGAGAGCTTAATATTCACGGCTTGTTTGTCCGTGTATTTTAAGCTGTTAAACGGCTTGATGAGCAGTGAGCGTGAACGCTTGAATTTCTTTCTCATACATCATCAAGTGATTGTTGAGACTTTTTGCAAATATTTCTTGAATTACTAAGTTTTATATGATACAATTTATTTAAGAACCAACGCACTGCCCCTAAATCGAAATTCGGAGGTACTTACCATGATAGAGGAAGTGAATGAAAAAGATATTTGCGAATGTGTAAATGTAATCAGAGTCAGCTTTGCCACAGTTGCTGACGAGTTTGGCTTTACCGCTGAAAATGCACCTAAATTCACAGCATTCGCAACGACGGAAGAAAGATTAAAGTGGCATTTATTCGGTGAGCATAGACGTATGTATGCCTTTTGGGATAACGGGAAAATTGTTGGCTACTATTCATTGCTATTGCAGAGTAATAATGAGTGTGAGTTAAATAATTTATGTGTACTTCCGGCATACAGACACAGAAAAATCGGTCAAGAACTGTTATTTCATGCCTTTAATACTGCCAAAAAAACAAATTGCGTAAAAATCAACATCGGAATAGTCGAGGAAAACAAAAAATTAAAAAATTGGTATGAGCAATTCGGATTTACACATACAGGAACCAAAAAATATGATTTTTTCCCTTTTACCTGTGGGTATATGGAAAAGATTTTATAATTTTTTCATTTATAAAGCAGACTGACATAAAGGATTATGCTATAACAGTCTTGAACAAGCAGTTATTATTCCGGACAAACAGGAAATGAGAGGTTTAGAGTATGTGCTTTATATGCGACAGAATTAAAATGATCAACAATGGTACGAATCCATACTTCGTTAAAGAATTGCAAACAGGTTATGTAGTTATTGGCGATAATCAGCATTTTAAGGGCTACACATTATTTCTTTGCAAAGAACACAAAACAGAACTGTTTCAATTAAACCATTCGAAAAAGATTAAGTTTTTAGAGGAAATGTCCATAGTCGCCGAAGCAGTTTCAAACGCTTTTGGAGCAGAAAAAATGAACTATGAATTGTTAGGCAATGGCGATACACATCTGCACTGGCACCTATTCCCAAGGAAAAGCGGAGATATAGAAAACTATGGCAACAACGGAAAAGGACCTGTTTGGTGGTATCCTATGGAAAAAATGTACAATGATAATAACCGCCCTTCAAAGACAGAATTAGAAGATATGAAAGAAAAGTTACTGATAGAATTAGAAAAACTGTTGTAATCCTACTTCAAGTTTTTATAGGGTCGCAAAGCCTAAGCAGAAAGCGGATATTGATGACGCTATGCCGATGGGGATTTGATTGGAGAAGTGGTTGAAAAAAGTGAAAATGCGTAGTATAATGAGTTTATAAGGGCAGTTAGTCAGCCCGATAAATCGGAATTTGAGAAGGTAAGTAAATGGGATACCATGATACAAGATACCATGGAGGAATATGATAATGTCGAAAGATGAGTATTTGATAACCGATACG
>OCHN01000231.1_pt1 | contig 62690 bp, 51 predicted proteins | sample 1538911 | NCBI WGS metagenome assembly OCHN01 (sample SAMN04571736, study PRJEB22368) | human gut metagenome | biome: human gut; material: stool | host: Homo sapiens | place: Luxembourg | collected 2013-01-11 | reverse complement strand
TCAGATTTAAGGTGTCTTTCTTTTATGCAAAATCACGAACTTGCTCATTTATAGTACTAAAGATAAAATCTGAGATACAGTAGTACTTGTGTCTTAGATTTTATTTTTTACCGAAAAGAAAAGGAGGAGAAATATGCCAAAAGAATTTGATTTTGACAAAGAATTCGAAAACATGATGACCAGTAATAAACTGGATACAGTTGTATTACTGGGACATATAAATCCGGATGGGGATGCGGTAGGATCTGTCATGGGATTAGCACATTACATAAAGGTAAACTATCCTCAGTATGAAGTGCTTCCATATCTGGCGGATACAATAGATAAAGGCCCTAATAAGATCATAAAGACAGATAAAGTATTTAATCCATTTGAAAAACCGAACGTAGAAGGAAAAAAGTTTGCAGTTATTGTGTGCGATAATGCAGTGATCGTGCGTATGGCAGGAAGAGAATATTATGAAGCTGCTATGGCATCAATGGTTATTGATCACCATGCATCTAATGAAGGATATGGAAACATTAATTATACGAAAGTTTCAGAAGCCTGTGCAGAGAATGTTTTTTATATACTGGACAAAAATAGTCTAGAAAAAGCGACAACTTTAGAACTTCATCCAACAGCTGCTGATTATATCTACCTGGGAATCATACAGGATACAGGAGGTCTTGCCAGGGCAAAGGAAAGTACTCTGTATGCGGTAATGACATTGCAGGGAATTGGCGTAAAACACAGTGATATTATGAAAACGATGCATAATGATACGCTGGAAAGCTTACAGAAGAAAGCCCTTTTATTAAATAAGGCGTTTTGTGTACTGGATGGCAAAGTAGCGTATGTTTGTGTAGATCAGAAAGAGAGCAAAGAAAAAGAAATCCGTTATGAAGATATCCATCCAATTGCAGAAATTCTTCGGGATTGCGAGGATATAGAGCTGAGCTTTACCATGTATGAGGAAGCTGAGAATAAATGGAGATGTTCTTTCAGATCTGATGGTGAATGGATTGACGTCAATGAATTGCTGACTCCTTTTGGCGGTGGAGGACATGCCGCTGCCGCGGGACTGAAAAAGACAACGGATGATGTGGAAAAACTAAGGGAAGCTATTTTTGAACGGATCAAGGATTTGAGAGAATAAATGTGAAAAATAGTATAAGAAATGAAACGAGCCGGTGCTTATTGCTGCTGCAATAGGCACCGGCTTTTTTGCTCTCATAAATGACGGTTTAAGCTGAAAATACCAAAGATATCAAAAGAGTGAAAGAAAAACTTTGCACATGATTATAGTGAAAAAAATAACTGAGGCTTTTTGAAAATTCAACAATAAAGTACTATAAATAGTATTATAAAAACTTATATGTACGATAAATGGGATGTAATATAAAAAATTATATATAAAAAAGAAAGACAAGAAAAGAAGTGCGATATAATGCACACATAAAAGACAAGAAATAAAACGAAATACAAAATAATGCACAGACCCAAGAGCTTACTTTATCTGAATAGCTTATTTGATATATTTTATGTGGGATATAGTTGACCTATGACAGATATTGGGTATAATTACTTTAAATAATAAGAAGAAAAAGTGAGAAATTACGATAATAACAGAAGGGAGATTTTATGATGGATCTTATGCAGGAAGCTATTCTTCTGGGATTTTCCGGGGCGGCTGTCATGGATACGAAAGAGCTTGTCTTTGTGCCGGAATACCGGACATTTTGTGAAGAAAATTTATGCGGCTGTTATAATGTAAATCCAGCCTGTCCACCCGAAAGTGGAACCGTGGAAGAGATGAAACAGCGTGCATTAAGTTATGAAAAAACACTGGTGCTGCAGACAATGCAGGAGGATCTGCACGATCCGGCGGAATACAAAAAAGCAAAACTGCTGCAGAATAAAATGACAGAAGAACTCGCAGAGAAGATGAAAGCAGACGGAAAGACAGATCTGCTGATCATGAGTGCCGGTCCGTATAAACATAATTCCTGTATGTCGGCATACTGTGTGGACGCACAGAAAATGGCAGATGCGGCGGGAATGCTTTGCTGGACAGATGACGGAATGGTGCGCTATTTTTCCCAGATCCTCTTTCATGAATAAAATTGTATTGTAAATACAGATGTGATAGAATCAGTATCAGAAAATAAAAGCTTGCAGATGCAGACAGCAATGTCTGAAAAGCACAAATGACAGGAGGGTTTTTACCATGGAAAGACATGCATTTGCAATGAAAGTAAAAGAAGGCAGGATGAATGACTACCGCAAAAAACTTGGAGAGATCTGGCCGAAACTGACAGCATTTCTTGATCGTAATAAGGTAAAGAATTTCAGTATCTGGAATGCAGAGGATCTGATCTTTGGTTATTATGAGAACGAGGATGGAGCAGCTTTAAGCGCAGAGGAGAATGCTGCGAAAGATGCCATTACCGCGAAAATCCAGGATACTTTTGACTGGATCTCCACACCGGGAAAAGATATGCGGCTGATGTATCATAACTTTGGTGTTGTAAGAGAAAACAAAGAACTGATCCGTCACAGAATGTTTATGACTAAACTCAAAGATGGCTGTGAAGAAGAATACAAGAGACGCCATGACGGTCTGATCGAACAGAGAGGTGATACTGTTGATCCGGGTCCGGACAGCAACTTCAGCATCTGGAGTGCTGGTGGTTATATTTTTGGTTATGATGAGATCGATACTACCATGGAAGTAGAAGAAACGGTTGAAGCGAGAGAGCAGACTGTTGAATGGGAAATGCGTCAGCTTGGAATCATGGACTGGATCACGAATGATGTAGACTGGATGACAGGTGATGTTCATGCAGATGTAAAACGTCTGGCATGGCATAACTGATCAGAACAGAGAATAAAATAAAGTATAAAAGGAAGCCCTGGTTACTGCATGGATGAATGCGGCAGCCGGGGCTTCTGACATTAGAATAAAAATTATTTTTTGAGCATTTCCAGATATCCCTGGGTAGTGCTTTCGATCATTTTGTAAGTAAGCGCTGCCATGTGCTCCGCAGATTTCTGCTCTGGTTCTGTGAGCCATGTGCGGATCAGGCCGACACATCCGTTCAGGATAAAGGCATAAGCGTATTTGAGATTTGGGTCATCCTCTGGAAATTTTTCAGGAAGCTGGCTTAAGAAAGTTCCTGCGATCAGCTTTTCAATCCGTTCTACGAATGCCATATCTCCATGCGGTCCAAGGAGAGCAAGACAGAGTTCCTTATTGCTGTCCAGAATATTGAAAAACTGCACGATGAAGTAAAAAGCACCTTCTGTATTATTGGAATCGATCGTGTAATTTTGCATTACCTGAGTGATTTCTTCCAGAGCATCTTCCTCGATCTGCTGCAGCATCTGATAAATATCAGTATAATGAAGATAAAAAGTGGAACGGTTGATGTCAACTTCGTCAACAAGTTCTTTTACTGTAATTTCCTTAATACTTTTCTGAAGCATCAGGCGTGCAAGCCCTTCTCTGAGCTGTGATTTGGTTTTGCGTACTCTCCGGTCAACTTTTCCGGCCATGTTAAATCCCCCTAATCTTTTGGTAAAAAATCGTCATCTTTTAGATAAAATGTCAATTTTTGACATGTGATAGACATTAATTAAAAATATGTCTATTAATATACATGACGATATTTTTTTGTTGGTTGTATCTGCTTTTCGTGTTTAGTATAATACACCTTGCCAAGAAAAGCAACATAATGTTGATTAATAGAAACTAAAACCATTAATAGAATATTGTCTATTGTTAAGATAATATTTATTTGATGGAGAGAGTTCGTTTAAATCAGCATGTTACAATTATATTTACATTACAGGAAAGGAACATATAAATGATCAAAAACGAGTGGAAAAGTTTATGGAACAACAAGATTTTGATCATCGTAGTCATGGCGATCATTATTATTCCAGTGATCTATGCCGGCTTGTTTCTGAAATCCATGTGGGATCCATATGGAAATCTGGATCAGCTTCCGGTGGCGGTGGTCAATAATGACAAGTCTGTAGAATACGATGGTAAAACATTAAGTGTAGGCTCAGATATGGTGGATGAGCTAAAGGACAATGATGCACTGGATTTTCATTTTGTAGACAGTGAGGAAGCAGAGCAGGGATTAAAGAATGGTACTTATTATATGGTAATCACCATTCCAGAGGATTTTTCCAAAGATGCTTCTACATTGATGGACGACAATCCGAAAAAAATGGAACTGAAGTATGAGACAAATCCGGGAACTAACTATATCGCGTCCAAGATGAGCGAGAGCGCTCTGTCCAAGATCCGTGAGGCAGTTGCTTCCAAGGTGACTGAAACTTATACACAGACGGTTTTTGACCAGATCGCAACGGTTGGAGATGGAATGCAGGAGGCGGCGGATGGTTCTGAGAAATTAAAAGACGGACTCAAAACTGCTTCTGATGGAAATAAGACGATCACCAAAAATCTTAAGAAACTTGCTGACAGCACACTGACGTTCAAGAGTGGTGCAGAAACTCTGACAGAAGGCCTGAAGGAATATACAGATGGCGTTTCTCAGGTTGACAGCGGTGCTTCCCAGCTTGATGAGGGTGTTGGAACTCTGACGGCAAAACTTCCTACACTGACAAGTGGTGTAAACAGTCTTGATGAAGGGGTTAAGAGTTATACAGATGGAGTTGCAAAACTGGATGCGAACTCTGCACAGCTTACTTCTGGAGCAAATAGTCTGAGCAAAGGGGCACAGAGCCTGAAAACAGGACTGGATACTCTGAAAAGTGGTACTACACAGTATGTAAGCGGTGCAAATACACTTGCTGATGGCGTGACACAGTATGTTGCCGGAGCAGAACAGCTTGCAGCCGGAGCGCAGCAGCTTTCTGCACTGGAAAATATCGGACAGGTATCCAGTGGGATCGCACAGCTGAATACAGCCGTTTCTGAGGGAAACAGTTCTCTCAAGAGTGGAACACAGCAGCTTGAAAGTGGGCTGGGACAGTTATCCGAACAGTTACATAGTCTTTCAGACAGTGCAACGGCAGACTCAATGAAAGAACTTGCCGCAGGTCTGAACAAAGCAAAGACAGGAATGGAAACCGCAAGTCAGGGAATGGATTCAGCGGCAGCAGGAATGAATCAGGCCGCAGCGGGCATGAACTCTGCAGCGGATACGATCCGTACTGCCAGCAGTGGAATCTCACAGGCTGCTTCTCAGCTCCAGGGTGTTTCCGCGCCGGTATCAGAGGCTGCAGACAGCATGGCAGGGGTGGTACAGCAGTGTGCCCAGGATGCAAATGCACAGATTGAAGCAGCAAATGGACAGATCAGTGCAGCCAACCAGCAGACAGAAGCAGCAAATGCAGTGATTGCAAATGCTTCTGCAGCACTTCAGGCAATCCAGGGACAGGCAGATGAAAATGGAATGATCTCCGCCGAAAGTCTCAGTGCAGTGATCGGTTCCCTTGCCGGAGCAGATGCAGGAGTGAGCGGAGTATCTGGTATTGATGCAGACGCGTATACTGGTCAGGCACAGCAGATCGCAGCTTCTGCAGCAGAACAGATCGCAGGAGCACAGAGTACGTTAAACAGTACAGCATCGCAACTGGAGCAGGCAGCTTCCGGTTTGAGCAGTGGAGCAGATACACTTGGAAGCAAAGCCGGTGAAATGAGCAGCGGAGCATCACAGATGCAGGCTGGCGCGAACGAAATGGAAGAAGGCATTTCTTCTATGCCGGAAGTTCCTTCTGATCCGATCAATGCAGTATCAGCTGCGGTGGATCAGCTTTATGCCGGATCACAGAAAGTAAATGCAGGAACAACTTCTGTAGCTTCTGCACTTTCCACTCTGGAAAGCGGAACGAAGGATTTTCCAAAAGCAGCAGCGGGAGTTAAAGCATTAAATGCAGGGTTTGAGACACTGACAGCAAACGACGAGATACTGACATCCGGTGCGGCAAGTCTCAAAGCGGCTGGAAGCAGCGTTACAGGTGGTATCAATCAACTTACAAATGGTGGAAAAACACTTGCAGATGGTGTGAATACGCTGAGTGCGGGACTGAAAACATACACTTCCGGAGTTTCTACTCTGGCAGAAAACAACAGTGCTCTTACAGGTGGAACTTCACAGCTTGCAGAAGGTGCAAAAACTCTTGCAAGTGGAGCCGAACAGCTTGCGAGCGGAACCAAAACACTTCATGATGGAACAAGCAAACTGGTTTCCAATAATAATAAACTGAACAGCGGAGCCGAACAGCTCTCTGATGGCGCAGGCCAGATCCAGGACGGATCCTCACAGCTTTATGATGGTTCCAAAGAACTTGGTGATGGAATGACCAAACTGGAAGATGGTTCTGATACACTGGCAACAAGCCTTGGCGACGGGGCAGCGCAGGTGAAAGAAACAAAGGCAAGTGATGATACGATCAGTATGTTTGCAACACCGATCACAGACGAAGAGACAAAGATCACAACGGTAGAAAACAATGGACATGCAATGGCGCCGTATATGATGTCAGTTGGGCTCTGGGTAGGTTGCCTGGCATTCTGTCTGATGTATCCTCTGACAGAATACAAAGGTAAACTGAAATCCGGATTCGCATGGTGGGCAAGCAAGGCTTCTGTCCTTTATCCGGTGGCAATCCTTCAGGGTGTTCTTCTGATCCTTCTGCTTCGTGTATTTGATGGATTTACACCAGTGGAAATGACAAAGACGATCCTGTTTGCGGCACTGACAGGAGCATGTTTTACATCAATCATGTATTTCTTCAATATTACATTTGGTAAAGTTGGAAGTTTCCTGATGCTGATCTTCATGGTAGTACAGCTTGCCGGTTCAGCGGGAACGTATCCGGTGGAGATTTCTCCAGATTTTGTAGCAAAGATTCATTATTATCTGCCGTTTACATACACAGTAAATGCTTTCCGAAGCACGATCTGTGGCGGTGAGAGCATCCATCAGTCTGTTGTGGTACTGATCGGACTTACGATTATTTTCTCAATATTGACGATCCTTCAGTTCAATCACATGGCACGAAGGAAGAAACAGGGCAAAATGCTTCTTCTTGACTGGCTGGAAGAAAAAGGAGTCGCATAAAATAGAGAGTCACATCATTATTTTTATAGTGAATGTGGCTCTTTTTTTCGGGAAATTGTTGTTTTTATAGATGTTGATACCTTTAAATCTGTAAATGATACCTATGGTCATGCAATGGGAGATACTATTCTTCAGAAAGTAGCTACCCTCCTCAAGAGAACCTTCCGTAGCATCGACTATGTATGCAGAATCGGTGGAGATGAGTTTGCAATCATCATGGTTGAGATGACCAGCGATCTCAAATATACGATCGAGGAAAAGATCGAAGCTGTGAATGAAACACTTTCCAAGGAAGTGGATGGAGTTCCGGCGGTATCCTTAAGTGTCGGTGTTGCATTTTCTGACCGGGATAATGCAGAGGATGATATCTTTAAAGATGCGGATAAAGCTCTTTACTATATTAAAAAACATGGAAGACATGGATGTAAGATCTTCTAAAACTTTTCAGAAAAAATCTCACAGTCTGCTTTAATTAAGTGGATTGTGAGATTTTTTTGTCACAAAAAAACAAAATTGCAGAAACAAGTTGTACACTGGTAAGTGTCAGGGTATAATCAAAGATATAACGGAAACAGGACAGCAGAGTCTGCAGAAAGTGGGGGAAAATGAGAAACAGAAAATTAAAAGTAATAGTAGCAGCTATGATGGCAGGAAGCATGGTAATGGGAAGTATGGCTTATGTGCAGGCAGCGCAGACAGATGAGGTCACAGAATCAGCTGCTGCTGAGACTGCGTCAGAAGAGACAAGTGATGAGAATAATGAACTAAAATCACAGCTTTACGGAGTATGGACTGTGAATTTGGTTTCTTATATGTATATGCCAGATGGAAGGATTCTTGACAGTAATCGTAATTATCTCTGTGATTATAAGATTGATGGAGACAAGATCGTATGGGATATTACCAATGCATCCGAAGACTTTATCGGAGATGTGCAGGATCCGAAAGTAGAAGCAAAGCTTCTTCCTATGGATACCAGTAAATTATCGGAAGCACAGAAAAATACAGATTATTATTTTTCAGGTGATGATGATAAATTAATGGAGCTTACTTTCTCATCGACAGATAATTCTGATCCTATGAATCCGGAAACAACAGAAAATGTGGTTTACGTTGCCAAGTCTGTTATGGATCAGGGGTCTTATGGAAAAGCACTTTTGTATGGATACACCTGGCAGTCAGATGCCGGAAGCCTGACTGTTGACAAAGAAGGAAATATGAGTCTCAATGATGGGGAACAGGCAGGTAAATTATATATTGATAATCTGGATGATTACAGAAATGTCTCTTTCAAATGGGATGGAAGTGGTATAACGGAATACAAAATAACAGAAATAGATGCAGATAAAATAGTCATGGAAGGCGCAGAAGATTCTTCCAAGACGATAACGCTGACAGATAAGGTTGCGCTGGAAGATGAGTAAACAAAATCAGAAAGAATGGCGTTGTCCATACTGTGACGGGCTTAATGACTGGCAGGACGAGGTGTGTCAGATCTGTGGAGACGGTAAAAGAGATGAGGTAGTTCCTTCAGGAAAGACAGCGTCTTCTGCCAGATCAGAGCAGTCAGGAATGCAGTATCAGACATGGCATCAGAATACATACAGCCAGGAGCCGACAAGGAGAGATGTACAGCAGGAAAGAAGGCAGTCTGCACCAGAACTGGAAACCAGATTTTTACAGAGGGAGCCGGAAGTAAGGAAACCGGAACTTTCTGTTGCCCCGGTTACAAAACCCAAAAGGAAAAAACACTGGGGACTGATCCCGGTGGCAGTGGTATTGATTGCAGGTGGAATATACGGATTCAGCGTTCACAAAGCAAATGCACTGGTAAATGACATTGACTTTAAACTTCTGCAAAATGCACCTTATGATTCTATGGATAAATTCAAGTCCTGGGCAGAAAGCCAGGGATATGAAATTACGACCAGCAAGGATGGCACAGGATTTTTTACAGATTACAGTGTAGATCCAGGTAAAAGTGACTGGAATATCTCAGTGTCAGAAGGCAGCAATGGTATAGAGATCACATATAAAGCAGACGGACAGAATCTGAATGCAGTTTATAAGAAACTGAGTGATGTTATAGAAGAAAAAAACTGGAAGTATGATTATCTGGGCGATAATGAAAGACCCACATTCGAAGACGGAATTACAGGAAAAAAATATCGCAGTACACAGTTCTGGATTGATGAAAAGAATAACTGGTATGAGATTGCACTGAAAGATAAGGAGATTACTATTACAAGAGAAGATTCTCCTGTAAGCAGCGAAGAATTGGCAGCGGAAGTGGATCTTGATTTTCTGCAGAACAGCCCTCAGGGAAATGCACAGGAATCAGAAAGCTGGCTGAAACAGAAGGGTTATCAGTACACGGTCAGCGGAACGGAATATTTTAGTGATTATGATATTGCGGTTTCTCAAAGTGCTGACTGGAATGTTTCTTATCGTGGAACAGATGAAAAGCTTTGTGCGGTTTATAGTGCTATGGAAAAAGACTGTACAGACCTGCCGGCACTTTATGAAAGTCTGAAAACAAAATTGGAGAATTCAGGATTTACAATAGTCTGCCAGGAAGCAGAAACAGGTGAAACGACAGATGGCAGTTCTGGAAAGTTTATGATATGGCAGGATGCAGCAGGTAATCTTTATGATCTTTCTCTGAAGGATGATACCTGGAGTCCAATTTATGGAGGAGTGAATCTGGTAAAAGAGAACAGTAACAGTCAGGATAGTGGGGATTCGTCTGCCACTTATGATGTTACAGATCCTGCTAACCAGTTGAATATGGCTGCTCTTGTGGCAATGCCTATGAACTCTTATGTTGGAGACGAAAACTGGAAGCAGAAATTTAATGAGAGTTATGGCAATGTTAATTTTCAGCCTGCAGATATGGTAGAAGGTGATAACTGGTGCAGGGCAGAATTCAGATATTACCCGTCTGATCAGGAGAACAAAAAAGAAGTTCTACGTTATCTGAAAAACGGGATACAAGATGTTAAAGGCAAAAATATGCAACTGAAGGATAACGCATGGCTTGGTGAAAATGGTTTCTCTTATAGCTATGAAATCGAATCAGCATTAAGTCATATTGAAATCAGTTCTATTTCTTCATTAGGATGGATCCAGGTAACTATTGAAGGCAACAAAGATTGGTAAATTACAAAATTACAGTCAGATAATATCCGGATAAAACAGCGAAAGCGAGGAAAAGTATGAAAAGAAACCTTATAAAAAAAGCAGCAATTTGTGGAGCAGCAGTATTATGTGCAGGAAGTTTCGGCACGACAGAAGGAATTACAGGTGTCAATGTTTATGCAGAAACAGAAGAGATTAGCAGAGACATGATGGGACAGTATGTGACACAGGGATACGAAAATCCGGCATATGGATTTAAGATTCAGCTTCCGGAGACCTATGTATTACAGGCAAGAGAGTCTATGGTCAGTCTTGTTGAGGAAGAAGATATGGATACTATAGAGAAATCTAATTCTGATGGAGCATATTCCAAGATTCAGACAGAGGCATCATTAGGCAGTACAGCATTACTGTTTTCTGCAAATACGCAGGATAGTTCATCTGCGATAGTTGTACAGCTTCAGACACCGGGAATCGGAATGGATCACTGGGATGAAGAAAGTGTGATCGCACAGAATACGGCAGAAACGTTTGAGGATACCATAAAAGAAACTCTGGGAGATGGTGTAGAGATCACAAATTTTGAAACAAATGTAGATACAATGGAATTTGCCGGAAAAGAACACGCTGTGGGTATGTATAAATGCAAGATCAATGAAGTTCCATATTATGGAATAGAAATTTATCTGCGTTCCGATGACGGAAAATCTCTGGTAGCAGTGGATATGAGTTCCCTTGATGCAGATGAAATTTCAAAAATGGAAACATATTTCTCTGTGATGGAATAAAAAGGCAGGGTATATGACAAAAAATAAAAATTCAAATGAATATCTGGTAATCTGCCAGGAACAGATAAAAGGAAAAGGTGAAGACTTTTTCCTTTTTGAGGTTGACCAGAACAGACTTATTATGGGTGTTTTTGACGGATGCGGAGGAAGTGGAGCCAAAATCTATCCGGCATTTGATGGACGGACAGGCGCGAAGGTAGCTTCCCGTGCGCTGGCAGGAGCGGTAAAACTCTGGTTCCAGGAATATATGCAGAAGAACAGACCGGAAGAAACACTCAAAATGATCACAGACAAAATGCTGAAAACCTGTAAGGAGAGAGGCAGTTCTGGATCAGCGTTACTTGGAAGCCTCAACAGAGAATTTCCAAGCACGATAGTCTTTTTTACAGCAGTTGGAGAAGAAAATCGTGTAGATTTTTACTGGTGTGGTGATTCCAGGGGATATATTCTGGATCAGGACGGACTTCATCAGGCTACAGTGGATGATGTAACGATTACGGATGCCATGAAAAATCTTCGGGAGGATGCACCTATGACAAATGTGGCAAGTGCATCAAGACCATATGAGATCCACAGGAAACAGGTTCCGCTGTCAAAACCGGCGGCAGTGCTGACTGCTACAGACGGATGCTTTGGGTATCTTCCATCCCCGGTGGAGTTCGAGCGGCTTCTCCTGGAAACGCTGAAAGAAGCTGAGGATATGAAGATGTGGAAAGAACTTCTGAAAGAGCAGATCTTTAATGTATCAGGGGATGATTTTTCCATGACTTTATGGACTGGTTCTTATAGTGATTTTCAAACGATGAAAGAATCCCTGCTTGGGAGACTGGATCATTTGAATAAGGTATATCCTCCGGCTGGAAATCTCACAGAAGAAGAATTGTTCCTTCAGTGGGAAAAATACAGAAATTCCTATGAAAATCTGTGGACAGAGGGAGAGAACTAGAATGCAGATAAAAGGTTATGAGCTCAGAGGTGAACTGAAGACTACCAACAGTGGATTTTCCAAATGGGGATTTGCTGCCAAAAATGGAAGAGAGTATTTTATCAAAGAATTCATTGATCCGGTATATCCGGTCTGCACGGAGTTTCTTGATCCGGACATGATCCGGCACAAAATAAAAATATGTGAAGAATATGAGGCAAGAAGCCTTTGTATGTACAATAAGATCAACGAGTGTTCAGACGGAAATCTGGCAGAGATCGAAGAATTTTTCCGGGAAGGAAGTCATTATTATCTGGTTATGGAAAAGATCACAGGTGTCAGTATGACACTGATCGGAAGGCAGTCTGAGCAGGATAAGATACGGATCTGTAAAGCACTGCTTCACTGTCTGAAAAGCCTTCATCATGCAGGAATCGTACATGCAGATATCAAGCTTGATAATGTGATCTTTCGAAAGCTTCCATCAGGCAAGATCACCGGAAAATTGATTGACTTTGATAATAGTTTCTGGGAGTCACAGCCTCCTGCACCGGATGAGGAAATTCTGGGAGATCCTGTTTATATGGCTCCGGAGACTTTTCTTATGATGGAAGAAGAGGAAGGCAGGCTTACGAGTGCAATCGATGTATTTGCACTGGGGCTGGTATTTCACCAGATTTTTACAGGAGAACTTCCTCAGTTTAATCATGAAGAGTATGACTATGCTTTTGAAGCAGTACTGAGTGGTGAGAAACTGATCTACAGCAGAGAGATTCCAGAGTTGTGGAGAAATATGATCATTGCTATGACGGAAGGAGAGGTCAGCAGAAGGATTACACTGGATGATGCGGAGAGAATGTGGAAGGGTCAGACAACAGTTTCTTCGAATGCTGGCAGCGGTCTTTTTGCAGCGGCAGGAGACCTTTTGTAAAACATCAGAGGAGGAAAAACAAAATGGCATTAAAGATGACTTATAATGTAGACATGTGCTTCTGTATTGATGCAACAGGAAGCATGGGACCGGTAATAAATACGGTAAAGCAGAATGCGCTGTCTTTTTATAAAGATGTGGTAGCTGTTATGCAGAAAAAACAGAAGATCATCAACGGCATGAGAGTAAAGGTAATTGTATTTCGAGATTATGTAGCAGATGAAGAACCTATGATGATGACCAAATTTTTCAGGCTTCCAGATGAAACTGCACAGTTCGAAGCATGCATCAACAGTATTTATGCTGCCGGTGGCGGCGATGAACCGGAGGATGGTCTGGAAGCACTGGCATATGCGATTCGTTCTGACTGGACAAAAGAAGGAACCAAAAAGAGAAATATCATTGTTGTATGGACAGATGCTTCTACACATGCTATCGGTTATGCGAGAAATGAACCGAAATATCCGAAGGGGATGCCGGCAGATTTTAATGAGCTTACCCGTTGGTGGGGAGACTGTCAGATGGAGCCATACATCAAAAATGCAGCCAAAAGACTGGTACTTTTTGCCCCAAAAGTTCCTTACTGGGAACAGATTTCTTCTACATGGAATAATGTGATCCATTATCCCTCTACAGCAGGAAAAGGACTGGAAGAATTTACATATAAAGAGATTGTGGATGCGATCTGTAACAGTATCTGATGCCGGAATCTGCAGGGAAGCAGAGTGGCAATAATAAGTGGGAGGAATGAGAAATGTTTTGCAGAAAATGTGGAACGGAGTTCCGTGCAGGAGCCAGATTCTGCGGAAAGTGTGGTTCACCGAAACCGGTCATAAAGCCGGCGGCAGCAAAAGCGACCACATCATCAGCGTCAGCACCAAAGAAAGTACTGGAAACACCAAAAAGATCGCCGGAGACACCAAAACCAGAAAAAAAGTCAGTACTGATAAGTTCTATGCCAAAACCGGGAAGTTCCGGTTCCAGTTCGAATGGGCAGTTTGACAACTGGTTTTCTGACCCGGGCGATTTATAAAGAAGGGGGAAAAAGAAATGATTATTTACACAAGGTATAAACATTCAAAACTTGCTACATTGATGAGTGGACTTGGGAGTGTGGCAGTTGTTGGAGGTGTTTATTTAATAGCACAGAGTGTGGGCTTTATGGTAGGCAGTGGAGGTACTGCTGGAAGTCCATCAGACAGTGTTACAGGAAATGTATTCGGAGACATAATAGTAGGTATTATCTGCATGATTGTCGGAGTTGGAATCAGGATACTGGCCCAGAGTGTTGCAGAAAAAAAAGAAGCTAAACTTGCAGTAAAAGCGAGAGTAGCAGAGAAAACAGGAATTGAACCAAAGAAGAAAATGGGTGTGGGCAAAATAATCGGAATCATTTTGCTTGTTGTGCAGGCAGTCGCAGTTATTTTCAGTACAACACAGGAAAATTCCATATGGATGCAGATCAAATACAGTTCAGGTGCATCGGCAGCAGGACTTCTGTTGGGATATTTTCTGCCGGCGATCATAGGAATCATCCTGCTCTGTAAATCATCAAAGAAACAAAAACGGGCAGTAAATACAGATAAGGCTGCGTCAACAGTCAAACCAGATACTACAGCATCAACTGCGTCAACGTTTACATCAACGATTGCTTCAACAGCACCGACAAGACGCTGTTGTCCGAAATGTGGCGCAGAGGCAGAAGCGGGGGATGACTTCTGTATTTATTGTGGAGCTCCTCTCAGGAAATAAGGTAAATGTGGCGTATTTAACAGATTGGTCACATTTTTCCCACAAAGTCAACACAAATACCCCCTATACTTCTAACCATAAAAGAAAAGAAGTAAACAGAGATTCCAAGGAGGGGATTTTGATGACAGATATGAATAATAGATCAATGAATGATAACAATGAAAATAGAAATAACGATCCGAAAGAAAGAATGAGAAAGAAAGTAAAGAAAGCAGCAGGTATTGCATTATGCGCAGTTCTGGCAGGCGGACTTGCAGCAGGTTCTTTTGAGGGTGTGAATGCACTGACTGGATGGAACAGCAGCAGTGTAGAAGCTGCTTCTTCTAACAAAGAAAATACAACTCTTCTTCAGACAAAATCAGACAAGAAGGATAAATCCGACAGCAGTGATGAAAGCGATTCCAGCAAGACAAAAGGAAGCCTGGATGTATCTGATATCGCAGCAGAAGGAATGAAATCCGTAGTAGCGATCACAACGAAATCTGTTCAGGATGTTCAGAATTATCTTGGATATTATGGATTCGGTGGAAGCCAGGGATATACAACACAGCAGGAAGTTGAAGGAAGCGGTTCAGGTATCATCATCGGAAAGAATGATGACAGCCTTCTGATCGCAACAAACTATCATGTAGTAGACGGAGCAGATACCGTATCTGTTACCTGCATTGATGGCGAGACTTATGAGGCAACCGTCAATGGTTATGATGAGGACAAAGACCTTGCAGTTGTTTCTGTAGCACTGTCTGATATTTCTGATGATACAATGGATCAGATCCAGGTAGCAACCATGGGAAGTTCTGATGACCTTAAAGTAGGTGAGCAGGTAGTTGCCATTGGTAACGCTCTTGGATATGGACAGTCTGTAACAACAGGTATTGTAAGTGCAAAGAACCGTAAACTGAACTCTGATGGTTCTGAAGAATCAGAAGATTCAGATGCAGTAAACCTGATTCAGACTGATGCAGCAATTAACCCTGGTAACAGTGGTGGTGCACTTCTGAATATGGATGGTGAAGTAGTCGGAATCAACTCTGCGAAACTTGCATCTACAGAGGTTGAAGGTATGGGATATGCAATTTCTATCTCAGATGTTACGGATACTCTGGAGCAGCTGATGAACGAAACACCAAGAGATAAAGTTGATAATCACGGTGTACTTGGAATCACAGGTATGTCTGTAAGCGAGGAAGCTTCACAGTATTATGGAGTTCCGGAAGGTGTTCTTGTTTCTGAAGTTACAGAAGGCGGAGCAGCAGACAAAGCTGGAATCAAGGCAAAATCTATCATCACAGAATTCGATGGTAAGAGAGTACGCAGCATTGATGAACTGGTAAGCCGTCTGGAGTACTATGAGCCAGGTGAAGAAGTAGACGTTACCATCGAAGTTGCAAATGGTGATTCCTATAAAGAAAAAACAGTTACCGTAACTCTTGGAGAAAATCCGGATGCTGATAGCCAGGATTCCAAGGATGAGTCCAAAGACGATCAGGATCAGGGAAAACCGGATGATCAGGGTGATGGAAACCAGGATCAGGATGAAGAACAGTTTGGTGACAGTACAGACAGTCTGCTTCAGGATTTCCTCGAAAATGGAACTTCCTATGAACGTTACTACAACGTATGGTAAACCGTAAGTTGACATAAAACAGGCAGTAATAGATTAATTATTATAAATATTATAAGCCACGAAAGGAATCGGTGCAGTTGCATCGGTTCCTTTCTTTTGCTATACTAAATGACAGAGTGCAGAAATACATCAGGTATTTTACGGAAAAGAAAGAAAAGGAAACACGGTATGAACTATATTGTTTTTGATCTGGAATGGAATCAGAGTCCAGGCGGAAAGAAATATTCAAACAGTCGCCTGCCTTTTGAAATCATAGAGATCGGTGCTGTGAAGATGAATGAAAAAAGAGAACCTGTAGATGTTTTTCAGAGGCTGATAAAGCCGCAAGTATATAACTGGATCCATGACAGTATCCATGAGGTGATCCATGTGGATTATAAGGATCTTGCAGACGGACTTCCTTTTCCGGAGGCGGTGAGGGAATTTCTGGACTGGTGTGGAGATGACTTTGCATTTTTTACCTGGGGAAATCAGGATGTCATGGAATTGCAGAGAAATATGAAATATTATGATCTGCTGTTTCTTCTTCCGGGACCGGTGAAGTATTACGATGTGCAAAAAGTTTTTGGTATGTGCTGTAAGGAAGCCGGTGGACGCAGAAGTCTGGAATTCGCGATCGATCAGCTTGATATTCCGAAGGAGCAGACATTCCACAGGGCACTGACAGATGCGCGTTATACGGCGATGGTTCTGAAATGGGTAGATGAGAAGACTCTTTTTACAAACTATTCCATGGACGTATATCAGAACCCGAAAAAAAAGAAAGATGAGCTTTTTTTATCCTATCCGGATCATGACCAATATGTTTCAAGGGAATTCACAGACCGGGACAAGATTATGAGGGACAGGGAAGTGACCAGCACGAAATGCCCGATCTGTCATTTGCCGGCGAAACGTAAGATTCGATGGTTTATGAATAATTCGAAGGCATATGAGAGCATATCACTCTGTCAGAAGCATGGATACGTGAAAGGTAAGATAAGGATCCGTCATACAGAAGAAGACCGTTATTATGTAATTAAGACGCTTAAAAATGTAGGTAATGAAAAAGCGGAAGAAATCCGTGAAAAAAGGGATTCCCTCCGCAAAAAGAGACAGATCAAAAGAAAATCAGAGAAGCAGATCTGAGATCGAGTTTTTTGGATAATATCTGGCAGTTCCAACCTGATGACCGTTGAAAGAATAATTGATGGTCAGAAGGGGACGACCCGCCGGATTTTTTTGTGTAGTGTAATTTTTTTTGATGGAGCTTGTGTCTGTTCCATTTGGAAGAGTCACAGAAGGTGTTCTCATGGAATAAAAAAGAACACAATCTTTATAATCTCTGATCAGATATTTTTCTGCAGGAAGACAGGAAAATGAAATTTCAGATTTTTCTTTCATTGCAGTTCTGGAGAAATTATTAAATCCATAATCAAGCAGAGCCTGTGTGTCGGAGTAGGCACCATTTACTGACTGCATGACTACGGATACCAGATACATATTACCGCGGCGGGCAAAGGTAACAAGTGTGTTTCCCGCTGCTTCTGTGTAACCGGTTTTGCCACCGAGAACGCCATCGTAGGCATATGCCTGCCCGGACATCATCTTATGATGATTTAAGAGATAGCGTGTTTCGTTAAACTTATTAGTTGCCGGGATTTCATAGTAACCGGTGGTACAGTATTTGCGGAAGGTAGGATTAAACCATGCAGCGCGTGCGATCTTTGCCATATCATTAGCTGTAGTGTAATGTGTTTCGTCCGGAAGTCCGTTAGGGTTGTTAAAATGGGTATTGGTACATCCGAGCTGGCGCGCTTTTTGATTCATCAGTTCAACAAATTTCTTGACAGAACCGGAAGTCTGTTCAGCTACGGCGAGAGTCATTTCATTGGCAGACTGGAGCATGACTGCCATCAGTGTCTGTTCTACAGTGAACTGTTCGCCGGTATCTGCATAGATGCTGGAACTCTGGGTATCTGTGATACCATGAGCGGCTGTTTCTGACATGACGAATTTGTCTGTAGGATTTAAGTTTTCACTTCCAAGCAGGGCGGTCATGATCTTGGTAATGCTGGCTGGATACTGCGCCTTATCTGCGTTTTTTGAGTAGAGGACAGTTCCCGTTATCATATCCATCAATACAGCAGATTCTCCCTCGATCTGAGGCCCCTGGACCCATCCTTCAATGGAATCAGTATCAGCGGGCTGATTATAATATTCTGTATGATACACTTCTGCAGGAACGGGTGTTGCAGTTACGATCGGGTCACCGTATTCATCGGTTGCGAAAACGGGGCTTGTCTGGCCAACAATAAGAACTGCACAGAACAGACTGCCCAGAATACGCTTTGTTGCAGTGCATATCGAGGAGGTTCTGGTGGCACGACCTCTGATTTTTTTATTTTCCATGTAATTACCTTTCTTTTCTATATAGAATTTCTATATTATACCATTCTCAACAATTATACTGTAATCATTTTTTTGATACAAGGGTGTATTTCGGCGGGGGAAAACGTAAAACCTTAAAGCGGTTTGGGTAAAATAGCCGTAAATCCCTGAAAATATCGCAAAAAGACCTTGACATAAATAAAAACAGAACCGTATAATGAAACAGCACATATAATGAAATAAAAACTGTGATGGAGACAGTAGATCGATATGAAAACCGCAGAGAGCCGGGATGAGGTGGGAGCCTGGTGTCAGTAATTTCGATGGAAGATCACTCCGGAGTTTCTTTCCTGAAATCTTAAGTAAGGAGGGACGGTGTTTCCGCCGTTAAAGGGAACATGTATCGGCGTTTGATTACTACCAGCCCGTACAATGTAACAGGTGGTGCGAATGTGGAAATTGCTTTCGTCCTTTTACAGGACGGAAGTTTTTTTATTTTCTGAAGAAATTAAAGGAGGAATCTGTTGTGTATCAGAAAGTAGATACGAACCTGAATTTTGTAGACCGTGAAAAACAAGTAGAAAAATTCTGGAAAGAAAACCAGATCTTCGAAAAAAGTATGGAGGACCGCAAAGACGATCCTACTTACATGTTCTATGATGGACCGCCGACAGCAAACGGCAAACCGCACATCGGTCATGTGCTGACACGTGTTATCAAAGATATGATCCCGAGATACCGTACTATGAAAGGTTACATGGTACCTCGTAAAGCTGGATGGGATACCCACGGACTTCCAGTAGAGCTAGAAGTAGAGAAGAAACTTGGTCTGGACGGCAAAGAACAGATCGAGGAATATGGTATGGAACCATTTATCCAGCAGTGTAAAGAAAGTGTCTGGAAATACAAAGGAATGTGGGAAGACTTTTCCTCAACCGTTGGTTTCTGGGCTGATATGGAGAATCCATATGTTACTTACCATGATGACTATATTGAGTCTGAATGGTGGGCACTGAAAGAAATCTGGAACAAGAAACTCCTGTACAAAGGATTCAAGATCGTTCCTTACTGTCCGCGTTGTGGTACACCACTTTCCGCACAGGAAGTTTCACAGGGTTATAAAACAGTCAAAGAACGTTCTGCGATCGTTCGTTTCAAAGTTGTCGGAGAAGATGCATACTTCCTGGCATGGACCACAACACCGTGGACACTGCCATCCAACGTTGCACTCTGCGTAAACCCGACAGAGACTTACTGCAAAGTAAAAGCAGCAGATGGCTATACTTATTATATGGCAGAAGCACTGCTTGACAAAGTCCTCGGCAAACTTGGTTCCGAAGAGACACCGGCATACGAAGTTCTTGAGAAATATGTCGGAAAAGATCTGGAATACAAAGAATATGAGCCGCTCTTCGCATGTGCAGGAGAGGCAGCAGCAAAACAGAAAAAGAAATCTCATTTTGTTACAGCAGATAACTATGTAACGATGAGTGATGGTACCGGTATCGTTCATATCGCACCGGCATTCGGTGAAGATGACAGCCGTGTAGGACGCGACTATGACCTTCCGTTCGTACAGTTTGTAGACGGCAAAGGTGATATGACAGCAGAAACTCCATATGCAGGCGTTTTTGTTAAGAAAGCTGATCCGCTTGTACTTCAGGATCTGGATAAAGAGGGTAAACTCTTTGATGCTCCGAAATTCGAGCATGATTATCCGCACTGCTGGAGATGCGATACACCACTGATCTACTATGCACGTGAGTCCTGGTTCATCAAGATGACAGCAGTTAAGGATGACCTGATCCGTAACAACAATACAATCAACTGGATTCCGGAGAGCATCGGTAAGGGTCGTTTCGGCGATTGGTTGGAAAACGTTCAGGACTGGGGTATTTCCAGAAACCGTTACTGGGGAACACCACTGAATATCTGGCAGTGTGAATGCGGACATATGCATTCCATCGGAAGCCGTCAGGAACTGTTCGAGATGAGCGGTGATGAAAGAGCTAAGACAGTAGAACTCCATCGTCCATACATCGATGAGATCACACTGAAATGCCCGGAATGTGGTGGAACTATGCATCGTGTACCGGAGGTTATTGACTGCTGGTTCGATTCAGGAGCAATGCCTTTTGCACAGCATCATTATCCATTTGAAAATAAAGAACTTTTTGAAAAACAGTTCCCGGCAGACTTTATCTCTGAGGCTGTTGACCAGACAAGAGGATGGTTTTATTCTCTGCTTGCTGAGTCCACGATCCTGTTTAACCAGGCTCCATATAAGAATGTTATCGTTCTTGGACACGTACAGGATGAAAATGGCCAGAAGATGAGTAAATCCAAAGGAAATGCAGTTGATCCGTTCGATGCACTTGAGAAATACGGTGCAGATGCGATCCGCTGGTACTTCTATATCAACAGTGCTCCGTGGCTGCCGAACCGCTTCCATGGCAAGGCTGTTCAGGAAGGTCAGCGTAAGTTCATGGGTACTCTGTGGAACACTTATGCATTCTTTGTTCTTTATGCAAATATTGACAATTTCGACCCAACAAAATATACTTTAGATTATGACAATCTTCCTGTTATGGATAAATGGCTGTTAAGCAAGCTGAATTCTGTAGTGAAGACTGTCGATGACTGCCTTGCAAACTACAAGATCCCGGAAAGCGCAAGAGCTCTTCAGGAGTTTGTAGATGAGATGAGTAACTGGTATGTAAGAAGAAGCCGTGAGCGTTTCTGGGCTAAGGGCATGGAGCAGGATAAGATCAATGCTTACATGACTCTGTACACTGCTCTGGTAACAATTTCCAAAGCAGCAGCTCCGATGATTCCGTTCATGACAGAAGAAATCTACCAGAACCTTGTAAGAAGCGTTGACAAAGACGCAATTGAGAGTATTCATCTCTGTGACTTCCCGAAAGTCGAAGAAGCATGGATCAACAAAGAGCTGGAAGACGATATGGAAGAACTTCTCAAGATCGTTGTTCTCGGACGTGCAGCAAGAAATACTGCAAACATCAAGAACCGTCAGCCGATCGGAACAATGTATATCAAAGCTGACAAAGAAATGGGTCAGTTCTACACAGATATCATTGCAGACGAGCTGAATGTCAAAGAAGTGAAGTTCGCAAATGATGTAGAGTCCTTCATCTCCTACAGTTTCAAACCGCAGCTCCGTACAGTAGGACCGAAATACGGTAAACTTCTGAACGGTATCCGTACAGCACTTGCTGAGATCAACGGAACAGAAGCGATGAACGAGCTGAGATCCACAGGTCTTCTGACACTGGATATAAACGGAAATAAGGTAGAGCTTTCTGAGGAAGACTTATTGATCGAGACCGCACAGACAGAAGGTTATGTAACAGAAGCAGACGGTGATATTTCTGTAGTTCTTGATACAAATCTGACACCAGAGCTGATCGAAGAAGGATTCGTCCGTGAGATCGTCAGCAAAGTACAGACAATGAGAAAAGAAGCTGGATTTGAAGTTATGGATAAGATCCATATCTATGCAAAAGACAATGACAAGATTCTTGAACTCATGAAGAACCACAAAGAAGAGATCATGTCTGAAGTACTGGCAGAGGATATGACTCTGGACACAACCGACGGCTATGTAAAAGAATGGAACATTAACAAAGAGCCAGTTGTTCTCGGTGTTGCAAAAATGTAATCAGCTCATGCCCGGTAAATATACCGGGCATGATTTGCAAAAATTGGGGTAATTAAAGATGCACAGCATTGCTGTGCGATTAAGGAGGAAACGCGATGATCGACAAGCAGTTCAAAAAAGAAGCTTTCAAAGAGAGCGTAAAGGAAAACGTTAAATTCCTTTATCGTAAAAAACTCGAAGAAGCTACACAGGAGCAGATTTTCCAGGCTGTATGCTACACTGTAAAAGACGTTATCATTGATAACTGGCTTGAGACACAGAACGCATACAAAGAGCAGGATCCGAAAACTGTTTACTATATGTCAATGGAATTCCTGATGGGTCGTGCACTTGGAAACAACCTGATTAACCTGACTGCATACAAAGAAGTCAAAGAAGCTCTGGATGAGCTCGGACTTGATATCAACGCAATTGAGGATCAGGAGCCGGACCCGGCACTTGGAAACGGTGGTCTGGGACGTCTGGCAGCATGCTTCCTGGATTCTCTTGCAACTCTTAACTACAGCGCATATGGATGTGGTATCCGCTATCGTTATGGTATGTTCAAACAGCAGATCAAAGACGGATATCAGGTAGAAGTACCGGATAACTGGCTGAAGAACGGATATCCATTCGAGCTTCGTCGTCCGGAATATGCAAAAGAAGTTCACTTCGGTGGATACGTTGATGTTGAATATGATCCGGCAACAGGATCCAACAAATTCGTACACAAGGGATATCAGGCAGTAAAAGCTGTTCCGTTTGATATGCCGATCGTAGGATATAACAACAAGATCGTAAACACTTTAAGAATCTGGGATGCAGAGCCGATCGTAGACTTTGAGCTTGATTCCTTTGACAAAGGTGATTACAAAAAAGCAGTTGAGCAGGAAAACCTTGCCCGCAATATCGTAGAAGTTCTTTATCCGAACGACAATCATATGGCAGGTAAAGAGCTGCGTCTGAAACAGCAGTACTTTTTCGTATCTGCAAGTCTCCAGGCTGCTATCGCAAAATACAAAAAGAACCACAAAGATATCATGAAACTGCACGAAAAAGTTACTTTCCAGATGAACGATACTCATCCGACAGTAGCAGTAGCAGAACTTATGCGTATCCTTATGGATGAAGAAGGACTTGGATGGGATGATGCATGGTCTGTAACAACCAAAGCTGTTGCTTATACAAACCATACGATCATGGCAGAGGCTCTTGAGAAATGGCCGGTTGAGCTGTTCTCCAGACTGCTTCCGCGTGTATACCAGATCATCGAAGAGATCAACCGTCGTTTCGTTCTTGAGATTCAGGAAAAATATCCTGGAAACTATGACAAGATCAAGAAGATGGCAATCCTCTATGATGGACAGGTAAAAATGGCTCATCTTGCAATCGTTGCAGGCTATTCTGTAAACGGTGTTGCAAAACTTCATACAGAGATTCTTAAGAAACAGGAACTGAAAGACTTCTACGAAATGATGCCGGAGAAATTCAACAACAAGACAAACGGTATCACTCAGAGACGTTTCCTGCTTCACGGAAACCAGCTTCTTGCAGACTGGGTAACAGATCATATCGGACCGGAATGGATCACAGATCTGGCTCAGATCAGCAAACTGAAAGTTTATGTTGATGATGAAAAAGCACAGCAGGAATTCATGAACATCAAATACCAGAACAAAGTTCGTCTGGCAAAATACATCCTGGAGCACAACGGAGTAGAGGTAAATCCACGTTCTATCTTCGATGTACAGGTTAAGAGACTTCATGAGTACAAACGTCAGCTTCTGAACATCCTGCATGTAATCTATCTGTATGACCAGATTAAGAAACATCCGGAAATGGATTTCTATCCAAGAACATTCATCTTCGGTGCAAAAGCATCTGCAGGTTATGCACGTGCCAAGAAGATCATCAAACTGATCAACTCTGTAGCAGATGTTGTAAACAATGATGCATCTATCGAGGGCAAACTGAAAGTTGTATTCATCGAGAACTATCGTGTATCCAACGCTGAGATGATTTTTGCAGCAGCAGATGTTTCTGAGCAGATCTCTACAGCAAGTAAAGAGGCTTCCGGTACAGGTAACATGAAGTTCATGCTGAACGGTGCACCGACTCTGGGAACTATGGATGGTGCTAACGTTGAGATCGTTGATGAAGTGGGTAAAGAAAACGCATTTATCTTCGGTCTGAGCGCAGATGAAGTTATCAATTACGAAAACAATGGCGGATATGATCCGAGAGTCATCTACAACACAGATGATGAGATCCGTCAGGTACTGACAGAGCTTGTCAATGGAACATTCTCTTCTGATACAGAACTGTTCCGTGACCTGTACAACTCACTCCTCAACCAGAATGGTGGAGAGAGAGCAGACCAGTACTTCATCCTTGCTGACTTCCGCTCCTATGCAGCAGCACAGAAGAAAGTAGAAGAAGCATACAAAGATGAAAAAGGCTGGGCTCGTATGGCTATGCTGAACACAGCATGCGCAGGTAAATTTACATCTGACAGAACAATTGAAGAGTATGTAGATGATATCTGGCATCTGGACAAAGTATTTATTAAATAAATTCCGCAAAGTGGACTTAGCAGTCCCCTCTGCACACCCCTGGCTTAGTCGAAACATGGCTATAGGTTATGATGAGATGAAGTGAGTTAGTGGGGGAATGTATTCCTGGTTTTTGTGTGGGGTAGATTTCCTGTGTGGAGAATGATTGTGGGTAAATAAAAAGGATCTGGCTTAGGTAAGTCAGGTCCTTTTTTTGTGGGAAATGTGGATTAGTTCCAGGTATATCCTGGGCTGGTGTGGATAAATTCAGCCAGATGTGTGCGGATGTCTTCCATCTTCTGGCGGGTGTCCGAGTTGGAGTAAGGGATGCGGTCGATGATCTTGTTGAGGTAGTCGTGTTCTTCGATGATATCGAGGGTTGCACGATAATTGATGTCAAGGAAGTAAGCGACGTAGGAGACCCAGTAATCCATTCTGGTGACGCGGTCAGGGGAGTAGACACACTGGTTTTTGAAAACAGTATCGTAAATGACAGGAGTAATTGCCTGTGCACCGATTTCTTCTTCAGATGCCCCCATGAAGACCAGAAGATCATCCTCTAATTTTACGCGACAGTTGTCCAGTTTGTCTGCATCGCGGATCAGGCGGGCGTGAAGGAGGGTGCGTGGATCGGTGATCCCCTCAAGTTTGAAATCGCTGTGTCTGGCGATAGCAGTGCGGATGATATCGTCCCAGGTAGATTCCGGGACAAACTGGCGGATCAGGCCTTCTTCAAATAAAACCTGCACACCATAAGCTGCGTGATCCATGGTGGTCGGTTCGAAGCTGTCAAAACGTTTCAACTGTTCAAAACGACCAATGTCGTGTAATAGTGCGATGATCCTGGCGAGTTCAGTGTCTTCCTCAGATAACTGCATACGTTTACAGATTTTTGTCATATCATGCACTACGCCGTAGGTATGAATGATCTTGAGACGGACTTTACCATTATCACGGTCATAGCTGTCCAGATATTTTTCAAATTGTTCTTTTGCGTTGTTGTAATTCATGCATGATCCTCCTGTGATATAAGATTTTTGCGATACTCTCTCGGGCTGCAGCCTTTGATCTTGCTGAAGACTTTGGAGTAGTAGTTGGAGTCGGAGAAGCCGGTCTTTCCGGCGATGTTGCTGATGGATTCGTGGGTGCTCAGGTATTCCAGGCTTCGCTCGATCCGGTACTCCTGCAGGAAAGAGAAGAGTGTGGTATTCATATGGCGTTTAAACAGGCGTGTACATTCACTCTCACAGAGATGAATGTGTTCAGCGACTTCTGCCAGTGTGATCGGGTTCATGTAATTTTGTTCTATGTAGGAGAGGATTTTGCGGATCCTTTCATATTCTGTGAGATCAGATGCGGCAGGAAGCGGCTGATGTGGGAGATGTTCTACGAGCAGCCGCCACATGATCTGCATCCGGATCGATATGTCCAGTTCATAGAAATCTGGCTTTTCTTTGTCAAGGGTGATAACTTCCAGCATCTTTTTGCGGAAAGTTTCATGCCAGCTTTCTGTATAGTCGATATGCATCGCACAGACAGCAAGATTCTGGACCACAGGTTCTACATATTTCGTACAGATGGTGCTCTGAAAAAATCCATAGATCAGCTTGGGGTCAAAGGTGACCGGTATATAGGAACAATCTTCCTGGTGCTCCATTTCTCCGCTGTGCAGGGCGTTGGAATTGCAGAAAATAATGTCTCCTTCTTTCAGGTGAAAAGACTGATTGTTTACACGATAGTGCATGGAGCCTTTTTTTATATAAGTGATCTCGATTTCCGGATGGTAGTGCCACATAAAGGAATTGGAATCATATTCTGACAGTCGCTGATAACTGACCAGAAACGGGAAATGGTCGCTGCCATGTTTCTTTAATTCTTTTTGAAACTGGTTTGTGATGATCTGCATGAGAGACTGTCTCTCCTCCTTTTTTCGAAGATTTGCTGAACGCAGGAAATTACCTTTATTATAAACAAAAAAATATGAATAACGCAAGATTTTACTTTTTTTTCGCAGATTAATTAAGGTATTTTACAGAAAAAGATATATAATGGATTTATCAGATGCGCACAGGAGAATAATGTGCATGATGAAAGAGCGTAACGAAACCGCATAATGAAACAAAAACCACATGGGATGCATCAAAATAAAATGTAAAAGGAGAACAGGAACATGAATTTACCAGAAACAGCAAAACTTCAGGAAATCTATGGAGAAACAGAGAAGAGCAGCGCACGTTTCAAGAAACTTGCAGATAATTTTGCAAAAACATACAAACATGACAAAGCAGAATACTTCACATCAGCAGGAAGAACTGAGATTATCGGAAATCACACAGATCACAACGGCGGCAAGGTGATCGCAGGAAGTATCAACCTGGATACCATCGGAGCGGCTTATCCGAACGGCACACAGACTATTCATATCACCAGTGAAGGATACAGAGATGAGATCGTTGTAGACCTTACCAAACTGAGCAAGGCAAACTACAAGAAGGGAACACCGGCACTCGTTGCAGGTATGATGGAAGGTGCACAGAAGAACGGCTTTAAGACAGCAGGATTCGATGCATATGTAAGCACAAATGTTATCGCAGCAGCAGGTGTAAGTTCTTCTGCTTCTTTCGAGATGCTGATCTGCACCATTATTGATTACTTCTTTAACGAAAGCAAAATGACATATAATGATTATGCAAAAGTTGGCCAGTATGCAGAGAATGTTTATTGGGACAAAGCTTCCGGAATGATGGATCAGATGGCATGTGCAGTAGGCGGACCGGTTCTTTTTGATTTCGCTGACAGCAATAACCTCAAATACAGCAAACTGGATTTCTCCTTCGGAAAATTCGGATACAAGCTTGTTATTGTAAATACAGGAAAAGGTCATGCAGATCTGAGTCAGGAATACTCTGAGATTCCGGGTGAAATGAAAGCTGTTGCCAAAGTACTTGGCGTGAACCTTCTTCATGAGACAAACGTAGATGCACTTCTTGAGCATTGTAATGAGATCGAGGATGACAGAGCAGTTCTCCGTGCACTTCATTTCTTTGGAGAGACTACCCGTGTAGAGGAAGCAGCAGATGCGATCCACCATGATGATTATGATAAATTCCTTGAACTGATCGACGAGTCCGGAAAATCTTCCTGGGAACTTCTTCAGAACTGCTACACTATGAAAGATTTCCACGAGCAGAAGATCACAAGAACTCTTGCACTGACACAGCTTTTCCTCAAGAAGATTGGCGCAGGCGTATGCCGTGTTCACGGTGGTGGATTTGCAGGCGTTATCGCAGCGATCATTCCGGAAAAAGAGCAGGAGAACTATGTAGAATATATTTCCAGGTTTGTTGGAAAAGAAAATGTATATCCAATGGACATCCGTGCAGTCGGAGCAGCACATATCGGATAAGCAACTACTGTCTATTAAAAAAAATATAAAATCACAAAAATAAACCCCTGGATCATACCAGAGGTTTATTTTTTTCGAGCATATCGTGAATGATGTTCTGAGTGTATGCACCGAGATGTTTCTGATCTTCTTTCGGAAGGTCCTTGACATAGATTGGTTTACCGTATTCCAAAACGACATGAGTTGATTTGATCTTTGGCATATGTGCCTCAAAGATTTCTACGGTGTTGTTAAGTGCCATTGGAATGATCGCACAGCCTGTCTTGGAAGCAATCTTGAAGCTTCCGTCGTGGAAAGGAAGAAGCTCCAGGTCGTCTGCATTCTTGTTACGTGTACCTTCAGGGAAGATACAGATGGAAATGCCGGATTTGATCTTGTCGATGGCTGCGAGGATGGTCTTGAGTCCCTGTTTGATATCCTTACGGTCAAGAAACAGACAGTGAAGATATTTCATCCAGTTGGAAAGAAGCGGATAACGCTCCATTTCTTTCTTGGCAATGTAGCCGGTACGGATCGGACAGCGGCTGTAAGTAAGCACGATGTCAAAATAACTTCTGTGATTGCCAATGTAGAGAACCGGAGTATCCTTGGGAACATTTTCTTCGCCGATGATCGTAACTTTGGTTCCGGCTTCCCAGAGAATGAATTTAAATACTCCCTGGACAATTCGAAGAGAACTGATTTCCTTGGCCCTTGGTGAAAATTTTCCGATGATCCATTCGATCAGAAGAATCGGAATGGAAAGGATCAGAAACCCGATGACCGTAATGGCAACAATGATAAAACGAATCATAACGAATTCCTCTTTCTGTTAAATTTGCATGGGTTTCGCGTGTTCGAAACTCTGCTATCAGTATAAGGGATATTTGAAATAGTTGCAATAAATCTTTTGGTTTTGGCATAGAATACATATTGAAAAAGAGCGGACAGGAGAATTGTGCCTATGCAGATACCACTGTCTGCAGGAATCAGACAAAATCGGTCAAAACGATATATGACGGTTGTCTGGTGCATATTGCTGGCTTTTTTGCTGAGTGCAGGAGGATGCAGCCTGGTAAAGATAGAGGAAGGGGAGAGGACACCTCTTGAATATACGGTGGTGGATACAGCAGAACTTCCGCAGAGTGCACAGGAACTGATTCAGGAAAAGAAAGCGGACGATTTTCAGATGACTTATCAGAAGGGAGATACCCTGTATCTGATCCGGGGATATGGAAAGCAGATGAGCGGAGGATACAGTATTCAGGTGGCTGAACTTTCGGCTTCGTCTACGACGATTTTTTTCAAAACGAGACTGATCGGACCGGAGAAAGAAAATCAGAGCGGAGCGCCATCTTATCCTTATATTGCAGTAAAGACCGATTACAGAGAAGAACCTGTTGTGTTTGAATAGTATGAGAGGAGCGGTCAGCGATGGAATTAAGAAAAGAAGATATTCAGGTGCTGCGGACAAAGAGCAGAGCGACCAGCCAGGTGACTTTTGATGTGGATTATAATGTGCCGGATGTAAAACCGGATATCGGACGGATGGTCCAGAACAAGGGCGATGTTTCGGTAGAAGAAGTCCGATTAAGCGACGGTCATGCTTTTCTGAAAGGAAGCCTGCAGGTGGATCTTCTCTATGTAGGAGAAGAAGAGGGCAAAGTTTACAGTCTCTCAGCCAAACTGCCGGTGGAAGAGACGATGAACCTTGAGGGGATCGTAAGCGGCGATAAGATGTGTCTTCGGTGGGAAATAGAGGATCTGAGCCTGCACCTGATCCATTCAAGAAAACTGAACATCAAAGCAGTAGTGACTTTTTATGCAGTTGTAGATGAACTCTCAGGAATCCGTCTGCCGGTTTCACTGGATGATGAAACGGTTTCTGTGCAGAAAAAACAGATGCGGCTTCTCAGTCTTGCCATACATAAAAAAGACACCCTTCGTCTTAAGGAAGAAGTAGAGCTGGTATCCAATAAACCGAATATTGCAGAACTTCTCTGGTATACGCTGGAGGTTCGGGGGCTGGATTTAAGACCGGAAGAAAATGTGGTGAAAGCCAAGGGGGAGATTTTTCTGTTTGCCTTATATAAGGGGGATGATGAGGGAGGTACCCTGCAGTGGCTGGAACATTCTGTCCCGTTTACCGGGGAGGTAGAATGCAGCGGATGCACTTCTGATATGATACCAAATTTGGAAGCATCCGTGATCAATCAGAGTGTGGAAGTGAAACCGGATTCCGACGGAGAGGAACGCATCTTTGTAACAGATATCGTACTGGAGTTGGATATCCGTCTTTATCGTGAAGAGGACCATGAAATCCTTATGGATGTCTATACTCCGTTCCGTCAGTGTATTCCGAAATGCAGGAATGAAGTCCTGGAAAGTCTTCTGGTGAGGAATTTTTCCAAATGTCGTGTGTCTGACCGGATCGAGATCAAGGAGACACAGGGGAAAATCCTCCAGATCTGTCACAGCCAGGGAAAAGTAAAAATAGACAAAACAAAAATTATCAAAGATGGGATCCAGGTAGACGGGATCGTTCAGATGAAAGTTCTCTACATTGTGGGAAATGACGACATGCCATTTTATTCCATGGAAGTGATGATGCCGTTCAGTCATGTGGTGGAGGCAAGGGGGATCACAGAGGACAGCGTCTACTATTTCCATACGGATCTGGAACAGCTTTCGACAAGCATGGTCGACAGTAACGAGATTGAAGTCAGAGCGGCGGTGAGCCTGAATGTTCTTGTGATCCAGTGCAGGGAAGAAAAGATCATTGAGAGTGTGGAAGAACAGCCGCTTGATACAGAAAAGATCCGGAGCATGCCGGGAATCACCGTATATATGGTGAAGCAGGGAGACACACTCTGGGATATCGCAAAAAAATTCTATACGACTATGGAGGAGATCATTTCCATGAACAGCCTCGAAAATGACCGGGTAACTCTGGGACAGCCGCTTTTACTGGTAAAAAAAGTTGAAAGCTGATACTTGAAATCCTTAAAAAAATCATTTAAAATAGATATGATCATATTGTATACAAAGTACAAAAGAAATAAAAAAAGAAACAAAATCACAAAGGACAGAGGGGATATTTATGCGTTTGCGAGCAATGGCGAAAATTAATCTGGGACTGGATATCCTGGGCAAAAGAGACGATGGTTACCATGAAGTTCGTATGCTGATGCAGACGATCCAGATGTATGATCTTCTGGATATCCGGCGGAAATCTTCACCGGGGATCACATTGACTACGAATCTTCTTTATGTTCCGTCAGATGAGAGAAATCTGGTATACAAGGCAGCGAAACTTCTCATGGATGAATTTGATATCCAGGAGGGAATTTCCATGAAGCTTACCAAGTCCATTCCGGTGGCAGCAGGTATGGCAGGAGGAAGTTCCGATGCAGCGGCAGCTTTTGTCGGTGTAAACAAGATGTTTCATCTTGGCTTAAGTGAGCAGGAGCTTATGGATCGTGCCGTGCAGATCGGGGCAGATGTACCGTACTGTATTATGCGTGGAACAGCACTGGCTGAGGGAATCGGTGAGAAACTGACCAGACTTCCGCAGCTTCCGAAATGTTATATTCTGGTTGGCAAACCGGCGGTCAATGTTTCTACGAAACTGGCTTATGAAAATCTGGATCTTCAGAATATGGGAGCACATCCCGATATTGATGGTATGATCTCTGATATTGAGAAAGGAGATCTTTACACCATGGTTTCTCGAATGGGAAATGTATTTGAACCGGGAATCATCGGCAAATATCCGGTGATCCAGGAGATCAAGGATCTCATGGAGGCACATGGTGCACTCAGGGCAATGATGAGCGGAAGCGGTCCGACTGTCTTTGGTATTTTTGATGATAAGAACAAGATGAAAGCAGCCGCCAGGATCCTGCGCAGCAGTCATCTGGCAAAGACTGTATTTGCTACAGAAGTTTTTAACCGCAAAGACTGAGGGGAATTTTTTACAGGAGGTACTTAAGATGAATGATTTTTCTGTTGATATGAATGAATATCTGCCGTTAAGAGATGTGGTATTTAACACACTGCGTAAAGCGATTCTGAAGGGGGAACTGAAGCCCGGAGAAAGACTGATGGAAATCGCACTGGCAGAGAAGCTTGGAGTCAGCAGGACTCCTGTTCGTGAGGCGATGCGTAAACTGGAGCTGGAAGGTCTGGTCGTGATGATCCCGCGCCGTGGCGCACAGGTAGCGAACATTACAGAGAAGGATCTGAATGATGTACTGGAAGTCCGCATTGCACTTGAGAATCTGTCAATCGAGAATGCATGTGCACGGATGACAGAAGAACAGTTGGGCGATCTCTGGAAAGCGGCCAAGAACTTTGAGGATACGATGGCAGAGGGAAATCTTGTCAAGCTGGCAGAAGCCGATGTAGCTTTTCATGAAGTGATCTACAAATCTTCCGACAACCGCAGACTGAATCAGGTGCTGAACAATCTTCGTGAGCAGATCTACAGATATCGTGTGGAATATCTCAAGGATGAAGAAACAAGAAACCTTCTTGTTAAGGAACATGAGGAGATCTACGAGGCGATCAAGAATCGTGACCTCAAGAAAGCCAAGGAGATTTCTTATCAGCATATCGAGAACCAGAGAGAGGCGATCATCCGCTCTATCAGAGAAGAAACAAAAAATCGCTGAGCTGTAAATAAAATTGCATAATCCGGTTATTCTAAAAGAGATACATATTGTGTGTATCTCTTTTTTTATGGATTACGATTACAACAGGAGGATGCAATGGATCAAAAGACCAAAATCCACAGTGAACTGAGAAAAAATGAATTTTACATCAGAGAAAAATTCGAGAACTGTGCAGATATCCTGATCCGTCCCATGCGTCTGGGAAGCGAAAGCAAAATAGACTGTCTGATGGTCTATATCGAAGTGGCAGTTTCAAATATGATGCTGGATGATTCTGCACTGGGAAAAATGATCAATCATTTCTGGGAGATCTCACCGGGGCAGATTCAGGAATTTATGCGGAACAACAGTCTGGGGATCGCGGATGTACAGAAACTTGCGGATATGGAAGAAGTCCTGTCAGCAGTTTTTGCGGGAAATGCGGTTTTCTTTATAGATGGATATGACAGGGCGATGAAAATATCCAGCAAGGGATATCCGAATATGGGAGTTTCTGAAGCAGAGTCAGAAAAAGTCCTGCGTGGTTCCAAAGAAGGATTTTCGGATTCTGTAAAAACGAATTCAGCACTGGTCAGAAAGCGGATCCGGGACAGCAGAATGAAGGTCGAGGAAAAAACAACAGGTGTCCGGTCCAAAACTGTTCTGCAGCTCCTTTATATGGAAGATCTCGTTCAGGAAGATCTTCTGGAGAATATCAAAACCAGTCTGGATGAATACAGGATAGATGGAATCTTTGACAGTGGAATGCTGGAACAGCTTACAGACAGAACATGGTATTCACCGTTTCCACAGTATCAGACAACGGAACGTCCCGACCGGGCGGCGATGGAGATCCTGAATGGAAAGATCGTGGTGCTCTGTGACAATTCTCCGTCCGCACTGATCCTTCCAAGTTCCTTTAATGGCTTTATGGAGAGTAGCGAGGACTGGTTTCATCATTTTGAAATGGCATCGTTTCTGCGGGCACTTCGTTATCTTGCACTGCTTGTGGCGACACTGCTCCCGGGGCTTTACCTTGCGGTGATCCGCTTTCACACACAGATACTTCCGGCAAATCTGATCCTGTCTTTTGCAAAAGCACGGGAGGGAGTACCTTTTTCCAGTGTGGTCGAACTGATCTTTCTGGAACTCTCGTTTGAACTGATCCGGGAGGCGGGAGTGCGGGTCCCCGGGGCATTGGGGAATGCGATCGGAATCGTGGGAGGTCTGATCATTGGTCAGGCGGCAGTCAGTGCAAATCTGGTCAGTCCTATCGTTGTCATGATCGTTGCATTGACTGCACTGGGATCGATGGTGATCCCGGAGGAAGAGTTTGCTGCAGCATTCCGGCTTTTGAAATATGTATTTCTGTTTCTGGGTGGATATCTTGGAATTTTGGGAATCGTTCTGGGGATCTATCTGACAGTGGCACATCTCTCCGGACTTCTGAGTTTCGGCATGCCGTACCTTCTTCCGTTTATAAAAAAAGAACCCTGTCGCGATGCAGGTGAAGGAATCCTGCGGATCCCATTCAGGAAGAGATGGCAGAGGCCGCTCTATGCAAGATGGGAGCAGAAAGTCCGTCTGCGGAAAAATGATTCCGATGATTCCGGAGAAAGCCGCCGGGAAGATTCCGGGAAAGTTCAGGAACAGGAGGAGAAAGACTCATGAAATTTGCGGAGAATAACAGGATTTCGCACAGACAGCTTTATCGCCAGATGATCCTGACGTTTCTGGCTCCTTTCCTGATCTGTCTTCCTGGGAAAAACGGGATTCAGGGAATGACGGGAATCGCAGGTGTTCTGGCGGCAGTGCTCCTGCTGGTTATTTATGTTTTTGTGCTTCTGAGAGTGACCAGCGGATATTCGGATATGGTACGTTTTTTTGGAGGGTTCTGGGGGCGGATAGCAGGAATCTTTTTTCTGGCGTATATTATACTGACAGCAGTTTATATTTTGAAGATACTGGAGCAGATCGTGCCGAGATGGCTGATCCTGGGAGTACCGGCGGGCTGGATCTCTTTTCTGGTAGTCGTTGTATGTAGCGTAGGAACAGAACGGGGGATCCAGAGACGGGGACGGATGGCAGAAGTTTCCGGAGGTTTGCTTTTGGTTGGAATCCTTCTGATGATGGTACTGTGCCTTGGACAGACACGTGTCGATTATCTTCAGGAGATGTTTGAGACAGAGCGAGTGAGCGGGAGTGGAGTCATTCAGAGCAGTTATCTTTTTCTGTGTGGATTTTCCGGGATCGGACTTCTGCCGTTTATCATGCGTGATGTAGAGAAGCGGGGAAGTGCAGGCAAGACGATCATAGCGTCTGTCCTCACTGTGGGTGGAATCTTTGCAGGAGTTCTTGTTTTATTGCCGGCAGTGTTTGGGTGGAGACGGCTTCTTACAGAAACATATCCAATCCTGCCTCTTCTTGCCGGGGCAGATCTTCCAGGAAATGTCCTTGCGAGATTTGATGTTCTCTGGATGGGATTTCTTCTGTATGGATTGTTGTTTGCAATGGGAAGCCTTTTTTACTATGGATATCAGATTACGGAGAAATGCCATCTGGGAACGGCGAAATACTGGCTGGCAATTCTAATCTTCGGATTGTCATTTGTGGAAGTACCAGGTATGGATGTGGTGACATTTTACAGAAACTATCTGGGAAGTATTTTTGTTCCGGGGCTTCTGATCATACAGGCGGCGATTCTTTTTCATGGCCAGAAAAAGAAAATAAGAAAAACAACTACAGTTGTTTTGATGATCTGCCTTCTGACACTGAGCGGATGTGCGGGAATTGAACCGGAAAAGAGGATGTATCCACTTGCACTCGGCGTAGAGCAGTCGGAGAATGGGTGGAAATTTATTTATGGAATGCCGGAACTTCCAAGTGCAGAAGGACAGGAAAAAGAAGAGACAGGAAATTCTACGCTGGCGATAACTGGTGTGGATTTTGAAACGATAGAAAAAATATATGACCGTTCACAGGAAAAATATCTGGACATGGGACATCTGCAGGTGCTGATCCTTAAGAATGATCTGACACAGTCAGACAGATGGAGTGAACTGTTATCTTATCTGGAAAAAGAACCGCTGATCGGTGAAAATGTATATGTATTCCGGACAGAAAATCTGACAGAGCTTATGGACTGGAACAAGGAAGGAACCTCGATAGGGGAATACCTGCCGGGACTTCTTGAAAACAGGATTCCAGATCAGGAGAAAAACGGTACTACACTGCGTCAGGTATATCATCAGTGGTATGAGAATGGCACGTTACCAGGAATTCCTGAGATCATCCTGCAGAATGGAGAAATTCAGGTATATCTGGAATAAATTTACGGAGAAACGCCCATACTCCAGACAGAAGACGATTTTATTTTTATAGATTCGGAGGTACCAAAATGGACTGGTTAAGGAACTGGAAAAAAAGACTTCTGTTGTCTGTGATGGCAGGCATGCTGGCAGTAACACTTTTGTGCGGAGGCACGAAAAATGTCGAGGATTGCGGTATTGTGGCGTGGTGGGGAACCCTGTATCCACAGTTTTGCTTTGAGAGAGGATCACAGGACAGCACTAATTATGAAAATACTGTAAAACAGCCGCCAAAGCTTTCCTTCTGGCTTGCGAAAGCCCTGGAGAGGTGGTAAGATTAAAGAACGATTCAGAGAGGCTGTGGCTTTTCTGAGTCTTACATAGCAAACAGAACATAGAGGACTGGAGAAATAGATTTATGAAAATAGACAGAGATGCACCGATCGGTGTATTTGATTCCGGAGTAGGCGGTCTTACCGTTGCCAGGGAGATCATGAGAAATCTTCCATCGGAGAAGATCGTTTATTTTGGCGATACGGCGAGAGTTCCTTATGGAAGTAAATCCAAGGATACAGTCATTCGTTATTCCAGACAGATCATTCATTTTCTGGAGGAGCAGCAGGTCAAGGCAATCGTGATCGCCTGCAACACAGCAAGTGCATTTGCCCTGGATGCGGTGAAGGATGAACTGAATATTCCTGTACTTGGAGTGATCGAAGCAGGAGCCAAGGTTGCTGCAAAGGAGACACGCAATAAGCGAGTCGGCGTGATCGGAACGCTTGGAACTGTAGGAAGCGGTATTCATGAGGCGTATCTTAAACAGCTTGATCCGGAGATCACAGTGATAGGCAAGGCATGTCCGCTGTTTGTTCCGCTGGTCGAGGAAGGATGGCTTCATGATCCTGTAACTACAGAGATCGCGTCCAGATACCTTCAGGAACTGAAGGATAAAGAAATTGACACATTGATCCTCGGCTGTACACATTATCCGCTGATCCGTTCTACGATCAGAGAAGTCATGGGTGAGGGCGTGCGACTGGTTAATCCGGCATACGAGACAGCCTTACAGCTGAAGGCACTTCTTGCAGAGATGGATATTTCAAGCAGTGGAACAGGGGAAGAGGATTTTCCGTATCGCTTTTATGTCAGTGACTTGGCAGATGAGTTTAAGGATTTTGCAAATTCTATCCTGCCGTATGATGTTTCAATGGCAAAGAAGATCGACATAGAGAAGTATTAAAGAGGGGTAAACATATGAATAAAGATGTACTGATACATGTACGCGGGCTCCAGATGATGGAAACAGATGATGCACAGGAGCCGATCGAGATCGTAGTTCCGGGACAGTATTATTTCCGAAACGGAAGTCATTATCTCCGTTACGAAGAAATGCTGGATGATACCGCAGAGACTACAGTAAATTATATCAAGATGTCACCGAACGGAGTAGAAGTCCGCAAGCAGGGACAGGTAAATGTACATATGGTTTTTGAGGAAGGCAAGAAAAACAAGACTTTTTACAATACGCCATATGGCACGCTGCAGATGGGAATCTCAGCGACAGGACTGGAACTCAAGGAGAGTGAAGACGGCATTCAGATGAAAGTGGATTACGCTCTGGATATGAACGAAGAGCATGTCGCTGACTGCTATCTGACCGTGCAGGCACAGTCCAAGGATTCCGCGGATTTTGTTTTATAAAAATTCAAATTAAAATGCCCGTAAAGCTGGAATACTTTACGGGCATTGTCTTATGTTCTTATTTGTCTTTGCTGAACATTCTTTTGAAAAATCCCTTTTTCTTAGGTGCCGGCGCTTCAAGAGAACCACGGATTCCTTTAACTCCAACGATGTATAAACCGCTTACTTCGGCTTTTACTTCTTTTTTGACAGGGATCAGGTCAAAAACCTTCTCATCTGCGATCAGTATGGAGATCTTCGGACCAACCTTAGCCTTAACGATCGGCAGTTTGGAACGGCGCATCAGCTTAGGAGCCTGGTCAATGACCATCTGCGGCAGACCGGATTCTTTGAGTGGAAGTCGTTTCTTATCGATGATCAGCATGGAAACAGTCTGTTTTGCAGCTTCAATCTGTGCCTGCTGTTCTTCTTGCTTCTTCTGAGCTTTCTTTCCGAAGAAATAAAGTGCAACCAGGGCAATGATCAGAATGACCAAGATAACAAGAAGGACGATGCTAAGTGTACTCATAGATACCCTCCTCAGTGTGTATATTACAAATATTTATGCGAAATATATTCTATCATTATTTATTACAAAAGGCAAACAAATTCACGAAAATTCCGTGAAGAAAAAGGAAAACGGTGGAAATCATATAGTTAAACAGGTATAATGAAAAAAGCGAGATCTAAAGACAGGGATAAATACAGAAATCCCGGGTATACTGGGGATTACAGAAAAAAAAGACCAAGGAGTTAGTATGGAGAAGGATAATGGTAAAAGGCGGAACAGACGCCAATACAGGGAAAGAACGACTGCTTCTGTAAGAAAAGAAGATCTGACTGAGGAAGAACGGATTCGGGAACGTCGGCGCAGGAGACGGGCTCTGCAGAGGAAACGGCAGCGTCAGAGAAGGATGATCCTGATAGTTATGGCGCTGGCTGCAGTAGTTATTATAACTGCGGCAGTACGTGGAATTGCAGGACATTTTTCTTCATCGAAGCCGTCAGCCAGCGGCACAGATAAAGAAACGACGGCAGATGCTTCCGGTTCTTCTGTTTCCGGGGGAGACAAGACAGAGCAGGAAACCGCCAGCAGCAAAAGTTCACCGAAAGATACACTCAAAGCTGCTGAACTTAAAGCAACACAGTATGATTATGACGGTGCGATAGAGCTTCTTAAAGCAGATACATCATATAGCAGTGATTCAGATATGCAGAGTGCCGTTAAGAAATACGAAGAGACCAAGGCTTCCTGTAAATCATGGCCACTGGAAGAAGTGACACATGTTTTTTATCACATTCTTATCAAAGATCCGAGCAAAGCTTTTGATGGTGATTACAAGGAAGCAGATTATAATCAGGTCATGACTACGATCGATGAATTCAACAAGATCACACAGACCATGTATGATAAGGGGTATGTGATGGTGAGCATCAAGGATATGGCTACTGTAAATGAGGATGGAACCATGTCACCGGGAGAAATCCTTCTTCCGGAAGGTAAGATCCCGTTTGTACTTTCTCAGGATGATGTCTGTTATTACCATTATATGGATGGCGATGGATTTGCCTCCAAACTGGTTGTAGATGATGAAGGCAAGATTCGAAATGAATATATTGAGGATGATGGAAGTGTATCAGTAGGTGACTATGATATGGTTCCATTGATCGATCGTTTCGTAGAAGAACATCCTGATTTTTCTTACAGAGGAGCCAAGGGAATCGTTGCATTGACCGGATATAATGGAATTCTGGGATATCGCACAGATATCAGCTATGAAACACGTCCGGCAGATCTGGATGATAACAAAGTTGAATGGCTGGATGCACATCCGGATTTCAGTCTGGACAAAGAACGGGAAGAAGCAAAGAAAGTTGCTGATGCTATGAAAGAGGATGGATGGTTGTTTGCCAGTCATACCTGGGGTCATCAAAACATCGGACAGATTTCTCTGGAACAGCTTCAGGCAGATACACAGAAGTTCAAGGATAATGTGGATCCCCTGATCGGAGGAACGGATATTATTATTTTTGCATTTGGTACGGATCTGACCACTCAGGAGGACTATTCCGGTGATAAATTTGAATATCTCAAGAGTGTCGGATATAATTATTATTGTAATGTAGATTCCAGCAAATATTTTGTGCAGATCCGGGATCGCTATTTCCGTCAGGGAAGACGAAATCTGGACGGATATCGTATGTACTATAATCCGGATCTTCTGGAAGACCTGTTCAATGCAAAAGATGTTTTTGATCCAAGCAGACCGACTCCGGTTCCACCGATGGGTTAAATAAATAAGAAAGAAGGAGTTACTAACTATGAAGAAAAGAGCTGTGATACTTACATGTATTTTGTCAGCCTCGATACTTCTGAGCGGCAGTTATATTCTGCCGCTTTTGAATCATATAGCAGAAAAAGAAACCAAAACAGTAAAAACTTACCAGACTGCTTCTCAGGATGAAGCAGAGACAGACAGCAGTGAGGCAGATGCCGGAGACACAGAGGACACTGATTCTGAGAAATCCAGTAAGAATCAGACAGTTCTCGATCAGGCAACGATCATGTACGAACAGTATAATTACGATGAGGCGATCAAACTTCTGAAGGGTCAGAAAGATTTTACGAAAAACAAGGACTATATGGATCTGGCAGCCAAGTGCCAGATTGCAAAGTCTTCACTTGTAGAGTATCCATTGGAACAGATCACACATGTATTTTTTCACACACTGATCGAGGATACTTCCAGGGCTTTTGACGGAGATTCCAAATCCGGAAACTACAATCAGGTTATGACGACTGTCAGTGAGTTCAATAAGATCATTCAGATCATGTATGATAAGGGCTATGTTCTGGTAAGCCCGCATGACATGGCAACAGTGAACAAGGATGGTACGATGAGCCGTGGCAAGATCATGGTGCCGGAGGGCAAGATCCCGTTTGTGCTTTCTCAGGACGATGTCAGTTATTATCATTATATGGATGGTGATGGATGTGCATCCAAACTTGTACTCGATGAAAATGGAGATGTAAAAACAGAGTACATTGATGCTGATGGAAATGTCCTGGTAGGAGATTATGATCTTGTTCCGCTGTTGGATTCTTTTATCAAAGAACATCCGGATTTTTCCTATCATGGCCGCAAGGGAATCCTTGCGATGACCGGTTATAACGGGGTACTGGGATACAGAACGGATATAGCCTACAAGACCAAAGAAAATCTTCAGGATGACCAGAAGAAATTCCTGGATGACAATCCTGATTTTGATTATGACCAGGATGTTAAGGATGCAACGAAGGTAGCAGATGCCATGAAAGCAGAGGGATGGGAATTTGCGAGCCATACCTGGGGACACATGAATGCAACAGAGCGTTCCGCAGAGGATCTTAAGACAGATGATAAGAAATGGAAAGCTTATGTGGCTCCGATCCTTGGTGATACAGATATGGTTATCTTTGCGTTTGGCGCGGATATTGGTGACTGGGAGGGATATTCTTCTGATAATCCGAAGTTCCAGTATTACAAGAGCGCGGGATACAATTATTTCTGCAACGTAGATTCCAGTCAGTATTTTGTTCAGATCACAGATCAGTATTTCCGCCAGGGAAGAAGAAACCTGGATGGATATAGAATGTACTATAACCCGGATATGCTCAGTGACCTCTTTGATGTTTCTGAAGTATGGGATTCTTCCCGACCGACTCCGGTTCCGGAAATGTAATGGTACAAATATATTTTTATACAGAAATGAGAGGAGATTTTTTATGAAGAAAAAAGTAGTAGCAGCAATGTTAGCAGCGTGTATGGCAGTATCTCTTACCGCATGTGGAAATTCAGACTCTTCCCAGAAGAATACAGCTGAGACAAAGTCAGCTTCAGATGAAAATAAAACGGATTCTGAGGAAACCAAAGAAGAAGAAATCAGGATTGTTTCTGTAAAAGATGTTTCTGATTATGTCACTATTGGTGATTACAAGGGATTTACGCTGGATCGTTACACACAGGCAGTAACAGATGATGACGTAGATGCACAGATCAGTTATGAACTGCAGGATAAGGTAACAGAAGTAACAGATGGAACTGTTGAAAATGGAGATACTGTAACGATCAATTATACAGGTACTGTAGATGGTAAGGAATTTGATGGTGGATCAGCGCAGGATTATGATCTTGTTGTTGGTGAAGGCAGCATGGGGATTGAGGGCTTTGAAGAAGGTCTGATCGGTATGAAAAAGGGTGAGACCAAAGAACTGACTCTGACTTTGCCGGAAGGGTACAGTGAGAATGATTCTCTTTCTGGCAAAGAGGCTGTCTTTAAGATAACTCTTCAGAAGTTTGCAAGAGTTCCTGAACTGACAGATGACTGGGTTGCAGCTAATACAGATTATAAAACAGTAGATGAATACAAACAGTCAGTGAGAGATGAACTGGAAAAACAGGCTGACATGGCTGCAGACAATCAGTTGTATGAGGATGCATGGTATGAAGTATTAGATGCATCAGAAGTTAAGAAGTATCCGGAAGAAGATATAAAAAAAGCAGAGGAAAACCATAAAGCAGATACAGAACAGACTGCAAAAGATAACGATATGGAACTGAGTGATCTTCTGGAATCATGGGGAATGACAGAGGAGGATTTTGATGAAGAATGCAAAAGTTATGCAGAATCCAAAGTCGAACAGAATCTGATCGTTCAGGGAATCATTGATGCAGAAGGCCTGAGTCTTAATGATAAGGAAACAGAAGAATTAAAAGATAATCTGCTTTTGGATTATGGTGCACCAAGTATTGATAAACTTATAGAATGGTACGGAGAAGATGAAGTAAATGAATCTCTTGCACTTCTTCGTGTGGAAAAATTTATTGTTGATCAGTCAACTGTAAATGAAAAGACAGGAAGTCCGGAAGATTCTATCGAGAACGAAGATGCTTACGAAGATGCACAGGATACAGGTGAAGATCTGGTAGAAGATGCAGGAAATGATGAATCTGAGGCACAGGATGACACAGAAGAAGATATGACAGAGGATAATACAGTAGAAGAATAAATATAAGAAAAGATAATTGTATTTCCATAATAAATGCGTTATGATAGTGTAACGGATGAGTTACTGAAAATAAAGAAACAGTAACGCCAGATATAAAATACAGCAGGTGGAAATCATGGACAAAAAGGTATTGCGTGAACGAGTGCGCAAAAAACAACAACAGATAAGACGACGCAAGATGATGAAAATGGGCGCATATGTAGTTGCCATAATTCTTGTAGTTATATTTGTGATAAGAGGAATTTTAATTCCTGTTGTTAACAGGATCAGTGGCAGGAGTGTTGATAAACCGACACAGGTTCAGGCAGAAACTGATCAGACAACAACAGATTCAGGGACAGGGTCGGATACAGCAGATACGACAACCACAGCAGTGAATGCGGCTGTAAGATATCCACTTAAAAATGATCTGGCAAAGGCATCGCAGATGTCTATTGGATGGAACGAAAATGAAAATGGGAAATGGTATCAGAATGCAGATGGCACTTATTTTGCCGGAGGTATGCAGGAGATAGATGGTTCCACCTATTATTTTGATGAGAATGGTTACATTCAGACCGGCTGGGTAAGTGTTGGTTTCGATGATTATTATTTTAATGATGATGGTACATATGATCCAAATACACATAAACCACGAATTGCACTTACTTTTGATGATGGTCCTGGAGAATATACAGATGAACTTCTGGATTGTCTGGAAGCGAATAATGCACATGCGACATTCTTCATGGTAGGACAGAATGTAGGTTCCTGGGAATCAACTGTGCAGAGGATGGTCGATCTTGGATGTGAGATCGGTAACCATACCTGGGATCATCCAAGTCAGACTTTAACAAATATGTCGATTGATGATGTTGTCACAGAATTCCAGAAGACAGACGATGCACTTGTACAGGCCTGCGGACAGGCAGCAACGGTAGCCAGGGCACCTTATGGAGCAGCCAATCAGGATATCTATGATGCAGTACAGAAGCCGTTCTTCATGTGGTCTCTTGATACAGAAGACTGGAAGCTGATGGATGCAACAGCAGATTATGATGCCGTTATGAATGGCGATCTGACAGATGGTACAATCGTACTGATGCATGATATTCATGAACCTTCCGTTCAGGCAGCATTGAAACTGATACCGGATCTGGTTTCACAGGGCTATAAACTGATGACAGTCAGTGAACTGGCAGCAGCCAAGAATGTAACATTACAGAATACGACATACTCACAGTTCTGGGACAGCCAGCTCCAGGCAGGAACGGTTCCGGGATATAACGGTAATACGGATTCTACAGATGGCAGCGATGCATCGGATGGATCTGAGAGTTCTGCGGATACTGAATCTACAGACGACAGTTCCACAGACAGTACTGATGTCAGTGACGGAAGTTCTTCCGATGGAGATTCTTCTGATGGCAGCAGTGACAGCAGTTCTGGGGATTCCGGCGGAGACGGCTCTTCAGGAGATGGAAGTGATTCAGAAGATTATGACTCTGGTGATGACAGCTCCAGTTATGATGACTCGGGAGACAGTGGAGACTCTGGATACGATGATTCCGGAGACTACTATGATGAGGATTCCGGCGACGATTCGTACGATACATACTAAATAAGAAATACAAATGAGGACAGAACAGAAATAACAGTTCTGCCCTCATTTTTTGCAGGGAGATTGTAGTAACAGGACATACTTTTAATTGACGTAAACAGTCTGGATTGGTATAATATGTCTATAAATCGGCTTGAATAAGAGGAGTAAAATGTGCAGATTACCGATAATCATATACTGCACAGACAGGACTCTATATTTTCAGTCTGCTCAATTTTGAATTAAGGGAGGAATTTCTGGATGGGAGAGAAAATGCAGTTTACAGAACTGGATCAGTATCTGTTCGGGCAGGGAACTCATTACGATATCTATAAGAAATTAGGAGCTCATCCTACCACACAGCATCGCAAGAAGGGTGTCTATTTTGCAGTCTGGGCACCGAATGCAAGATATGTTTCTGTAATCGGTGATTTTAATAACTGGGATAATCAGGCAAATCCAATGAACAGAGTCGGTGAGATCGGAGTATATGAGATCTTTGTTCCGGGTGCCAAGGTTGGAGATCTGTACAAATTCTTTATTGTCGGATATCATGGAGAAGAACTTTATAAGGCAGATCCATACGCAAATGAAGCAGAACTCAGACCGGGAACGGCATCAAGAATTACAGACATTACGGATTACAAATGGAAAGATACCACCTGGATGAAGAAGCGTCCGGAATTTGACGAGAAACGTGAACCGATGGCAATCTATGAAGTACATCCGGGTTCCTGGAAGAAACATCCGGCAGAGAATGAGGATGATCCGGGATTTTATAATTACCGTGAATTCGCACATGAACTGGCAGCCTATGTCAAAGAGATGGGATATACTCATGTAGAACTTATGGGAATTGCAGAGCATCCATTTGACGGATCCTGGGGATATCAGGTAACAGGATATTATGCACCGACTTCTAGGTATGGTACTGCACAGGATTTCAAATATATGGTGGATTACCTGCACAGAAACAAGATCGGTGTTATACTCGACTGGGTTCCGGCTCATTTCCCGAAGGATGCACATGGACTTGCCAATTTCGATGGAACTGCTGTCTATGAGCATGAAGACCCGAGACAGGGTGAGCATCCTGACTGGGGAACCAAGATCTACAATTACGGACGTCCGGAAGTCAAGAACTTCCTGATCGCCAACGCACTGTACTGGATCGAGGAATGCCATGTAGACGGCCTCCGTGTAGATGCAGTTGCATCTATGCTCTATCTGGATTATGGCAAGAAAGATGGCGAGTGGGTTGCCAATAAGTACGGCGATAACAAGAACCTTGAAGCAATAGAATTCTTCAAACATCTGAATACAGTTGTACTTGGAAGAAACCACGGTACGGTTATGATCGCAGAGGAGTCTACCGCATGGCCGCAGGTTACAGGTAAAGCAGAGGATAATGGTCTTGGATTTTCTCTGAAATGGAACATGGGCTGGATGAATGATTTCCTGGAATACATGAAACTGGATCCATATTTCCGTAAGGGCGATCACAATAAGATGACTTTCTCCATGACATATGCATACAGTGAGAGATATGTCCTTGTCATTTCACATGATGAGGTCGTACATCTTAAGTGTTCCATGCTGAGCAAGATGCCGGGATATCCGGATGACAAATTCAAGAACCTTAAGGCAGCATATGCGTTTATGATCTTCCATCCGGGCAAGAAACTTCTGTTTATGGGACAGGATTTCGGACAGCTTCGTGAGTGGAGCGAGGAGAGAGAGCTTGACTGGTATCTTCTTAAAGAGGACAACCACAAGGATCTCCAGAATTTTGTCAAGACATTGTTCCATATGTATAAGAAATATCCTGCACTGTATGCAGGTGACAATGATCCGGAAGGATTTGAATGGATCAATGCAGACGATGCAGACAGAAGCATTTTCAGTCTGGTTCGTAAATCACCGACCAAGAGAAATAACCTTCTGTTTGTAGTAAACTATACACCGGTAGAACGTTCGGATTATCGTGTTGGCGTTCCGAAGAAAAAACAGTACAAACTTATCATGGATGAGCATGGACTTCTGGACAAACCGAAGGTATTCAAGGCAGAAGCACAGGAGTGCGACCACAGAGAATTCTCTTTTGCATACCCGCTTCCGGCATATGGAGTTGCTGTTTTTACATACTAAATTTTGTTGTAAAAGGTCTTGCAATTTCAGGAAATATGGTTTATACTGAGCGCGAATTACAAAGTAAATAGGAATTGATAATAAGATCTCGAAAGGAGAACTAAGATGAAAGTATCCAATATTAAAGACGTTGAGAAATTTTTCGAAGTAGTAGATAGCTGCACAGGCAGAGTAGAACTTGTAACAGGTGAGGGAGACAGACTGAACCTCAAATCCAAATTATCCCAGTATGTATCTCTGGCAAACATCTTCTCAGGTGGAGAGATTCCGGAACTTGAGATCGTTGCTTACGAGAAAGAAGACATTGACAAACTTCTGAGCTTCATGATCAACGGCTGATCAAACGATAAATGCAGTGGGGGCGTGACTGGTTCATGTCCCCATTACCATATTAAAAGGTAAATTTAACCAGGGGGTGCATGCACTTCCTGGTCAAGCTACGTTATGAGTTAGCTTAATAAAACAATCGAAATAAGAAAGGACATGAATATATCATGGAAAGAACAAAAATTGATATTATCTCCGGTTTCCTTGGAGCCGGTAAAACAACACTGATCAAAAAACTTCTCAAAGATGCTTTCAAAGGTGAGCAGGTTGTACTGATCGAGAATGAATTTGGTGAAATCGGTATTGACGGTGGATTCCTCAAAGAAGCAGGAATTGAGATCCGTGAGATGAACTCCGGCTGTATCTGCTGCTCACTGGTTGGCGATTTTGGTGCATCCCTTAAGGAAGTTATCAGCAAATATCATCCGGACAGAATCCTGATCGAGCCATCAGGTGTCGGCAAACTGTCAGATGTTATCAAAGCAGTTCAGGGTGTTGCAGAAGAGACAGGACTGGTTCTTAACAGCTACACAACTGTTGTAGATGCAAAGAAATGCAAAATGTATATGAGAAACTTTGGTGAATTTTTCAATAACCAGGTTGAATATGCAGGTGCGATCATCATGAGCCGTACCGATATCGTAGATGAAGCAAAAGCACAGGCTGCAATGGAGCTTCTTCGTGAGATCAACCCGAAGGCAGCAATCATCACCACACCGATCGAGAAACTGGAAGGTGCAAAGATCCTGGAAGTTATGGAACATCCGGTATCTCTGGAGCAGGAAATGATGGAAGAAGAAGTTTGCCCGGAATGCGGACATGTTCACGAGCATGGACATCATCATCACGACCATGATCACGAAGAGCATGAACATCATCATGACCACGATCATGAGGAACATGAGCACCATCATCACGACCATGACCATGAAGAGTGTGGCTGCGGACATGACCATGACCATGATCACGAGGAACATGAGCACCATCATCATGACCATGAAGAGTGTGGCTGCGGACATGATCATGACCACCATCATCATCACGATCACGACCATGATGAATGCGGCTGCGGACATGACCATCATCACCATCATCATGCAGACGAAGTTTTCACAAGCTGGGGCCGTGAGACAATTAAGAAATACACAAGAGAAAATCTTGAAAAGATCCTTGAGACACTGTCTGAGACAGAAGAATATGGAATCATCCTTCGTGCGAAAGGAATGCTTCCGGCAGAAGACGGAACATGGATCTACTTTGATATGGTTCCGGAAGAAACAGAGATCCGCAGCGGGGCACCGGAATATACAGGACGTCTCTGCGTAATCGGTTCCAAACTCAACGAGGACAAACTGGCTGAGCTTTTTGGCCTGTAATAACGGAGGATCATACAGACTATGGAAGAAATCAAAGTGCCGATTTATTTAATGACAGGTTTCCTTGAAAGTGGAAAGACTTCTTTCCTGAACTTTACTCTTCAGCAGGATTATTTTCACATCGATGGAAAGACCCTTCTGATCCTTTGCGAAGAGGGAGAAGAAGAATACGATGAGGCTGCACTCAAAAAAAATAATACAGTTGTAGAGATCATCGAAAGTGAAGAAGAATTCACTACTGAGAGACTGGTAGCAATGAGTATCCTTCATCAGCCTGAGCGTGTTATCATCGAATATAATGGAATGTGGCTGGTAAGCAATTTCGAAAAAATGCAGCTTCCAGAAGGATGGGGCGTAGAACAGCAGATCACCTGCGTAGATGCCAGCACTTTCCAGATGTATATGGCAAACATGAAATCCATTTTTATGGACATGATAAAAAATACCGATATGGTTATCTTCAATCGTTGCAAAGAAGACGATCCGCTGCCGACTTACCGTCGTGGGATCAAGGTTGCAAACCAGAGAGCAGAAGTCATCTTTGAGGATGAAGAAGGCGAGATGGGAGATATTTTCCAGGATGAGATGCCATTCGATATGGATGCACCGATCATTGATATCCTGCCGGAAGATTATGGTATCTGGTTTGTAGATGCAATGGACCATCCGGAAAATTACGAAGGAAAAACCGTCAAATTCAAAGCAAGAGTCATGAAACCGCGCGGAATGGGAAGCAAATTCTTTGTTCCGGGGCGTACTGCAATGACCTGCTGTGCAGATGACACAACATTCCTTGGCTATGTATGCAAGAGTGCTTATGCGCCGAAACTGGCCCCGGGATCATGGGTAGAGGTCACTGCAAAAGTTGCTGTAGAGAAGAGAAACGAGTACCAGGGAGAAGAAGGTGTCGTTCTCTACGCAGATCATGTAGAAGTCTGCGAGCCACTGGCAGATGAAATGGTTTACTTTAATTAAGCGAGGAAATTTGAATGTACTTGATCGTAGGTTTGGGAAATCCCGGAAGGCAGTATGAAGCGACACGCCACAACATGGGATTTGATGTGATTGACAAACTGGTAGAAGAATACCAGATCCCACAGGGTGGTGTGAAGTTTAATGCCATGTACGGCAAGGGGATCATCGGAGGGCAGCCTGCTCTCCTGATGAAACCTCTGTCCTATATGAATCTCAGCGGAGGTCCGGTCCGGGAGATGGCAAACTACTTCAAAATTGACCCGGAAACAGAGATGATCGTGATCTATGATGACATCGATCTGGATCCGGGACAGCTTCGTATCCGCAAGAAGGGAAGTGCCGGAGGGCATAATGGAATAAAAAATATCATTCAGGAACTTGGTACACAGAAATTTGTGCGTATCAAAGTCGGTGTAGGTGCCAAGCCGCAGGGCTGGGATCTTGCGGATTATGTTCTTGGAAGATTTGGAAGTGAAGACCGCAAACTCGTTGATGAGGCGCAGGACCGTGCATGTAAGGCAGTGGAACTGATCCTGTCTGATGGCCCGGATGCCGCCATGAATGAATTCAACAAGAAACCGGGGGTTGTATGAAAACATTTTTGCATCCTCTGCAAAATCTTGCAGAGATGGAAGCAATTTATACAAAAGCAAAAAGTAATCGTGGAATACTGGAGATAAGTGGTTGTATGGAGTCCCAGAAAGCTCATTTAATATATGGGCTTTCCGGGCTTTTTACATCTCACCTGATTTTGGCAGAAGATGAGAAAGCTGCGAAGGAACTGTACGAGGATTATCGTTTTTATGATAAGAATGTATATTACTATCCGGCGAAAGATCTGCTCTTTTTTCAGGCAGATATTCATGGAAACCTTCTGATTCGCCAGAGAATGCGTGTGATCAAAGCTCTGCTGGAACAGAAAGAAAACATCACTGTTGTCACGAGTATAGACGGATGTATGGATTATCTTCAGCCGCTTGACAAAATAGAAAAACAGCTGATCCATTTTCGAAATGACAGTACGCTGGATATGGATAAACTCAAAGATGCGCTTGTGCATATGGGTTATGAGCGTGTAGGTCAGGTGGAAATGCCGGGACAGTTTTCTGTCCGGGGCGGCATTGTGGATATTTATTCCCTTACCGAAGAAAATCCGTGGAGGATCGAACTCTGGGGAGATGAGATCGACTCGATCCGTACGTTTGACTCACAGAGCCAGCGTTCCCTGGAAAATCTTGACGAGATCACGATCTATCCGGCGACAGAACAGCCGGCAGAAAAGGGCGGCGTTTCTTTTCTTGATTATTTTGCAGAAAAAAACAGTCTTGTTTTTCTTGATGAGCCGAACCGCCTGGAGGAAAATGCCAGAGCAGTAGAAGAGGAATTTCGTCAGAGCTGTGAAAACCGTCAGCAGAAAGGTGAAGAAAATATTTCCCAGAACTGGATGTGCAGATGGGAAGATCTGAATCACAAGCTGAATAATCGAAACTGCATTTCTGTATCACTGATGGAACCAAAGAGGGCAGACTGGAAGATTACAGAGCAGTTTAACCTGACAGTCAAATCCATGAGTTCTTATCAGAGTAGTTTTGAACTTCTCGTCAAAGATCTCCGACAGTACAAGAAACAGGGATATCAGATCGTGCTTCTTTCCGGTTCAAGGACAAGAGCGGAGCGTCTTGCGAAGGATCTGCAGGATGAGGGATTAAGTGCTTTTTACGGGCAGGATTTTGACCGTGTGCTGGAACCGGGCGAGATCATGGTCGCTTATGGTCATGCACGTAAGGGATTTGAATATCCGTTTATCAAATTTGCGATTATCACAGAAACTGACATTTTTGGAAAAGAGCAGAAGAAGCGTAAGAAAAAGAAAGAATACAATGGAAAACGTATTCAGGATTTCTCGGAACTTTCGATTGGAGATTTTGTAGTTCATGAAAAACATGGGCTGGGAATCTACCGTGGTATTGAGAAGGTTGCGGTGGATAAAGTTGCAAAAGATTATATCAAGATCGAATACCGCAACGGCAGTAATCTGTATATCCTTGCAACACAGCTTGATGCGCTTCAGAAATATGCGGGATCGGAGACTGCAAAACCGCCGAAGCTGAACCGTCTTGGCGGTCAGGAATGGAAAAAGACAAAATCCAGAGTGAAAGGTGCAGTCCAGAATATCGCGAAAGAACTGGTGGAACTTTATGCGGTCCGCCAGGAAAAAGAAGGATATGTATGCGGTCCGGATACTGTATGGCAGAGAGAGTTTGAAGAAATGTTCCCGTATGAGGAAACTGAAGATCAGCTTGCTGCGATTGAGGACACCAAGAAAGATATGGAAAGTACCAAGATCATGGATCGTCTTGTGTGCGGAGACGTTGGATATGGCAAGACAGAGGTTGCGCTTCGTGCGGCGTTTAAAGCCGTGCAGGAGAGCCGGCAGGTCGTTTACCTGGTACCTACTACCATTCTTGCACAGCAGGTCTATAACACCTTTGTACAGCGTATGAATGAGTTTCCGGTACGTGTGGATCTTCTGTGCCGTTTCCGTACACCTTCTCAGCAGCAGAAGACGATCAGTGATCTCAAAAAAGGACAGGTTGACATAATTGTAGGAACACACAGAGTCCTGTCAAAAGATGTCACTTTCAAAAACCTTGGTCTGCTGATCATTGACGAGGAACAGCGTTTTGGCGTTGTCCATAAGGAAAAGATTAAGCAGCTCAAGAAAGACGTTGATGTACTGACACTGACGGCAACGCCGATTCCACGAACACTTCATATGAGTATGATAGGGATCCGTGACATGAGTGTTCTGGAGGAGCCGCCGATGGACCGCGTTCCGATCCAGACTTATGTTATGGAGTACGATGAAGAGACTGTCCGTGAGGCAATCAACCGAGAGCTCCGAAGGGGCGGTCAGGTTTATTATGTATACAACAGAGTCAATGATATTGCGGATGTGGCGGCGCGTCTTTCCAAACTGATCCCGGATGCGCGGATTGATTTTGCGCATGGACAGATGAGTGAGAGAGAACTGGAAGCGGTTATGTATGCGTTTATCAATGGTGAGATCGATGTGCTTGTTTCCACAACGATCATAGAGACGGGGCTTGATATTTCAAATGTAAATACCATGATCATCCATGACTCAGACCGTTATGGATTGTCACAGCTGTATCAGCTTCGAGGAAGGATCGGACGTTCCAACCGTACCGCATATGCATTTCTGATGTACCGAAGGAATACGATGCTCAAAGAGACAGCAGAGAAACGACTGTCTGCGATACGTGAGTATACAGACCTCGGAAGTGGATTCAAGATCGCGATGAGGGACCTGGAACTTCGTGGTGCAGGTAATCTTCTTGGTGCGGAGCAGCACGGACATATGAATGCTGTCGGATATGATCTCTACTGCAAGATGCTCAGTGAGGCGGTCAAGGAGGCAAAGGGAATCCACACGATGGAGGACTTTGAAACAACGATCGATCTGAATATGGATGCCTTTATTCCGGATACCTATATCAGCAATGAGTACCAGAAACTGGACATTTACAAGAGGACAGCAGGGATTGAGACAACGCAGGATTATGATGATATGCTGGAGGAACTTCTGGATCGATTTGGAGAGCCGCCGAAGGCAGTGCTGAACCTTCTGACGATTGCCCGGATCAAAGCTCTTGCACACAGAAGCTATGTGACGGAGATCAAGCAGATGGGCAAAGATCTGAAGATCACTTTGTATGAGCGTGCGAAACTGAATCCGGCAGGCTTCCCGGAACTGATGCAGAAATACAGACGCGGACTTCAGTTCAAGAATGAGCAGGAACCGAAATTTATCCTGACACCGGTCGGAAATCTTCTGACAGCACTTACGGATTTTCTGAATGAACTGGAGAAACTGGTGGAGGAGTAAAGTTAGTCAGGAACGAAACGTGTCTATTTTGTGAAAAAACAGCGTTTCTTATGGATAATCCTTGCCCTGAAGGGGAAAAAAGTTTATACTCATACTATTGAATTCAGGTAATCATGGAGGAAAATATGAAGGAAATGACAAAAAAAACAGCCGTTGTTGCTATGGCAGGCATTATGGCTGCAGGAATGCTTACCGGATGCGGTGAGAAGAAATTAGACGGAAGCAAGACGGTTGCTACAGTAGATGGAACAGAGATCCCGCTGGGCGTTGTAAGCCTTTCTGTCAGAGACGGTCAGATGCAGACAGAAGCTATGTACAGAAGTTATATGGGCGGCTCTGATTTCTCTATCTGGGACACCGAAGCCGAGGAAGGCAAGACCTATGGTGAACAGCTTGTAGAACAGGCCCTCGAAGACGTAGAACTTATGTACATCATGAAGGAAAAAGCAGCTGATTATGATGTAGAACTGACAGATGATGATGAGAAAGCAATCGAAGAAGCAGCCGCTTCCTTTATGGAAGCAAACTCTGATGAGGCAATTGCAGACCTGGCAGTTACAGAAGATCAGGTCAAAACCTTCCTGGAACTTGAGACATACAAACAGAGAATTCATGATCCGATCATTGCAGATGTAGACAAGGATGTTTCTGATGAGGAAGCACAGCAGTCTTCTTTCAGTTATGTAAGTATCAGCACAGCAGATTTAAGCGATGATGAGATTAAGCAGAAGAAAGAAGATGCACAGAAGATCCAGGATGAACTGACCAAGGATCCAGAGGGAGATTTCGATGAGATCGCCAAATCTGTAGATGATTCTTATTCTTCACTGGAAGGTACTTTTGATGCAAATGATACCAGTGATGAGGAAGATTCCGAGGATGAGGATTCTGAGGAAGACAGCAGTACTTATCCGGATGAAGTGATCAAAGTCCTCAGAACACTCGATGATGGAGAAGTTGCTCCGGACGTGATCGAAACAGATACAGCATACTATGTTGTAAAACTGAATCAGAAAAACGATGAAGAAGCAACAGAGACCAAGAAGGAGTCTATCATTTCTACAAGAGAGCAGGATCTGTATACAGAGACTACTGACAAGTGGATGGAAGATGCAGATATCAAAGAAGAGAAGAAAGTTCTCAAGACTCTCAAAGTAACAGATACCCATAAATATAATCAGCCAACCGCAACACCGGAGCCGACCGAGGAAGCTGCTGATACAACAGAAGATACTGAGGTAACAGAGACACCGGAAGCAGACGCTACTGAGACTCCAGAAGTTACAGAGGCAGCAAGTGCAACAACAACACCGGAAGCTACGGAGACAGCAAGTGCAACAACAACACCAGAAGCTACGGAAGCACCTTCTTACAGCACAGACACATCTCTGACAGTCAAAGACGGAGATACTGTAAACATTGATTATGTTGGTAAGATCGATGGTACAGCATTCGATGGTGGAAGCACTGATGGAAAGGGAACAGACCTTGTGATCGGTTCTGGAAGCTATATTGATAACTTTGAAGATCAGCTCGTAGGTGCTCATCCAGGAGATGAAGTAGAAGTAACCGTAACCTTCCCGGATGATTATGGTGTGGATGAGCTTAATGGAAAAGAAGCAGTATTTGATGTTACTGTGAATGGAATTTACGAATAAAAAATCGCAAAAATCGGAGCCCCGCAGCATTCGCTGCGGGGCTTTATTATGTAAGGATATTAAATTTCCTCCGCATTATCCTCAGAAAAACTTCCCGTCACATGGATACCATTGATCTCAACATCACCCTCCATCGGAATCACGATACATTTACGTCCATCAATAATCTGGGTTTCAATCAACGCCGCGCGGTCTGGGTCTACGTGGATGACGACATCCGGGGTTTTGATCTCGGTCCGGCGGGTGTTGGTAATGTTGGATACTATCAGGGATGCATTCTCACCGGCGGTGGCTTCGTAGCACTGGTCGAAAGTTTCCATTTTTTCTTCTTCGACACCGCATTCCTCGAAGAGACGTTTCACTTCTGGTTTGGTGAGAACAGCGGGTTCAGGAGAATCCTTCTGTGCTTCAACCCATTCGTTCAGTTTTTCGTGGATATTCATGACAGTATCGTAAGCACAGTCCTCGCCCAGAGTTTCTTCTACAAGGGCATTAAAAGAATCCCTTTGGCCTCCGGCAGACAGCGGTGTATCGCAGCCAAACAGTTCATCTACGAAAGTACTGCGGAGCTGTTCTGCGTTCTTGGAGTAGTAGAGAAGTCCGTGGATATCTGTACTGCGGTCATTAAATACCGGGAACAGGAATCCAAGATCCGGCATTTCTACGATCCAGTCACGGATGCGGTCCTCGATATTGTTGGTTTCTGCATTGTAGCAGAGACCTGCTTTGGAAAGGTTTACAGGGCAGATGCTGCACAGAATATGATCATAGATCTCATCGGAAGCATCAAACATTTCCTGACCATCAGAAGATTTACCAGGGATATCGTATACAGCGTGGATCAGGATGATATAATAATTCTCACCGTAATCGTAAGATTCGATCACTTTGTCATAGAATTCATCCAGGATAGCATCATCCTGTAACTTACTGCCGCGCAGACGAAGAAGGAATTCCTGTGTGCCGCCTTCTTTTTCCTGCTCGAGAGGAAATTCCATATTGATCAGGTTCTTGCCGACAGTACCGGAAAGAGTTTTCTTGAAGATTTCAAAGTATTTGAACATTTCTTCTTCGGAGAGAGAAAGAAATGCTTCTTTCAGCTTGGTCTTTTTGTTTTTTTCTCCGTCAACGTAGCAGCCGCAGATTCGTGTGATGGCGCAGTTGTTGGGGGTAAACTGTTTTTTGATTTCTGATATTTCTTTTTTATTCATAATAAAACTCCTCGTGTTTGAAAGTATAGAAGGTATAGAAGGTATTTTTGCCAGAAAAAAAGGGCCTTACGGCCCTTTTTAACAGCTTAGATCTTGGAATAACCGAAGCCATTTACCAATGCATCCAGTTTCTGTTTCTGGGCACATAAAGGACAGGTGGAAGCAGGATACGAACCATAATTTGGAAGATCCCTGTGATCAAAAATACTGTAAACAGGCAGTCCGGCAATATTAGTAGCTGCACTGAAAATTGCAGCGATACCACGGATCGTGCCGCCGTAGTACAGGATACTCTCGATCGCACGGGACAGAGTTTCGCCTGTTGTGATAGAACCATCCAGGATCAGGATGTTCTTGTTCTTGATCATTGGCTGGATATTGTCACGGAAAATGATCTGACCAGAGTTATTGTATTCCGGAGCAGTGATATAAATAGTCTGGTGTGAGTTCATAGAATATACACCAGCTCTGGTAAGTGTCTCTGCCAGGTATGCACCGACAACCTCCAGTCCGCTCATACAGATGATCGTATCAACAGGAATACTTGTTTCATAGTTGGCAGCCAGTGCCTCTGCGACACGAAGTGCCTCTGAACTTCTGGAACGCATAGTGGTAAGGTCCAGATAATGGGTGATGTGAGACTGCGGTGTTGCAAAATGTCCAGGAATTACCTTAAGCTGAATTTTCTTGTCGCCACGTGCACTGATTTTGGTCATTCTTGATTCCATAAAAATCCCTCCCTTATAGGCATTATAAGATTTCTGTGCGGAATGCTTCCGCAATTCCACTGAGCTGATAACGGTCAGCAAGATCCTGAATTCCGGTCATGATCTCTTCACGGCTGAAATTGTGGGCTTCCAGGAAGTCATCGTCCTTTCCATTAAGATTATAATAAAAAAGAAGACCGATCTCCAGATTCTGGCGGTCACCATCACAGGTCATTTCGTATAACTGGTTCTCTGCCTCGTCAATCTTACCCTCATCGGTCAGAGCGATCAGATTCTCAAGAGTCGTTCTGGCAGTACTGTCTTCGATCACTTCCGGGGTAAGCTCGGATGCGCTTACCTGAAACAGCATCTTCATAACAGCATGAACCATTTCACGGATCTGGCGCAGTATAAAATCATCCTGAAGCATTTGGATTCTCCCTTCTGAATCAAAATTTATTGCAACCATTATCACGTGAACAGTTACAATTTTTTATAAAATATCTATTCTTAGATTACCACAAACGACACCATTCTACCAGTGAAAATTTATTCACAATATTGTGAATTGTACGACGAATCGGAAATGACATTTATACGGGTCTGATGTATTTTTGGGCAGTTATTACAGAATACTATATTATATACATGTTACAATTGTTAAAAAAATATTTCATAATAATTAAGAAAATATGATATAATCAGATAAAAAAATAATTGCAGGATGGAAATATGAGAAAAAGAATTCATTTGACAATAGGCATTTTATCAGGGATTCTGTTTACACAGAACATCTGGGCACAGACATTGAAAGAACCGGTGATCGAATCACAGGCTGCAGTTGTAATGGATATGGACAGTGGAGATATTTTGTATGAGAAGAATGGAAAAGAAAAATTATATCCCGCAAGTATTGTAAAACTTCTGACAGCATTGGTGACAGCGGAGGAAGGAAAGCTGGATGATATCGTTATTTTTTCGTACGATGCTGTCTATGGAGTGGAAGAAGGGAGTGGAAATGCACTTCAGTTAGAAACGGGCGATAAACTGACAGTAGAAGACTGTATGTATGCAATGCTGTTGAAATCTTCCAATCAGGCGGCTAATGCGCTTGCGGAATATGTTGCCGGAAGTAACGAGAAATTTGCAGAACATATGAATGAAAAGGCACAGGAACTGGGCTGCACAGACAGTAATTTTGTGAACCCTTCCGGACTAAATGCAGAAGATCAGAAGGTTACAGCGGAAGATATGGCCAAGATCGCAGCAGCCGCTTTTTCCAATGATACTGTAAGGGAAATTGCATCGGCAAAGACATACCAGCTTCCGGTAACTTTGAATAATCCGAACGGCTGTATCGTTGAAATGGAACATCAACTTTTGAATGGGACAGACTATTCTTATAAGTATGCCTATGCAGGAAAAACCGGTTACACGGATGCTGCAGGAAATACCTTAGTAACAGCGGCCAGGAAAAACGACAAAAATCTGATTGCAGTAGTATTAAAAAGTGAGATGACGCATTATACAGATACGATCAAGCTTTTTAATTATGGATTTGCATATCTGGAACAGCAGACACAGGAGACGGAAGCAGAGGAAGAATCTGTCGACACGGAAAAAGTGAAGACAGTTCCGGAAGAGCAGAAGAAAACGACACCAGATCATACAGTTATAAATGTAGTGAAAGGGATATTTTTCCTGATAATACTCTATGGCGCAAGTCTGATATTCAGACGTAAAAAAAGCAGACTTCAAAAAAAGAGAAAAAATATCAAGAAAGCTGGAAATGGCAGTAAAAAAAGCAAAAGAAAAGCAGAAAATAATAAGAAGATTCCTTAAATTTCTTTACGGGCAAAATTGAGAATGGTATAATATAATCTTATAGGAGACGCAAAGAAGTATGCAAAAGGAAGGATGCCATGGAAGCACAAAACGAAAATGATATAACCAGGCATGAATGGGAAGTCATGCTCAAAGAACTGAAGAAGGTATTTTCAATTGTACGCCTTCTTAACGAGGAGGAACTGCGGACCGGAAGGCTTCAGGGAAGTACAGATATGGCAGAGGGATGTGAATGCTATGCACTCTGGAATAAGAATTCCCGTTGTGATAACTGCATTTCCAGGGCGGCCTTTGCAGAAAAAGGTAAGAGAACAAAACTTGAATTTATAGATGATGGCATTTTCCAGGTAGTGTCCAAATATATTAAGATTGATGGCGTTCCATACGTGGCAGAACTGGTAAACAAACTGGACGGAGATGCGCTGGTAAGCAAGCAAGAGCGCGATGAGATGCTCAAGAAACTGATCCGGTATGACAGAGAGCTGTATATGGATGCATTGACAGGTGCATATAACAGGCGTTACTATGAGGATCAGCTCAAATCTGTTGATATGGTCGCCGGGGTTGCAATGATCGACCTGGATGACTTTAAGTTTTATAATGATACTTATGGACATAATGCAGGAGATCTTGTCCTGGAGACGGTTGTCAAGATCATACGAAACAATATCCGTAAGACAGATATGCTGGTTCGATTTGGCGGTGATGAATTTCTTCTGGTAATGCCGGATATTCTGGAATCCTCTTTCCGCAAGAAACTGAAACAGATACAGGAAGCAATACATATCGCAGAAGTACCCGGGTATTTACAGCTTCGTATGTCTGTCAGCATAGGCGGAGTATTGTCTACACGCGGGACAATAGAGTCAGCGATACGCAGGGCAGACCAGTATATGTATCAGGCAAAGACAACCAAAAACATGGTAGTGACTGAGGGAGACCTGCTGCACGAAACACCGGCACTGACAAATACCTCATCCATTCATAAATATAAGATTCTGATCGTCGATGACTCAGAGATGAACCGAGAGATCCTGTCAGCAATTCTCGGAGATGAATTTGAGATCCTGGAGGCAGAGAATGGGGAGGAATGTATTTCTATCATCAGGAAATATGGAACCAGTATCTCGCTTGTGCTTCTCGATATTGTGATGCCTGTCATGGATGGATTTGAAGTTCTGGAGTTCCTGAATAAATATCAGTGGATCGATGATATTCCGGTGATCATGATCTCCAGTGAGGATTCTGCGACCAGTGTCAAAAAGGCCTACGCGATGGGGGTATCGGATTACATCAACAGACCATTCGATGCAGAAGTTGTTCATCGGAGAGTATTTAATACGATCAAACTTTATGCGAAGCAGCGCAAGCTGATCGCCCTGATCACCAATCAGGTATATGAGAAAGAGAAGAATAACCGTATCCTGATCGAGATTTTAAGCCAGATCGTAGAATTCCGAAATGGAGAAAGTGGACGACATGTCCTGAATGTAAATATCCTGACAGGAATCCTTCTGGAACAGCTGGTTCAGGTTACGGATAAGTACAATGTTTCACGGTCAGACAGACTGATGATCACGACAGCAGCTTCTCTTCACGATATCGGAAAAATCGGCATTGATGACAAGATACTGAACAAGGCAGGTAAGCTGACACCAGAGGAGATAGAGATCGTCAGGGAACATACAGTGATCGGTGCATCCATGCTGGAAAACATGGAAATCTTCAAGGACGAAGAATTTGTCAAGATTGCTTATCAGATATGCAGATGGCATCATGAGAGATATGACGGTAAAGGCTATCCAGACGGATTGAAGGGAGATGATATTCCTCTTTCCGCACAGGTCGTTGCACTGGCAGATGTTTATGATGCGCTTGTCAGCAGGCGGGTTTATAAGAAGAAGTATACGCACAGAGAAGCAATGCGAATGATTCTTAACGGCGAATGTGGAGCCTTCAATCCGATCCTTCTGAAGTGTCTTGTAGAAGCACAGGAGAAGGTAAGGGACAGCATCGTAGTAAGTGAAGATTACAATGCTTCTTATAAACGCAATATAATGAGAGAATTGGAAGAATATGAAAGTACCAAAGAACATCTGATGGAATCTATCACACAGGATATCCAGAAAGAATGCTCAGAAATTGAAAATGATACAGACCTTGATTTTATTGGGGGGGGGCAAAACGGAAATATGATTGACAAACACGTAAACTCTTACCTCAGAAAATGTCTGACTGATAAAGATCACAGGGGTATTAATTAATCATAATGCATTTTACCAATAAGAATTAAAGGAGAATATACAGAATGACAGTTAGAGAAAGTTATGAAAAAATGGGCGCAAATTATGACGGAGTTTTATCCAGACTTGGAAATGAAATGCTGATCAAGAAATTTGCTGTAAAATTCCTCAAAGACCCAAGTTTCCAGGATCTTACAGATGCAATCGAGCAGGGGGACGCAGAACACGCATTCCGTGCTGCACATACACTGAAAGGCATATGTTTGAACCTTGGCTTTGACAATCTTTACAAACCAAGTGAAGCGCTGACAGAGAAACTTCGCGGAAGAGAACTGAATGGATACGAGACATTATACGCAGAAGTAAAAAATCAGTACAACAAAACAGTAGAAGCAATCAATGAGATTGCTGAGTAAATACAAAAATCGGTATCGACCGGGTACAGAATGTTCGATCGGTACCGATTTTTTTGTAATAATTTTACTGCATCTGTTTCATGGCCTCATGCAGAAGCGCAAGGCTCTCGGGAGATGGATCTACATAAGGTGAGTCGATCAGATAATCTTCCAGAGTTTTCAGATTCTTTTCTGTACATGGAACACCAAGTTCTTCGAGTGTAAGCGGCATATCCATTCCGCGCATGAATTCTTTGAGTTGTTCTTTCTGCTCACTGAGTTTGTTGTAATATAACTGTGTGAACAGAGCGACGGCTACGATTTCACCGTGGAGCGCATCTTTGGCTTCCTGTGTAAAGAAGGTACGGACACCGTCATACATCATGTGTCCAAGTGCGGACTGGCTGAAACTTTTGGTGATATTGGCGATCACGCCGGTAACTGCAATGTTGATGAAAGTGACATCTTCCAGTGCTTTTGTTACTTTGTGATGGCGGTTGTCTTCAACAGCAGCAGGACCGTATTTTTTAAGAACATCATAAGTATATTCTGCCATTTTGTAGGCAGTAAAAAGATCGAATTTGTTGTCATCAAGTGTCATGACAGGCTTGCCGTTTTGGATCTCGATCTTTTTGGCCATGGCATCGAGGATTCCGGCAGCAGTGTAGCGAATCGGACATTTGGCGATGACATCCATATCCACCAGAACGGCATCAATTTCATGTTCGAATCTCCAGCAGGTTTTCTTGGCACCTTCCGGAGTGTACATGACACTCATGCTTGTAAAGGCTGCGCAGGTGGCGATGGAGGTAGGAATATTGACAGTTCCCAGACCGGCTGTCTCCGCGACTGCTTTGGAAAAGTCCATGATCTTGCCGCCGCCGATGCCGACAACTTCATCACAGTCGGCAGAGAGGCATCTGTCCGCATATTCTTTTGCTGCCTCAAAACTGCATACGCCTGTGTATATATCTACAACATAATCTACACCAGCAGCGTCCAAACTCGGGAGCAGCTTTTCTTTTACAGCATCAAAAGCTCTCGGTCCCGCAACAAGAAATGCTTTTTTGCTGAATCTTGCAATCTCCTTTCCACATTCTTCCAGAAGTCCTTTTTCCTGGCGGTAACGTCCTGCTCCGAATTTAATAGCACTGTCCAATATGATCTTTTCCATGATAAGTCATCCTTTCTCTATATAAAAAAATAAGTGTTTTCTTTGGATGACAACATCATAGCAAGCGCAAAATCACGCCGCAATAAGACCTGTGTTTTTAGAATCAATTACACCCTGAATAACAAAAAAACAGACAAATTTGTCTGCTTTTTTGGAGTGGTGCGCCTAGCGGCGCACGTTTCTAATGGGTTAAAGTCCCGAATCCACCCGGTAGTGGGAAGGATATAGCCGAAGGCAAGGG
>OCHN01000225.1_pt1 | contig 63681 bp, 59 predicted proteins | sample 1538911 | NCBI WGS metagenome assembly OCHN01 (sample SAMN04571736, study PRJEB22368) | human gut metagenome | biome: human gut; material: stool | host: Homo sapiens | place: Luxembourg | collected 2013-01-11 | reverse complement strand
TCCACCTGCTGTCTGTCGGAGTACGCATCAATCTCTGTTTCCGGCAAAGTCACTATTGCATAACCTCCAAGCAGCGGAACTACCTGAATCCCATCACCGCCAAGGCCACTTTCCGGTCCGCTGTATTTCACGATCACGTCCCATAGTTTTGCGGTGGAATCATATCCAACATTCAAATTTTCCGATTTTGCCCGTTCCTGTGGCGTTGCCTCCATTGCAAGATTAAGAAGATTATCTATTTTCTGATCCGGCATAAAGATCTCATTTCAGATAGCACATTTACTTTATTATATGCTCCTCTTTTTCCAGTATATTCTAGTGTACTGTATCATTGACGTTTCGCTAAATAACTTGCCTGTTTTCCAATACATTGATTTCCATTTCCTGCTTCACCCGTTTCTGTGTTATAACATCCACAGCGAGATTTAATAGATTATCAATTCTCTGCGAATAGTTGATCATATACGCTCAGAGAAACAATGGTTATCCTGGATTTCTGCATCGAAAAATCTATCTTCTCTTATATCCGATGCTGATAAACTAACATATAACAATCAATCCCGGCATCGGAAAATAAAGCAAGCATCTCGCCCGATGCCTTTTGCAGCAAGCGAATATTCGAGGCCTGCTTCACTGCTTACCTGATTTGATCAAAACCCATAATTTTACATAGATTTTGCATTACTCTGCATTTGTATTTTACAATCGCACTCTATAATAAAGACAAATCAAAAAAACAACTGCTTTCATTAAGAAATGAGGGATTATAATGTATAAGTCTTTATGGAATCATATCAAAAAAAATACAAAGAAACATACTACCGCATCCGTTTTTCTCCCTGTTCTGGTGCTTGGATGGACAGTGATCGGACTTCTTGCTGGTGCTCTGATCTGTCCGTTCCTCCAGGCGGCTGTGCTTGTCAAAGCAACAGTTGTTCTTTGCACCGGTGGATATGCGGGATTGATCTTCGGATTCTTCGGCGGTATCTTCTATATCTATCGCGGTACTGTAAAAAAATCTCACACTGCTGTCAATTCAGTACCGTCCATTTCCTTCAGATAAGACAACAAAACACACCTGCAAGCTGCCCTCTGTGGCAGCTTTTTTATTGCCCGCATGTCAAAAAGAAAAACCATCAGTGATTCCATTCTACGCTCATCCCAATGCCACATCCAGAACCATCATCAGTGAAAATCCTACCGCAAAGAAGATCGTTCCGATATTCGAATGCTCTCCCACAGACATTTCAGGGATCAGTTCCTCGACAACAACATAGAGCATGGCTCCTGCCGCAAAGCTCAGAAGATACGGCAGTGCCGGAACGATCAGCCCGGCTGCAAGAATTGTCAGCACTGCTCCGATCGGCTCCACGATTCCTGATAACACACCGCCGACAAAAGCTTTTGTTTTTCCCATTCCTTCAGAGCGAAGCGGCATGGAGATGATCGCACCTTCCGGGAAGTTCTGGATCGCAATTCCAAGAGAAAGTGCCAGCGCTCCCATCATGGTGATCTGCGCTTTCCCTGTCAGATATCCGGCATAGACTACGCCCACCGCCATTCCTTCCGGGATATTGTGAAGCGTGACCGCAAGCACCAGCATGGTCGTCCTCTGCTGACAGCTTTTTGGTTCCTCTGCCTGGTCACTGTGCTGATGCAGATGCGGCACGATGTGATCCAGCATCAGCAGAAAAAGTACCCCTATCCAGAAACCGATCAGTGCCGGAACAAATGAAAATTTTCCCATTTCCACTGACTGATCGATCGCCGGGATTAAAAGGCTCCATATCGAAGCCGCTACCATCACCCCTGCTGCAAAACCAGTCAGACACCGCTGCACATAGGCGTTGAGATCTTTTTTCATAAAAAAGACGCAGGCGGCTCCCGCCGAGGTACCTATGAACGGGATCAGTATCCCGTAAAACGCATTCATATCCATCACTTAATTCCTCCTTATTTATATTTTAAGTTAGTTTTATTTAACTTTATTCATAAACAGTATAACCACATGCCATACTTTATGCAATTGCTTCTTTTTTATTGAAAAAATTTATTGACAACACACCGTGCATTTGTTATAGTAGGAACAATCTGATTTTAAGCAAACTACGTGAGGGAGTAATTTGCACGAAGAACGTGTGATTTGTCAACATACTGGTATTTTGTACCTGGCAAATCTTAATGAATGAGACTCATATATGCAGCAAAACAATACATACCGCGCTTTTGTACGTCTGTACTGTTTTGCTGCATACGTGAGTCTTTTTGCGTGTTCAGATACTTTCTTAAGAAAAAAGGAAAAGGAGATTTTGTTATGGCACTCGTTATTGAACTATTTTTGTTAGGTGTGGGGCTTTCTATGGATGCTTTTGCAGTTTCTGTCTGTAAGGGGCTCGGTATGAGAAAGCTGAACAAGAAACAGGCACTCATCATCGGGCTTTACTTCGGCGGATTTCAGGCATTGATGCCGTTTGTCGGCTGGCTTCTCGGCAGCCAGTTCCAGAAATATATCACAAGCATTGACCACTGGATCGCATTCATCCTGCTTGGCTTCATCGGCGGCAAAATGATGATCGAAGCAGTCCGGGAATGGAACGAAGAGGAAGTTGTCGATGTCATGGACGCACCAATCGACCACAAAAATATGCTTGTTCTTGCTGTCGCAACCAGTATTGACGCACTCGCTGTCGGAATCACATTTGCTTTCCTCGGAACTCCGATCGTAGAAGCGATCACCATCATCGGTATCACAACCATGGTCATCTCCATCGCCGGAGTTGTTGTTGGAAACTTCTTCGGAAGCAGATACAAGAGCAAAGCTGAGTTTATCGGCGGCCTGATCCTTGTTCTCCTTGGGCTCAAGATCCTTCTGGAGCACCTCGGTATCCTGGTTTTCTAATGAAATAATAAAACATCTGCACTGTGCAGAACAGCCCTGCTTCACGCTGTCACACATGAAACAGGGCTGTTCTTTTTTATATTTTATATTGTGGAGGCACTCCTTTTATTTTTCCAGTACAAGGGTCTCATACGGTTCCAGTATGATCTCGCCGCCATTCTCGATCTCATACTCTTTTTCATAATTTCCCAGAAGTTTATGGTAAGTTTTCCACTCCGATTTCGTCTGGAGTACGATTTTTCCACCGGTCAGGTTGTTGAATACGACCAGTTCTTCCTCTTTGTAATTTCTCTTATATGCAAGCACATCTGCATTTTCTCTCTCAAAAAATTCAATCGTTCCCTCAGAGATCACTGCTTTCTCTTTGCGGAGTTCGACCAGTTTCTTATAGAAAGAGTAAATAGAATCCGGATCCTGCATTTCTTTTTCCGCATGGATTTCTTTATAATTATCAATTACAGAAATCCATGGTTCCGCTTCTGAGAAACCTGCATTTACATCTGCTGACCACTGCATTGGAGTTCTGCTGTTGTCTCTGGATTTTGCTGCAAGGATTTCCAGTGCTTCCTCCTTTGACTTTTCTTCTGATAGAAGGATCTCATAATAGTTCAGACTTTCCACATCACGATACTGGGAAATATCGCTGTAATGAGCATTTGTCATTCCAAGTTCTTCTCCCTGATAGATATAAGGAGTTCCGCGCATCATATGAACAGATGCAGCGAGCATTTTGGCTGACTCTTTCCAATAGTTTTTTCATCTCCAAATCTGGATACGACACGTGGCTGGTCATGGTTGCACCAGAACAGGGAATTCCATCCATTTGCTTCCTGCATGCCCTCCTGCCATTCCTCGAACAGTTTCTTGAGTGCCATGCGGTCCGGCTCCATGAGTGACCATTTGTCACCGTTTTTGTAGTCCACCTTGAGATGATGGAAATTGAAGCACATGGAGAGTTCTTTTTCTTTCGGATTGGAATAGCGGATGCAGTTATCCAGAGAAGTAGATGACATTTCACCAACTGTGATCATGTCCGCGATCTCTGTGTCCTCTGTCAGTTCTTTGATGTATTCATGGACATGAGGACCATCTGTATAAAATCTTCTTCCATCTCCCTGAAGATCATCCTCAAAAACCTCCGGTTTGGAGATCACATTTACAACATCGAAACGGAAACCTTTGACACCTTTGCTCTTCCAGAAACGGATGACTTTTTTTAATTCCTCGCGTACTCTCGGGTTTTCCCAGTTCAAGTCTGCCTGACTGACATCATAAAGATGCAGATACCATTGGCCAAGAGACGGAACATATTCCCAGGCAGCCCCGCCAAATTTGGACTGCCAGTTCGTTGGAACCTGATCCGGCGTTCCTTCTCTGAAAATATAGTAATCCTGATATTCCCGCTCTCCCGCAAGAGCTCTCTGAAACCACTCATGATCTGTAGATGTGTGATTGAATACCATGTCCATCATCAGTCCGATGCCACGCTCATTGCATCCGGCGATCAGGTCATCCATATCTTCCATGGTGCCAAATTTCGGATTGATTCTGTAATAGTCAGCAACATCATAGCCATTGTCGTTCATCGGGGAGACAAAGACCGGTGTGATCCACAGATAATCAATGCCAAGACCTTTCAGATAATCTAATTTCTGAATGATCCCGCGAAGGTCGCCGTGACCATCACCATTAGAATCCTTAAAAGATTTCGGATAAACCTGATATACTACTTTGTTTCCTAATTCCAGCATGTTATGCTCCCTTCTCACTCAAATGATGCTATTTCTGTCTTGTTTGCTTCTGCCTGAATGCCTGTTTTGAACTGAATATTCTTTGCATTTCCCTCTTCTGTAATGATGCAGACAGTCACGTCCGGATGTCCTGCTGCTTTGATCTTGTCTCTGTCAAAACGGATCAGCGGTGTTCCTGCTTTTACTTTCTGATCCTGGGATACGAGATACTTGAATCCGTCTCCCTTCATATCTACAGTGTCAATTCCCACATGAAGCAGGACTTCCATTCCATTTGCCAGTGTCAGACCGCAGGCATGTCCTGATTCCTCCATGATCATGGAAACTTCTGCGTCTGCTGGTGCGTACAGAGTGTCGTTCTCCGGGATGATCACAAGGCCATCGCCCATCACACCTTCAGAAAATACGCCGTCGCCTACTTCTTTTAAGGAGATCACTTTTCCTGTAAGGAATGCTTTCAGTTCTGCTGCTTCTGTGACTTTTTCTGTATTATCGCTATCCGCTGTATTCTGTCCTTCTGTTCCCTGTCCCATATCTGCCGGAGAAAGTTTCTTCTTTCCTACGATAAAAGTAAGTGCCAGCAGTACTGCAAATGCGATCAGCATGCAGACTGCAAAACTTCCCATATATTTCGGCTGAATAGAAAGGATTCCCGGGATTCCGCCGACACCAACTGCATTTGCTGTTGTATTTGTTGCCACACAGACGATTGTGGAGATCGCTGATCCGATCTTCCAGCCGATCGGTCCTACTACAAAATGTGCTGCCATAACTGCAAGTACCAGACTGCAGAATGGGACAACTACCATGGATATTACCTGCGGTGTGATCTTCCGGAAAAATTTCTCCAGATATACCAGTACGAATGCTGCCAGGATTGCCGGCAGTACCTGTGCCTGATAACCGATCATATTGACCTTGACAAAGCCGAAATCCCACTTCGGAATATCTGCTGCCGCGGTTCCTGCTACTGCATATGCGTTCAGGAGCTGTCCGGAAACCAGTGTCAGACCAAGAACGATTCCGAGCATCTGTGTCGTTCCCATCTTCTTGGTAACGGACCAGCAGATGCCTACTGGCAGCATATGGAAGATTGCCTCACCGATCAGCCACAGAAAACTGTCAAGTCCTGCCCAGAACTGGCTGATATCACACAGTGTCTTGGTGCCGTTTTCAAAAAGGTACATACTGTCGATACAGTTTCGAAATCCCAGGATCAGACCACCTGTGATGATCGCCGGGATCAATGGTGCAAAGATCTCAAACTGAAAATAGAAAATAACACCTTTGCCTACCAGGAGCTTCTTCCCCCGGAAAATACTCTGATCCAGGTTTACAATTGTTCCAGAAACACTCTTCGCCGTGCAGTTGCACTTCTGGTCAGTGACGGCTATGTACAGACCATGCAGGGAAAGGGTGTCCGAAATATTTATCAGCCATCCGAACAGACAGCCTTTACGATTGGGGAAATTGAGACTTTTACAGAATCTGCCGCACGAAATGGTCAGGAGGCACACACACATGTCGCTCTGTTCACAGAACTGCATATGACCAAGAAGCAGGCAGCTCTCACCGGTTTTCCGGAAAATGCCGAAGTTTATTATATTCAGCGAATCCATTATCTCGACGATGTTCCGCTGATCATCAACCACAACTATTTTCTCAAAGAAGCTGTACCTGGACTGACAAAAGAGATCGCAGAGCATTCCATCTATAAATATCTGGAAGAAACGCTGCACATGACGATCGTCAACAGCAAAAGGATCATGACCGTCGAAAAAGTGACAGAGATCGATGAAAAATATCTCGACCTGAATATCCGGGACTACAACTGTGTTGCTGTCGTCAGCAGCCAGACGTATAACAGTGACGGCGTAATGTTTGAGTACACCCAGTCCCGCCACCGCCCGGATCACTTCCGTTTCTATGATAATGCGGTGAGAAAATAAAATATTGACGGAAAGTACATTGACATTTCCTGAAAAAGCGTTTATTATATATAACATATTTATTTAGTATGTTTATATGGTTTTTGTTTGATTAAGGAGTGTGATCTCATGAATATCTTATGCTTTGGCGATTCTAATACCTGGGGATACAAGCCGGATAAGACCGGACGCTTTGATGAAAATACAAGATGGACTGCTCTTCTTCAGAAGAAGCTTGGTCCAGAATATCATATTATAGAGGAAGGACTTTGCGGCAGGACTACTGTCTTTCAGGATGAGCTCCGCGAGAGCCGCCGGGGGCTGGATATGATCGGTGTCACTGTGGAAATGCACAATCCTCTCGATCTCGTGATCATCATGCTCGGAACGAACGACTGCAAGACCCGCTATGGTGCATCCGCCAGTGTGATCGCCAGAGGTCTGGATCAGGTGATCCGTAAAGCACGGCTCAATGCATCTCAGCACTTTGATCTGCTTGTCGTCTCTCCGATCCATCTTGGTCATGGTGTCGGAGAAGCGGATTTTGACCCGGAATTCGATGAGAGATCTGAGGTCGTTTCCAGAAATCTCGCAAATGAATACCGTAAAGTTGCACTCCAGAATCATGCTGCTTTTTTGAATGCCGCTGATTTTGCTTCTCCAAGCACTACTGACCGTGAACATATGGATGAAGCCGGACATGCTGCACTCGCAGATGCCATTTATGATAAGATAACTGCACTTGAGAAGGGACTTGCAAATGTGATCTGAGATTACTGTTCACCTGTAATATCCCGCAAATAAAAAAAGAAGAAGATCAATCTCTTACCAGAACCATTTCGGCAGAGTTTGATTTTCTTCTTTTTTTATAATATGTACTGCAAAAGCCAGCAGATAAACGGCAGTGTCACAATGCTGCATATCGTCGTCACGAACACACCGCCCAGTGCATAGTCTCCATCTGAGCCAGCGCTGTTTGCCATCATAACTACAGAAGTCATCGCCGGCATTCCTGCGATCAGAGCCATTGTCAGATGGATCTCATCTGAAATCGGAAACAGATTCAAAATCCCGTACATGATGACCGGGATCAGAAGCATCTTGACCAGTACGATTCCGTAGAGGGCAAGTTCTTTTATATATCTGCGGATATCGATGCAGGCAAAGACACCTCCCACATAGATCATGGCAAGTGGAGATGCTGTCGCGCCTATCTTCTGCAATCCTGTATCCAGAAGCTGCGGGATCTTAATCCCTGTCACTACGAGAAAAAGTGCCGCAAAGATCGCCACCGTTGCCGGATTGACCAGTTTCCGCGGATCAAACTTCCCTTTTCCACATGGAGTGGTCAGTTTTACTCCCATTGTCCACAACATGAACTGGTCGATCACGGTAAATACTGAAACATAGAGGATTCCATTCTGTGGAAAAATACTCGTGATGATCGGGATTCCCATGAAACCGACATTTCCAAATAGAAACATCGACTGGTAGATCCCCGCTTGATTGCCTCCCAGATGAAATATTTTTGTCATTCCCAGACTTATGATGAACGTGCAGATATAAAACACTGCTGCGATCACCAGAATAGATAAGGAATGAAAAAGTGTATCCCGCTCCACACCGTCTATGATATTGACAAAGATCATCATCGGCAGTGCCATCTTGATCACAAATCTTGAGATCGGATCAAGAGTTTCACTGTTCAGTACTTTTGTTTTTACCAGGATCATACCTGCCAGAATGTAGATCACAAACAGGCCGATCTGCTGAAGCAGGATCTCAAGCGTATTCATCTGTCTTCCTGCTTTCCTTGTACTTCGACAAAATCAGAATGACTGCAAAAGTGATCATTTCAGATGCCAGGAAGGACAGCCACACACCATTCATTCCCAGGATCCTGGAAAGTACGATCGCACAGATTCCGATTGCGATCGCGCCTCGGAGCAGAGAACCGATGATCGCCGGACATGGGTTTGCTGTTGCGGAAAAATACGCAACGAGCATGATATTGATCCCTGCGAACAAAAATCCCAGGAAGTATAACCGAAGACCTGTGTGTGCATATTCCAGAAGAAGCTGGTTGTTTTCACTGTTGAATACTGCAATAAACGGATCTGTAAAGATCCAGACCAGTGCTACCATGACAATTTCTATTGCTGCTGCGCAGGTCAGAGCCCAGCGGAGAAGTTTTTTTACATCGTCAGCTGCACCTTTGCCGAAGCTTTCGCTGATCAGAGGCTGTGCGCCCTGCGCCATACCGTTCATGATCGCCATTCCCACAAGTGAGAGGTTTGCTACCACTCCATATGCAGCAACTCCGGTGCTTCCGGTAAGTCCAAGGATCAGCATATTAAATATGAACGTGATCACTGCGGAGGAAATTTCGCCCACAAACGCGGACACGCCAAGCTGACAACAGGAGATCAGATGCCGCACGGACAGTTTTTTCCATTTGAAACCGATGTTACATTTTTTGCTGAAATAATGCGTGGAACATACCAGCATCGTGACACACGGACAAAAGGCAGTTGCCAGTGCCGCACCGGAAAATCCAAGCCCTGCCGGGAAAATAAAAATGTAATCAAACACGATATTAAAGACACTGCCTGCAAGGGAACCTGCCATTACGGTTGAGGTTGCATAATCGTTTCGTGCAAATGCGGTAACGGAATAATTGCACATAAAAAACGGTGCAAAAACAAGAACGATCCGCAGATAAGTTTTGCCAAGTGCGATCAGCTCTGCATCTGCCCCAAGAAGTGCCAGAAATTTATCCGGGAAGAAAATTCCGATCAGCATAAATGGAATGCTGAAAAGTACCGCCCAGCTGATCGACTGTGTAAAATAATGATCCGCCTCTTCGCCTTTGGCTCTGCGGATCCCGTATCTCGTCGCAGAACCGATCCCGATCATCGATCCTATCGCGAACATGATCCCAAAAACCGGCAGGATCAGGTTGAGGACTGCCAGTCCATTTGCTCCTGAGCTGACCGATATAAAAAAAGTGTCTGCAAGAATATACACGGATTGCCCCATCATACTTGCTACACTTTGGAAAACATATTTTGTAAATTTTTTTAGCATAATTTTTCTCCATTTCACAGACTGTCCTCTGCATTATAGTAAAAAGTTCTCGAAAAGACAATAGACTTTTCAAGAACTTTTTATATTCAGCGTTTCCTGCCGAGTTCCCAGAATGCTACGGCACTTGCGGCTGCTACATTCAGGGAATCGACGCCGTGTGACATTGGGATCTTTACTGTGTAGTCACAGTCTGCAATGGTCTGAGATGCCAGACCGTCTCCTTCTGTGCCGAGAACGATGGCAAGTTTTTCTTCCGCGAGGAGCTTCGGAGCATCGATGCTGAAAGAATCGTCGCGAAGTGCCATTGCCACGGTTTTGAAGCCAAGGTTCTGGATCGATTTCATTCCATCTTCCGGCCATGAGGATTTTTTGTCAAAATAAGTCCACGGAATCTGGAATACCGTTCCCATGCTTACGCGGGCGGCTCTTCGATAGAGCGGGTCACTGCACCCGCTGGTCAGAAGGACCGCATCCATATGAAGTGCCGCTGCGCTGCGGAAAATGGCTCCGATATTTGTCGGATTCACGACATTTTCCAGGATTGCGATGCGGCTGGTGTTCTGGCAGATTTCTTCTACAGACGGAAGACGACGGCGTTTCATGGCACAGAGCATGCCGCGTGCCAGTGCGTAGCCGGTCATTCCCACAAGGACATCATATTCTGCTGTATAGACCGGAATTTCCGGATATCGCTCCAGGATCTGCTTCGCCTCGCCCTCCAGGTCTTTATGCTCAACCAAAAAAGAAAGCGGCTCATACCCTGCATTTAATGCCCGCTCGATCACCTTCGGACTCTCCGCAATAAACAGCCCCGGCTCCGGCTCATAATACCGCAGAAGCTGCACCTCCGATGTCCGCGCGTATACGTCTAATTCTGGCGCGGTGATGTCGTTGATTTCGATTATGTTTTTCATTTTTGCTCCTGTACATGGTCTGATAAATAACTTCAAAGTGTCATTTTGACACTTTGGAATTAATTTCATTTATCAAACGTAATATTCCGGATCATATTCCGGTTGATAAGCTGTGTGCCTTTCTTTGGTGTTTCGACTTTGACCCACTGGGCATCTGCCTCGACGAATCTGCCCTTGATCGCACCAACTTCGTTAAAAAGACTTACTACACAATCCCGTCCTACATACTGATCTAACATCGAACCGCTCATATCCTCATACTCCTTTTCACTATCAATGATTGTAATAAAATTCTGTGTCTGCTGCATTGCTGACATCACCGTCAGCATATTCAGATTATTGATTGCTACCATTGTAGCCGCATCCATCGCCGTCACCCCACAATTTCTGATAAGATATCTACTTCCTGTACTCTTCTATTTTACAGCTATGTTCCTGTGTTTTTTTATCATAATTAACTCCGACAAGCAACAAATTTCCATGATATTCTTCAAGGCTCTGACAATATTCTCTTTCCTTGATCTGTGCGATAGCACCGACTGCATCTTTGTTCCATTTCAATTCTACTACCAACGCCGGTTTATCTGCAAATCGCTTTCTTGGAATAAAAATCAGATCTGCAAAGCCCTTTCCACCAGAGAGTTCCCGATGAACTGTATAAAAATTCCGCGCGGCATAAAGTGCAAGCGAAATCGTATAACTTAATGCATTTTCATCATTGTACTGAATATGCGAAGTCTCAAAGTGTGCCTGCCGAATCCCCTCCGCGACCTGTTTTTCACGTCCCTGCCAGATTGCCTGCAGGGTATCTGCAGAATTTTTGAGTGCTTTCGATACTTCTCCCCAATCTGATACGGATACTGCATTCACATATTCTGCCCGGATTTCATCATTAGGAATAAACACAGATCTTGCAGAATAATGATACCCCAAATATCCAAGGTGGATCAACAAGGTCAAAACATCGTCTTCGGTACGGAAAGTTGTCATATCATTTGTAAAACTTCCAGTATTTACCGGAACTTCCTCTCCGGCAAGCATGCTCAGGATATCGTCTCTCAGTCCTTCAAAGTTCATATCAATATAAATCTGCAAAGCCTCAAACGTTTCTGTCTGGTTCCAGTAATTTCCCAGCTTTCCAAGCCTCATACAGCTGACTACAGATTTGGGGCTGTATACAGAAGAAACTTCCTCAAAAGAATATCCATCATACCAGTTTCTGATCTCACTAAGTTCCATATGATACTCTTCACAGAGTTTTTTTACTTCCGCTTCTGTAAAACCAACATAAGAAGCCAATGGTCCCGGGTCTATCATAGAAAATTCATCAAACATATTCAGCGCACTGTGTGTGCCATATTTTTTGATAGGAAGAATCCCCGTCATATATGCAAGATGGATATAACTTTTGTCTTTGATCAAATCACGCAAAAAATCCAGATATTTCTCCTGTGCTTCTTTGTCATTCTTAAATTCTCGAAAAATGCAATCCCATTCATCTATAATAAGAATAAATGGGCATTTACTTTCTGCATAAATATCCTGCATGGTCTCTGCCAGATCTTCCGGATCAAACAACTCCACATCCGGATACAGTCTTGCAAGTTCTCGGATCACTCTCTGTTTTATTCTGGTAAGCAGTTCCTGCACATTAGAGCTTCGGCTTAAAAATTCCTGCACGTTAAGAAAAATTGTATCATATTTATTCAGATATCTGGTAAAATTTTTGTCTTCCGCAATTTCCAGACCTGCAAATAACTCTCTGGAATCACAGCCTCTGCTGTAATACGCAGTCAGCGTATCTGCCGCCATAGATTTCCCGAAACGTCTCGGTCTACTGACACAGACATATGCCTGCATGGTATTTATCACACGATTTGTATATTTTATCAACCCTGTTTTATCCACATAAATATCAGAATTTACAGCTCTCTGAAATTTACTGTTATCCGGATTCAGATAATTTCCCATTTTGGTGCAGTCCTTTCTTGCTTTTTGTTTTATCTTACCACAAAGCCGTGCTGGATTCTATGATTTGTGAAAAAAATACAGACCCACAATTTCTGCGGATCTGTATTTTAATTTTTTATTCGAAGGTTCCGGTAAATTTCCAGACCATATCCGGTTCTTCCGGGAGATAAGTTACGTTTGGACGCCAGGTTGCAATAACTTTGTCTTCTGAATTTACCCACAGACAATATTCTTCTTTATAGGAAGTATTTATAAGTCCTACGGACAGATACAGTGCTTCTGCATCCATTGCATAAGCCACGCTGTGATATCTTTTTGTAAAATCAGACGGGTAAAGATCATTACATTTCCATGCTTTGTAGCCAGCATAAAGCACTTTCTGTTCGCCGTCGATCACAGCTTCAATCTTAATTCTATATCCCTCTTTCGTGAGCACTGCGCTCTCGATCTTTCGTGGATTTTCTGTAAAAAGAATCTTGCGGTCAAATAATCTTGCAGCCTCCTGTCTGGCAGTTCGAAATGCACCTTCCGGCTGTACAAGTGACAGGCTGTTTATCTTGGTCCGAAGTGCTTTCTCTGCTGCTTCCAGCTGTTCCTCTTTGCATGGTTCAGAAACTGCTTCCTTTATATATTTCAGACAGATATCTGCGGCAAGATATTCTCTCGCACCTGCTGTGATTCCAATTGCCATCGGAAGATCACGGAAACAGATCAGATACTGACCAAATGCTCCCTCGGCCGCAAAGATTTCTTTTCCTGCTTTTATGTGATAAGCATAATGTGTCAGTGCTTTCTTTTCATCTCCCGGAATTTCTACTCTCGGTTTTCCCATTTCTTCTATCCACCAGGATGGTACAAGCTGCTCGCCTTTCCAGTTTCCTTTCTGAAGTAGAAGCTGTGCCAGTGCGGAAATCTGCGGCGCAGTCAGATACATTCCCCATCCTCCGGTATTGTGTCCTTCCGGACTTGTCAGCCAGTTGATCCTGCCGAGCCCCATTTTGTCAAAAACTCTCTTCTGCATGATAGACAGACAGTTTTCTCCCATAACCTTGGATACGATTCTCGAAAGTGTATAACTACATCCAGAATCATAATGAAAAACCTTTCCGATATCTTCACGGATCTTTGGCTGTTTCAGCCAGTTTGTTTCCCAGGCTTTCTCGATCCTGGAAAACCATACATTGTTGCAGCATTCCTTTGATCCTGCCTGCATGGTCAGCAGATCATAAATTGTAATATCTTCCAGTGCTTCATCATATGTCGCCGGTAACTCTTCTCTCACATAGTCCAGAAGATGGTCTTCCAGATGAAGTTTTCCTTCGTCCACAGCAAAACCAACACAGATACTGGTTCCGATCTTTGACAGGGAATGCATCATCTGCGGATCATTCAGTGAGAAAGGTGCCCAGGCTCCTTCCAGAACAGTCTCGCCTTTGTAGCGAACAGATATACTGTGCAATTCAACTGTATTCTCAAGTTCTTCCAGCATTTCTGCCAGTTTTATTGGATTAAGTTCAGTTCTTGTAAATGTATCAGTCATTTTTCTCCTCCTCAGACGGCTGCCAGATAGATGTTTCAATACGGATACCGCCCTTATTTGTAAGATAAATTCCGATCAGGATCAGTGCTGCCATCACGATAACTGCGGAAACTGCATATGCCGGTTTGATACTGAAGATTCCTTTCACAAAGATCACTGTATATATGATAATACTGATCGTGCAAAAAGCATAGAGACCGCCTTTTTTAAGATGAAATTTATTTTTGCTCCATGCATCCGGATATTTCTTCGGAAGACGTGAGATCGCATATACAACTGTTACGTTCATGAAAAATGTGATCACCTGAAAAATATTTGTGATCGTCACGATGCTCATGTCAAAAATGATCGGAAGCAGTACTACAATCAATGTGTATGTATAGATCAGAAATGGTGCACCAAAACGGTTTTCCTTCAGGATTACTTTTGGAAGCCAGCCATCCTTTGCAGCCTGTGCGATTGGATATCTGACATCATTGAATACTCCGTTCAGTGTTGTGATGATTGCCATAATCGGTCCACCGATCATAAAAATCTTGTAGACTACGGACGGCAGGATTGCCTGTGCTGCCGGAAGAATCGTCTCTACACCAGCCACCTCATCATGTGGAAGAACGCCTCCTGTTACCATTGCCAGTCCTACATAAATAACCAAAAGACATGGCACACAGGACATTGCTGCGAATGGAACATCTTTGGTCGCTTTTTTTGCATCTTTTCCATACCAGAGAATGTTGTAATAACCATTGGCGGAGTTGATCAGAAGCAGTGCTGCGAGCATAAATCCTTTGAATCCACCGGTAAACATTTTTTCACCAGAAAAATCAAAGATCGGCTGTCTGATCTGGGTAAGTCCAAAGATAACATATAACACCATTGTAATCAGAAGGATTGTTGACAATACTTTACTGACTTTTGCAAAAATATCCATTCCAAGCAGATTCAGCACAAACAGGATGATCACGCCTGCGATCGCAATCGCTTTGACTGTAATATTTGGCAGAAGATTGTTAACATACAGTCCCAGAGCCAGCGCGAAAGAACTGTTCAGAATCGGCGTTACCAGTTTCGTGTAAGCTACCAGACCTCCTGCACTGACACCAGAAAGATTGGTCACAATGGAGTAAGGACCTCCTGCCACTCGCATGGTTCCGCCCAGAATAATGTACGGGAATACCATAAAAAATCCCATGACGATCGCTGTTAAATAAGCCAACCATACAGAATACCCTGTATACGCCATCGCCGGTCCGATCAATGTTACCATACCTGACCCAATTACCATTCCTACCGCGATTGCAAACAGATCTCCTCTGCCAAGGATTCCTGGCTTCGGTTCGGAAGTGTTCACAATAATGTTTCTGTTACTCATTTTGCCTCTCCTTTGCTTTTTATTATTTATTTTTTACATTTTATTTTGTATACAATATGAGAATAAACAAAAACGCCTCCACTGTCAATAAGATTTAACAATTTCGACGTTTTGCGAAAAATCAGTGTTTTATTTTTGTGCACTTTTACTATTTACGCGTATTGAAGAAGGAAGGTTTTACAGCTTTCATCGATATGTGCATGCATTTTGAGATAACACTCTACTTCATTTCCACTTCGGATATATTCGATGATCTCCTCATGTTCTTTGAGTGATTTGCGGACATATTCCTCTTCATTCATCTTCATTCCTCTGGAAAGTCCATTCCATAGTTCTGATAACATATTTTCAAGTTTGTCGTTTCCGGCTGCAAGCCACAGTTCCATATGAAGTGTCTGGTTCAGGCTGGCATAGCTTTCGTAATCGCCATCCTCGATCACTTCTCTGGAAACTTTGAGAATCTGGTCAATTCTCTTGAGATCGATTTTATTCTTGCAGCAGAGAACGCAGGCTTCGCTCTCCAGTGCCGCCCGGATCTGAAAATGTTCCCGGATTGTTTTTTCTGTTACTCCCACAACTACTGCTCTTTTATTCTGCTTCAGTTCCAGAAGCCCGTCCCTTGCGAGAATCTGAAAAGCCTCCCGTACCGGTGTGATAGATACACCCAGTTCCTGAGCTGTACTTTCCAGTGTCAGAATTTCCCCCGCCGGAATTTTCCGGGCCAGAATTGCCTCCCGCAGCGTTGCTGCGATCTTTTCACGAATAGGTAATGTTTTGATCGGTTTAAGCCCAAGCATTTTTATTTCTCCTGTTCTTGTAGATTTATCTGTAATTATTATTTTATCAACTTTGCTCTTAGAAGAATATTTTATCGTAGTTTTTGTTTATTGTAAACAGGTAGCTTAGAGTTATCAAAACAGGACTGCCATATCTTCCATACAGCAGTCCCTTATTATCAAAGTTTATTTATTTTTTCCCGCAGTTTCTCGGCGAAATCACAGTTAAGTTTCATAAAGAGTTCCTGCTCTTCGGATGTCCAGGTGTCGTAGATCGTATTTTCGATCTGGATGACTTTGTAGACGGTGTCTTCCATCCGTTTGCGGCCTTTTTCGGTGAGGAAGACCATTGTGTTGCGACCTTCTCCCGGGGTGAGGTAAATGAGCTCTTTTTGTTCCATCTTGCGGATTGCTGAATTTACGGTGGATTTTGTCAGGCAGGCTTCTTTGTAGAGAACGCTCTGGTTGCAGCCTTCCTGATGAAAATTAAAAACATACAAAATCCAGAATTCACTGTCTGACAGATTCATCTTAAGCGCTGCCTCATGGTAGGCACTCTGCACCAGACCTTCGATATAACTCCATTCTTTAAATCTTGATTCCATAAACTATGCCTCCAATCATCAGATATATCCATATTTTTTCCTGTTGCGTATCAGGAAGAAGATCGACAGGACCAGTGCAAAAATTTCTGCTGCAATCACTGCATACCAGATTCCATATGGTCCGAACAGGATCGGAAGTACCAGAACACAGATCACTTCAATCTGCATAAAATCCCTCCTGAAAGTATTACATAGACGTTTGTTGTCCATTTTTGCACAAAAAATGTACGAAATCGTACTTGATAGTACAGTACGATTTCGTACATAAAGCAAGAAGAATTTTATATATTCACACACAATTCCTATTTCGCCGTGCTTTCTGCAGCCACTGATTCTGTATTATCTGAACTCCAGATCAGGTGGCATTTCGCTGCCAGTTCGTCTTCTTTCTGCTGTGCTTTCTCTGGTTCATCCTGGTAATCCCAGAGTGCAAAGGCTTCTTTTACATTCTCCGGGTCAACGTAATAGACATTTTCAATTCCTGTTGGAAGTGAAGTTTCATCTGTAGATTCATCCGCTCCACGTTCATACGCATTCTGGAAATCCTGCAGATTCCAGAGCTCATTTTCTGCATTCACATCGGATGGATATTCTTTGCGGGTCCACATAGTTTCTGACAGCATGTAGAACATGTTTTTCTGATCTACGGACAGGACTGATTTCATCCGTCCCAGTGGATTGACTATGGAATATACTTTCCCGTCTTTTACGGATATGTTCGCCTCATCCCAGGAAATATAATTCTCTTTATCGTAGTACCAGTAATGTCCTATCCTGCCTGCTGCCACTACAAGAATGACCGCCAGAAGGACAGATGCGATCCGTTTCTTACGGATCTTTCGACGGATTTTTCGCAGAGGCTCTGCTTCTGTTTTGTTTATCTGTATCGAATTGTTTCCTTTCGGAGCGGCTGTCAGGCGGTTTTCTCTCTGCATTTCTTCCTGCATCTTCCTGCAGGCGGGACACATTTTGAGATGTTCTTCTACAAGCTGGCGGCTGTCTTCACTGACCATATCGTCCACATAAAGCGGAAGCAGGTCTTCTATGATATTACAGGTGATCTTCATGGTTTAATTCCTCCCTGATCTTCTTACATGCTCTGTGATAAGTGACTCTTGCCCAGCTTTCGCTTTTGCCAAACAGCGAGGAGATCGTGGCAAATGACAGTTCTCCAAACACACGAAGGGAAAAGACTTCCTTGTACGGCTCCGGCAGTTTATGCAGAACTTTGTGAACTTGAAATGCCGTTTCTTTATCCGAAAAGTTCTGAAGCAGATCCGGTACAAAAGTATCCTCTGTTTCTTCCTGAGATTCCGGCGCGTACTTTTTGTTTTTCTTCAGATAGTCATAATATGTGTTCTTGGAGATCTGGCAAAGCCATACACGCAGATCACAGTCGCCTCTGAAATCGTCGACTTTTTTCAGGGCTTTGAAGAATGTTTCCTGTGTGAGTTCCTCTGCGATATGGGTATTATGCGAAAGTGAAAGCAGATAACGGTATACGATGGTGAAATATTGTTCGTATACTTCCTGAATATTCAGCATTGGTGTTTTCCTCCTTCACATATATGACGATGCAGGTATCAGAAACGTTACAAAAAATTTCATAAAATAAAAAGGCATTCCGATCTATGGAACACCTTTTTCTCTGTCAAAAATCCCAGAATCCGGTTCCTGTTTCCGGATCATATTTGCGTTTGATCGTTCCTCCGATCACCGGGCGAAGTTCTATCTCAGCCGTATATAATACTGTGACAGACTTCATATGTCCTGCCGCCATACAGTGTTTTTCTCCATTTTTATAAGAAAACACGGCATGTGTATGGTGAAAATATTCGTCTCCATCCGACACGACATTTCCATTCATGGAAGCAAGTTCCAGCATCCCGGAAATCTTCTCCATCTCAAACTTTCCTTCCTCTGGGATGTAAGTCTGGATTTCTGCTTCTTTGCATCCTCCAATGCCAGAAAATATCGCAGAGCTGATTTTTTCTTTCTTACAGATCTCTAGGATTTTGCTGATGATCTCGTCATCTCTGTCCATTCTCAGATAATAAAAATCACCGATTTTTCTATAGTCCACGAGTTATACCTCCTTACACACATCCACCCATCCTTTTGTATCTGCTGCCTGTTCAAGTTCCGGGATCGTGAGTTTTACTGCGCTGTGGTCATTGCCTGCTGCCGGGTATACGGTGTCAAATTTCTTTAGACTTTCGTCTAGGTATACCTCGATATCATCGTTGATCCCAAACGGGCACACGCCGCCCGGGGCATGTCCGATCACTTCCTCTACCTGATCGAACGGGATCATTTTGGCCTTGACATGGAAGGTATCTTTGTACTTCCGGTTATCGACTCTTGCAGTACCTTCTGTGAGGATCAGAACCGCATTTTCCCCCTGCAAAAAGGACATCGTCTTGGCGATCATTCCCGGCTCTACACCGAGTGCTTCTGCTGCCATCGCAACCGTTGCTGTGGATTCCTCAAGTTCGATCACATGATCCAGAAATCCCTTGTTTTCCAGATATTCTTCTGCTCTTTTTAATGACATAATGTTCTCCTTTTACAGCACATAATAGTGCGGAATGATATCCTCATAGTGACCATCCGGCATGCGGAAACCGCCCGGGATCACACCAAGTTTCGTAAATCCGATACGCTCGTAGAGGTGCAGTGCATGTGTATTGGATGCCACAACTGCGTTAAACTGCATCACACGGAATCCCTTTTCCTTCGCCATTCTGAGGCAGTCCAGAACCAGGTTTTCTCCGATATGTTCTCCTCTGATATCTCTGCGTACTGCATAACTTGCATTGCAGATATGACCGCATCTTCCCACATTATTCGGATGCAGAATGTAAAGTCCAACTACTTCCCCGGTCTCAGTATTCTCTGCGATTCCTGTGTAAGTCTGCTCCTTAAAAAAAGCATCTCCCGACTCTCTGGTAAGGTCTTCTTCCTGCGGAAATGCCACACCGTCATCCACGACCTGATTCCAGATCTCGCTCGCTGCCACCGCATCTTCGGTGCGGTATTCTCTGATTTTTATATCCATGACAAAACGCCTCCTATGCGAATAAATGCAAATAGAGTGACACTGCTTTTGTCTCACAGCTGTCATTCTATCTGTATACCACGTTGAAGCGGTTTCGTCAATCAGTGTTTGAGAAGAAATTCCACCATCCGCTCATTTGCCCGCCTGCTTTCCGGCATTTCCGGGAAAGTGGTGCTGAAGGCATGTGGGAGTTTTTTGCCTGCTTCGAAGTCCTCAAGATGGCAGATCGCGCCGCCCCGCTTCATAGCTTCTGCATATTGTCTGCTGTAATTTCGCAGCATATCGCCATAGGCTGTGACCAGAAAAGACGGCGGCAGATGACGGATGATCGCTTCGTTTTCCGGATCAATATAGGGATAAAACGAGCTCTTTTTCCACTGCTTTCCATAAATATAAGACGGGAGAAAAATCCCTATACTGTCCAGTTTTGTTGTGTAATACATTCCACTTACCAGCCCTAGTGCCCGGATGTACAGCTTCGCCGGAACAATCTCGAAAGCCTCTGCCAGTTCCGGACTCCCGAGCATCGCAGCCAGATATACACACAGGCTTGCTCCTGCACTGGTTCCCGTCATATAAATGCACGATTCGTCACCATCGTAGGTTTCAAAATATGCTCTCGCATTTCCTATTCCTGTCATCAGATCTTTAAGGATCTGCGGAAATGAAGCCTCCGGTGCAAGCGGATATTCAAAGGAAAATACCAGAAATCCCCTCTGACTCATCTCGGCACAGAACAGATGTCCCTCTTCTTTCTTGCCAAGGAGAAAACCGCCTCCATGCAGGTTAAACATGATCGGAAGTCTGCCCTCATAATGTTTCGGGCGATAAATATCCATGAAATGACAGGGCTTCCCGTCACCCATGTAATCAATGTCCCGGATCAGTTCCACATCCTCCGGAAACGGGTACTCTGCCTCGTGTTTTTTCAGAAAATCATCGAGAAGCTTTACTTTTTTTGCAGTCTGCTGTGCGATCATCTTTTCAAACATTATATCAGCCTTCTATTTTCCAAAATATTCCCTGATCGTCTCCATACGCTTCTGCTGCTGTACCTTAAAAGGACATCTCTTGTTGCAGTGTCCGCAGGCAATGCAGTCAGAAGCTGTTTTTTCAAGGGTCAGATAATGCTCTTTTGCAAGGATATCTCCCTGAAGAGAAAGATCATAATATTTGTTGATCAGTGCAATGTCAAGCCCCTTCGGACATGGATGACAGTGACGGCAGTAAACGCATTTGCCGACGGAATCATCTGGTGTGAAGGAGCCGATCACGGAATAGTCTCTCTCTTCCTCTGTCGTATCAAGATATGTCAGGATCTCCTTAAGCTGTTCTACATTTCCAGGTCCGCCGAGAACAGTCAGGACACCTGGTTTGTCCAGTGCATACTGGATGCACTGTGCCGGTGTGAGTGCCTGATGGAACGGTGATTTCGCAGCATCCAGAAGCTGGCCCGCATTGAATGGTTTCATGACGGAAATACCAACGCCTTCCTTCTCACAACGTCTGTACAGATCCAGCCGTTCATTCGTTCCACCGATTGCAAAATCACCCTGTCCGAAGTCATACATCGGATTGATGGAGAACATCATCATATCGAGGATGTTCATATCCAGCACTTTGTTTGCAAGTTCCGGTGCATGCGTAGACAGACCGATATATTTCACAACGCCCTGCGATCTCAGGTCCATGATATAGTTCAGGATTCCGTTCTTTTCGTAAGTGTGAAGATCGGATTCTTCATCCAGACAGTGGATAAAACCGACATCGATATAGTCTGTCTGGAGGTTTTCAAGCTGCCAGTCGATAGACTCTTTGACCTTGTTAAGACTGATTGTCCAGCCGTATTCTCCTGTTGTATAGTCTGCTCCGAAATGTACCTGCAGCATGGCTTCTTTCCTGCGCTTTGCCATTACTTTGCCGTAAGCCGGGAAGATCGTCGCATGTCCTCCTGCCATGTCAAAATAATTGACTCCTGCATCCAATGCATACTCTACTGTCCTGATGATGTCTGCTTCTTTCTGCTCTCCTACAACGGATGAGCCCATTCCGATCACGCTGATCATTTCCTCGCCGTGTGGTAATTTACGATATTCCATATACTTTCTCCTTTACTGCGTAATTTTCTCATTATTATCAAGTATATGGTCTGAACCTTACTTGAGGTCAAGCGAATCTTTATTCAGTACCTGCGTGATTGTGGAAAACGGAGTGTCTATCTCGATCGGTTTCGCCACATAGACATCCATTCCTGCTTCCAGCGCAGCTTTGTGGTCCTCTTCGAAAGCATTTGCGGTCATGACTATGATTGGTGTTCTGGCACGGTCATCCAGCAGTTTCCGGATTGCCTCGGATGCCTGGTATCCGTTCATATGCGGCATCTGGATATCCATAAGGATCACATCGTAGTATCCTGCCGGTGCTTCTTTGAGCATGGAAAGTGCGATTGCACCATCACTGGCGACCTCCACCCTGGCATGTGCATCCTGAAGGATCGTCATTGCAATTTCAGCGTTTAATTCATTGTCTTCCGCGAGGAGGATCGTTTTGTTTCTGAGTACTTTTTCCTGCGATTTATCATCATGCTACTCTTTTGGTGGTTCTTTTTTGCCTGAGATCCTGCATGGAAGCAAAACAGTAAAACAAGAGCCCTTCCCTTCTTTGCTCTCTACCGAAACACTGCCGTTCATCAGGTCTGTGAAGGATTTTACGATGCGAAGCCCCAGACCGGTTCCCATGATTCCACTTTCGGAGGAACTTTTTTCGCGGGTAAATGCCTCAAGTAAATTCCCGGATATTCAGGTATGTCCTGTCTGATCCGAGAATTGTATTATTGTCCTATTTTTAAATCAGTCCATGTTCTTTGCAATAGTAATAAATCCCATCATCTGCCACAGATCCGCACACGTCAGAAGCTTTTTCCTTTACGCTGTCTGAGGCATTTCCCATGGCTATCCCATGGTCGACGGCCTGAAGCATCTGTATGTCGTTGTTTCCGTCACCGAATGCAACTGCCTCGGAGCGATCCAGATGATAATATTCCAGGATCTTTGCCACTCCGGCTCCTTTGCCGCCGCCTATCGGAATGATATCTGCTGCTCTGTCCCACCATGCTACGATCTGGGCAGTTTTGACATCTTTGAGGATCTGTGGATAATCTGACGCACGACAGCCTACCATCATCTGATAGATGGTTTCTTTCTGCAATCCCTCAAAGTCCTCGGCTTGCGGGATCTTCTGTCCGCAGATTCCAAAATAATCGCTCAGATCCTGATCGCTTCCATTTGCCTCCACGTTATTTCTGGTAGAAAGCGCAACTGGTCTGCCTATCTCAGCCGTATTTCTGACGATCTGCTGAACATCTTCTGTCACGATGGAATTGCTCAGAATGATCTCATCCCCGGAATAGCAGAGGGAACCATTATAAGTAAGATATGCATCAAATTCAACGCCTTCAAATTTTGGAACAGCGATCGGTGGTCTGCCTGTTGAAATACAGATCTTGATTCCATTTTCTTTGAGTTTCTTAAGAGTTTCCAGCATTTTCTCTGTGATCTTCTTTTTATTCATATCGATCAGAGTCCCGTCAATGTCAAAAAAGGCGATTTTTATCATTTCTTTATGTTCTCCATTCTGTGTGATTTTAATTTTTACCTATTTGCATTTTATATTTCCTACCACTCTGTCATAGTAAGAAATTCTCTGATATTCTTATGTTTAATACCATTTTGACTCATGTCAATTTCATCCATAGTCACAACATATTTGGGGTAATTATCTCTCACAGAATCGTATACTCCAGATTCTCTCTGTATTGTCTCTTCGGATGCCAGAAGATACGCGACCTGGATGTATATTTTCTGTTCCTGTTTCTGACAGACAAAATCAATTTCTTTGGTTCCAACTTTTCCTACCGTAACCGAATATCCTCTCCGCAGGCTTTCCATGAATATAATATTTTCGAGAATCAAATTTATATCTTTCATGTTTCCACCAAAAACAGCTTCCCGTATGCCATGATCTGCCATGTAATATTTCTCGTTTGTAGCGAGAATCTGTTTTCCCTGAAGATTCTGACGTTTCACCTGATAAAAAAGATAAGCATTTGTACAGTATTTAATGTAATTCATCACTGTATCTGCGGCAACCGCCCGATGCTCACTCTTCAAAAATTCAACAATTGAATTAGCCGAAAAAGTCGTGCCTACATTTCCAATAACATATGCCACAATACGCCCCAGAAGATCAATATCTCGTATTTTATTTCGTCTTACTACATCTGTCAGAACTACAGAATTATAAATATCTTTTAAATATTGTTTTGCCGGCTCCTCCATGTATCGCAGATTTCCCAAATATGGCATCCCACCTAATATCAGATATTTTTGAAACGCTGCGGTGTCTGAAACATCAGGAAAAACAGAACTGTATAGTTCCTTAAATTCAGCAAATGAAAAGGGATAAATTGTAAATTCCACATATCTGCCACCAAGAACTGTTGTCAGTTCTCCAGATAACAGTTTTGCATTCGAGCCTGTAATATAAATATCACAGTCAAATTCTACCCGAAATGAATTTATACATTTTTCCCACTGTGCAACTTCCTGAATTTCATCAAAAAAGAGGTAAGTTTTTCCTGTAATTCCCTGTACGCGATTCAAAACCTCTTCATGAAGAGTTTCTGCCGTACATAAATGTGTGTTTCTCATATCTTCAAAGTTAAAGGATATAAAATTATCTTCACTTATGCCACATTCTTTTAATTCTTCCTGAATAAGTTCCAGCATAACTGACTTACCGCAACGTCTGATTCCCGTCATAACTTTAACCAGATCTGTTCCAATAAATGGTCTTATTTTTTTCATATATACATTATTATACTCCTTATTCTAAAAAAATACCGCCTAACAATGATATCAGGCGATATTTTATATATTTCTACTCCTTCTCCAGAAGTTTCTTATACGACATATCCATGCCGAATGCGCCAAGCGGGGCGGTGATGATGATGGCCATGACTGCTACGGACAGAATGATCTTGCCGCAGCCAAGGCCTGCTGCCAGGGGGACGGAGCCAATGGCGGCCTGGACGGTTGCTTTTGGCAGGTAGGCGATGACGCAGAAAAGTCTTTCTTTCACATTGAGGTTTGTTTTTACCATACACAAAAAGACTCCGCAGGCACGGAAGATGAGCGCAACCAGGATTATAAGAACTGCTGCCGCTCCGGCCTCCAGGGTGTATCGAATATCCACCGCCGCGCCGACAAGAACAAACAGGATGACTTCTGCTGCAAGCCAGAGTTTGCCAAATTTCTCGGATAAACGTTTTGAGACAAATGCAGTGCTCTTCATCTTGAGGACGCAGGCCATACTGACAACTGCAAGAAGTCCGGATACGGCAATCTTTCCTTCCAGCCAGCCTTCGATCGCGATTAGCAGAAAGGAAACTCCCAGTACGATGATGACCTTCATGCTGTTTCTGACATAATGTTTTTTGGCGTATGCTGTCTCAAAAAACAGATAGAGAAGATATCCAACAACCGCTCCCAGCGCAACTCCAAGTACGATCGATACCGGGATATTGAGGAAGGATTTTAAATCTGCCTTATCTCCCTGTGCCATTCCAAGGAATGTTGTGAACAGCACAATCACAAAAATATCATCACAGGATGCACCCGCCAGGATCATCTGCGGGATTGCTTTGCCTGTACCATATTTCGTTTCTATCAGTTTTACCATGCGCGGGACCACCACCGCCGGAGATACTGCTCCGAGGACGGCTCCCATGACTGCCGCATCCACTCTTGAGATCCCCAGGATCGCAGGTGCACACAGAATATAACCAAGGATCTCAAACGATGCCGGCACAAAAGACATCATAACTGCAGGACGGCCTACTTTCTTGAGGTCCTCCAGATTCAGCGACAGTCCGGCTTTGAGAAGAATTATGATGAGTGCCATCTTTCGCAGATCTGCTGAGATCGACAGTATCGATGGATCCAGCAGGTCAAGCACATACGGTCCGAGAACGATCCCCGTAACCAGCATGCCAATGATCCGTGGCAGTTTCAGATACCCGCAAATGGCACCCATCGCGAGCCCCACCAGAAAAATAAGTGACAGTGACGTTAACATAAAAAATTTCCTCCTTTTATTTTCCTTCAGACGCAAAAAAGCTGACAACTTCTGCGACTGAATAATCGTAGAAGTCATCAGCTTTCAATAAGCAGTTCAGGTTTCCCATGGGAGAACTTCATTCCCAATTCGGGTAAATCATACTATTTTCGTAAAAGAAAGTCAAGAATTTTTGTTTTAACACTGTCCTCTTTTTCCATTCTTAAGATCCTCTACAATTTCATTGTAGCGTTTTTTGTTTAAACGATAGAAGAACAGTACAATCGCGGTCACAATCCAGAGAATTCCGGGGATTGTTGAAAATGAGTGTTTCATGATACTGATGACAGCAGAATTCTGCGTCTGATTCGCAACATAACCATATTTACCAAGAAGCATTGCAAGCATCGCAGTTCCGATTGCCATTCCAATCTTATTTCCCAGTGAGACAAATGCATACTGGAATCCATCGTTTCGAAGACCCGTTTTCCATTCTCCATATTCCACACAGTCCGGGATGATTGCATAAATTGCAGTATTAAATCCAGAAAAGAAGAATTGTGTCACTCCTGCCAGTGCATAGAAAATGACTGCACTTTCTTTTACATTGAAGAAATACATGCTCAACATGGAAATACCGGTAAGCAGTGCAAAAACAGATGCAGTTCTTCCCTTGTTGTCAAGTTTACGGAATACTGGCTGGAAACATGCTGCTCCAATGATCGACGGGATAATAATGCACATGGAATATGTTGTATAATAAGCTGCATTTCCTTCCACATAAGTAAAATAATAGAGAACATCTGCATTTCTTCCATAAAGAGTAAATCCAAAAAGTACCTGTCCGATCAGTGCAAGTATATATGGCCGGTTCTGCATAACTGCTTTTAGCTGAACTTTGATGGATATTTTTTCTTTCTCCGGCGTTGTCACGGCTTCCTTTGTCTTTGCAAAGCAGAAGAAATGACATGCTGCAAAAATACATCCATAAATGATCGCTACAAACAGATATCCATTTTTGGTGCTGTGGCTTCCGAGTTTACTGATCAATGGAACCGTGATGATATTGATGATTCCAATTGCGATCATCGCCGCTACAGAACGGGATGTGTTGATCTTGGCACGCTCATCGATATCCTGTGTCATTGCTCCACAGAGGGTTCCATATGGAATATTTACACAGGTGTATCCCAGAACCAGCAGACAGTAAGTAATGACCATATATATAATCTTTGCCTTGTCTGACCAGTCCGGATGTGCCCAGAAAGTCAGCATCAGAAGGATTGCTGTGACCGGTGCTGCAACCAGCAGCCACGGTCGGTATCTGCCCCATCTTGTCTTGGTCTTATCAGTCAGTCCTCCGACGATCGGATCGTTGATTGCATCCCAGAATCTTGAAAAAAGCATCAGCGCAGAAACCGCTGTCATACTGATTCCAAAAACATCCGTATAAAAGATCATCAGAAAATTACTCACAAACATCCAGCTGAAATTGCAGCCTACATCTCCAAATCCATACGCAATCTTGCTGATCAGCGGCACTTTTCCATCTTTAAATTCTTTTCCCATGGCTTCTCCTGCTTCCTTCGCTTTATTTTTCCTGTACGTTGATAATGACTTTCATTGTTGTTTCACGGTTGTCATCAATGTAGTGATATGCTTCCAGATAATCCTTGAATGCAAATGTTTTGGAGATCAGAGGTCTTAAATGAACTTTGCCTTCATTTACAAGTTTAATACCATCTACATAATCATCGTGGCGATACATCATAGTGCTCTTGATATCCAGCTCATGGTCATTTGCTACAGCCAGATCGATTTCTGCCATTCCTGCAAAAACTGCAACCAGTACGATCACGCTGCCCTTTCTTGCATATTTGATTGCCTGTCCCATTGTGATATTATTTCCGGCACAGTCATAGATCACATCTGCTTTGTCCGGTCCAAAAGCTTCTACCATCACTTCTCCAAAGTCTTTGTTCTTTGTATTGACGCAGACATCAATTCCACATTCCTGTGCTTTTTTGAGACGAAGATCACTGACATCTGTGATCATGACTTTGGCGGCTCCCATTCCTTTGGCAGCCTGTGCCACCAGGTTTCCGATCGGACCTGCTCCAAGGACTGCAATATTCATGCCTTTCACATCGCCCATCTGCTTTACTCCGTGAACTGCAACTGCCAGCGGCTCGATCATTGCACCTTCCTCATAGGACATTTCCTCTGGAAGTGGTGTTACCTTGGATGAATCTACTGCGAAGTATTCGGATGCCGTTCCGGTTGTCTGGAATCCCATAACCTTCAGTTCCTCGCAGAGATTATATTTTCCATGGCGGCATGGATAGCAGTGTCCACAATATACCTGTGGTTCGATGGTGATCTTCTGTCCTTTATGAAATCCTGTTACATTAGCTCCAAGTTCTACGATTTCTCCGGAAACTTCATGTCCCTGTGTAACCGGATATTTCGTAAAAGGATGTTTGCCGTGATATACATGGATATCTGATCCGCAGATTCCGATATTCATGATCTTTACAAGAACCTGATCGTCCTTTACTTCCGGAACCGGAACCTCTCTGAAAATAATTTCTCCTGGTTTTGTCATTACCTGCTGTAACATAATAGTTTCCTCCTTGTTTTTGTTATGTATTATCTTTTATTAAATGTTTTATTAAAGTAATTACATTATTATTCAGAAACTCTCTTTTGTCAAGAGTGTTCTTATCACTTCTCTCTATTGCACAATATTAGAAATCAGTTTTTGTGCAGATTTCATAGATACACTGTGCATCATCCCACAACAAAAAATCTCTGAGCAAAATCTGCCTTTTGACAGACCTTGTTCAGAGATTTCCGAAAATAAAAGTTCTCAGCTTCTATTCTATATTTTTGATAAAATCCTGTAAAAAATGTTTCGCAGCACCTACTGCGGATGCTTCTCTCTTGTAGGAGCAGTTTCTGAGATACCGGATATCATGATCGAAGCCATTGTATTCCATCACTTTTTCCCCCAGTGGAAGCATATGTTCTGCCAGATATCCACCAACTTCTCCACCAAGGATGATATCCATATCGTATGCCATACGCAGATTTGAGATCAGGACCGCCAGCATATCCAGATATTCGCTCCATTTTTCTTCCGCTGCTTCGTCACCGGATTTTAACTGTTCCATAAATGTTTCCAGAGAATTAGTTTCATCTGTAAGTGCACTTGCTGCACAGTAGGCATCCGCACACCCTTTCTTGCCACAATAGCATTTACGCCCTCCCGGGACCAGAATCATATGTCCGAATTCTCCAGCTTTCTGATTCTCTCCCTGAAACAGCTTTCCGTCAATACAAAATGCTCCACCCAACGTATTGTTCAGTGACAGATAGATTGCATTTCTATATCTATTTATATCCTCTGCCATCATTGCCGCATTCGCATCGTTTTCGAAATAAACTGGAAGATCAAATGCCTGTTCCAGAAAACTCAGGCTGTAGTTTTCCAACTGCAATGCATGTGATTTTATGAGCAGATGATCTTTCTGACTGATGATTCCCGGAATCGAAATACCAAGTCCAAGAATTTGTTCCTGATACTCTGTGTCCTTCAAAAATTCTGATGTCAGTACAGAAAGTTCCTGACAATAGGAAGCATCCGGTGAAAACTTCATACGGACACGCCTGAATTTCACAATTTCATATTTCAGGTTTACAAGTACCATTCCCACATGATTCGCTGTGATCACAATCCCCACAGAATATCGATAGGATGGATTGATTCCTATGCTTTTCGCCTTGCGTCCACCAGTAGATTCATATTCTCCGGTTTCTATAATGATTCCTTTTGCGATCAGATCGTTTACATTTGAAAGAACTGTGGGCATGCTCAAGTTCAGATTTTTGGACACTTCTACCTTGGATGTCACCTGATTGTTGATTACATAATTCAAAATTCTGGATCTTGTGATGGTTTTTTTATCTGTTCCAGCCATTTTTGCAGACCTCTTTTATTAATTATTTTATAAAAGAATCATACCTTCTATTTCAGCATTTGTAAAGCGCAAAAATACCACCCAACAATTGTCAGGTGGTAACTTATTGTTTCTGAAACTACTCCTCCCCCAGCACCTGTGCCAGCGTTGAAAAAAGGATCTTCACATCGATCGGTTTGGCAATATGTGCGTCCATGCCTGCCTCGAAAGCTCTCTGGCGGTCTTCTTCGAAGGCGTTGGCTGTCATGGCTATGATCGGGATGCGGCTTCTCGGGTCGTTAAGTGCACGGATTATTTTGGTTGCCTCGTAACCATCCATGTGCGGCATCTGAATATCCATGAGGATCAGGTCATAGTAATCCTCCGGTTTCGCCTTCAAAGTTTCCACGCATTTAATGCCATCTGTTACGTGTTCTGTCTCAAGACCGCTTTCTCCGAGAAGTTCCATCGCGATCTCTGCATTCAGTTCATTATCCTCTGCCAGCAGGATACGTTTGCCTTTGAAATTCCGGAGTATCTGACCGGATTGTTCTTCCTTCCTGGACTGGATCTGCTCTTCTGTCGCTGTCGGGAAAGACAGGACGATGGTTGTCTTGGTTCCCTGACCGACCTTACTCTCGACATTGATGGTGCCGCCCATCAGATCAACCAATGCCTTGACGATCGGAAGTCCAAGTCCCGTACCTGTCACATGGCTCTCTGTACTTGTTCTTTCTCTCGTGAACTCCTCAAAAATATGTGGAAGATATTCCTCGCTCATTCCAATTCCGGTATCGGCAACTACGATTCTGAATGAAGTATGTCCTTCTTTGGAATAGTGGAATTCTGAAATATCTACTACAATGCTGCCGCCATCCGGTGTATATTTGATCGAGTTACTTATGATATTGAGCAGGATTTCCCTTACCTTGGTGCTGTCACAGATCACATATGGATGGTCGGAATTCAGGATGCAGGTGTACTTAAGGTTTTTCTTATGGATCTCCGGTTCAAAGACTGCCTGGAGAGAATTAACAAGATCCTTAAAACACCCCACTTCCGGCTTCAGCTCTGCCTCACCGCTCTCAATCCGTGCCATCTCGAGTACATAGTTGATCAGAGAAAGAAGGAACGTACTCGATGACTTGATCTTGCCAATATACTCCACAACCTTCTCACGATCATCCGCATGTTTCTCCAGAAGGTCTGAGAAACCGATGATCGCATTCATCGGTGTACGGATATCGTGGCTCATATTAAAGAGGAAACATGTCTTTGCTTCATTCGCGATTCTGGCTTCTTCGGCAGCTTTCTCCAGTTCTTTCTCATGAATATATTCACGATAACGCCGCATCTGAAACTGCATATATCCCTCTGCCAGCAATATCGCAATTGCTACTGCGATCAGTATTGTCAGTGCCTTCTGGATATTGCTGATCCATCCGTTCTCCGGTACAATATCAAAATACCAGGTATCGTTTGGTACAGAGCAGGCAACTTCCATTGAATTTTTCAGTGTTTCATTGTCACTTTCCGCAATGACAACTTTCTTCCCGGTATCTATGTCTTTCTTCCAGATCTGGTAATGGTATCCTGCATTCTCAAGTTTGTTCAGTTCTGTTTCCTGGATAAATTTATTCCAGTCGATGACCAGAATAAAAAATCCCCAGAACTGCTCTTTTCCCGATTCATCCGCTGTGTAAATCGGATCAAAAAGAAGTGCTCCGACTCCTCCCTGTACCAGATCAAATGGTCCTGCGATCGTGTATTCTCCACTGTCTTTCGCAAGGTTGGCTGCTACTTTTCGCTCGGAATCTCTGAGTATGTCCAGACCGATTGCCTGTTCATTTCCCTCAAGAGGGTATACCTGTGAAACTGCGCCATCCTTTGCAAGCTCATGCGCTGATATCACGTAGTTCTCATCCTGCATCAGTTGAGACAGTTCTGAGAACTCTTCGTCCGTGATCTCATGCTTCTCTTCTATGAGCTTCTTCATGAGTTCTGACTCTGACAGGTATTTATTTAACTGTGCTTCTACCTTGCCGACAGTCGTCTCGGCAGTATAGGATGCCTTAAGTTTCTCTCTCTTTTCCTGATTCAGATTCACCAGATAGATACAGCCAATGGTAATTAAAAAAGTAATACAGAAAACAAGGAGTGCCCGAACTCTCATTATTTTGGTATCTTTCTTTGTTTGCATATCTTTCTTCTCATCATTTTCGTAAATTTCTGAGTAAGTAAAAACATTCTCACGCAGATTCATTCTTCGCTGCTTTTTATTATAATGGAATCCGGCGTATAAATCCAGTTCTTTCTGGCAAACACGCCAGCAAATACTAATCAGTGAAAGGCTCTTCGATATATATGCAAAAAAACTGACTCGCCAGGAAATCCGACGGGTCAGTTTTTGTATCATCTGCTATTTGAGTTATCTTTTTTGAAAGATCATCCTTCGAACGGAACAACGTCTTTGACGGCATCTGCCAGTGTGATCTCAGCATCATCATTGTCGATATCGATCAGGTGATAGCGGTCATTTCCCATGCCCATTTCTTTCATGTAGGTAAGCTGGCGAAGTCCATGGCGGGTTGTGATTCTCTCTACCAGTGCTTTGCGGTCATCCTCTCCAAGTGCAAATACCAGGTCGACAGACGCCTGGTCGATTGCAAGGATATCTGTGGATGCAAGAATTCCGATATTCGGTGTAACGACCGGTTCTGCTCCGATGCCTTCACAGTCACAGGAAACAGACATATTTCTCAGGCAGTTGATATATGCGATCTGTTTGCCAAAATGATCTACGGTTGCCTTGGAAGATTCTGTGATGCGCTCCATCAGTTCTTCCTCTGCAATGCTCCACATATTAGAGGAACCTTCCACGGTGTGGATCATTCCTTTGCCAATACGTCCGTCTGCACAGCCGATACCAATGTTCTTGTTGGATCCGCCGAAACCACCCATGGTATGTCCTTTGAAATGTGTCAGGACAAGCATGGAATCATAATCTGTGATATGGCTTCCCATAGTCATATGGTCAAACCATTTGCCATCTTTGACCGGAAGATCAACTGTTCCTTCTTCGTCCATGATATCTACCGGGCAGAAAGTCCAGCCATTGACTTTGAGTGTCTCTCTGTGCTGCCCGGTTGTGTAACGGTCGCCTTCATAATAAGTGTTTGTCTCTACGATCGTTGCATCCGGCATATCCTTCTCGATCAGTTCCTGTACCCATGGACGCGGGATGATGTTTGGTCCGTGCTGTTCTCCTGTGTGGAGTTTAATGGCTGTCTTGCCCTTCATGTTCTCCTGGATCTTCTCGTAGATTTTTTTAAGTCCCTCTGCAGAAAGATCTCTTGTAAAATATACAGTGGAAGTCTCGCCTGTACGCTCCTCGTATGGAATGTACTTGTCCCCGTCAGTTCCCGGTACTTTTTTTGCATCGCATGTTTCACACATAGCTTTACCTCCTGTCAGTTTACGTATTCTTTGCTCATAAATAATTTTATTATGGACCCTGAAGTCAGGTTGAGGTCAATATCTTTCTGCAAAAAAGTTAATTTCGGTGTACTTTCACCTTCAGAATTGTGCTTCCCAGTTTTGAGGCTTCTATTGGTTTCGGGATATGTCCGTCCATTCCTGCACTCAGACATTTGCGGACATTTTCCGAGGAAGCCTGTGCTGTCATGGCGAAAATTGGAATCGTTCCTGCATCTTCGCGGTCCAGCCCGCGGATTGCCTTGACTGCCTCGATTCCGTCCATGACCGGCATCATGATATCCATGAGAATGACATCGTAGCCATGCGGTTCCGAAGCTTCAAACTTCTCAAGAGCTTCTTTTCCATTCCATGCCTTGTCAATCTTCGCACCAAGTTCTGTGAGATAAAATTCTGCGATCTCCATATTGATCTCGTTGTCCTCGAGCAGCAGGATCTTCATACCTTCGAGATTTTTTGCCCCCGCACAGTTCTGTGACTCGCTTTGTTCTGAAGCATTCTTATCAATTTTGAATAGAAGCTGATATGTGATATCCGTTCCCTCGTCAAGAGTGCTCTCAACCTTGATCGTACCGCCAAGCCGGTCGATCAGTGCTTTTACGATAGACATTCCGAGACCGGTTCCACGGTACTGCGTCCGGGCATCGTTTTCTTCCTGGGTAAAAGGCTTGAACAGCTCATTCTCTATAAATTCCCGTCTCATTCCTATGCCGGAATCTACGATACGGAACTCATAAAGAGCTGTCTCTCCATCGTCCGAAATTTCTGTCGCATATGTGTCGATCGTTCCGTTTGGCTTGTTATACTTGACGGAATTACTCATAAGATTCAGCATGATCCGGCGAAGCTGCAGAGAACTTCCATACAATGCAGTATGCCTGATAGTTCCTCTGTGCTTTCTGTGGACAAGTCCCGTCTGCATGACCTGTGAATCCATCAGTGCCGCCACCTCATTCATCAGTTCAGCAAGGTCAAACGGTTCTTCTTTGATATCAAGTCTGCCCGCTTCCAGTTTGCTCATATCCAGGACATCATTTACCAGTTCCAGAAGATGTCTTGTTGAAAGCTGGATCTTGTCGAGACTGTCATCGACCTTTGTCTCATCCTGACGGTTTTTGTGGATAATGTCGAGCATTCCCATGATTCCGTTGATCGGCGTGCGGATATCGTGGCTCATGCGGTCCATAAATTCTGTCTTGGCACGATTTTCGGAATCAGCCTCCTCGATCGCGATCTTGAGACGTTCGTTTTCTTTTACTTCTTTTTCATGGAATTCTGAAGTGTTTTTGAACAGAATGATGCCATGAACTACTGTACTTTCTTTGTTGGTCTTTGAGTCATATACGGTGTCTCTGGACATCAGAACGGTTTTCTGGAGCCAGATAAGATCGTTATCATCACTCTTTTCGCGATATTCCACTGTTACCTGCCTGGAACCCGTCTCAAATCGCTGAAGGAGCTTGGAAGAAGAATCCACGATACGGTAATTTTCCATGGTATCTTCTGTTATATAGGCTCTGCGCTCGCTGCAATAATCATCGTAAGAACATGGTGTCTGAACCTCAAAAGTAAATTTTTTTGATTTCGTATGATAAAAAACACTCTCCAGCCTGTCATTCGTCAGGTCTACTGTATAGACAGAATGTGCTGTCTGCAAAAGTGCCTCCGCGTAGTTTCCATTCTCCACGATCGACTGCCGAAGCTGCTCGTAATAACGTGCCAGACGGTGTTTTTCGTTCGCCTCGTTCTCATTTCGGTTCTGGAAAGTCTCAAATCCCAGGATAAAATGATGCAGCCGTCCATCCTCTGTCCCGTTGAGATACAGAATCGTCATTCTGCCACGGTACACATTTTCGCCGTACTGATACTGATAGGGAAGCTCAAATTCCCCGGAATCTTCTGTCAGATGCTCACTCAGGTATTCGATCTGAAGCTGAAGGCGGAGATCTTTCCTGTTCTCCTCTGTAGAAAGTTCCTGTATGATCTGCTCAACGGCGCCGGAGTAACTTCCGTCATCTGCAAGGAAAAACTTTGAACCGGATCTCAGCACATAATACTGATCCAGCAGAGCATCACAGTACATACAGCTTGAAAATTCATAGCCCTGTGCAGAGATGTTCTCAAGGATCTGAATGTTCATCTTCTGCTTCGCTGCCGCTTCTTCCATCTTTGCCCGGTTCTTGTCAATGTACATATTTTTGTCCGCAAAACGGAACAGTTCTCTCATGGTACAGCCGTCGAAATCACTCGACAATGCGTAACCTGCCGCATAACTGATCGGCATTTCCGGATTTTTGCGGGAGTATTCTGCCGCATGATCCCTGATATTCTGAAGACATTCCCGAACACCATTGTGGTCAAGTCCCCTAAGGACAGCGATAAACTCATCACCACCGTCACGCCCTGCAAAAAATTCCTCCGGAACAGCCTCGAGAAGCTGTATTGCAAAAGAACGGATGTATTCGTCACCTTTGTCATGGCCAAGATTATTGTTGATCGTTCGCAGATTATTCAAGTCAAATACGCACATCGCAACCAGTTCATCTGCCGGGATCGGATCTGGAGCATTAAGGATCTCCTCACATTTATTCTTGTTCGGAAGCCCGGTTGCTTCATCGAGGTAGACTTTTTTCTGAAGGATCCTGTTCTGTGCGGCAAAACGGACTGCCTTGATAAGTTCCGTTCCAATGATCAGCACCAGGCCCAGGATATCTGCAAGAACCACCTTCTCAAGATGATCCAGGGCAGTTGCTTTTTTCTGGGAATACACTTCTGCGTAACTGACCGTTTCATCACAGATCTGGAAAAAATGCTCGCTCTTCGAAATAATATCGGTGTTCTCGTAGCCTTTTTCCCTGACAAGAAGAAGTTCACTTCTGAGTTCTTCCTCAAAATACTGTGCAAGCTCGTCCATCTTATTCTGGAAATCCTTGTCCGCAAGGCGCACAAAATTCAGCTTGTCACTTCCATAGCGCAGGCCTTCAATATAGGATGAGATCGTTTCATACATCTTATCCTGCGGCTCTCCGGAAATCTCCAGCTTGACCATACGCTGTGTGCCGCCGCGCACCAGCCCCGCATAGTTAATGACACGGGCCGTTCCCTGGATCTTGCCCACCATAGACATGATCATAAAAAATAATACGATCAGTATCGTCGTAAGGACCATCATTGCAATACGCAAAAAATGCGTCTGTTTTTTCTCTGTTTCTTTCATTAAATATCCGTCCTGTTAAACATCCAAAACATTTTTTAGTATTTGTCATTATTCTATCCGATTCCCTGCTTTTTGGCAACAAAAATGGGACCTGAGTTTCCCCAGATCCCGTGGTGTATTGCATTTTGTACAATTCATGATATGTGAATTTTACATAATTTTCATTCTATTTTAATGGCTTTTCATTGCTTTTTGCACAATATCAATTTATAATAAAAAATATCAATTGGAACGTAAAAACTATGACGGAGGGTGTATTTTATGAACGAAGAACTTTTTAACGAAGCAGCCAGATCAAATGTTTTATCCAGAAAACTGATCGATCAGCTTCAGGAGAGCATGAGCTACAGCAGTATTTCCTTTATCAACTGGACAATTGAGGTTCTGACACTGATCAAGAACCGCCTGGAGCGCGGGGACAGGATTTCCGATGAGGTCAGCGGAGAAGTTTATACCGTTCACTCATTCCAGAAATTTGTTAAAGAAAATTTCTCTTCCTACATAACCAGCCAGGTCTTCACCGAGAACACCAAACCAGAAAAGATCTACTACTCCCTGACTCCATGTGAGGGCGGCTACAGCCTTCTCGCTGCTGATTCCGGTGATAACAAGACTTATGCGTGGATTTCAAGCCTCAGCAAGAGATTTTCTCTCGTGCAGATGATCGCGACTGGTATTGTTTATGTCAAGGACACACGTACAGATACCTATCAGCCGTTTATCTCTGAGCATGGCAAATACTGCCGTTATGATAAAGAACACGGAATCCTCGTAGAAATCTGATTGATCTCTGCAAGCATTCCGCTATCAATGATTCCATATCTGTTCATCCATATCTCAGTTGGAGCTCCGGCTCTGACTGAGATATTTTGTTACTATAAACAATTTATCTTCCTGTGATCCTTCCGATCCCATAAGAGACCAGAAATACTGCAATATCCACTGCCACGATCGTAGATCCGACCGGCGTTCCTGCCAAAATTGAAATCAGGATTCCGGCAGTTGCACTGATCACAGACATCACCGCCGCACTGATCGTCACAGAGCGGAAAGATTTGAATAATCTCATCGCAGAAAGTGCCGGGAAGATCACCAGTGCTGAGATCAAAAGTGATCCAACCAGATTCATTGCCAGAACAATGATCACTGCGATCACAACCGCGATCAGAAGATTATAGGCATTCGCCCTGGTTCCGGTCGCTTTTGCGAAGTTTTCGTCGAATGTCACTGCAAAGATCTTGTTATAAAATAAGATAAAAATCGCCACAACTACGATAGAGAGGATCGCGCACAGCCATACCTCGCCTTTTGTCAGGGTCAGGATGGAAGTGGAGCCAAACAGCGTACTGCACACATCCCCTGAAATATTCGGACTGGTAGAAAAAAGATTCATCAGAAGATAACCGATCGCCAGCGCACCGACGGAGATCATTGCGATCGCCGCATCTCCCTTGATCCTTGTGTTCTGTCCTGCACGGAGAAGCAGGATCGCACAGATCACAGTCACCGGAAGGATGAACAGCATATTGTTGGTGATGTTCAGCACGGACGCAATTGCCATGGCACCAAATGCCACATGGGAAAGTCCGTCACCGATGAAAGAAAATCTCTTCAATACCAGTGTCACGCCCAGAAGGGAGGAGCACAGTGCGATCAGTACACCTACGATCAGTGCGTAACGCACGAACGGATACTGAAAATACATATGAAGTGTCTCAAACATCTTATTCCTCCTCTTCCTGTCCGGTGAATGCTTTGCCCAGACTGCTTTCGAGATATTGTTTCTTGGTACCGAAGAAGCAGTGCTCTCCGATATGCAGGATATGTGTTGCATATTTTACTGCCGCCGCAATGTCGTGCGAGATCATAATGATCGTAATTCCATCTTTCTTATTCAGATCCTTGATAAGCTGATACATCTCTGCGGTCACTCGTGGATCCAGACCGGAGACCGGCTCATCGAGAAGAAGGATCTTCTGTGCTGCACAGAGTGCTCTTGCGAGAAGGACTCTCTGCTGCTGCCCGCCGGAAAGCTCTCTGTAGCAATGATCGGCAAGATCCTGGATCATCATTTTTTCCATTGCTTTCTGCGCAACACGCTTTTCTTCTTTGTTATAAAATGGTCGCAGTCCGCAGCGGCTCTGGCATCCGGACAGGACGATCTCCCGCACTGATGCCGGAAAATCCCTCTGCACCAGGGTCTGCTGTGGGAGATATCCGATCTCGTTTTTCTTAAGTCCGTCTCCCAGTTCGATCGTGCCGCTGATCGGCGGCTGCAGATGGAGAAGTGTTTTCATCAATGTAGATTTACCGGAACCGTTTTCTCCTACGATGCAGAGGTAATCACCTGCGTCGATGGAGAAATTCAGATCTTCCTGGATCGCCCGGTTATCGTATCCAAGTGTAAGATTTTTGCATGTAAGCTGTGCCATTGTTGTCCCTCCTGTCATGGACAGTTTGTTATCTCAAGCAGATGGATCTGTTTTCCATCTGCGATCATCCATTAATTCAGTGCCTCTTTCAGCACATTCAGGTTATCTTCCATCACGGAAAGATACGTTACGCCATCTGCGATCTCATCAGAAGTGATCGACTGCATGGAGTTCAGTTCCAGTATCTTCTGATCTTTCGTCTCGGTGTTTTCGATCACAGTCTGTGCAATCCTGTCGTCGGATTTCTCAATCGTCAATACCGTTTTCAGTCCCAGCTCGTCCAGCTTGTCGGCAAGAAATGTCACTGTCTTGAAACTTGCCTCAGACTCTGCAGAGCAGCCGGAAAATGCCGCATAATAATTCAGTCCGTAATCATCCACCAGATAGCGGAATGCAAAACGGTCTGCAAAGAGAAGTGTATTCTGTTTCGCGCTGTCCACAGTATTCTGGTATTCTGTATCCAGATCAGAAAGTTTTTCCTGATAAGTCGCTGCGTTGGATGCATAGACATCTTTATTTTCAGGATCCATCTCTTCAAGTGTCTCCGCGATGATGCCACAGATCACTGACGCATTTCGGAGGGATGTCCAGACATGCTCATCGTATTCCTTCTCATCCTCGTCTTCATGTCCATGGTCACTTTCCTGCATGCCCTCAACGGTTTCTTCTTCCTTGATGGTATCGCCGAGAACTTCCATCAGATTGATTGTCTTCATATCCTTATTCTGAGCCGATTCCAGAGCATCCTCGATCCACTGGTCGGACTCGCCGCCCACATAGATCAGAAGGTCGCAGCTTGATACTTTCATGATATCCTTCACTGCCGGCTGGAAACTGTGAAGATCTGTTCCATTGTCAAGAAGCATGGTCAGGTCGACATCCGCCTCCCGGTCTCCAAGAACTGCCCGTGTCCAGTCGTATTCCGGAAAAATGGTGGTCACGATCTTTAATTTTTTGCCTGAGTCCTCTGTTGTTCCAGCTTCCGCTGTACGCACTTCCGCCAGAGGAATGCTGATACTTAAGATTCCCAGCAGGATCGCCAGCGAGCTCATAATCCATTTTTTCATTGGTCTGCTCCTTTTCTTCTATAATTATTATCTGCTTATTTTCCTTTGATATGAACTGGTTCGGATTTCCGGCATTCTTCGCAGATCCCGTAAAAAACTGTCCTGCACGGGTCCATCTGGAATCCGTGGCTCTCCATCAGATGCTGTTCCAGTTTAACCACATCTTCACAGTGAAGATGGATGAGTTTTCCACATTTTTCACATTTACAGTGGAAACAGGAGGTCTTGTGACAGTGTTCCTCTGCTCCGAGATATTCAAAACAGGCACTGCTCGTCCCGTCCACATTGTATTTGGCGACCAGCCCCTGCTCCACCATCTTCTCCAGATTACGGTAAACTGTCGTCGTTCCGATCGTAATCCCCTGTTCTTTGAAATGCAGGCAGACATCTGCGACCGTCACATGTGTTCCCTCCACGGTCCTGAGATATGATAAAAGCTGTGCCATCTGCTTTGTCTGATAAGGTGCTTTACTTCCCATAATATCTTCCTTCCGCCGGAATGTCCGGCAAACAAATCTATATCTGATATTTTTATACAATTTGAAAACCGTTTTCATATTATAGCACATTCTGATGATGTGTCAATATGAAAACGGTTTTCATTTTCATTTTTTCTTATTTCGCAAACAAAAAACTCCCGCCCGGCACGCGAGGTGTTATCCACCTCGTCATGTCAGACGGGAGTCTGTTTTCCACACTATTGATCAATCTTCCACTTTTTTCATCTCGCGGACGATCTTACGGAGTTTGAGGATCATGGACGGAGCTACGGAAAGCTCGTCTACACCCATGCGTACAAACTGCTCGGTAAGCGTTGCATCTGCACCAAGTTCGCCGCAGATTCCTGCCCATTTGCCGCATTTGTGTGCGTTGTCTACGACCATCTGGATCATGCGGAGGATTGCTTCGTGATGAGGATTGTAGAAGTCATCCAGTTTCGCGTTCTGACGGTCAAGAGCGAGGGTGTACTGGGTCAGGTCGTTGGTTCCGATACTGAAGAAATCAACCATCTCAGCAAGCTTGTCGCTGATGATCGCTGCTGCAGGAGTCTCGATCATGATTCCCTGTTCAGGAAGTTTGTACTGGATCTCCTGCTCTTTGAGCTCTGCTTCTACTTCTGCTACGATCTCATAGATCTTCTTTACTTCCTCTGTGGAAGTGATCATCGGATACATGATGGAAAGATTTCCATAAACAGCGGCACGAAGAAGTGCACGGAGCTGTGTCTTAAAGATATCCGGCTGTGTCAGGCAGATACGGATCGCACGATATCCCAGAGCCGGGTTATCCTCGTTTCCGAGGTTGAAGTAATCTACCTGTTTGTCAGCACCGATATCAAGGGTACGGATGATAACTTTCTTGCCGGCCATCATCTGTACTGCCTGTTTGTAAGCCTGGAACTGCTCTTCCTCTGTCGGGAAGTCATTTCTTCCAAGGTAAAGGAATTCGCTTCGGAAAAGACCGATTCCGCCGGCATCATTCTCAAGAACATAACCGATGTCACCAACACTTCCGATGTTCGCGTAGATGTTGATCTTGTGTCCATCTAAGGTTACGTTTTCTTTGCCTTTTAATTCCTGAAGAAGTCTGAGTTTCTCTGCTTCTTCTGCCATTCTCTTCTCGGTCTGTGCTTTGATCTCCTCGTCCGGATCAAAAGTAACGGTTCCTTCGAAGCCATCTACAACTGCTGTCATACCGGTCTTAAGTTCATCAAGATCCATCGGAACACCGATCAGAGCCGGAATGTTCATCATACGGGCAAGGATTGCTGTATGAGAGTTGGTAGAACCATGAACTGTCACAAATGCAAGGATCTTGTCCTTGTCCATCTGAACGGTTTCACTTGGACTTAAGTCATCAGCTACGATCACAGACGGATCAATAGAACTTAAGTCTGTGTCCTCCTGTCCGCTTAAGTTACGTACAAGACGCTCGGAGATATCCTTGATATCTGCGGAACGCGCTTTCATGTAGTCGTCATCCATAGATGCGAACATCTCTGCAAAATTGTCACCAGTTGTTGCCACGGCATACTCTGCATTGACCTGCTCGGTGCGGATGGTATTCTGGATCGCTTCCAGATAATCATCATCCTCAAGCATCATCTGATGTACTTCAAAAATGGCTGCGCTGGCTTCACCAACTTCTTTGACTGCCTTGTCATATAATTTCTGGAGCTGCTCTTTGGATTTCTCCAGTGCAGCATCCACACGCTTCACTTCTGCTTCCGGGTCTTCGATCCTGGTTCTTTTGACCTGATAATCATCTTTCTTGAGAACCACGATCGAACCCATAGCTATTCCTTTATAAACAGATTTTCCCTGAAAACACTGCATCCTTACTTCCTCCTGCATTACTGTTATGTTACACCCATTCCAGGTTTTGGAGCGGACTGATTACAGATTTGCCTCGAAAAATTCTTTGAGACCTGCGATCGCAGCGTCTTCGTCAGCACCTTCAGCTGTTACAGTTACAGTTTCGCCCTGTTTTACACCGAGGGACATCAGCATCATAAGCTGTGTAAGTTTCTTTGTTTTGCCGTCTTTTGTGATTGTGCACTCGGACTCATACTTCTTTGCTTCTTTTACAAGAAGTCCTGCCGGTCTTGCGTGGATTCCCAGTTCGTCTTTGATTGTGTACTCGAATGTTTTCATGATGTTTTTCTCCTCTTCTTTATATATTTTTATTTTTTTGAATAAACATTTTTATTCGGTCTCACTGTCCAGCATACGCTCCAGATGCATTGCCAGGTAGCCGATCTCGATATCCGGCATCGGCAGTCCCAGACGCTTCTCCATCTCATGACAGATCCTCTCGGCTGCATCAAATGCCTCCGGGAATTTCACGGACATATATTCGTTCAGATTCATCTTGAGTTTCTCTCCGTGAATCGTTCTTGCCACCATGTAACGTACATGGTTCATCAGACGGTTATATGCCAGTGACATCACATCGATGGAATTGCCTGTTTCTTTCTCAACAAGAGAAATACATTCCCGGACAGTCCGGGCGATCTCCATGGCCTGTGAAACCTTTTCATCTACAATGGCTGAGTGAACATGAAGGGCGATATAACCCGTCTCATGTTCATCAAGCTCTATCTGAAGTTTTTGCTTCAGAAGAGGTGCTATACAGCCAGCCACCTTGTATTCCTTGTAAAACAGGATACGGATGTCTTCCGTGAGAGGATTGCTGATCTGCTCTCCCTTCTGGATACGCCGGATCGCAAAATCAAGATGATCTGCCATCGGAAAAAGGATCGAACGGTCAACCTTGCCGAATTCCTTCTCTGCTTCTCTGAGCACTTCATTCGCAAGTTCCAGACATACCGGAGAAACTGAATTAATGATCTCTCTGGCATCCCCGCGCTCTGTCAGTTCTTTGAGTGAGTAAACTCTGGTATCCTGTGGCACTTCGATCGTCTGTCCCACTTTCTTGCCAAAAGCAACTCCCTTGCCCATGATCAGGCATTCCTGATTTGAATTTCCTTCAAGTCCGATAAAAGAATTGTGATTTAATAATTTTGCTATCCTGTACTTCATCCGTCTCTTCCCCATCCAGGGTCGTTCTTACTGAAGAACCTCGATCTCAAAGAGCGGTTCTCCTGCCTTGATCTGACCCTCCTGCAGCAGATGGATTCTCTGATTATCCTCCAGTTCTGTACAAAGAACCGGTGATGTGATAGAAGGCGCATTCGCTTTCAGGTATTCCAGATCCAGTTTAAGCATCGGATCACCCTTCTTGACTGTCTGACCGCTTTCTACCAGTGTTTCAAATCCCTCGCCGTTCAGTTTTACAGTATCGATTCCCACATGGATCAGCAGACTGATTCCTGAGTCTGTCACGAATCCAATGGCATGTTTTGTGTCAAAAACAAATGCAACTTCGCCGTCTTCCGGAGCGCGTACAAACGGATCTTCCGGTGTTACAACGGCACCATCGCCCATCATTTTCTGAGCAAAAGCCTCATCCGGTGCAGTAGCAAGATCTGCTGCCAGTCCTGTGATCGGGCTGGAGATCACGATTCTCTCTACGACCTTCTGTTCTTTTGCTTCCTGTGTCTTGTCTGCTGTTTCCTGAACGCTCTCTGTAGTTTCTGCTTCCGCATAAGTATCCGGTGCAGTTTCCAGATAGTCTTCAAGGTTTGACTTAATTACGGTTACGTTTGGTCCATAGATGACCTGAACGCCCTGTCCTTTGTGTACCACGCCTGATGCTCCTGTTGCCTTAAGGATTCCGTCGTTTACTCTGGAAGCATCTTTGACTGTACAACGAAGTCTGGTTGCACAGCAGTCGACATCACTGATATTTTTCTTACCGCCAAGACCTCTTGTGATCGCTTCGCTGACAGCGTCTTCAGAAGCTGCTGCTCCTGCCTGTCCTGCTTCTCTGCGGGCATTTACATCGGCCTTTGTGTAAAGTTTTGTTTCTGTGTCATCATCTTCACGACCAGGAGTCTTGAAGTTGAACTTCTTGATCATGAATTTGAAAATAAAATAATATAAGAAGAAATAAATAATACCAACCGGGATTACTCTCATCCAGCTTGTCTTGGCATTTCCCTGAAGGATACCAAACAGGAAGAAGTCGAGCAGTCCGCCTGAGAATGTAAGTCCTACCGCAATGTTCAGCATATGCGCGATCATGTATGCTGTTCCGGCAAGAACTACCTGTACTGCAAACAGTGCCGGAGCAACAAACAGGAAGGAGAATTCCAGAGGCTCGGTGATACCTGTTGCCATACATGCAAGTGCCGCGGAAAGAAGAAGACCGCCGGCAGCTTTTTTCTTCTCAGGTTTTGCACACTGATACATAGCCAGTGCTGCTCCCGGAAGACCAAAAATCATAAAGATAAACTCACCAGAGAAATATCTGGTTGCATCTGCGCTGAAATGTGCAATATTTGCAGAATCAGCAAGCTGTGCAAAGAAAATATTCTGTCCACCCTGAACCATCTGTCCGGCAACTTCCATCGTACCGCCTACGGCTGTCTGCCAGAAAGGCATGTAGAATACGTGATGCAGACCAAACGGGATCAGAGCTCTCTTAATAAGTCCGAAGATCAGGGTTCCTACATATCCGGAACCTGTTACCAGTCCGCCCAGTGCGTAAATTCCGTTCTGGACAACCGGCCATACAAAGTAAAGAAGAATTCCCACAAACATATATACAATTGTGGAAATGATCGGTACAAATCTCGTGCCTCCGAAGAATGACAGTGCATTCGGAAGCTGGATTCTGTAAAACTTATTGTGGAGTGCCGCCACACCAAGTCCTACGATAATACCGCCAAACACACCCATCTGCAGGGACTGGATACCACATACAGAAGTGATGGTTCCTTCCAGTACAGACTCAGCGATCTCGCCGTTGTCGAGGATCTGTCCTGTAATGGTCAGCATTGCGTTGATCGCTGTGTTCATTACGAAATACGCGATAACTGCTGATAAAGCGGATACTTCTTTTTCTTTTTTTGCCATACCGATTGCAACACCTACAGCAAAGATCAGGGGGAGGTTATCAAATACTGCACTTCCTACCTTGTTCATGATCATCAGGAGGGCGTTCAGAATCGTTCCCTCGCCGAGGATGCTTGTCAGGTGATACGTTTCGATCGTGGTTGCATTGGTAAATGAGCTTCCGATTCCGAGAAGAAGGCCGGCAACCGGAAGGATTGCAATCGGGAGCATAAAGCTTCGTCCCACTCGCTGCAGAACACTAAAAATCTTGTCCTTCATTTCACATACTCCTTTTTCCTGTGCTTTTTGCACATCCCTAAATTTATTGTTAAGAAGTGAGTATGCGTATTATGTAAGTTTTTATACAAAAAAAAGGCACTAATACACATAAACACTCCTTGTTATGTATAGTTAATGCCTCCTAAATCGAGTTACACACTACAACCAATCAAAATATAACATGGTCTTAAACGCTTTGTCAAGCTACTCTTTTTATTATTTTTTAATTTTATCTGAGGAAGGCGAAAGGCTCCTCGTCCTTCAGAAAATGCATCAGCATGTAAGCACACATGATGGCAACATTTTCTTCCTTAAGGATCCTTCTGACCTCGTCGCGGTCTGCGAGGACGACTTCGATCTCCTCAGTGTCCTCCTGGGCTGCCTTGCTGATCTCGCCGCTGGCATAGCCATAAACGGTTGCACAGGATTCGTCTGTCATGCCGATTGTGGTAAAGTATGGCTTCTCATAAGCCGGGTCTACTTTGAGCGGTTCGAGTTTCAGTCCGGTCTCCTCGTGCATCTCGCGGACAGCACCCTCGTGAAAGTCCTCGTTCGGCTCTACAAGCCCTGCCGGGAATTCATAGATGTAACCGCCCAGCGCATAGCGATACTGGCGGATCAGAACAACCTTATCCTTCTTCTCGCCGTAAACACTGTAAATAATCACTCCGTCCGGATCATTGTGTCCGGTCTTCATCTTGAGGGATGGAATGTCCTTTGCTCTGGATGCCACGTAATAAGATACCGGTGTATTATGTACGCTGGTCGCATCTACATGGTAGAGATTGACGAAACGGTTGTCTGTAAGTTTTTGTACATCATGAATTTTTCCCATATTATAGAGAACCTTCTTTCCTGCACGAATCTACCGTGAAATATTATACTGTGTGTTCTCCGGTGTGAATGAATCAGTCACCCTTGAGAACTACGCGGATTCGTTTGTAAATAAAGAACACGATCACTGACATCAGGATATATTTGAATAAGTTAAATGGAACAATGATCAGTGCAACGAAACCAAGAAGACTGTTTACGGAATGATTTACTGCTGCTCCCATTTCGATGAAAGCTTCGATTGGCATACCAAATGCTTTACCATATGCCGGAAGAAGAACAAATGCATTCATCAGGCAGGCTGCTGCTGTTGTCAGTACTGTACCTGCTGCCATTCCCATAACTGCATGCTTACGGCTCTTTACATTATGGAGTCTGTAGATCAGTCCTGCCGGTACTACAAATGTACATCCAAAAAGGAAGTTTGCAAAATCACCTACACCTGCTGTTACTGTTCCCATTGTTACCAGATGCACCAAAATCTTTACTACTTCGATCAGGATACCTGCTACCGGTCCCATCGCAAAAGCCCCTACCAGCACCGGAATTTCTGAGAAATCCAGCTGATAGAAAGACGGTGCCAGGAACGGAATTGGAAATTCAAAATTCATTAAGATTCCGGCAAGAGCTCCCAGCATTGCAATCTGTGTGATCGTCCGGGTACGGCTCCTCTGCATTACATTTCCATTTCTTAAAACCTGTTCACTCATACTTCTCTCTCCTTTGAATTATCTTTTTTTAAAAGAAAATTCTACGCTATGCTGTGGCAAACGACTCTTATTTGTAAAAAGAAATCGGTTTTGCAGCATAAAAAATCCCCGGAATCATCTTCCCGGGGTACTGAGCACGTATGAATTATTCGTGTTCTTCTCTCATCCAGACTTTACTGTCGGTTCCGGAATTCTGACTCTCTGTAAGCCAGTCACCAGATCAGCCGCATTGCGCGGGTCGCGGACTATACCGCCGGTAGGGAATTCCGATTCTCTGTAGATCAGTCACCCTGCCCCGAAGAATTTTCTTTTATCTGAGAGATATTATACAACTAACTTTCTTACAATGCAATAGAAAATAATAGAGACACTGACAATTTTGAAAAACATTTTCAAAACATGTCAGTGTCTCTATTATTTTATTACTATATTCTTATCGTTCTTCGCGGAAATACGGAAGTCCCAGTGCAGCCGGCGGCTGATGTTCTTTCTTCTTTCGGAAGCTTGTGAATACCAGAACGATGATGGTTACGACATATGGAAGAGCCTTGAATACTTCCTGCATGCTTCTTCCAAGTCCCGGAATATACAGGTACAGAATGTAAAGTGCTCCAAAGAGGAATGCTCCCCAGATCGCATTGAGCGGTTTCCACAGTGCAAAGATAACCAGTGCGACTGCAAGCCATCCACGGTCACCAAAACCATTGTCTGTCCAGGTTCCGCCGGAGTATTCCATTACGAAATACAGACCGCCAAGTCCTGCAAGACCTGCGCCGATACAGGTTGACAGGTATTTGTATTTGATAACGTTGATACCGGCTGCATCTGCAGTTCCCGGGTTCTCACCGATCGCACGGAGATTCAGTCCCATTCTCGTTTTAAATAAGAAGAATGACAGTGCGATCGCTGCGATCACACAGAGGTAAGTCATAAATCCATAGTTAAATAAGATCGGTCCGATCACTGGGATCTTGGATAATCCAGGGATTTTGGCCGTATAGGCACTTCCTGTTACTTTGACAGAAATCTGTCCGACACCACCTGCAAGTTTGGAGATGGAACCACCAAAGAAGTTACCAAATCCAGTACCAAAGATGGTAAGGGCAAGACCTGTTACGTTCTGGTTTACACGAAGTGTGATCGTCAGGATACTGTAGATCAGTCCACCGATCATTGCACATGCAAATGCACATACAAACGATATCAGAACTCCAACAAAAGCATTCGGGTTCGGATTGTCTTTTTCATAAAGGAAGGCTCCCATCAGTCCGGCGATACCTCCCATATACATGATTCCCGGGATACCAAGGTTCAGGTTACCCGATTTTTCTGTCATGATCTCTCCAAGCGCACCATACAGAATACAGATGCCCTGGACAATTGCTTTTTGAATAAAAATGGTCAGTACACTCATTGCATCTTCCTCCTATTTCTTTGCACGCTTTACTCTGTAATTGATAAAAAATTCTGCTCCGATCAGGAAAAACAGAATGATTCCAAGAATTACATCAGATGCATTCTCGTTCAGTCCATACTGTGTCGCGATCTGAACAGCACCCTGATCCATGAATACGATACCAAAAGAAACAGCTACCATAATAAAGGTATTGAATTTTGAAAGCCACGCAACGATGATCGCTGTAAATCCGCGGCCGCCTGCTGTCGCAGTAGAGATCGTATGGCTCGCGCCGCTGACAATTACAAATCCTGCGATACCGCAGATCGCACCGGAAATTGCCATGGTACGGATGATGACTTTCTTTACATGGATACCTGCATATCTGGCGGTATTTTCACTCTCACCGACTACAGCGATCTCATAACCCTGTTTGCAGTATTTCAGGTAGATGAACATACCGACTGTCAGGATCAGGACGATCAGCACATTCCATCCATATTTCTGTCCAAAGAGTTCTGGCAGCCATCCTGCCTGTGTTGCCTGATTGATGATACCGACTGTATTGGATCCTTTTGGATTTTCCCAGAAAACAATGCAGTAGGTAATGACCTGCATCGCAACGTAGTTCAGCATCAGTGTGAACAGTGTCTCATTGGTATTCCAGTATGCCTTGAATACTGCCGGGATCATTCCCCAGATCATGCCGCCAATGGCACTTGCAATAAACATTACGATCAGAAGCAGAATCGGTGACATTTTGTCCCCTGCATAGATCATTACTGCTGCAGAGCATGCTCCACCGATCAGGATCTGGCCTTCTGCACCGATGTTCCAGAATTTCATCTTGAATGCCGGTGCAAGACCGATCGCGATACACAGAAGGATCATCGTATCACGGATCGTCTGCCAGATACGGCGCTCGGAGCCCATGGCTCCATCCCAGATTGCCTTGTATACATCTACCGGATTCATTTTGACAAGTGCCACGATCACTGCACCACATACGATCAGTGCAAGGATCAGTGCAATAAAACGGATCAGAAGTCTTTCCTGCCATCCGGCTTTGTTTCTTCGTTTACTTACCTGTAAGAAAGGTTCTTTATTCATTGACAGCCCCTCCTTTTTCGTGTTTCGTCATGAGAAGACCGATTCCTTCTTTGGTCGCTGTTCTTCCGTCAACCACTCCGCTGATCCTGCCGCCACAGAGAACTGCGATACGGTCACAGAGTTCCAGTACAACGTCCAGATCCTCAATGACGCAGACAACTGCAACGCCTTTTTTCTTCTGTTCGTTCAGAAGCTGATAGATAACATGAGAAGTGTTGATATCCACGCCTCGTGTCGGGAAAGCGACAAGGAGAACTTTCGGGTTCTGTGCGATCTCACGTCCAACCAGAACTTTCTGGACATTTCCACCGGACATCTGGCGGACCGGAGCGGAAATACTCGGTGTCATGACTTCAAGCTGATCTTTGATCTTCTGTGCAAGGGCTCTCGGACCTTTACGGTCGAGGAAAGGACTTTTGCCGTTGCGGTAGCTTCTAAGCATCATATTATCGGTCATATCCATGTCTCCGACGAGTCCCATACCGATACGGTCCTCAGGAACGAAAGCAAGACTGATTCCTGCTTCATTGATAGAAATGGAATCCATTCCGGAAAGTTCCATTCCGCTTCCATTGTCATCCAGAAGTCGGATGGAACCACTTTCTACATCCTGCAGACCGGCGATCGCCTCCAGAAGTTCCTTCTGACCACTTCCGGAAATACCGGCAATACCAAGGATCTCACCTGTGTTTACTGTCAGATCTACATCATCCAGAGTTTTGACATCGTCTTTGTCCTTACAGTTTACGCCTTCAATGACCAGGCGCGGCTTTATATTCTCCGGCTTCGGACGCTCGATATTCAGGTCAACTCTTGCGCCAACCATCATTTCAGAAAGGCTCTGCACATTTGCCTGGGCAGTTTCCACAGTGTCAATATACTGGCCTTTACGGAGGATCGCCACGCGGTCAGACAGTGCAAGAACCTCCTGCAGTTTATGCGTGATAATGATGATCGCACATCCGTCATCTCTCATGTTACGAAGGATATCAAATAATCGGTCGGCTTCCTGCGGTGTCAGCACGGCTGTCGGCTCATCCAGTATCAGGATCCTGGCACCACGATAAAGCATCTTTACGATTTCGACGGTCTGTTTCTCGGAAACGGACATTTCATAGATTTTCTTTGAAAGATCCAGGTCAAATCCGTACTTGTTGACCAGTTTCTGGATATCCTCTGTGATCTTTTTCATATTGAGTCTTGCCTTGCCCGGCAGACCCAGGACGATATTTTCGGCTGCTGTCAGTACATCTACCAGTTTGAAATGCTGATGTACCATACCGATTCCAAGTTCGTAGGAATCCTTCGGCGAACAGATCGTTACCTCCTTGCCATTTACAAAAATATGTCCTTCATCCGGATAATAAATTCCGTAGATCATATTCATGAGAGTTGTCTTGCCGCTTCCGTTTTCACCCAGGATCGCAAGAATCTCTGATTTTCTCAGCGTGAGATTTACATGGTCATTCGCCTGGACGGATCCAAAACGCTTGGAAATATCCTTAAGTTCAAGTGCATAAGTTTCTCCCACTGTCATTCCCTCCTTTTTTCTGTCTATAGACAAGAAAAAAGCAGAGCTGCTGACGAGCAGCCCTGCCTGTTTCAAATCTTATTCTGTAATAGAAGTGATTCCGTCGATCGCTACATCGAATGCCGGTGCAGAACCATATTCGGATTCATGGAAGTATCCGTCAGAAACGTATTCTGTGTCGCTGCCGTCTTTCTTATAGGTAGTAAGTTCTTTGCCATCTACTGTGAATGTAGAGGTATCAAATACATGAAGAGATCCGTCTGCAAGTGCGTCTTCTACTTCTTTTACTTTCTCATCTGTTCCTTCTGCTACAACGTTCTCGTTGAGTGGTGTGATCTTATCTGCACCATCGGAGAAGCCTTTGCACCAGTCAGTATCGATTGCTGTGCCATCAAGCATGCACTGTACTGCATATGTGTAATATACACCCCAGTCCATGGATGCGGATGTAAGTGCTGTGTTAGGAGCAACGGATGTCATATCAATGTTGTATCCAACGCAAGGAACGCCTGCTGCTTCACATGCTGTAGGAGCACCTGTTGTATCTGCATGCTGACTGATCAGAACACATCCGTCAGAAATCAGGGCATCTGCACATTCTTTCTCAAGGTCGAAGCTTGCCCAGCTGTTTGTGTATTTAACTTCCATTGTTACGGACGGGCATACGCTCTTAGCTCCAAGGTAGAAGGAAGTGTATCCGGAAATAACCTCTGCGTACGGGAATGCACCTACATAACCCATTTTGCAGTTATCCTCTGTAATAGTGCCGTCCTCGATCATCTGATTCAGTTTCAGACCTGCTACTACACCGGATACATAACGTGCTTCATAAATATTTGTGAAGTAGTTGTGCATGTTGGAAAGTCCGCTTGATGCTGCCTGAGTTCCTGTTGCATGACAGAACTGAACGTCCGGATATTCTCCTGCTGCTTCAAGGATATAAGTTTCATGTCCAAAGCTGTTTGCAAAGATGATCTGACATCCCTGGTCTGCAAGGTCTGCTGCTGCATCGTAGCATCCTTCGTCTTCACCGATCAGAGTTTTCTCGATGACCTGTGAATCATCCAGTCCAAGGTTCTCTACCATTTCGTCGATACCAGCCATATGAGCTGCTGTATAGCCTTCGTTCTCATCTCCGATATAGATCGCACCAATCTTGATGTCTTCCTTTGCGATTCCTGCGCCACTTTCGCTGTCATCACTTGCATATACAGGTGCTGTCATAGAAACTGCCATTGCTGCTGCAAGTCCGATTGCCAATGCTTTTTTCATTCTTCTTTCCTCCATTTTCTCTTTTTACTCCTCTACCTACAGTTCACCGAACAAAAGAGGCACAACACTTTCTGTTACGCCTCTTTGCAAGTGCTTTTACTATACATTCCGATCTGCAAATTGTCAATAAATTCGAACAAAAACGCATTATTTATTTGACACCCTAATTTTTTTTGTATTTTATTTCGCATAATCTTAAATAGGAAATCTTTGGCGGTTTTGTCCGAAGTCTCAGCATTTCTCCTTGACTTTTTCGCGTTAAAGCGTTATACTTTAAAAAGTTAATTCGATTCAAATGTGAATCAACAAAACAGGAGGACTTGAAATATGAAAAAGCAGATTTTAGCAGGTGTTCTTTCTGCAACAATGGTAGTTGGCATGGGCGGTGTCAGCGTATTCGCAGCAGATAATGCAGATGATAAAACTTACAACATCGGTATTTGCCAGCTTGTACAGCATGAGGCACTTGACGCAGCAACACAGGGATTCAAGGATGCCATCACAGAAGAACTTGGCGACAAAGTTACATTTGATGAGCAGAACGCACAGGGTGATTCCAATACCTGTTCTACTATCATCACAGACTTCGTTTCTGACGGTGTAGACCTGATCCTTGCAAACGCAACTCCTGCACTTCAGGCAGCTGCAGCTGGTACAGCAGATATCCCGATCCTTGGTACTGCAGTTACCGAATATGGTGTTGCACTTGACCTTGACGATTTCGACGGAACTGTTGGAACCAACATTTCCGGTACATCTGACCTTGCTCCACTGGATCAGCAGGCAGCAATGCTCAACGAACTGTTCCCGGATGCAAAGAATGTCGGACTTGTTTACTGCTCCGCAGAAGCAAACTCCCAGTATCAGGTAGATACAGTAAAGGATGCCCTTGAAAAATTAGGATACACCTGCACTTACTACGCATTCTCAGATTCCAATGACCTTTCTTCCGTAGCTACTACAGCTGCTACAGAAAGCGATGTGATCTACGTACCAACAGATAACACAGTTGCTTCCAACACAGAGATCATCAACAACATCTGCCTTCCGGAGAAAGTTCCGGTAATCGCCGGTGAAGAAGGTATCTGCCAGGGATGCGGTGTTGCTACTCTTTCCATCAGCTACTATGACCTTGGTGTTGCTACAGGTAAAATGGCACTCAAAGTTCTCGTTGACGGAGAAGACATTTCCACAATGCCAATCGAATATGCTCCACAGTTCACCAAAGAATACAACCCGGAGATCTGTGACGAACTCGGAATCACAGTTCCGGATGACTATGTGGCAATCGGTGCTGACGATGCAGCAGACGAAGAAGAAACATCCGAGGATGCTGATGCAGAAGCAGCAGACGACACAGCAGAGGAAGATACTGCTGAAGAAGCTGAATAATTCTGACAATTAATCTAAAATCACAAATTCACACTGACAGCGGGAGAGGAATAACCTTTCTCGCTTTCTGTGTCATCAGGAGGAACTATAAAAATGAACATTATGAGCTTAATCAATGCACTTCCGGGTGCTTCTGCCCAGGGTCTGATATGGGGGATCATGGCAATCGGTGTCTATCTTACTTTCCGTATTCTGGACGTAGCCGACCTTACTGTTGATGGTACCATGTGTACCGGAGGTGCTGTCTGCGTTATGATGCTTATGAGCGGTCATAACATCTGGGTATCCATGCTTGCTGCAACCGGCGCAGGAATGCTTGCCGGTCTTGCAACAGGAATCTTCCACACTTTCATGGGAATCCCGGCGATCCTTGCCGGAATCCTGACACAGCTTGGTCTTTACTCTGCCAACCTCAAGATCATGGGCAAAGCAAACCAGGCAGTCAACGGAAACAAATACAACCTTCTTGTTTCCCTTCGAAATGTCAAAAATGTTCCATTTTATCAGAATACGATCCTGATCGTTGCAATCTTTATCGTTGTTCTGATCGCGATCCTGTACTGGTTCTTCGGTACTGAACTCGGATGTTCTCTCCGCGCTACCGGATGTAACCCGAATATGTCCCGTGCACAGGGTATCAACACAGATGTATGCAAGGTACTCGGACTTATGATCTCCAACGGACTGGTTGCTCTTTCCAGTGCACTTCTTGCACAGTATCAGGGATTCGCTGATGTCAACATGGGACGTGGCGCGATCGTTATCGGTCTTGCTGCTGTTATCATCGGCGAGGCGATCTTTGGAAAGATCTTCCGCAACTTTGCTCTTCGTCTTCTGAGCGTTGCATTTGGTTCTATCCTCTACTATCTGGTACTCCAGACTGTTATCTGGCTCGGAATCGACACAGACCTTCTGAAGATGCTGTCTGCACTTGTAGTAGCGATCTTCCTTGCTGTACCTTACTGGAAAGCAAAATATTTTTCAAAACCTACGAAACGTGGAGGTAACAACTGATGCTTGAGCTGAAAAACATTTACAAAACTTTTAATCCTGGAACTATCAATGAAAAAGTGGCTCTGAACGGTCTGAACCTCACTCTGAATGAAGGAGATTTTGTTACAGTTATCGGTGGAAATGGTGCCGGTAAATCTACCATGCTGAATGCAGTTGCGGGTACATGGATGGTCGATGAAGGACAGATCATCATTGATGGTGTTGATGTTACGAAATTATCAGAACATAAGAGAGCAGCCTACCTGGGACGTGTTTTCCAGGACCCTATGACTGGTACTGCTGCTACGATGGGTATCGAAGAAAATCTTGCACTGGCGAAACGTCGTGGAAAACTTCGTCTGCTGAAACCCGGTATCACAAAGGCAGAACGTGCAGAATATAAAGAATTACTTAAGATCCTTGGTCTGGGACTTGAGGACCGTCTTACTTCCAAGGTCGGACTTCTTTCCGGTGGACAGAGACAGGCGCTGACACTGCTTATGGCTACGCTTCAGAAGCCGAAGCTGCTTCTGCTGGACGAACATACCGCAGCACTCGACCCAAAGACAGCGGCGAAGGTACTTGAGATCACAGAAATGATCGTAAACCGGGATCACTTGACTACAATGATGATCACTCATAATATGCAGGACGCGATCATCCATGGAAATCGTCTGATCATGATGATGGAAGGCAAGATCATCCTGGATATCCAGGGTGAAGAAAAAAAGAAACTGACTGTACGCGACCTCCTCGACCAATTCGAAAAAGCCAGCGGCCAGGAATTCAGTAATGACTCCGCTCTGCTGAGTTGATTTGGTGGGCTGTGTGGTTGTTAAAGGGACGCAGTCAAGAAATGGCATGGGAATTCAAACCGGCTTCGTCGTCCGGAAGTACTAAGGGATAACCTGTCTGCTAAAAGCATTCATAGAAACTGCAAACTCGCTTCGCTCAAACAGTGCAGTTTCTATGAATAACGCAGCCAGAACATCCCTAAGTACTTCCATGGACTCCTGCAGAGTGTTTGCCTTCCCATGCCATTTTTGACTGCTGACTTTTCCCCCAGCCAAATGGTCAACTAGGTTCGCTCCGCCGCGCGTTCCGCGCGTGCAGCTACGCTCTTCAAATATTCAGCGGTACATAACGGCCTACGGCCGTTCGCGTACCGCGTCCCCCTTCATCCCCATTCCGGTATTATGGTGCGTCTTGAGGGGCGGAGCAAACGCCCAGCCCCGGAGCGGTCTTCCCCACACGACCACGCATATACCGTCTCCTACTTCGTTCCCTTCATAGAAAGACTGATTCTTTTTTTCTTGAGATCTACACCGATCACGCGCACATCCACAACATCTCCAACAGACACTGCCTCAAGCGGATGTTTGATATATTTCTCACTCATCTCAGAGATATGCACCAGTCCATCCTGATGCACTCCGATATCTACGAAAGCTCCAAAGTCAATCACGTTTCGCACTGTACCCTTAAGGATCATGCCTTCTTTCAGGTCCTTCATGTCAAGCACATCCGTTCTCAGAACCGGCTTCGGCATCTCATCTCGCGGATCCCTTGCCGGTTTTTCCAGTTCTTTGACGATGTCACGAAGTGTCGGTTCTCCTACGCCGAGCTCCTCGGCAAGCTTCTTATAATTCTTGATCTGTTTTGAGATTCCACTCAGCTTGCCGCCTGTGATATCCTCCGGTGCATAGCCAAGTTTTTCCAGAAGCTTCTGCGCTGCCTCATAACTCTCCGGATGCACACTCGTTGCATCCAGTGGATTCTTGCCGCCTGTGATACGCGCGAATCCTGCACACTGCTCAAACGCCTTCGGTCCGAGCTTCGCAACCTTGAGAAGCTCACGACGGCTCTCAAACCTGCCGTTCTCCTCACGATACGCAACGATATTTTTCGCGATCGCCTTGCTGATACCGGAAATATACTCCAGAAGCGATGCAGACGCCGTATTCAGATCCACACCAACCTTATTTACACAGTCCTCAACAACTCCACTCAGTGCCTCACCAAGCTTCTTCTGGTTCATATCATGCTGATACTGTCCGACACCGATCGACTGCGGTGTAATCTTGACAAGTTCTGCAAGCGGATCCTGAAGACGTCTTGCGATGGAAGCCGCACTTCTCTGTCCCACATCAAAGTTCGGAAACTCCTCTGTTGCCAGCTTGCTCGCGGAATATACAGAAGCACCCGCCTCGTTTGTGATCACATACTGAACTTTCTCCGGGATTTCCTTAAGCAGTTCCACAATGATCTGCTCAGACTCCCTGGACGCTGTTCCATTTCCAAGAGAAATAAGAGAAACATTGTATTTCCTGATCAGTTTCTTAAGTGTATCTTTTGCCGTCTGGATCTTCTTCTCATTGGTCGGTGCTGTCGGATAGATCACTGTCGTATCCAGCACTTTTCCGGTAGGATCTACGACTGCCAGCTTGCATCCTGTACGGAATGCCGGGTCCCAGCCGAGGACAACTTTGCCTACGATCGGAGGCTGCATCAGAAGCTGCTCAAGGTTTTTTCCAAAGACATGGATCGCACCGTCCTCAGCGTTTTCTGTCAGGCTGCTGCGGATCTCCCTCTCGATTGCCGGGGCGATCAGACGCTTGTAGCTGTCCTCTACCACTTCACGGAGAACCGGTGTTGTGATCGGATTATCCTTTGCCAGAACCTGCTTCTGCAGCCAGCCAAGGATTTCTTCCTCCGGTGCATTTACCCTGACTGTGAGGATTTTTTCCTTCTCACCACGGTTCAGGGCAAGTACACGATGTCCGGCGAGCTTCTTGATCGGCTCTTCGAATTCATAGTACATCTCATATACAGAAGACTCTTCCGGTTTCTTCGCTGCAGATGCAACAGAACCTTTTTTCATGGTAAGGTCACGGATATAGATTCGATAATCTGCCTCATCAGAAATTGTCTCTGCCAGAATATCCTTCGCTCCGTTCAGCGCGTCCTCTACGGTCTCTACGCCTTTTTCCTCAGAAAGAAAAGCTTTGGCTTCCTCTTCCAGCGGTTTCTTTGTCATCTGAAGCATGATGATATTCGCCAGCGGCTCGAGTCCTTTTTCCTTCGCAATGATCGCTCTTGTACGTCTCTTCGGACGGTATGGACGATAAAGGTCCTCTACTACTACGAGGGTCTTGGCATCCAGGATCTGTTTCTTCAGTTCCGGTGTCAGTTTGCCCTGCTCTTCAATGCTTGTAAGTACCTGATTTTTCTTATCTTCCAGATTTCTCAGGTAAAGAAGTCTTTCGTGCAGGGTACGGAGCTGCTCATCGTTCAGAGAGCCTGTCGCTTCTTTACGATAACGGGAAATAAACGGGATCGTACATCCCTCATCGATCAGCTTTACAGCAGCCTCTACCTGCCATTTCTGTACTTTAAGTTCGTCGGTTATCACCTGAATAATATCCATAAATAAAAATCTCCTTTTGTGCCCGTAAATAAATCTGCTGAATAACTATGCTTCTGCATTATAATCGTCTGATGCCGTATTTTTGTAAAAAGACTCTTCCTTCTTCTCCGGCTCATCAAACTCTCCCAGAATATCTCTGTAAAAAGCCGTTTCAGACGCTTCCATATACGGAAGTACCCACAGAAGCGGAAGCCCCATGAATAGAAGCGACACGATCAGCAGCGGTGCAAAGCTTAGCTGCAGCATAAGATACTGCCAGATATGTCCCTTCATTAAACGCATGCTCTGTTTCAGGGACTCTACTCCTCCCATCTCCGGATTATCTGCCAGAAGATAAAAACTGAGCGCAAGCGGTACTGTGATAAGTACATTCAGTACTACACTCAGGATCATGATTCCCATGATCATCTGCATCCAGTTCATCTGCGCTTCGATCGTGCTTCCTGGATTGGTCAGATATACCGCAAAATAGATCGGAAGCTGTGAAACTGTGTTCAGAAGTGCCATTACAAATGCCGCAATCAGCACTCTGTCCGGCTGATTATGAAACATATACAGAAGATTTCCAAGTCTGAACTCCCTGCCTCTGCTCATATTCAACATCATATAGCTGTATCCTGTACCGAATACCATCGCGATCAGCGACACAACAAATACAAAAATCTGCCCGGCTGCGATCTCCAGCATAGAATTTCCCGGAAAAAGTTCCAGCGAAAGGACATTTCCCAGAAAGTTCACCGCCATATAAGCCAGCATTCCCGCGATCGCGATGATCCAGTTTCCTCTGAGAGCTGCCTTGGCACTTGTTTTCCAGTATTTTCGGTTTCTTTTCATTTTTGACTCCTGTTTTCTGTAAACAACGAAGGAATTCCACCCCTGAAACCACAGAGATGAAATTCCTTCCATTTTATTTAATCTGCCAGGTTAAATGCGTCATGTACTGCGTTCATCGCTCTTACACCGTCTTTTTCGTTGATAAGAACTGTCACGCGGATCTCTGATGTGGAGATCATGTTAATGTTGACGCCCTCATTATAAAGACTCTCAAACATCTTTGCCGCAACACCAGGATTGCTCATCATTCCGGCTCCGACAATAGAAAGTTTGGCGATATTTCTCTCAGAATGAAGTTCCTGGTATCCAAGTCTTGCTTTGTTTTCGTCCAGGACTGCCATTGCATCATCCAGATCCTTGTCATCTACGGTGAAGGAAATATCCTTGGTTCCCGCACGTCCGATAGACTGAAGGATCACATCTACGTTGATGTTTTTCTTTGCCAGTACATCAAATAATCTGAACGCCACGCCCGGGGTATCCTTCAGACCGATCACGGCAATTCTTACTGCATCTGTATCAAGCGCAACTCCGCTGATCAGCATTCTTTCCACTGTTACTTCCTCCTTTACAACAGTTCCTTCGCTTGTATTCAAACTGGAACGTACCACGAGCGGTACGCCGTATTTCTTTGCCATTTCCACAGAACGATTGTGGAGCACTCCGGCACCAAGTGTTGCCAGATCCAGCATCTCATCGTAAGTGATCTCCTTGAGCTTGCGGGCTGTCGGAACTTTACGCGGATCTGCTGTATATACGCCGTCTACGTCAGTGTAGATCTCGCAGGCATCTGCATGGAGTGCCGCTGCCAGAGCAACTGCTGTCGTATCGGAGCCGCCTCTTCCAAGCGTTGTATAATCATCGTATTTATTGACTCCCTGGAAACCTGTCACAACAACGATCTTGTGATTTTCCAGTTCTCTCTTGATCCTTTCGGTATCAATTCTCTTGAGTCTTGCATTTCCGTGAACGCTTGTGGTATGCATTGCAACCTGGAATGCGTTCAGAGAAACGGATGGAACTCCCAGTTTATCGAATGCCATGGACATCAGTGCCACGGACATCTGCTCTCCGATCGTAAAAAGCATATCCATCTCACGCTTCGGCGGTTTCTCATTGATATCCTTTGCCATGGTGATGAGTTCATCTGTGTATTTACCCATTGCAGAAAGAACTACCACCACATCATTGCCTTTTTTGTATTCTTCTATGCATCTTCCGGCGACATTAAAGATACGCTCTTTGTTTGCAACTGAAGTGCCGCCGAATTTTTTTACTATTAACATAGTTTCTCCCCCGAAAAAAATGTCAGTCTTTAACACGGATCATAGTGACCACACTGCCATTTAATTTCTGAACTTTTTCTTTATATTCTCCCTGTTTCATCTTGGTGGTGATAAATCCAAATTCACCCGGGAGGTTCTTGAGATTTACGATCTCAACGTCGTCAAAAACAGCTTTTACCTGGTCTACGGTTGTGCCTTCGACTCTTACAAAAAATCTTCCCTCAACTTCATCCATCGGAATCAGTTCAAGCGGTTTGCTGGACCAGTTTGTCATAATGTTCTTGTGAAGGTGCTTTGCTTCATCTACTACGTCAGCAACTACTGCGCTTGCTGTCGGAAGTTTGCCTGCACCGCTTCCGTAGAACATTGCATCACCAAGGACATTGCCATGGACAAATACTGCGTTGAATACGTCATTTACGCTGTAAAGCGGGCTGCTCTTGCCTACCAGGAACGGTGCTACCATGGCGTAGAAAGAATCGTCTCCGATCTTGCGGCTGGTACCGAGAAGTTTGATCGTCATGTCAAGCTCTTCTGCGTACTGCATGTCCTCTGGTGTGATCTTGGTGATTCCTTCGGTATAAATATCCTCGTAATTCAGGAATTTACCGTATGCCAGAGAAGAAAGGATCGCGATCTTACGGCATGCATCATATCCCTCTACATCGGCTGTCGGATCTGCCTCGGCGTATCCCTTTGCCTGAGCTTCCTTGAGAACTGTATCAAATTCGCAGCCTTCTGTGCTCATCTTGTACATCATGTAGTTGGTGGTTCCGTTGAGGATACCTGTGATCTCATCGATCTCATCTGCTGTCAGAGAAGAGTTCAGTGCACGGATGATCGGGATTCCACCACCGCAGCTTGCTTCAAACAGGAAGTTGATGTTTTTCTCGCGTGCGATCTCCATAAGTTCCGGGCCGTGTTTGGCTACCAGGGCTTTGTTGGAGGTGCAGACGCTTTTGCCGGATTCGAGGGCACGTTTTACAAAGGTGTATGCCGGCTCGATTCCTCCCATAACTTCTACTACGATGTCTACTTCCGGATCGTTTGCGATCACGTCATAGTCGTGAACAAGGACTTTCTCTACCGGATCTCCCGGGAAATCTCTCAGATCCAGTACATATTTGATGTTGATCTCTGCGCCGGCTCTCTTGTTGATACTGTTGTGGTTGGTGTTGATAACCTCTACCACACCGCTTCCTACTGTACCGTATCCTAATACTGCAATATTTACCATAGCTTGGTTTCCTCCTGCGTTCTTTCTTATAGTTATTCTCTTCCGAGGATCTTCAGATAATGGATTCCATCTCTCTGCTCGATCTCGTCCACCATAGCCTCTGCATCTCCCTCACCCGGCAGAATATCCACGCTGAGTGTGAGAGTTGCCACTCCATTAATCGGAATACTCTGATGGATCGTCAGGATATTTCCATGGAAACGTGCAATGGTCTGAAGCACAACAGACAAGATTCCCGGTTCATCATCCATCTGAATGATGAAAGTGATCGTCTTTCCTCTGGCTTCTTCGTGAAAAGGAAAAATATCATCCTTATATTTATAAAAGGAGCTTCTGCTGATACCGGTCTGCTCTGCTGCTTCCTGCACAGTGCTCACTTTCTCTGAATCGAGTAATTTCTTTGCCTGTACCACTTTCAACAAAACTTCCGGAACCGCTCGCTCCCTGACTACAAAATACTTCTTTTTTTCTGTTGTTTTTCCCATTATGACCTTCCTGTCTCTGCTGACTTTATCGTTACTGTTCACAGCAACTCTTTATCCATTTGATGAAACACATATCCCTCTCAGGAGATGTCCGTTTTCAAAAGACAACTGTTTTCCTATGAGGGATATGTTATCACACCTCTGCAAAGTCTGCAAGGCTTTTTTGCCTTATGATTCAGCCGGTTTCTTGGCTAATGCGATCCATTTCAGGTAGGCGTTGATGAACGGATCGATGTCTCCGTCAAGAACTGCGTCTACATTTCCGGTTTCTTCGCTTGTTCTGTGATCCTTGACCATGGTGTATGGCTGCATAACATAGGATCTGATCTGATTTCCCCAGCCGATATCGGTTACTTCACCACGGATACCGGAAAGTTTCGCTTCTGCTTCCTGCTGCTTGAGGAGGAAGAGTTTGGCTTTCAGCATCTGCATGGCTTTGTCCTTGTTCATGTGCTGAGAACGTTCATTCTGACACTGTACTACGATTCCTGTCGGGAAATGTGTAATACGGATCGCGGATGATGTCTTGTTGATATGCTGTCCACCGGCACCGCTGCTTCGATAGGTATCGATACGGATGTCGTCATCGTTGATCTCTACATCCAGGTCTTTCTTGATATCCGGCATAACATCGCAGGATACGAAGGAAGTCTGGCGTTTGCCTGCTGCATTGAACGGAGAAATACGGACAAGACGGTGTACACCTTTTTCGGATTTGAGATAGCCGTAAGCGTTCTCTCCGTTGACCTGGAAGGTTACGGATTTGACACCGGCTTCATCGCCGTCGAGGTAATCAAGCACTTCCATACTGAATCCCTTGCGGTCTACCCAGCGGCTGTACATACGATAAAGCATTCCACACCAGTCACAGGCTTCTGTTCCACCTGCTCCGGCATTGAGCTTGATGATCGCATTTTCGCTGTCATATTCTCCTGACAGTAATGTTTTAACACGGATGCTGTCGAAATCCTTCTGGAATTCGTCAAGCATCTCCTGAATCTCCGGAATGATCTCCGGATCATTTTCTTCATAGCCCATCTCGATCATGGTTTCCATATCTTCCAACTGAGTCTCCAGATTGTGGTATGTCTCCATGTCGTCCTTCATGCTCTTGAGCTCTTTCATCTTCTGCTGTGAAACCTCTGCATCATCCCAGAAGTCCGGTGCTTCCATTTCACGCTCTAATTCTTCAACCCTCTGCTCTTTGTTAGCGAGGTCAAAGTGAATCCCTCACTTCCACTAATGGTTCTG
>OCHN01000224.1_pt1 | contig 63831 bp, 54 predicted proteins | sample 1538911 | NCBI WGS metagenome assembly OCHN01 (sample SAMN04571736, study PRJEB22368) | human gut metagenome | biome: human gut; material: stool | host: Homo sapiens | place: Luxembourg | collected 2013-01-11 | reverse complement strand
AACCTCTTGCAAGCAAGCTTGCATCGGCTTTCTGACCTTTTGACCCTGGTATCATATCAATTTCTTTGCGCACATTTCCCATGCTGTCTCTTATTACGATACGACCTATTTCCTGAACACATTTCATTTGTTCATTCAAAAATAAAATAGTACCGTAACCATCAAGCACTGTGCCATCAGGTAAGTAATACAAAATTTCAGAATACTCTTTTTCTGCATATGCAATTGAAAGTATGTCGACTCCTGCTGCACCTGTATTACTCTGGCTCGCTATACGTGCTGTGATTTCTCCATCCTCACTGATAAGATGAGTATCGTTATCTGTCCCGTATAAAAATTTCTTATTTTGATCAAACAACAGTCCAAATATATTTCCCTCTTGAATAACCTGTACATCTGAACATTGCAGGATCTCATTCATGATCTCTGCATCAACTTTTATTTTATTTCCCCATATAAGATTTTCTACAAATCCATTGCCACTTTCATCTAATCCCCAGTACCATAAACACACTTCGTCATACATGTTACCGAGATAAATCTGATTTTGCGGATACGCATTTATTATATTAAATTCGTCATCGCACCGATAATAATATATTTTCTGATGCTCGGCGGATGTTGTCTGTAAAAAGAACTCGTGTCTCCCCTCATTATTTGCTGTTACCGTAAGAAGACGCAGACCATTTCCTTGTGCATCTGGATTTTTAGCAAAAAATTCATCTTCTGACAAAACAATTTTTAATGTATTGTCATCACGCGTAGCTGTTAAAAGTCCTTTTTCATTCGTATCGTTCCAACTGTTGTAAATTCTCCAGCCAGCTTCCCCACCAGTCCATGTCAGTCCTGATTGCTCTATCCATATGGTCTCTCCTTGCGCATTCACACATTTCGTATAATGACTGCCATCTGAAAAATACTCATTTATTAAAATCTCATCGTACAATACGGTCCAAACACTCTCATTTTCCTGAATCATAAGCAGCAGCTGTCCTGTCTTGTCATACACGGCACGTCTGCTGATAATAAAGTTGCCCTGCACAGTCACATCCTCTGCCCCTTCCTCTATGCAAGTTCCGTCTGTCCGATACAAATTGCCGACATCAGATCCAATCATATACACAGAATCAGTAAAAAGAGTCACTCTCTGCCTAGCCGGCTCCACAATCCACTTTCGATCCTTCAAAGAATAGATTCCCATCTGTGCACTCGCATAATCGCTGTCATCTGAAGCTCCGTCCTCATATTCAGTATACAAAACAAGCGGTGTATTTTCGTTCACTATCATTCCATTGCTAATATATGCGCTATTTCCTGTAATTCCATAGCCAGGAAGTCTTAAAATTTCCTCTCCAGAAGAATCAAGAGCAAGAACCATATCTCCGCCCAGCCAATTATAACTGTCTTCTCCTGACGTCAGCACCAAATATTCATCTTCCGCTATTGGAAGGTTGTTGGCAAATTGCCCTCTCGGTGTAATAGAAAGCTTGCCGTTTTGCATCGTACATACTGCATAGCGATCTGCATAAATAGCATTTGTTTCCTGCTCTATTAACGGTTCTCCATTTGCATTGAAATATAATGTATTCGGATTTGTTCCATTCTCATAGACAACAATTGTATCTTCATCAAGATTAACAACATTCTCCTGCAAAACTGTATGCCCTCTTGACTCAGAAATGACAGTTCCGTTTGAAATCAGCAGAGTAACAATATTGTTTGGATTTATCGTATTAATTGTAACGCCATACATTGGACCTGCGTTTGTAACATCTATATAAGAAATCTCACCGCCTTGTAAATCAACAGATGCTGTAACAATTGTCTCCTTTGTCCAAAAATTCGTGATTGTTAAAAGTCCATCAGCTGTAATTTGATACGTTAATGGCACACGGATATCGTCCTCATAATAAGTATCTATAAATTCTTTTGGAAGTTCTTCAGTTATATTATACTGACTGTCACAGGCATAATAATGATATATAGAAGAACCTTCCTGATTCTCTATTAAGCTAACAATCACTTCTCCTGTATGTTTATTTTCACATACAATACTAATTTTAGTTCCATTTGGCTCCCATTCTGCATTTTGTGCAAGCCAGTCCGCTTCCTTTAATTTTGGATTTAACATCAAATCTGTTACAATGCCTTGTCCATCTGCTGTCTCCCAGCTAAGCAGATCATTTGCATCAGTTAAGTATAGCCAATCACTGACAGTCCATACTGTTGCCATCGTATCAACATCAAACATTATATACTCATTTGTACTAAAATCACATCCTAGCACATAATTTCCAAACTCGTATTGTGCAGTAAATGACGGATGTTCGCCAAGTAACTGTCCATCAACATCATACACATAATCTTCGCTATAAATATGATCTCCTACTCGTCTGAATACCTGATTATCCTGTGTCAGTTCAATACCATTAATACTATACAACTTTCCTGATGAATAGAGTGTACTGTCGCTGCTTGTAAATACCGTATCTGACAACTGATTCCAGTACGTATGAAACTCCTGACTAAGCTGCAATTCTCCGCCGACATACATCTGATAGCCCACCGTTTGAAGATTATTTATCGGTACTCGCTCTCCATTCTTTACAAGAACACATTTTTTCCCTGTTAACAATTTTCCAGCAATGGTAGTTTCAAGGCTGCCATCCCATGCATTATATACAGATACTGTACTTTCATCTGTCTGCACCATAAATTGATAGTTTGTTGAATGACTAAGCCAGCCACCCTCATTTGTTGTTTCCTGTGATGCTGCTTCTGTCGTCTCTGCTTCTGTCGTTTCTGCCTGTGTCGTCTCTTCTTCTGTCGTCTCTTCCTCTGTCTCCCACTCAATTTCCTTTGTCTCTTCTGTCTGATATGGAAGCTGCATCGGAACATTTGAATGATCGATTCGATTTCGGCCTGTCTGAAAGAAGATTGCCGTACAAATTGCTGCTGCAGCGGCAAGTGTACCGCCTACAATAAAATATCCTGGCACACTTTTATCGCTCTGATAGTGCTTGTAATCCTCCGCCTCTAAGATAAAATCATCACGGATATCGCCCATCCACATCAAAATTTCTTGTTCCCGCTCTGCCATTTCAGGTGTTTGCTCTTTTGCATTTTTCTTAGATGTGCTTTCAAAATCATGCTTTTTCATAAACAGTGTCCTCCTTTCCACTTTGTTCCCAATAAACTCTAAAACGCTTTCTCATCTGATACAATGTGTTATAAACATTTTTTTCCTTTAAACCCATATGCTTTGCAATTTCCCGTGGTGTCTCCATATACCAAAATCGAAGCACGAAAATCATTCGATCTGTTCTTGTCTGTTTTTCCAGAAATCCATTCAGACGCTGTACAAAATCATCTCTGTCAATCATACGGCTAATAGCGTCCTCACCGATAAGATCACCAACTTCCTGCTCTATTGCACTAATTTTTCCATATCCGCGTTTCCATGCCTTATTATGAATTATCTTGTTAAGCGATAAATTTCTTGTGATCCTTGCGACATATGCTCGAAGCGAATCTGGTCTGTTTTCCGGAATGCTACACCATGTTTTCCACCAAGTATCATTTAAACATTCGCTCACATCCTCACGGTTCTGTACAATTTCCCATGAAATCTGTCTGCAGTAATGTCCATAATTTATTTCAAGCTCTTCAATTGCAATCTCGTCTCGTATCCATAACAACCTGATAATGTCAATATCTGTCATCCCCCTGTCCTCTCTTTCTTCTCTGCGGCTGTATATAACACCTTATACCATATAAGACAAAATCTGGAAATAAATTTCTTAAAAAACCAAAATTTTTTTAGTTGCTTACAAAAGCCCTCCGGTGCAATGGTTTAGATAATGTTTTATCCGTAAATTGCAGCAAAAAAAAGACAGCTGGTTTTCACCAACTGCCTCACTTTTACTTTTATTTTTGCTCTTCTTTATTATCCTGCGTGTCTGCGCTTTCTGTTTCTTCTTTAGGTTCTCTTGATGCAAACATCTCTCTTGAGAAGACCTGTGTATCTGCTGGCTGCTGATCTTGCTGGGTCATAACGATATGAACCTGCTCGCCTTCTTCTGCTTCCTGTGCCTCTAACTCACGTTTAGCCTCTGCAACTACAGAATCGCCATTTGCCTCGTCTTCCTTCGGAATATACTTATCGAAGATTACCACTAAGAAGTATGACTGTAAAAATGCAATCAGACCATAGCTTAATAAGATCAACGGTGGGAAGAACAGACATCCCACGATAACAGCTATTGCAATAATAATCATTGCCAGGCTGCGGAAGATATGCTTTACACCGATGAACAGTGCATTTCTGAGTGTGAAGCGAATCTTATTGTAAAACTTTGCCTGAAGCGGATATACATAAACAAGTGTGATCAGATAAAGTAAGAAAATTCCAAGGAATACAATTCCAAGAATACGGCTAATCTGTGTACCCATCATAAAGTATGCATAGATATCATACAAGAAGAATACAAGAAGCAGTGTCATGATGATACCGATCACACTTCCCTGCTTAAAGTTTTCCTTGAAGGACTTAAAGAAGCTTCTTACTGTGTACGACTCCTCATCCCTCACAAGTTTCAGTGTTACATAATACACCGCAGTTGATGCTGGTCCAATCGTAATGATCGGGATACAGCAGACAGCCCACAAAAGTGTCAGGATAAACACATCTACGAGTTTTCCCATAAACCGCCAAATTGGATTGTCAAGATTAAACAAGCTTCCCATTATAAGTACCTCTATTCCTTTTTCACATATTGCGCTGCGATCACGCAGACGCTCCCGGACGGCTATATTTTTTATTTGCCGCTCATAGATTTTATTATATATGAGGATTCCTAAAAATGCAAACGAATGATGCAGATTTTATGATTATTTTATACTAATCATACTATTTTCATTTCCATATCGCAAAAACTGTGTTACACTAGTATCATACTTTTTATACCACAGAAAGGCATGGATTAAAATATGAGAATTGAAGCAGATGACCCAAGCAAAAAACAACCAAAAAAGGAGGAATTTAACCCGGTAAAAAGTGAAAAACGCAGTTTTAAATCTGAAATTGCTAAAATGAAGTCAATGGGCTTTAAGGATGGATGGGAATATTTCTGGAGCTATTACAAGGTTCCAGTCTTTGTGATCATAGGTGTGATCGCCATTGTGATTAGTATCACCATGTCCGTAATCAGAAACAGCCGTCCATTTATCGTGCAGGTTCATGTTTATAACAACTACTTATCAGATAATGCTGATGTTGATTCCCTTGAAAAAGAATTTGCCGCCTATGAGGATATGAGTCTTAAAGATTATCAGATCAGTTTTAATATGACAGAATATCTTGACTTTAGCGGATCAGACGAGGCTTCTTATACCTCTATGATGAAGGTAATGGCAATGGCAGCCGCTCACGATCTTGATGTACTCGGCGGCAATACTGCATTTGTCAATTATTATGGTGTCGGTGAGGAAGATAATACCTTATTTGCCGATCTCGAGGAAACACTTCCTCCGGCATTCTTCCAATACTTAAAGGAGCAGGATCGTATCCTTTACTTAAGCCGCACTGACGAAGCTGGCAAGGTCCTTGGCCAGTACGCAGCTGCAATAGACGTTAGTGATACTCGTATCGTAAATAAAAATTGTCTGTTAGGTACACCATGTTACCTTGGCATTGCTGTCAACACGTCAAGACTTCAGACTTCCATTGACTTTTTGGAATGGATTTTTGATTATCAATAAATAAAAAAGTCCAATAGGCCGGATGAATATTCCGCCTATTGGATTTTTTTATTTTTTAATTGTACTGCTGTCATTTAATAGAATCGCTCCATATAAAAACAGCACGTCTGCATTTGCCATTTCATCTGATTCAAAATCAATTAATTCGCCTAATTTTTTTTGCGCTATATAACGGAGATCTACAACCACTATACTGCTGTAGGAATCAATTAAAAGAGGAATCAGACTGCTGCCATAGGAATCACGAAAAACGATTAGATTTTTCTTTTCTGCTGCTTTAGGATTTTCAATCCTAAGAAGTGCTGATGGACCTGACAGGAAAAAATCATAAGGATCATAGCCGGTCAGCTTATCCTTGTCATAAACAGCGCCTGTCTTTTTCGTCTCATAATTATAAACCTGTGCCTGTGAAATGATTTCACTATCTATATACATAATCTTGTCAGGTGTTACTTGAAGTGCCGCCTGACCGCTGTATACACCATAAAAAGAATCTGCTGCCTGACAAATATCATAGTCATCTGATAAAGTATCATTTTTCATATTTCTTTTTATCTGGTTGGCTGTTTCTATCAGTGCTTCCTGACGCCAATGACTGTCTGTAAAATAGTATGCCTCAAGAGACAGCGTCTGTGTAAGATCAATAAACTTCGCATATGGCATCCCATTTTCAAAGCATTTAAAAAACTTATCATAATCCATTACTGGATATCCATTTTTCGCCGCAAGATAATAGCCTTTATCTGGTACTATTGCTGCATAAATTTCATGACTGCCATTTTTTAAATACTGTGTATAGACATGCTCAAATGCATTAACTGCATGTGACACGGAAGCCTCATTGATTTCGCTTTCTATTGATGCTGCATAGCCGTCTGCAACATAAATTCCATGAACATCTTTTTGCTGATACAAAGAAAACAGCGCTTTCGTTTTTAGCTTTCTGAATGCTTCACGAAATGGAAACTGATCCTGACTGTAACGCTCAAAGCCACTCATAAAGTTTCCCTTTCCCACACTGTCTTTTGTAAGCGCGGGAAGCTGTGCCAGACGTCTTCGCTCAGAGACAGATATCTGATTTGGCGTATGAAACCATGCTGCAAGGCAAAGTATTCCAAATGTAAGTCCTGTTATAAGCAATGTGACAATAGCCTGTTGTTTTTCTTTTTTTATCATAAACTCTCCCCAATGCTTAAAACCTAAAATATAAAAATGGATTATATGAACCGTCCACCAAAAAGGCAGTTGCCAGCAAAAATAGTCCTACAAGCACAATCGGCATCACCCATTTAAGAATACTTCCTGCCTTTGTTTTCATAAATCTATTAAATGCTGTCACTGGCAGCGGTGTTGCTGCGATTGCTGCAAAAATAAGCAGCAGTCCATAGCTTCTTAGATAATACACACTTTGTACTGATATGACTGGCAATTTTCCTGCGCCAAACAATCCGCCTATTCGCTGCATAGCCTGTGGTATTGTGTCTGCTGAAAAAAGAATGAAGCTAAGTAAAATAATAAAAAGCAAATACAAATGTGAAATAATAGACGGCATTCGTTCCAGCCATTTTCCACATAAAAAGCGCTCGCACAAAAGAAGCACTCCAAAACCTACTCCCCACACGACAAAGTTCCATGATGCGCCATGCCACAGTCCTGTAAGCATCCACACGGCTATGACATTTCTCACATAAAGTCCAGTCTTTACGCGGCTTCCTCCAAGAGGAATGTAAACGTAATCGCGAAACCAGCTGCTAAGACTGATATGCCATCTGCGCCAGAACTCCTTTACGCTGCGGCTAATCAGAGGATAATTAAAATTTTCTGGAAACCGAAAGCCAAAAATGCGGCCTAGTCCAATCGCCATATCACTGTAGCCTGAAAAATCAAAGTAAATCTGAAGTACAAGAGCTACTGCATACATCCACCAAGATAATATGCTTGGCTGCGATGTTTTTAGACAGATATCTGTCAGTTCTCCCAGTACATTTGCAATCAATACCTTCTTGCTTAATCCTATCAAAAATCGCTGTATGCCTGATGCAGCAAGTGTGACGCTATGCTTTCTTTCCTGCAGCTCTCTTTCAATATCCGTGTATCGCACAATCGGTCCCGCAATCAGCTGCGGAAACAGCGATACATATGTTCCAAATGAAATAATGTTTCTTTGGGCTTTAGTATCTCCTCTCCAGACATCTACAGTATAACTGATGATCTGAAATGTATAAAAACTTATTCCTATTGGAAGAGACAGCTTAGAAAGAGGCAGTGACACACCTGGCAGCTGATTCACATTTTCAATTAAAAAATCAGCATATTTAAATATAAGAAGAAATGACAGGCTGACTGCCACAGATATCCACATTAGGATGAGTCCGCTTTTTTTATTCTGTTTTTTTTCAATCATAAGTGCAAAAACAAAACCACTCACAATTGACACAATCATAAGCACAATATAGCGCGGCTCTCCCCATCCGTAAAAAATCAGGCTGAACACAAAAAGCACTGCATTTTTCAATTTCCGCGGTGCTGCAAAATAGCACACCAGCACCGCCGGAAGGAAATAATATAAAAATGGAAGTCCGGAAAATAACATTTTACTTTTTTATTTTTTTATTTTGGCTGATAGGTATTGTCTGGATTACCGCATACCTCTGTGAACGCAGCTACAGCATCGTCCATGCTGTAAAGCTCATGATCTGCCATAAAAAGCATAATAATATTATCCTTTGATACTACAGTCAGCTCATCTGCCTCTACACATACCCACTTGCGCGGATTAATTCCATCTGCCATTTTCTGTGCAATATCAGCTGCATCTGCCTTATCCTTAAGTCTAACAAGCACAAGTGAATATGCCTGCGAACCCATCATTGGCTCAGATACAATTGCTGCATCAAGCTTTTTCACATCATCCATCGTCAGACCTGTATAGGAAGATACTGCATACTCATCATCAAAATCAACAGTGTCAGTTTCCACATCAAAATCTGGTCCCTTGATTGCATATATCTTATCTAACAGCTCACTAAGCTCTGTATCTAACTGCAAAACGTTTTCATCAGTTGCTGCTGCCTCTGATTCACTCTCAGATAATGTCTCTTTTGTTTCTGTCTCTTTTTCTGTTTGATCCTCAGTCTGCGCTTCTGTCTTCTTTTCAGTTGCTTTCTCGGTTTCCTTCTCAGTTTTCTTTACGGTTTCCTTTTCATTTGCCACTGTGCCTGATGGCTTTGTTGACTCTGGTTTTTCAGTTCTGCCGCATGCGCTCATAGAGAGTGCTGCCGCTGTCATTAAAATAATAAGTCCTGTTTTTCTCATGATTTTCTCCTTTCATAAAACAAACAGGGACAGGGAATGTGACTTTTAACGCCGCATTACCCTGCCCCCGATGGCATTTAAACTTCTATCTTATTGTTTTCTGCATTGCACAATTTTATACATGCACCGCATATTTCCAATTCATTACAGTTCAACTGTTACCTTGTCAAGCTCCCAGATCTCGTCAACATACTGCTGGATGGTACGGTCAGATGTGAACTTTCCGCTGCATGCGGTGTTCATCATAACGATGTGTGCCCATCTTGTCTGATCCTGATACAGCTCGTTAATCTTCATATGTGCCTCATGATAGGACATGAAATCCTTGAGGATGAAGTATGTGTCTGCGCGGTCGCTGCTGTAGGTATTAAGCAGTGAATTGTAGATATCGCGGAACAGCTCCGGATCCTGTGGTGAATAGAAGCCATTGATTAACTGCATAAGAACCTGACGAATCTCCTGATTCTCGTTGAAGATCTGCATTGGATCATAGCCGCCATTCTTCTCATAATTGATAACCTCATCTGCGGTCATACCAAAGATAACAGCGTTGTCCTTGCCAACTTCCTCAAGAATCTCTACGTTTGCACCGTCAAGTGTACCGCAGGTGATTGCACCATTTAACATAAACTTCATGTTACCAGTACCAGATGCCTCCTTAGATGCAGTAGAAATCTGCTCTGAAACATCAGCTGCTGCAAAGATGATCTCTGCATTTGATACACGATAGTTCTCAATGAAGACTACCTTAATCTTGCCGTTGATGGACTTATCATTGTTGATGACATCTGCTACAGAGTTGATCAGCTTAATGGTCAGCTTTGCACGGCGATAGCCTGCTGCTGCCTTTGCACCAAAGATGAAGGTATGTGGATAATACTCCATATCCGGATGGCTCTTTAACTCATTGTAAATGTACATAACATGCAGGATGTTTAAGAGCTGTCTCTTATACTCATGCAGACGCTTTACCTGTACATCAAAGATGGAACGCGGATCAACGTCAATTCCGTTGTGCTCCTTGATATACTTTGCAAGACGAACCTTGTTCTGATACTTGATGTTCATGAACTCCTGCTGGCTCTTCGGATCATCTACAAACAGCTTAAGCTTTGAGATCTCCGGAAGGTTGGTAATCCATGCATCACTGATCTTATCAGTTACCCAGTTTGCAAGCAGTGGGTTTGCATGAAGCAGGAAACGTCTCTGTGTGATACCATTTGTCTTGTTGTTAAACTTCTCCGGCATCATCTGGTAGAAGTCCTTTAACTCCTGCTTCTCCAGAATTTCTGTATGAAGCTTTGCTACACCGTTTACAGAATAGGAACCTACGATTGCCAAATGTGCCATGCGAACCTGACCGTCATAGATGATTGCCATCTTTGCGATCTTCTCATGGTTGCCCGGGTAGGTAGCTTCGATTTCCTCTACAAAGCGGCGGTTGATCTCCTCAACGATTCCGTAAATACGCGGAAGCAGACGTGAGAACAGCTCGATTGGCCACTTCTCAAGAGCCTCTGCCATGATGGTGTGATTGGTGTAAGCACAGCACTTTGTTGTGATTTCCCATGCAGCCTCCCATGTCAGATTCTCCTCATCCATAAGGATACGCATAAGCTCTGCTACTGCCATAGACGGATGGGTATCATTCATCTGGAATGCAACCTTCTCGTACATCTTTGTAACATCGCCGTTATGAGTCTTCTTATACTTATTTACAGCAGTCTGTAAGGAAGCTGAAATGAAGAAGTACTGCTGCTTTAAACGCAGCTCCTTTCCTGCATAGTGGTTATCGTTCGGGTAAAGTACCTCTACGATATTCTTTGCCAGGTTCTCCTGCTCAACTGCCTTCTGATAATCACCCTTATCAAAAGAATCCAAGTTAAAGGTATTGATAGGCTCTGCATCCCAAATACGAAGTGTATTTACAACGTTGTTTCCATAACCTACAACTGGCAGATCATACGGTACGGCACGAACAGACTGATATCCTGCCTGTCCAAAATGCTCTCTTCCTGTCTCGTCCTTTGTTACTGTTACGTAGCCGCCAAACTTAACCTCACAAGCGTACTCAGCACGGCGAATCTCAAATGGATAACCATCTCTTAACCAGTCATCCGGAACTTCTCTCTGATAACCGTCCTCGATCTTCTGTGCAAACATACCATACTTGTAACGGATTCCACATCCATATGCCGGATAGCCAAGTGTTGCAAGAGAATCTAAGAAGCATGCTGCCAGACGTCCAAGACCACCGTTTCCAAGTGCCGGATCCGGCTCCTGATCCTCGATAGTATTCAGATCAAAACCGAGTTCTTCAAGAACCTCCTTTACCTCATCCTGTGCACACAAATTTAAAATGTTGTTTCCAAGAGCACGGCCCATCAGAAACTCCATTGAAAGATAATACAGCGTCTTTGCATCAGTGCGCTCAATCTCCTTGTGAGTTGCAATCCACTGATCAATGATATCATCCTTCAGTGCATAGGACACTGCCTGAAAAACCTGCTGCGGAGTTGCCTCATCGATGGTTTTTCTGTACAGGGTCTTTACGTTGTAGATGATCTGCTTTTTCAGCTCAGCCTTATCAATCGTTGTTTTCATTTCATCCTCCTTAGGTTTATTCCTTGCTGACAGTGAGTACAACAGTCTCGCCGTTGATGCTCCACTCCTTGGTGTAGCCGCTGATCTCACTGTCTGTCAGCTTATCTGCAAGTACATCTGCACAAATCTCATCTGCATACTTGCTGAAGATGGACTCAATCTTTGCATTGTCCTTGTAGCCGACTGTGATGTGATCCGTTACCTCGAATCCTGCTTCCTTACGCATCGTCTGAATCTTACTGATGATCTCTCTTACAAAGCCTTCTTCAAGCAGCTCTGGTGTTAAGTTGCAGTCTAATACTACTGTAACATCCTGATTGCTCTCTGTTACATAGCCTTCCTTCTGCGTCATATCGATCAAAAGGTCTTCCTCAGTAAGAACAACCTTCTCGCCATCAAAATCAAAGGTGACAGAACCATTTGCCTTTAACTCATCCATAGTGGCATTGCCGTCTACAGAAGAAAGGGCGGTACGGATCTTTCCAAGAAGCTTTCCGTACTTCGGACCTACTGTACGAAGCTGCGGCTTAAAGGTGTAGGTAGTAAAGGAACGTACATCGTCTGTAAATGTAACTGCCTTAATATTTAACTCGTCTGCAATGATATCCTTAAAGAACTCGTTTAATGTAAATGGTGCCTTTACAAACATGTTTGCAAGCGGCTGACGGTTCTTCATGTTTCCACTGTTTCGGCATGCGCGGCCAAGAACAACGACCTTTAAAACAAGATCCATGTCTGCTTCAAGTTCCTTGTCTACATGTGCCTCATTTGCCTTTGGATAATCACACAGATGGATGCTCTCCGGTGCGGATGGATCTACCTTGACAACAATGTTCTGATAGATCTCCTCTGTCATAAACGGAATCATCGGCGCTGCTGCCTTTGCAATTTCAGTCAGACAGGTATACAGCGTCATATAGGCATTCACCTTATCCTGCTCCATTCCCTTTGCCCAGTAGCGCTCACGGCTGCGGCGTACATACCAGTTACTCAAATCATCAACAAATTCCTGAAGTGCCTTTGCAGTCTCTGGAATCTTGTAGTTTTCCAGGCTGCTGTCGCATGTCTGAATCGTAGAGTTTAACTTAGACAAAATCCACTTATCCATAACGGAAAGCTTCTCATAATCTAATGTGTGCTCCATCGGATTGAAGTTGTCGATGTTTGCATACAGTACGTAGAAAGCGTAGGTGTTCCACAGAGTACCCATGAACTTACTGCGGCCTTCCTTTACTGCATCATCGTGGAAACGGTTCGGAAGCCACGGTGCGGAATTGGAGTAGAAATACCAGCGGATTGCATCTGCTCCGTGCTGGCGCAGTGCATCCATTGGGTCAACGGCGTTGCCCTTGGACTTACTCATCTTCTGACCGTCTTTATCCTGAATATGGCCAAGAACGATAACGTTCTTATAAGGTGCTTTGTCAAATAAAAGAGTTGAGATTGCAAGCAGGGAATAGAACCATCCTCTTGTCTGGTCTACTGCCTCACTGATAAAGTCAGCCGGGAAATTCTTCTCGAAGACTTCCTTATTCTCAAATGGATAATGATACTGTGCAAATGGCATAGATCCTGAGTCAAACCAGCAGTCGATTACTTCTGGTACTCTTGTCATCGGCTTTCCACACTTCGGGCAGGTAACATGAACCTGATCGATGAATGGGCGATGAAGCTCAATATTATCCGGACAGTCTGGTGACATCTTCTTTAATTCTTCCTTACTTCCGATAGCATGCATATGACCGCATGAACACTGCCAGATATTCAGTGGTGTTCCCCAATAACGGTTACGGCTAAGTCCCCAGTCCTGAACGTTTGTCAGCCAATCGCCAAAACGACCCTTACCGATGCTCTCCGGAATCCAGTTGATGGTGTTGTTGTTTGCAATCAGATGATCCTTTACAGCTGTCATTTTGATGAACCAAGACTCTCTTGCATAGTAGATAAGCGGAGTATTACATCTCCAGCAATGAGGATAGCTGTGCTCAAACTTCGGTGCTGCAAAGAGCTTGCCTTCTGCTTCCAGATCCTTTAATACTTCCGGGTCTGCCTTCTTGACAAAAAGTCCTGCATACGGAGTCTCTTTAGTCATCTCACCCTTGCTGTCTACTAACTGTACGAACGGAAGATCATACTTTCTGCCGACCTTTGCATCGTCTTCACCAAATGCAGGTGCAATGTGAACAATACCAGTACCATCACTCATAGTAACATAGCTGTCACATGTCACAAAGAAGCCCTTCTTATTCTGCTTTGCAGCAACATCTCCAGAACACTTAAACAGTGGCTCGTACTCCTTGTACTCAAGATCCTTTCCTTTATAAGTCTCAAGAATCTCATATGCCGGCGCATCCTCTGTCTTAAGACGACCAAGTACGTTCTCAAGAAGTGCCTCTGCCATGTAATAGGTATAGCCATCTGCTGCCTTTACCTTGCAGTAGGTATCCTCTGGATTTACACAAAGTGCAACGTTTGACGGCAGTGTCCATGGTGTAGTTGTCCATGCTAAGAAGTATGCGTCCTCACCCTTTACCTTGAAACGTACAATTGCAGAACGCTCTTTGACATCCTTATAGCCCTGTGCAACCTCATGACTTGAAAGCGGAGTTCCACATCTTGGGCAGTACGGAACGATCTTAAAGCCCTTGTAGAGCAGTCCTTTGTCCCAGATTGTCTTTAATGCCCACCATTCAGACTCAATGAAATCATCGTAATAAGTTACATATGGATTTTCCATATCAGCCCAGAAACCAACGGTCTCGGAAAATTCTTCCCACATACCCTTATATTTCCAGACATTTGCCTTACAGCGCTCGATAAATGGCTCAACTCCATACTGCTCGATCTGCTCTTTTCCATCAAGACCAAGCTCCTTCTCTACTTCAAGCTCAACCGGAAGTCCGTGTGTATCCCAACCGGCCTTTCTCGGTACCTGATATCCTTTCATGGTTCTGTAACGAGGGATCATATCCTTGATCGCACGGGTTACCACGTGTCCAACATGCGGCTTACCGTTTGCTGTCGGCGGACCGTCATAAAACATGTACTCAGGGCAGCCCTCTCTCTCCTCGATACTCTTTTCGAAGATATGATGCTCTTTCCAGAATTTGGAAACTTCCTTCTCCCTCTCCACAAACTTTAAGTCTGTAGGAACCTTATTGTACAACATAGTTTTCTCCTTTCTCATACGCTACAGCGCGTATACCATCGCTGTATGATATATGCTTTCCGATAACGTTGGAATAACGTCCTGACTTACTTTAGCACTCTGTCATTAACAGACAGTCTATCATTTCAGTAGGCAACTCCGGAGTGATGTTCATCTTTTGCCCGCAGTATCCGCCTCTCATCCTTTGCGGTTCGCTGTCCTGCTTTACGCCTAGATTACTGTCTCCATCAGCGTCTTTTTGCCGTGCGGATTTGCTATAAATCCTGACTACACGACACACACGGTTAGTATATCGGTTTTTGAAAGCCTTGTCAAGGAATGTGTCCAGAACACTTTGATTTTCGCGGTTTTCGTATATTTTTCCATATTTTGGTTAATACTTTATACAACATGATAAGGAGGTATTGATTTTCAAAATGACACACAGAAAAAAACTCACAATTTTTCTTTTAGCTGTTGCAACACTTTTCACATTTGTTCTTTTGATTCACCCATATCGAAAAAATGATTCTTCCCTGCTTTCTGATAAACTTTTACGCTTTCGCGTCCTTGCAGACAGCGATTCTTCGATTGACCAGTATGAAAAAAATGAGCTGAGTAAAAAAATGATTACTCTTCTTTCTCCTGCACTTTCAAACATAAAGACAAAAGAAGAGGCACTCACACTTTTACGTGAAAGCCTCCCCTTTTTAAATGCTTACTGCAATTATGTACTGTCCGATTATGGCGCACAAAATTACGCCTCTTGCACACTCGGTTCCCATCTCTTTCCTTATAAGACATATGGAAACTATCAATTTCCAGCCGGTATATACGACACACTTCTTGTGACAATAGGAAGCGGACGCGGCTCAAACTGGTGGTGCCTTGCCTTTCCGCCTCTTTGCTTTGCCAATGAAGCTTTTATTGACGTGCCAGATTCTTCTAGTCAGACACTTTTTGATCTGCTTGGTCCTGACTTGTTTGATGAAATCTGCCAAAAAGAAAAGCCAAAGCTTACGCTCAGACTTTTCTTCTAGCTATTATAAGTTTTTTAAAATATTTTCTTCCTGATTATCGATGTGAATACTTATCGCTGCCTTTGCCCGCTCACACTCTCCTTTTATGATGGCATCAGTGATCTCTCTGTGCTCACGCCGCAAATCTTCACGCATATTCGCATCTTTAATATATTCAAAGCGATATCGATACATCTGCTCTCTTAGATTGTTTAAAAGCATATCTAGCTTTGGATTTTTTGTCGCCATATAAATGACTTTATGAAACTCTTCGTCCTTTTGCGCAATCAGGCGAAGATCGTTTCCTCTGCTTGCTGTAGCAAATGCTTCCTCTGCCTGACGCAGTGCTATACGCTCCTGCGGTGTGATTCTGGAAATGGCAAGACAGACAGCAAGACATTCCATTGCCTTTCGAACCTCTAATACATCCCTCACACTCTGCGCGGAGATTGTTGCTACCTGTGCACCCTTTCGCGGTGCCATCACAACAAGACCTTCCTGCTCTAATTTATGAATTGCTTCTCTAACCGGTGTACGACTTACTCCAAGACGCTGTGCAAGTGCTACCTCGATCAAACGTTCTCCTGGTTTTAACTCTCCCTTTAGTATTTTCTGTCGGAGTGTTTCAAATACAACATCCCTAAGGGGGAGGTATTCATTTATCTGGAAATCCTCCATACGGACCTCTCTTTCTCACTCTTATTTTCTTTTAGTAACCATTTATGTAGTTACTGTTAATGTGGCACTCATTACCAATAATTTACTGGTGTCTCCTCGCGAACACGGTACAGATCTGTGACATAGACAAGCGGAACCTGTCCCCACTCTAGCAGAGCTTCTTTTGCGCGAAGTGCCATCTCATAATTGTCAAACAGTGCAAATACAGTTGGACCGCTTCCACTCATAAGCGATATTAAGGCTCCATTTTCCATAAAGCGCTCCTTGATCTCTCCGATAATCGGATATGCCGGAATCGTAACACTTTCAAGCACATTTCCCATATATGGAAGCATGCCATAAAGATCCTGACGGCATATTGCATCTGCTAAACCATAAATATCAGGATGTCTTGTTGTCTCATCAAGACGCAGATTTTCATAGACAAATCGTGTGGAAACGGAAATTGCCGGCTTTGCAATGACAACGTAGCACGGCGGACATGCCGGCAGTCTTGTAAGTTCTTCTCCAATACCCTCTGCAAGTGCTGTTCCTCTCATCAAACAATATGGAACATCTGCACCTAATCTAAGTCCAAAATCCATCAATTCTTCTAATGTATAGCCCATATAAAAGATTCTGTTCATCGCATATAATACAGCTGCTGCATCTGCGCTGCCGCCAGCCATACCTGCTGCCACTGGAATACGCTTTTGAAGGCTGATGCTGACACCGCCGCGAACAGGCTGACTTTCAAGCATCATGCGCGCTGCCTTATATGCAATATTATTTTCATTCACAGGAAGAAAATGCAAGTTACTGGATATACGTATCTCCGGCTCTGGAATACGATAAACAGTAACTCTGTCAAACATGCGGATTGTCTGCATAATCATGCGAACCTCGTGATATCCGTCTTCACGTTTTCTGACAACGTCCAGACCAAGATTAATTTTAGCCATTGCTCTTAACTGCATTAAATCCATATTTTTTTATCACCCTTCTAAAAACTTGTACATGCTTTTCTTTTGTATACGGCTTGTACTTTGTATACATCATTATAATAAAAAAGAGACTTCTTTGCAAGTGTTATTGCAAAAAAGTCTCGGGTATGCAGCCTGGTAGGTTATGAAAGCCCTTCGGTGTAATGTTTTCGTCGACGGACCAAACTCCGCAGGCTCCTGTTACATTCTTTCTCATCAAACATTACTTTGAAAGACCTGCTCCAAGTGTCCGTCTCGTGAAAACCATTCACCTTCGGGCTTGCCATAATTATCGCTTAATGCGACTTCGGCGAAGTGTTTGTCCCTCAGTTTTCGTTAACTTACAGAGAGCTGCTCATCTTTTCGAGGAGTCCTTCTGGGGCTTCTTCCATCTTTCCTTCGTCGCACAATGCTGCCATCTTTGGATCTAACGGCAGGTAGTCGATTACTGAGATGCCGTGCTCTGCTGCTACTTTTTCGATATGGCTTGTTCCAAACAGGAAATGCTTTTTTCCACAATCCGGACATACGAAGTATGACATATTCTCTACGATTCCAAGTACTGGAACGTTCATCATCTCTGCCATTTTTACTGCCTTTGTTACAATCATAGATACAAGCTCCTGTGGTGATGTAACGATGACGATTCCGGCTAGCGGCAGGGACTGGAATACAGTCAGTGCAACATCACCTGTTCCTGGCGGCATATCAACAAACATGTAATCTACATCACCCCAGCAAACCTCTGTCCAAAACTGTGATACTGTTCCTGAAATGATTGGACCTCTCCAGACAACTGGATCTGTCTGATCTTCAAGCAAAAGATTTAAGGACATTACCTTAATTCCATTTTTTGTTACCTCTGGAAGCAGTCCATCATCATTTGCAACGGCATGATCATTTAAACCAAATGCTGTCGGGATTGATGGTCCTGTAATATCAGCATCCATAATTGCTGTCTTATAACCTTTGCGGTTCATTGCAACTGCCAGCAAAGAAGTCACCATTGATTTTCCAACACCACCCTTACCGCTGACAACACCAATTACCTTCTTTACACGGCTGTGTGCGTTTTCCTTTACCTGCATACTCTGCGGACCCTTTGCTGTATTCTGACTGCATCCCTCGCAGGAACTTTTTCCACATGTTCCCTTACTGCTGCATTCACTCATTTTAATTTCCTCTTTTCTTTCTTGATCAGTAGTACATTATTAGTAACTATTCAGAATTTTATTTACATAACTCAAGTTTGCATGAATCTGAATAGTTACAATCATTATATCAGACATTCGCAAGTTTGCAATGCTTATGTTCTTCAAAGCTTGTATCTTGCGTATTCACCATCTTCAAAGCTCTTCCAGATAAATAAACCATTCTCAAGCGTCATATAACCATTTTTGCTTCCATTTTTCGGGATTGAAACGGAACCCGGGTTAAAGAACAGCCCTCCGTCAGTCGGTTCTGTGATCGGAATATGTGTATGACCTGAAAGCACCACATCTTTCTTTTGAAGCGGTGGAAAACTTTCGTCTTTTCTGAAATCTTTTCCATACACATGACCATGTGTCAGATAAATCACGCGATCTTTTTCCATGATCCAGCTGTAATCAGCCATAATCGGAAAATGAATGAGCCACTGATCTACGTCTGCATCACAATTTCCTCTAACGCAAAGAATACGGTCGCTGATTTGATTTAACAGATCACACACTCGCTGCGGATCATACTCTTTTGGAAGTGCATTTCGTGGTCCATGGTACAAAATATCACCTAACAGTATCATTCTGTCTGCTTTTTCATTTTGATATGCATCCATCAGTTTGCTGCACCAGTAGGCAGAGCCATGGATGTCAGATGCAATTAATAATTTCATTCTCTTTTTCCTTTCGTTAAACAATAGTTGAATTTTTCTTTAAATTCTTTTATAATGTGATACCGAACTTATTATACCACATTAGGAAGGGAGTTACATTATGCGCATTCGCACATTTTTCAAAAAAATAGCTGCCTGCACGCTGTCAGCGGCTGTTCTTCTTTCTCCAGCCTCTGCCCTTGGCGCTGACATACAAACAGATATGACCTCTGCTGAATCACAAGATACAGAATCTGCTGCAAGTGAAACAGAAGATCTCTATGGTGTTGAGGCTTACGCAAATCTGGAAGCTATTTATCAGAATTTCCCACAGCGAATTAATGACGAAAACAATCGTTCTGAGAATGTCACTAATGCAGGTTTGTGGATTCAGTCACAGCTTGAAAGCTATGGCTATGAGGTTTCTACACATGATTTTACTCATTTTAACTTTACAGGAACCAACTATTTTGTCACTAAGCCAGGTAAATCTGACAAGACAATCATAATCGGTGCTCACTATGACAGTATGCCAACTGCCGGTGTCGATGACAATGGCTCTGGAGTGTCAGTTCTTCTTGAGCTTGCCCATCGTTTTTATGATATGGACACCCCTTGTACTTTGCAGTTTGTATTCTTTGACACAGAAGAATATGGTGCATATGCCGGTTCAAGCTGCTTTGTCTACACCTACCTGATGACAAATAACCTGCTTGATGATGTGCTTTGCTGCATCAATATTGATTCCATCGCAGGCGGTGATCGTCTCTATGGTTATGGCGGTGAATATGATGAGGACGGAAAGCTTACTCGTGAATGGGTCTATGACGAAGCTAATCTTATTGCAGATGATCTAGGACTTGACCTTTACACACTTCCAGAACAAGTTACTGAGTTTCAGTCTCCGACAAGACTTCTTGGAAGTGACAGCTACTATTTTGCCAAGGAGGGCATTCCTTACCTTTATATGGAAGCAAGTCTTTGGTGCAATGATGACGGAACAGGCGGCAATGATGAAACACATTTAACATGCCACTACCAGACAGCAAATGAAGCGTTTGCCTCCACCGGCGGTCAGATCATGCATACAGAATTTGATGATCTGAATCGTTTAAATGAACTGCTTCCTGGCCGTGTCCAGAAAAATCTGCATGATGCAAGCGCAATCGTAACCGGAATGCTTCTTGACATCTCACCAAACACAGAGGCAGGAATTGCCGCGGGCAAGGCTGCTGCAAGCGCTGCTACACAAGAGGAGTCGTCTAGCACTGATAACTCTATCGAGGATAACGTCTCTGAGGACAGTTCATTTGAAAATGATACTTCTGAATCTATTGAATCTGAAACACAGAATGCTTCACTTGATGAACCAAACGAAAGCGCAGCGCCAGTCATTGAGAGCGATCATAAATTTATGACCGGACTGTTTGCTGCCGCTGCGATTGTATTAATTCTATTTGTTGTTTTTCTTTTGACTGCTGCTCTTACTGCAAACCAAAGACGCCGTAAGCGTATCCGCCGTTTTGGAGAAGACTATAAGAAGAAAAAATATTAACGTCGTATTACTTACCATATACCTTTAGCTGTGACAATGCCGGGAACGGAGACGGATCATCTGCCTTGATCAGTTCCTCAAGCTGTACCCAGCGAACTTTCTTGGGCGGGAATGTAAATTCCTGCCCTTCGTCTGTCTTAACAAGATCACAAATCATTGTAGTATCATCTGAGAAACGTACAGTTGCCTTTGTCCACCATGCATCGTGTGGGAAATCTGCACGTGTATAGATTTCGATACGATCAGTTGTTACTTCTCTTCCAAAGTCAACACGCATTGTTGCCTGTGGATTTCTGTTGATTCCCCATGAACCATATGGCCAGTAGCCATGAGAATGATTTGAGGTTACACCGTCAATGGCATTGCGTGCTGCAAACACGGACTCACCGCGAGTTTCAACATTTGCTGTTGCGTGCGGATAGCAATTAGTATCTCCGTGCTGATCCATCACATTGACTGCCAAATTGCGGTATGACTCGTATTCCCACTCTCTTGCCTTTCTGGCAGTGATCAAATGACTCTCACCTGAGAAAATCTTCGGTGAATAGCACACCTTCTTTTCTCCAAATGGAATCTCATAAGAAACCTCGCCTGTCACATAGACAAGTGCCTCTCCTAATGCATCATCTGCCTGAAATACATAAAATGCCGGAGTCTCATCTACCAAAAATACAACGCGATCCCCTTCTTCATATGTACGTGAAACTGGTAAGTTTACTTCCCTTGTTCCTGCAGCCTCTGCAATAATTGTTCCTTCTTTGTTAATTACCTGTACCTTAATCATAGCTGATTTACCCAAACTTCCATTTCGCCTTCACCACGGTTTGCCCATGCATAGTAAGGGATGAAACGAAGTTCCTTTCCTTCATATACTGGCTTTTGCCATGTTTGATATAAGCCATTTTCTACTGTTACCGGCTTCTTTGTTTTTGCGTCTACACGCAGCATAATCATCGTAAAGCCAAGCTCATCAGTCTTTTCCTCAGTAAAGACGGCATCTGGCTTTACTCGCACAAGCGGCAATCCCTGTCCATTGTCAGCTTCCTCTAAGCAGTAAACAACCGGTCCTCTCATAATGGCAACCTTGCCCTCATCCTGACGAACTCTGCTGTCTGCCTGCATTACCTTTACCTTCATTGCAAAGCGAAGCTTTAACAAATCCCCTTCTTTCCACTCACCGCTGACATACAGATAGCCGTTTTCCATACGGCACTCCTTGCCAACAGCACCTTCCAGCTCGAAATCTTCACCGCACCAGCCTGGAATGCGAAGTGCTACTGTCATTGTAACTGGCTGTTCACTCTCTACCTTGAGTGTCACATCTCCGTCCCACGGGAGGCCAGAAGTAATAACAACCTGCGCCTTCTGTCCGTTTACCTCTTTTTCAACAGTACCGCCTGCATACAAATGTACCCACAAGGTATCTTCATTTTCTGTGTATGCATAGGAACCAATAGAACTGATCAATCTTGCTAAGTTTGGCGGACAGCAGGCACAGCCAAACCACTTTTGACGAACAGGCTTTACATGCTGCTTGCCTGGATCATCATGACAGCTTCTTGGATTGACAGATAACGGATTGACATAGAAAAAGCTCTTTCCGTCAAGTGCCATACCGCTTAAAACGCCATTGTGAAGCGCCAGCTCCATAACATCTGCGTATTTTGAATCTGGATTCATCTCAAGCATACGGCGGGCAAAGAAAACAAGACCGATAGATGCACACGTCTCAGCATAAATAGTATCATTTGGCATATCATAATCAAATGTAAATGCCTCACCATGATGCGTCTGTCCGATTCCTCCTGTCACATACATCTGTTTTGTAGTGATGTTATTCCAAAGCGTCTCGCATGTCTGATACAAGGAATCATCTCCTGTCAGTCTTGCCACATCTGCCATACCAGAGTAGAGATAAACGGCGCGAACAGCATGACCCATCGCTGTTTTCTGCTCTCTCACTGGCAAATGTGCCTGATAATACTGATAGCGGATCTTTGTCTTCTTTTCCTTTTCTGTAACCTTGCCCTCACTGTCAAAGTAATACGGCTGCGTGCCTCTCTGGTTGACAAAATATTCAGCTAGCTTTTTATATTTTTCATCACCCGTAACCTCATACAGACGGACAAGTGCCATCTCTGCAATCTCATGACCAGGATAACCCTTACATTTGCCTTCTTCTGTTCCAAAATATGATGCAATGAAATCAGCGAAACGCATTGCTGCCTTTAACAGCTTATCCTTGCCAGTTGCCTGATAGTAAGCGACAGCACCTTCTGTTAAATGGCCAAAGCAGTACAGCTCATGATGATCCTTTAAGTTTGTGAACATCTTATCCATACCATTAATAATATAGTAGGTATCAAGATATCCATTTTCAAGCTGTGCTGCACACACAATATCAATTGCGCCGTCTGCAATCTTTTCAAGCTCTGGATCTGGATGCTGTGTCAATGAATATGCCACTGCCTCAATCCACTTGGAAAAATCGCTGTCCTGGAAGACACATCCATAAAACTTATCATCATCAGGATGTCTTGGATCATCTGGAAGTGCCTCAAAACCACGAAATGTATATGTTGGTTCCTGATACCTGCTTCCAAGCTCTCTCTTTTCTTTATTCATCCGTCCTGCTACTTTAAAATTATGCATGCAGTAGCTTGGTGCTGCCTCTGGTACTCTGTCGTTTAACGTTTCCCACTGATAAGGAATTACTTCCTTTCTTACCAACTCCATCTCTGGCTTCCAAAATCCACCATCAAGCTGAATACGCTTTAGACTGATTGGTTTACTGAATTTGGTGCTGTCCATTTTTCATATCCTCCCTTTCTGCACTTACGTGCTTATTCCAGTCCTGCCTTTTGTCTGGCCTCGTGTACCTGCGCTGCCTGCTCGGCCTGAAGCTGGAACATATAATCTAAGTTAAAATTCGCATTGCCATTGCCGATATTTCCTGATTCTGCAATTGCTCTGGAATATTTACTCCACGGATAAGTTGTAATGATATCAAAATAATCGGTGACACGTACACCGCCAAGGCGATAATCTGTCACAAGTGTTTCCATATCAAAGTCAACGATTCTTGCTCCCTTAAAATCCTTCTTAATTGTTACCTTTGCCATGCCTCCAAGAAGAGTTGCCTCTTTTCGCTGCAAGGACTGAAAGTTTCCAAGTGAGTAGTAAATCAGCATTTTTCCACCATCCGGACGATCTATGTAATCAATTGGCTCTACAACATGAGGATGCGTTCCTATTACAAGATCAACTCCTTGTGCTGCCAGAAAAGCTGCCTGCTCAGTCTGAGAAGCATCTGTTCCCAAATTGTACTCGGTACCCCAGTGTGGAAACACAATCACAAAATCAGAGGCTTCCTTTGTCCTTTGAATTAATGTTGCCAGACGATCATAGTCAAGCATATCTACAAGATATTGTCCGTCTGCATTATAATCTCCCTTGCAGTTTAAAATATCTGTATAATTGATCATTCCAATTTTTATGCCATTTTTCTCAATTACGTGAATCTCGTCCCGTGTCTCCCAACTGTCATGAATACCAAGAAGCGTCAGCTGCGGATAATTGTTTCTAAAAAAGTCAACCATATAAAGACTGCCGACCTTTCCTATATCAAGGACGTGATTTGTTGCCGCAAGTACAACGTCAAATCCAGCATTTGCAATTGCTGCTGCTACCTCAGTACGGACATTGAAGCAAGGATAATCTTTGATTCCCCACTGATCACCTCCAATGACACACTCCTGATTGATGACTGCCAAATCAGCTGCCTGTACAATATCTCTGACATAAGCAAAATTGTAATCATAATTATAGCTTCCATCTGCCTGAAGTCCGCTCATTGACACATCATAGTGCATTAGATTATCTCCGACTGCGACAAGACTTACATATGTTGGCTTTTCTGACTTAACATCACCTATCACAACATTATGTGCCGGCTCAGCCTTAGAAGAAACATCTGCCTGTGTCTGCGTCTGTGTTTCTTCTTTTTCAATGACTGTGCTTACAATACTTTGTTCTTCAGTACTTTCTAATTGTAATTCACTTTCTGTTTGTAATTTGCTCTCTGATTGTGAGTCATTTTCTAATTGTGACTCAGACTCTGACTCACTTTCTGTCTGCGATTCCCCATTAAATGCATATGCCCATTTTGCATCCCTGCTTGATTCTAACATTTGCGGAAGCTGTGCGTTCTCCTTACGCATTTCCTTATGATATAACCCATTCATAAAAAGGATTATTCCGCCCACGCCAACTATAATTACTGCTGCTACTATGAGCCACGAAGTTACCAGCCAATGAAAACGGGCCTTCTTTCGTTCTTCTCTCTTACCTGCCACTTTCTTTTCCTGCTTATCAATACTTTCTAATACTTTTTATTCCAATCCAAAAGCCTCTGCCATGCGATCATATTCCTCATCGGTAATCACAACTACACTTCCGTGACGCTTCATAGTCTTTCCCATATCAAATTCTGACTCATCAAGAGGCTTAAAATCCATTGTCTTCAAGCTGTCGCACACAAGTGGAAGATATCCTTTATGGGAAGCAAACCTGTCAATGATCAGACACCACTTTTTCTGATCTTCTAAATAATAGATTTCTGGTCCCTCTACTCCATAAATTGCCTCCAGATTTGGGACAGGGCGATCTGTAAATGATTCTTTATTTAAATCTGGTGCTGTATCAGTTTTAATATTCTTTGTCGTCTCATCCTTTGAGAAACGGTAATATACGCCATCGTCATACACCATCGTAGAATCAATAACATGATTATCCTTCTCAAGATACACCTGTGCCTTAGTAAATTCATGAAAATCCTTTGTTCTTGCGGCATAAATACGCTGCTTTGGCTCTTTATCACCATCTAACTGTACCATAGATGCCCAAAATACAAGATAATTATCCTGCTGTCTGTCATAAATTGCCTCAGGTGCCCATGTACATCCTGCCTCTGGCACTGATACTTCTACTAATACCGGCTTACTCCAATGAATGAGATCCTTCGACTCCATAACAGCCAGATTTTTGCTTCCAGTTTTAACTGCAGCATCCCATCCTCTGCCATTTGCAATACAAAGATCTGTAGCAATAATTACAAAACCACTTCCGTCTGCCTTACGAATCAAAAATGGATCACGCAGACCACACTCTCCAACTTCTGAGCAAATTACTGGCTTTCCATCATGAAGATCCTTCCAGTGAAGACCATCCTTGCTCAAAGAAAAATAAATTTGCTCGCCCTGCGGCTGTTCTCCGATAAAATATGTAAATAAGTATGCCATATCAAACCAATTCCTTCCACATTATGTTCTCTTTTTCCCTGTCTTTTTCACAGGACATGTTCTTTCGTCAGTATAGCACAATTTTCATCATGATACAATTCTTTCATGATGAAAATCACAACTATCTTCTTTCCAAAACGCCAGAAGTATGCTACACTGAAAGCAGTCTTACAAAACAGGCATAGTCAATTCTTTGTCTGGAAATGAAAGGAGCTTTTTACCATGTTTCAACAGTTACTTGGGGAGTCTGCCAGCCCCGTCATTGCCTTCATCGGCATACTGGCCGCATTCTTTCTTACGTGCGTGTCACTTGCAAAAGGCAGCGCTCATCTTCCAAAGGATCAGGGGCGTGAATTTGCCGTAGGAGGCGCACTCTCTGCCGGAAAACCAAGAGGTGCCGGACTTATTTTCGTCCTTGTTTTTGCTATTACTGCCGTTTTATTCGCACATGTTGATCCAGAGATGATTATCTATCTTCTTCTTTTGATCTGCTGCATGATGACTGGATATCTTGACGATGCTGCAAAAACTTCATGGGGACGCTTAAAGAAGGGCATTCTTGATTTTCTTGTTGCTCTTTTAGTAACATTCACGTATCTTCATTTTAATGGCAATCAGATCACTCTTGCACTGACTGGATCTAGCTTTTCTATCCCAGCTCCTGTTTTTGCAGTTCTTTCTATCGCGCTGATCTGGATTTCTATTAATGTAACCAACTGCGCTGATGGTGTAGATGGTCTGTCTGGAACATTAACGATTATTACGATCATGACCTTCTACTTTGCAAACCAAATTTTGGGACGCACTGGAGATTTTGATTATTTAAGCTTACTGTTTGTTGTCTGCCTGCTTGGCTATCTGTGGTTTAATGCTACACCAAGTAAGATGCTTATGGGAGATGCAGGTTCCCGTGCCATGGGACTTTTCATCGCAATCGCAGCTCTTAAGTGCCATGATCCGTTCCTCTATATTTTAGCTGCACTTGTGCTTATCATCGATGGTGGTCTTGGTCTTGTAAAGCTTACATTAATCAAAACAGTTCATGTCCATATTTTAAAGAATGTGCGCACACCAATCCATGATTTTGTCCGCAAGACAAAGGGATGGTCTAACACACAGACTGTTTTTCGTTTCGCTATCATTCAGATCATTCTGTCTGTAGCACTTATTTACCTGATTATGTTATAAGATTTCTAATAAAATAAGAAGAAACTCTTATTTCATACGGATCCAGCCATAAAAATATAATTGCGATCCGCAAATACATTGAAACATTATTTTATTATGAGAAAGGAGATTTCGTTATGAAATTACCGAATTACTATGAGGATCCTAATACGCTCCATGTAGGTACCTGTGAAAACCGCAGCTACTACATCCCATACGGTCAGGATCTAAACAGCCACGCTACATTACTTTCCGGTGACTGGCGCTTTGGCTACTACCCATATCCGGAGGCTGTTCCAGCTGATTTTATCAATCCGGATTTTGATGATTCCTCTATGGATACCATCCCGGTTCCTTCCTGCTGGCAGTGCCACGGATATGATTATCATCAGTATACTAATGTAAATTATCCAATTCCTTTTGATCCGCCGTACGTTCCAAAGGAAAATGCAAGCGGTGCATACCGCACTACCTTCACTCTCTCAGCTGAGGCTGCAAAACAGCGCAATTTCCTGTATTTTGAGGGTGTTGATTCCTGTTTCTATGTATGGGTTAACGGCAAATTTGTCGGCTACAGCCAGGTTTCTCATTCTTCCAGCGAATTTGAAATTTCTTCTTTTGTTAATGAAGGCACAAACACACTGGCAGTTCTTGTATTAAAGTGGTGTGACGGCACATATCTTGAGGATCAGGACAAGCTTCGTATGTCCGGTATTTTCCGTGATGTTCTGCTTTTAACTCGTCCTAAGAGCTTTGTTCGCGACTATACTGTACGCACATTCTTAAAGGATGGCGGCGCTGGTGTAGTTCGTGTAAGTGTTGAAGCTGATGGTGAGATTTCCCCAGTTCTTACTCTGTGTGATGCTGACAAAAATCCAGTTGGTGAAGCTGTCTTAGCAGATGGTGTTTATGAGTTTACTGTTTTAAATGCAAAGCTTTGGACTGCTGAAACACCATATCTGTACACCTTAACTATTTCAACTGCTGATGAAGTGATCACTCAGGCAGTTGGTATCCGTGAAGTTTATATCAAGGATGGCGTTGTTTATGTAAACGGACAGAATCTTAAGTTCCGCGGAACAAACCGCCATGATTCAGACCCAGTGACTGGATATACTATCTCTAAGGAGCAGGCAATCCGCGATCTGACTCTTATGAAGCAGTTTAACTTTAACGCTATCCGTACAAGCCACTATCCAAACGCGCCGTGGTTTACAGAGCTTTGTGACCGTTATGGTTTCTATGTTATCGCTGAGTCTGATATTGAGATGCACGGATATTTAAGTACCTATCACAGTGACCGTGAGAACACATTAGGACTGCTTGATGAAGGCGGTGTCTTCACTGAGGCTGTTTTAGACCGCGTTCAGAGAAATGTTATCCGCGATAAGAACCATCCGTCTGTTTTAATCTGGTCTCTTGGAAATGAGGCTGGCTTTGGCTATGCTTACCAGAATGCCGGACGCTGGACAAAAGAGTATGACCCAACACGTCTTACTCACTATGAGTCTTCTACATGGGATCACTCCAATCGCTTTGATAAGAGTATGCTTGATCTTTACAGCCGTATGTATGCTACTACGGAGGAAGTTGACAGCTACTTTGCTGAGGAAGGTCCGAAGAAGCCATTTATCCAGTGTGAGTTTGTTCACGCAATGGGTAACGGCCCTGGAGATATCGAGGACTATTATCAGCAGATTATGAAATATGATGGCTTCTGCGGCGGCTTCGTATGGGAGTGGTGTGATCACGCAGTTAATCAGGGCGTTGCTGAAAATGGCAAGACAATGTATGGTTATGGCGGCGACTTTGGCGAGTATCCTCACGATGGAAACTTCTGTATGGATGGACTTGTATATCCAGACCGCACACCGCACACTGGTGTTTATGAGTGGAAGAATGTTGTTCGCCCTGTTCGCGCAAGACTTGTTGACGCACACAAGGTAACTCTCGCATTAAAGAACATGCTTGATTTCACTGATATGGCTGATGCTATTACTCTTTCCTATGAGTGTAAGGCTGACGGAGAGCTTCTTTGCTCTGGTGAAATTGCCGTTCCTTCTACTGCTCCGCACACTGAGTCAGAGGTTACAATTCCTGTTACTCTGCCAAAGACAGCAGCTGACTGCTACCTGAAGCTGACTTACCTTACAAAGACTGCTCATGAGCTTGTACCAGCTGGACATGAAGTTGGCTTTGATCAGTTCTTATTATCTGGAAGCGCTGTTCGTCGCCTGAATACTGTTACTGATGAAGCTACTGCTCCAACTGTTACAGAGGGTGATCGTTTCCTGACAGTAAGCGGTGAAGAATTTACTTATCAGTATGATACATTTACTGGTATCTTCTCATCACTTGAGCGCGGCGGTGAAACTATCTCTATGGATTACAGCATTTTCCGTGCACCAACTGATAATGACCGCAACATCCGTGAAGAGTGGGAGCGTGCAAATTATCATCACAGCCAGACACGCACCTACACAACAGAGTATGCAATTGACGGTCAGACAGTACAGATCACAAGCACAGTTAATCTGTGTGCAGTTACTGTTCAGTCTATCATGAAATTCACTGTAATCTGGACAATTGATGGTGCTGGTACTATTACATGCAAGATTGATGCAAAGCGCAATACTGATATGCCGTATCTGCCAAGATTTGGTGTTGAGCTGACACTTCCAAAGAGCTGGCAGCAGGTTTCTTACTTAGGATATGGTCCTCAGGAATGCTATATTGATAAGCATCATCTGGCATGGTTCGATGCATTTGAATCTACAGTTGAAGATATGCATGAGGATTACATTAAGCCGCAGGAGAACGGAAACCACTATCACTGCCGCAAGGCTTCTGTTGGAAATGGAACAAACGGCGTGACTGCATATGCAGCAACCAGCTTTGATTTCTCTGTTTCTAACTACTCTGATTATGAACTGGCAGTAAAGAAGCATAATTATGAGCTTGAGGAAAGCGATTTTGTAACCATGCATCTTGACTACAAGAACAGTGGTGTTGGAAGTAATTCCTGTGGACCACAGCTTCTGCCGCAGTATCAAATGAATGACAAAGAATTTGAGTGGGAGTATCAGCTGAAGTTCTGATGATAAGATGTGCTACCCGGTAGGTTATAAATGCTACCCGGTAGATCTACGAATGCGGTTCGACGAGTGTTTTGTCGGCCTCTCTTTTCCGCAGGTACCTTTCACGTTACTTATTATCATACGTTACTTTGAAAGTCCTGCTACAACGTTCGGCCTTGTAAAAGCAACTCGTCTCACCGCCTAGGTAGATTACGAGTATTTCACTATAATATTAAAAGATACCAGAGTCAAAAGGGCAGAAATCCGATGCTAGCTCACTTGCAAGCGGATTTCTGATCTCTTGACTCGCAAAAAACATTTTGACCCAGACATCATTAAAAAAAGACCATATCAAAAGAGATGCTATTCCTCTACTGATATGGTCTTTTTTCGTTTAATTATTAAGTAACCTCAAGTAATACTCTTCAAAATCATTTTTATTTCGAGTAGGTTGGTGTCTCGTCTTTTCCTTTATAATCAAATAAACCGTCGTTTTTTTCTTCTAATGCTTTGATCATGTGATAGGTGTATTCATTATATGGGGTTGGAATGCCAAGTTCTTTGCCCATGCGCATCAGCGCACCGGAAAACATGTCAATCTCTGTATGGCGTTTTGCGTCTAAATCCTGCAGCGTGGAGTAACGAGCGGATGGCATGACAGGAGAACCTTTTGCAGATGACTCGATTCTACTAAATTCAATTCCTTTTGCAGCAGCAATTGCTTCTATTTCGCTGCGAAGTCCTTCACTGATCGCTTTCATATGAACACTATCGCGATAGCAGCCTACACCCGCACCGAGAATTGCCTGTGGAAGATTATTGCAGACATTTAGGCGAAACTTGCTCCATATCTCCTCGCGGATATAGTCAGTTACGCGATAGCTTATATCACTCTTTTCAAAAAGATCGCAGACTGCTTTGACTCGTTCACTTTGAAATGGTGGTTTATACTCTCCGAAAATAATGCCAATGGTAGACTTGCGATCAAAGTGATAGCCGTCTGGCTCTTTGTGGGATGCCACTTTGATCAAAGCCGGAAGAACATGTGACATGCCAATCTTTGCTCCTATTATTTCTTCGCTGTCTACACCATTCATCAGACTCATGACAATCGTGTTATGGCTAGTTGCCTGTTTGATTGTATCTAATGCGGTCGGCAATGCGCCATATTTTAATGAAACAATTAAAAGATCGATATTGTCTGTTTCCTGAGAGGTCCATACCTCTGGATGATAGGTCACTCCATTTATAGTACAGCCTGCACTCTTAAGACGTGCGTTTCGTTCTCCCTCTGCGATTACGCCAAGACGAATCTCCCTGCATCCTAAAATTCCTTCTATTACATAGGAGCCTACCGCTCCTGCTCCTAGAATTGCTACTTTTTTGATTTCCATAGTTTTTCTCCTTTGTTATCTATTCCTCTTCCAGCATTACTTTACAATCTTTAATACCTGAAAACAGCGCACTGTTTGTACCGATTTCAAAAAAATGTCGAAGCATGCTCATATTCAATGATTTTCCAAAGCGACGTGGGCGTGTGAATAATGTAACGAAACAGCCATCTTCTAAAATCTGTCTTATCACATCAGTCTTGTCCACATAGTAATATCCTTCTGTTCTGATCTTTTTGAAATTTTCAATTCCAATCGGAAGCTTTAACTGTGCCATTTAAATCTCCTTTCGATAATTCACTGCCATAATATGTTATGTATATGATACCATGGAACTACTTTTGTTACAAGTTTCTTTTTCTATAGTAAAACCGCCATGCAATCAGCTTTTACACTTATCGCACGGCGGCTTTCTCTTTAGTATCTTCGCAATCTTTTCTCTTTTGTAATCTAGGGCAGTCTTTTGTATCTTTGTATTACTTTTCTTTTGAAGGCATCCACTTTTGTACTTTTAGAAAACGCTTTTCTTTGGTACATTGTAAATCATCTTTTGTAAAAGCTATCCTTTGTACTTCTGAATTTTATCTTTTGTAAAAATCATCTTTCGTACAGGTTGTCTTTTGTAGGGTGATCCTGTATGGTTTCGTCATCTTTTGTATCTTGCTGCCCTGTTTCGTCAAAAGGTGATTCCTTTCGACAAAATTATCATAGCACACTTTTTAAACTTTGTCATTGAATTCGTCGTTCAATCAGCAACTTTTTTATATCTTCTTCGATATAGCCATTTCCCGCTATAATGTCAGACGGTGCCATAGCGTTTGCACTGCTTCCTTTTATATCAATCACTCGTCCGCCTGCTTCCTCGACAATAATTTTTCCTGCTGCAAAATCCCATGGCTTTAAATTTCGCTCAAAGTATGCCTCGACGCGTCCACAGGCAACATATGCCAGATCAACGGATGCTGCTCCCATACGGCGAATATCCACACAGTGCTCATAAATACAGCGGATTGCATTAAAATTTTCCTCGGTGAGATCACGATGATATGGGCTTGTTCCAACGGCAACAAGACTATCCTCTAATTTCCGTGTGTCACTTACATGAATCGGCTTTCCATTGCAGAACGCGCCTTTTCCCTTCTGTGCCCAGAAAATTTCATCAAGAAATGGCTGATAGATCACGCCGAGTGTCACCTGCCCCTGTTCACACAACCCTAGGGACAATGCACTATCCTTAAAGTCATGAATCAAATTTGTCGTGCCGTCTACTGGATCTAGAATCCAAACTGCACCGTTAAAATCAATGTCACTGTTATCCTTTTCCTCGCCCATGAACTGTACATCCGTCCATCGTTTTGACAGCTCGTTTCTCATATATTCCTGCACACGGATATCTACCTGCGTAACAAAATCTGCACGTCCCTTCACAGTTACATGCTCTGCCTCTGTGTGATTTAAAAACATCGGCTTTACGCTTTTTACTAGTTCAATGAGTTCGTTTATATCAATCTGCATTATTTAGTCTGTCCTTTCTTATTTAATTACTTCATGTTACTTTTTATCAGTTTACTGTCTTTTATTTCCTGCTCTTATATTTATGCTGCGCGTTTATTTTGTCACTTTTCGGGAGATTCTAAATTGTAACTATTTTACACTTCTACGAAAGGATTCCACCTATGAGACAAAATTTTATCCGTTGCGGCCTTACCGGCCTTTTCATTGAAATCTTCTTCACCGGAATGGGTGCTCTTTTTGCTCACGACTACAGCATGACTGGTCACTCTTCTATTATAATGTTTCCCATTTATGGATCTGCTGCTTTCATTGAACCTATCTGGCGCCGGCTTTGCAGCAAGCCAATCGTGCTGCGCGGTCTAATTTACACCATTTGTATATACGCTGTGGAATATACATCTGGCCTGCTTCTTCGCACACTCGGCATCTGCCCGTGGGATTACACTGGTGATCCTACAAATATAAATGGACTGATACGCCTTGACTTTGCACCATTTTGGTTTATCGCAGGACTTATCTTTGAGCGAATTATTATTTTAAATGACCTTAAATCTAAGCCACTTTCCTCTCACAAAACGGATTGTAAAGATAACGCCTCTTACTCCCCAGTCTGCGAACATTCCATACCAAACACCTATCGGACCTGTCTTTACGACACGCATCAAAAAGATAGAAAGTGCTACACGGCACAGCCACATCGTCAATGTCGCAGTAATCATTGAAAATCGCACATCACCTGCTGCGCGAAGACCATTTGGCGGTGTAAATGAAGGTACCCAAAGAAGAGGCTTTACAATCGTGATGGCAAGAATCATCTGCATACAAAGCGCGGTACTCTCTTCACTCATGCCTGCCAGTACAGTAACCGGCCGCGCCGCAATATACACAAGAATACAGCTTATAATCATCGCAACCTCTGCATAACCGGCAAGCTTCACTATGTAATATTTTGCCTCTTCCTGCCGTCCTGCACCAATGCTTTGGCCAACAACCGTCATTAATCCAATACCTATTCCGACTGCTGCCATTCCATTTACATTTTCGAAAATGATTGTCATCGCCTGTGCTGCGATTGCTGCTGTTCCAAGTGATGATACTGTAGACTGAATTGCAAGTTTTCCAAACTGGAACATTCCATTTTCTATACCTGACGGAACACCGATTGCAAGAATCTTCACTATCAGATTCAAGTCTGGGCGAATAGAAAAATAATTCTTAAGCTGAATTGCATAGCCTGGCTTTCTAAGTGCGTAGAAAACAACAAACGCACACAATGCTCGTGAAATCAATGTGGAAACAGCTGCTCCTGCTACGCCCATCTGTAAAACAAAAATAAACAATGTATTTCCAACAATATTAGCTACATTTGCGATCAGTGCTGTTTTCATTGTAAACTTAGAATTTCCACATGCACGATAAAATGCTGCGCCTGCCTGAAACAGTGCTATAAACGGATATGAAAGCGCCGTAATCAAAAAATAAATCTGAGCGTTAGTCATAACAGCTTCTTCGACACTTCCGAATATCAAATGAAGCAGCGGCTTTCGAAAGCCAACGCCAATAATCATAATAACAGATGAAATCACTACTACGGTAAGCACAATCTGTTTGGCAGCATCATTACAGCCTTTTTCATCTTTTCGTCCCAAATACTGTGAGCAGATGATTGCCGCACCTGCTGCCATCGCTGCGAATACCTGAAGTACCAGGTTGTTTATCGAATCAACAAGCGAAACGGCTGAAATCGCCTCTGCTCCGACACGGCTGACCATAAGCGTATCAACCATTCCCATCAAAGAGTTTAGCATCTGCTCAATAATTAAGGGAATCAGCAGCATCCACAGCGCCCGCCGCGGAAACAGCAAATTCCCATAATCAATCTTACTCTTATCGTAAAAAATATTTTTCATACTGTTATCTGCCTCCTGTGGTTATCAAATTTATCGTAACACCACAAAGCAGAAATTACAAGTTAGTTTTGTGTGTAAAATCCATCTTTCAAGGATTATACAAACTTTTTGCAAAATATACATCCTATTTTATACAGCACTGCTGTGCGCCAAGAAAATTCAGCCAACCTCTCTTTGAAGGATTTCTGTCAGCGCATTCTGGCTGCTTGTATGACAGCGCACAATATTAGCATTACATTTTTCTGCCTCTGTCACAGCGCAGTGAACCATTTTGTGAGAAACAGTATTGGTAAATAAAATCAGCAAATCAGGGCTTCCAATCTGACCACTCAAATTTGCAGACATCTGCGTAAACACCTTTGCCTTACATTTAAAATCCTTACAAATTTTCTTATACTGACTTACCATACGGTCATGACCACCAACAATAACAACACTCATTAAAACACTCCTTTCAAAATGCAAAATATTCTGATATAAACGATAAACTCTATTGATACTCAATAGCCTGCTTTTCTCATATGTTAGCTATTTCTAACTTGTGTTAAGTTTACCTTATTTTATTGTAAGCGTCAATGCTGTTATTGAGTTTTTTTCTCATTTTAATCCTGTTGCTTTCGTTATTTTAAACCTATTGACATGGTAGGTTTATAGTGCTATAATCCCCGTAAATAAAATATGTCCATAAAAGGAGGATACTGCCATGATTTACACATCTGCTGACCAGCTTATCGGAAAGACCCCTCTGCTGGAACTAACTCACATTGAAAAGGAACTCGGCCTGCAGGCCAGACTGCTCGCTAAGCTTGAGTATTTTAACCCAGCCGGATCTGTAAAGGATCGTGTTGCTAAGGCTATGCTTGATGATGCCGAAGCAAAGGGTATTTTAAAGCCTGACACTGTAATCATTGAGCCAACTTCCGGAAATACTGGAATCGGATTAGCAAGCGTTGCCGCAGCCAGAGGATATCGTCTGATCATAGTTATGCCTGATACAATGTCCATTGAGCGCCGTCAGCTAATGAAGGCATATGGTGCAGAGCTTGTGTTAAGTGATGGTTCTAAAGGCATGTCTGGTGCGATTGCAAAAGCTAATGAACTTGCAAAGCTCTATCCAAACAGCTTTATTGCTGGTCAGTTTGTTAATCCGGCAAATCCAAAAGCTCATTTTGAGACAACTGGTCCAGAAATTTACGAAGATACCGAGGGCAACGTTGATGTGTTTGTTGCCGGTGTCGGCACAGGCGGTACAATCACAGGTGTTGGCAAGTACTTAAAGTCCAAGAAACCGTCTGTAAAAATCGTTGCTGTTGAGCCAGCATCTTCAGCAGTCCTGTCCACTGGAAATGCAGGTCCTCATAAAATTCAGGGTATTGGTGCTGGCTTTATTCCAGAGGTGCTTGACACTTCCATTTATGATGAAATCATTGCTGTATCTAATGATGATGCCTTTACAACAGGAAAGAGCCTTGGAAAGAAAGAAGGCATCCTTACTGGTATCTCCTCCGGTGCTGCTCTGTGGGCAGCTATTGAGATTGCAAAACGGCCTAAGTCAAAAGGTAAGACAATTGTTGTGCTGCTTCCTGACACTGGTGATCGCTACCTTTCAACTCCACTTTTTGCTGATTAATTTTAAAAAAAGTCCGCCGCACCTGCATAACAGGTACGGCGAACTTTTCTTTTATAAGGAAGATTTACTACTAAAAGCTATTTTACTCAGCTGCCTTCTGTGCTTCTGGCAGTCTTGTGGTATTTCCATCCTCAAATGCAGCCTTACGCTCTTCAGTGATATCTGCAAATCCTGCATCATTGAAATCATCGGTATACTGCTGATACTTCTCGTCAAACTCTTCCGGTGTACACATGGTCAAAGTATCACGTGCTTCCTTGTACAGAGTAACTAATGTCTGCTGATACTCGGAAGTATTCTCCATAGAAGATGCATACAGACAGTCAGCAACTGCATACTTTTCAGCGATTTCCTGTCTTGCATAGTAGAAGTCGATTACATCCTGAGTGAAATCCTGCGGCAGATTGTGCGGTGTTGTTGCATAGATAACATCCTCGATAGTACCTGCTGCCTTAGATGCTGTCTCACAGCTCCAGTAATCACCGCTGCTGTTGTAACCCTGCTTGTAGTCTCCGCTGTAATCAGCTACAGATACTGGCAGACCATCTTCATTGTAGTTGAAGTTCTCACCCTCAATACCATACTGCATAGTAAAGAGTACATCATCGTTGCACATCCACTCAAGATACATCCATGCTGCCTTTAACTCATCCTCTGTTGCAGATGATGAGAAGCCTACCATCATACCAAATGGGTTATTTGAACGATAAGCAGGAGTAACAGTGATTCCATCCGCTGCTGTATCATCCTCAGTAACAACTGGATAAATAGCTAGCTCAGCATCTGGGTTTGTCTCATAGAAGGAAGTCAGTACAGGCATATCAGAGCTGATGTAGCATCCATATGAATATGCATCACCGTTGATGAAGTTTGCCTTTGCTGTCTCGCCATCGATCAGGTAATACTCTGGATCTGTAATTCCGTTATTGTAATCCTCGTTTGCTCTCTTTAACAGGTTGTAGTTTGCATCAGTTCCAAGTGCCGGAATGTTATAATCACCATACATAGCCCAGTCAAGCTCGTTAAACGGATACTCACGATATGCATGGTTCTGATCGGAACCAAGACCTGTGATCATAGTACCACCACCTGGATGCTCGCAAAGACCAGCCTCCTGGATCTTCTTCATTGCGTCAAGATACTCGTCACGCTTTGTTGGAACATGATCATAACCAACCTGCTTTAACCAGTCCATACGAACAAATGTCTGCCATGTATAGTTGATGTTGTAATTCGGATTAGAAGCCAGTGCGAAGTAAGTCTCATCACCGATTGTAGTATATGGAATCTGTCCGTCTGCCTCCATACGAGCATAGTAGTTTGGAGCTACCTCTTTGAATGCATCCATATCAAAGGAAGTTAAATATCCGTCATTTACCCATGTGGACAGCTTCGGATAATCGTACTCCATAAGAATTGTCGGAAGATTCTGATCAGCTGCAAGAAGTGCATAGCTTGTCATAACATCAGTTCTTGTGATCGGAACATACTCAACAGTGATGTTATACTTATCACCGAAGTTTTCCTGAATCCACTGTGTCCAGTAGTTGTTTGTTACATCCGGAACACCCTCAACACCTCTGTCATAAACTGGAACACGTAAAGTTACATTCTCTGCAAATGGCTCCCAGTTATTCTCTACCTGATCTGACTCAGCTGCCTCACTGCCAGCCTCGGTAGCTGCCTCTGTGCTTGCTTCCTCTGTGCTTGTCTCCTCAGCCATAACTGGAAGTGCGCCAAAAGCCATAATTCCTGCGAGGGAAATTGCTGCAAATTTTCTCATAATCGAACTTCTCCTTTCTCTTAAGATAGCTTACTACATCTTTCAGCCATCTTTTTCTCATGTCTACATAGTAGAACGATTATGGAAATGATTCTACTTACTTTTTTATTGTTTTCTCCTAATTATGACCTTTTAACTATAATGTTCACTTTGAAATCATATTTTTATTATATTATTCACAATATTAATATTCTTTACTTGATTCATATTAACGATTTCACTTTATTTTTTCTCTTATTTACCATTTTTATTGACAAAATAAGACAGCAGACATTTTATTGTCTGCTGCCCTGTTTCAAAATCTTATCTCTTAGCGAACTGCTTATTTTTATTGATTTTCCTCATGAAGAAGAGGCTTCATGCTCTCCATCGCAATTAAAAGTGTTGATGTATTATGTAAAAGTGCTGATGTAGTTGGCTGCAAAACACCTGCAATACCTCCCGCAATAAGTGCTGAGTTAAATCCTACTATTACCTTATAATTGCGATAAATACGCTTCATCAACCTCTTTGACAGCTTGCGAAGTGTTACAACCTCAAACAGATCCTCTGCTGCTATTGTAACATCAGCGATTTCACGCGCTAATTCTGCACCATCGCTTATAGCAATACCTACATCGGCAGCAGAAAGCGCCGGTGAATCATTTACGCCATCTCCAACCATAATGACCTTTCGTCCTGCTGCCTTTTCCTGTTCAACAAAACGGGCCTTATCTTCTGGAAGTACCTCTGAAAAATACTGATCAACGCCAACTCTTTCTGCAATTGCTCTGGCAGTTCGATCACTATCTCCCGTCATCATTACTACCTTAGAAATTCCGCTTTCCTTCAGCGCACGAATCGCATCAGCGGCCTCCTCACGGAGCGGATCTTCAATGCAGATTACTGCAGCAAGTTCACCTTCAATTGCAAGATACAGATGAGAATACTCCAGCGGAAGCTGTTCAAACAACTTCTCCTTGCCTTCTGGAATATGACACTTTTCATCCTCAAAAACAAAGTGATGACTTCCAATAATTGTCTTTTTTCCTTCAAGCTGCGTGGAAATACCATGTGCCACAATATACTCTACTTTTGAATGCTTTTCCTCATGGTCAAGACTCTTTTTCTTTGCAGCATCCACAACGGCCTTTGCCATAGAATGAGGAAAATGTTCCTCCAAACATGCAGCCGTGCGAAGCAGCTCATCCTCAGAATCACCATTAAAAGAAACGACCTTCACAACAGTCGGCTCTGCTTTTGTCAGCGTACCAGTTTTATCAAATACAATTGTATCTGCATCTGCTATACTCTCTAAAAACTTTCCGCCCTTTACATTGACGTTACGGTTTCTTGCCTCTTTAATTGCGGACAACACTGCAATTGGCATTGAAAGCTTTAGCGCACAGCAAAAATCTACCATCAACACAGAAGTAGCTTTTGTCAGATTTCTAGTAAAGAGATAAGTCAGTCCTGTTGTCAGGAAGGTATATGGAACAAGCTTATCTGCAAGGCGCTCTGCCTTTCCTTCCATAGATGATTTTAATTTTTCTGACTCCTCAATCATGACAACTATCTGCTCATAACGGCTCGCACCGCCAAGCTTTTTGACGTTAACTGTCAGCTCACCCTCCTCAAGAACTGTTCCTGCATACACAGTTGTTCCTGCATATTTTCTAACTGCTGCAGACTCGCCTGTCATAGATGCCTGATTCACCATGCCTTCTCCGCTCTCAACTGTTCCATCAAACGGAATGACATTGCCCATATGAATTACAATCTTATCATTTTCTTTGATCGTAGACGCATCAACAAGAACCTCCTGCTCACCGGCAATCATCCATACCTTAGATACATTTAAAGACATGCTTCTTGCAAGATCGCCAACAGACTTTTTATGAGTCCACTCCTCTAAGATCTCTCCAATTCCAAGAAGGAACATGACAGAGCTTGCCGTAGACACATCACCTCTTGCAATGGAGATGGTAATCGCAGTCGCATCAAGCACTGGGACCTCAAGCTTTCCCTTTGCAAGTGTTTTTACACCCTTCCAGATATAAGGAATCGCTGCTGCAAGTGTAATGCATGTACGTATTGGTGCCGGCATAAACAAATTCTTTGTGCAGCGCCAAACAACCGTTCCAACAAGCTTATCCCAATACTCGTTGTTCAGTGCTCTTCCCGAATGTGCCAGATAGCTTTCTGGTGCCTCAATCTCGTCTACATGGCACTTTCTTAAATAGGAAAGAACTGTTGCTCTGTCAATCTTATAGCAAAGGACCACATCAGCGGTACGTTCATTGACGCGCACTGAAGTGATCCCCTCCTTATTAGACAGAGCATACTCGAGCAGATCAGCTTCCTTTGCCGTCATGTGCTTCATAATGGCACGGACACGGATTCTGCCCTTTATTTCATGCTTTATCTTAAATTTCATTATTCAGCCTTCTCTTCTGTCTCGTTTTTTTCTGCCTCTGCTGTCTCTTCTGCCTCATCCTGACCTTCAGCCTCTGCTGCTTCGTTTGCTGCTGCGAGGTCATCATTAATCTGCTGTGCTCCGGCATAAATATCCTGTGCATTTTCCTGAATATTTGATACCACATCTAATACACAATCCTTTGCACGAAGTACTGCTGCTGTAACCTTTGTATATACATTCTTTGCATCCTTGCTTGAAAGTGCCTTAATACCTGCTGTTCCAAACAGAACACCTGCTGCAAAAATACCACCTTTTTTGTAATCTAAATCACGTAAACTCATAGCTATATCCTCCTATTCGGTATCTATGTAAAAAGCAGGCAAAGTTTCATTCTTTGCCTGCTCTTTATTATAAAGAATATGTGTAATAATTTCTACCGTCTTAACGATAAAGTTTATCATTAAGAGCTTTTTTTCAATTAAGCCAGACCAACTTATGCCGGATTGATACTGCGAATCGCCTGCTTATCTTTGTAACCACATACGGAAAGTCCCGCCTGTATGATCTGATTCCATGCCTTTTGTGTAAGCACTATACTTGAATTATCATCAAATTCAATTGTGCATGCATGCTTTCCACTTTTCTGCGCTTCATCTTCTAATTCATCACAAGGCTGTGTACAGGAAACCCTATACATGTTGCGGCGATTAATTGCTCCGATCTCCTCAAGCATGTTAATCATACGGTAAACTGTTGCTGAGCCAATGCTTGGATCAATCTTCGATGCCTTGTAATAAATCTCTTTGCAACTTGAACAATCCCCGTCCAGTATAATATCAAGCAACACCATCCGCTGTTTAGTGATCCTGCATCCTCGCTGTCTGAGTCTGTTTAAGATCGCATCTTTTTGCATATTTCTTTGCTGCATAGGCTGCTCCATTCTTTTTTGCTCAGTGGCAATGTCCTCCACAGTGCTTGCAGTCGCCTCCGCACTGGAGTGACTTTCCTGCTTTTTTATCCTTTACCATACTGCGAACAATCAGTCCAACCACACCTACTACTACAACTCCTACAATTACTGTTCCCATAAGATACCTTACCTTTCAAACACATACACTCTTGTTACCAACTATTACTTTACGGCTGCAACCTCAAGAGTCTTGCTCTCCTTATATGGTCTGAACAACAGATAAATAAATGCAACGATAATTACAAATGCAACTACTGTTCCAACACCAAAACCGGCACCTGTAAAGAGACTGCCAATCTGATTGATTACTAAAGCTACCAGATAAGCAAATCCACACTGATATCCAATTGCAATCCAGAACCACTTTGTATTATTCATCTCTCTCTTAATTGCACCCATTGCTGCGAAACACGGAGCACACAGCAAATTGAATGCCAAAAATGCGTAACCACTTACTGCTGTAAAGGAAGCTGCCATTGCTGCATAGACACTTACGCCTTCCTGTCCGCCATACAAAATACCCATTGTACCAACAATGTTTTCCTTTGCTACAAGACCTGTAACAGATGCAACAGTTGCCTGCCAGTTGCCAAATCCCTGCGGAATAAAGATCCAGCTGATTGCCTTACCAATAGTTGCAAGGATACTTGAATCAATCTGATCTTCCTCAAGCATCTGGAATGCACCATCAACAAATCCAAAGTAAGTAGTAAACCAAATTACGATAGTGGAAAGAAGGATGATTGTACCAGCCTTCTTGATGAAGGACCATCCACGCTCCCACATGCTTCTAAGAACGCTGCTTACTGTTGGCATATGGTAAGCCGGAAGCTCCATAACAAACGGAGCTGGATCTCCAGCGAACAACTTTGTCTTTTTTAAGATGATACCAGAGCAGATAATTGCTGCGATACCAAGGAAATAAGCTGACGGAGCAACCCAGGAAGCACCGCCGAAGATAGCACCTGCAACCATTGCGATAAACGGAAGCTTTGCACCACACGGAATGAAGGTAGTTGTCATAATGGTCATCTTGCGGTCTCTGTCATTCTCGATAGTACGAGAAGCCATGATTCCAGGAACACCGCATCCAGAACCGATTAACATCGGGATAAATGACTTACCAGAAAGACCAAACTTTCTAAAGATACGGTCCATGATGAATGCGATACGAGCCATGTATCCGCATCCTTCAAGGAAAGCTAAGAAGATGAACAAAATCAAGATCTGTGGAACGAAACCAAGTACAGCTCCTACACCGGCTACGATACCATCCATGATCAGACCTCTTAACCAGTCTGCACAATTTGCTGCATCAAGAGCAGACTCCAAAAATGCTGGAATACCAGGAATCCAGATGCCATAATCGGCATTATCAGGAGCGGTTGCATTCCACTTTTCATAAACTTCTACTGCTGCCTTTAAATCAGCGCCATTAGCAGTCTCATCTTCCTCTGCCATGGTTTCCTCATCCTGAACAACGTAAGTTACTTCTGCGTCATCTGCTACTGTTGCTGCATAAGCTTTTACAGCTGTGATTGCTGCCTCTGGATCATAATCCTCTGATTCAGCATCTACTGCTGCTGCCAGTTCCTCATCACCAGACTCATCAACGAATGCATTAATGATTGTCTCTGCATCGCCATACTCACCAGCATCTTCTTCATATGCACTGCGGCCAATTCCTGCCAGATACCAACCATCGCCAAATACTCCATCATTTGCCCAGTCAGTTGCAATGGTTCCAACTGTTGTTACTGATACATAATATACAATATACATGATAACAGCAAAAATTGGAAGAGCCAGAAAACGATTCGTTACAATACGGTCAATCTTATCGGAAAGCGTCAGCTTCTTGCCGCCATGTGCCTTTTTACAGCACTCACCGATAATAGATGAAATGTATGTATAACGCTCATTTGTGATAATACTCTCAGTATCATCATCAAATGTATCCTCCATGCGGCTAATCTCATCAGAAACATCCGGAACAGACTTCATCTGAGCTGCAATCTTATCATCCTTCTCAAGAAGCTTGATTGCAAAGAAGCGCTTCTGCTCATCCTTGATTCCGGTCAGCTTATTCTCAACATCTGCAATAATGTCCTCTGCTTCCTTTGAAAACTCATGTACCGGCTTGCTTAATGTTTTTTTCTTTGCAAGCTCAACTGCCTTGTTTGCTGCTTCCTTAATACCGTCACCCTTTAATGCTGAAATCTCAACAACAGGGCATCCAAGCTTTTTGGACAGCTTATCAACATTAATCTGATCACCGCTCTTACGAACAAGATCCATCATATTGATTGCCATAACTACTGGAATACCAAGCTCCATGATCTGTGTAGACAAATACAGATTTCTCTCAATATTAGTACCATCTACGATATTTAAAATCGCATCTGGTCTGTCTGTGATCAGATAATTTCTTGCTACAACTTCCTCAAGTGTATAAGGGGATAATGAATAAATACCCGGAAGATCCATAATTGTAGCTTCCTTATCCCACTTTAACTTACCTTCCTTCTTCTCAACTGTAACACCTGGCCAGTTTCCTACAAACTGATTGGATCCTGTCAGCGCATTAAAAAGTGTTGTTTTACCACAGTTGGGATTACCTGCTAATGCAATCTTAATTGACATTACAAACCTCCTGTTTTCTCGCCTTTTTTACTATTTTGCAAATGCTACTTTGATTTGTCACGGCTGATTTCTAATCGCTTATGCTCATTTTTATTAGTATAAGCTAACCTTTAGGTAAAAAAAAATTATTCTACCTCAATCATCTCAGCATCTGCCTTACGCAGTGATAACTCGTATCCTCTTACAGTTACCTCTACCGGATCACCAAGCGGTGCTACCTTTCTTACATAGATCTCAACGCCCTTTGTGATTCCCATATCCATGATACGGCGCTTTACCGGGCCTTCACCTGTCAGCTTCTTTACCTTTACAGTCTGACCGATGCTTGCATCCTTCAGTGTTTTCATATCAAACCCCTTTCCGCGACCTGGTGTATAACAGGTGCACATTGTTTCTCTTAGGAAACCAAGATTTTACCGGCCATGTCCTTGCCAATCGCAACTCTTGAATCCTTTACGTTGACAATCAGATTACCCTGAATCTCAGAAATAACCGTAACAATTGCGCCGACAACAAACCCTAGTCTCTCCAGAAACAATCTGGTTTCCTCCTTGCCGCCAATCTTGCATATTACATTCTCCTTGCCCTCTGGAGCCATCGATAATGGCATAGCACATACCTCTCTTTCTTTTATTTCTTATACTTGATAACATTTATCATTTCCTATCGCAAATTAGTATACTCAAACCCTCATTAGATGTCAAGAACTTTTTTAGATTTTTTCAAAAAAAGCTGTGGCTTATCACCACAGCTTTTATTACACTTCAAGTCACTTAGGTTTAATCTTAATTTTGCTTTGCTTACTCTGCGTTCAAATACTCACCAGGTGTCTCAGAGAGTGCCGTCACACCATCACGGCAGATCTTAACATAGAAGCCCTTATATGGCTTTTCGTAATTCTTTACTGCATCTTTAATCTGCAGACGGCCGTTATTTTGTGAGAATACATATGCATTGTAACCGCCCTTTTTATAAGCGAAGCTCTCACCATCGTCCTGATAATGAATATAATTTCCAATGCCCGGGTAAACTGCAAGTGTCAAGTCTTCCACTTCCTTTTCACCAACATACTGCATTAAAGGATAAAGCGGCAGCACAGCACCTGCGCGTACAAACAGCGGCATAGTATCTAACGGTGCCTTCTTTGTAATATACTGACCACCCTTATACTTTTCTCCTGTCCAGAAATCGTACCACATCGCACCCTCTGGCAGATAGACAAGACGCATAGTTGTTCCCTGTGTTACAACTGGAGCAGCAAGCAGCCACTCACCTACCATAAACTCATCATTTATTTCGTAAGTTTCTGCATCCTTTTCGAAATTTAACATAAGAGGACGCATAATAGGAAGGCCTGTCTGCTCACTTTCAAAGAAGCAGTCGTAGATATATGGAAGCAAGTGATATCGAAGCTCTACATACTTGCGGTAAATCTCTAAAAGCTCCTTATCAAACTGCCACGGCTCCTGTTTTCTCGTACCCTGTGCGCTATGATTTCTGAAAAACGGTGACAAACATCCAACCTGAACCCAACGTGCCAAAAGTTCTTTTGTTGTATCTGCACCAAAGCCGCCTACATCTGTTCCGGCATATGAAAATCCAGAAAGGCCAAGATTACAAAGCTGCGGAATCGCCATCTGTAAATGTGCCCAAATACTTTGGTTATCGCCTGTCCATACAAGCGCATAACGCTGCGTTCCGGCATATGCTGCACGTGTGATTATAAATGGTCTGCGGCCATCATATTTTAACCATCCATCCTTTGTTGCCATCGCCATGCAGTGACCATAGATGTTATGAGCATCCTTATGGAGAATTACTGTATCATCCTCATCTGCAAATTGTACATCATCAGGCAGCGGACCTTTAAAGCTCGCAGGCTCATTCATATCGTTCCATACACCGCGAACACCCATATCAATTAAAAATTTCTGCTTGTCTGCCCACCAGCTGCGTACCTTTGGATTAGTAAAGCTTGGGAAAACAGCATCACCTGGCCATACCTCGTTCACATAAAGCTCATTCTCTGCTGAGAAGGCAAAATAGCCGTTCTTAATTCCCTCCTCGTAAACATCGTAGCCATCTTCTTTTTTGACACCTGGATCAATAATAGTAACTGGCTTATAGCCCATCTCAGTCAACTTCTGTAATGTCTTTTTCGGATCCTTATAATTTTTCCGATTCCATGTAAATACCTTAAAAGCATCCATGTAGTCGATATCAAAATGAATACTGTCGCACGGAATACGGCATTGACGCATCTTTTCTGCAACATCCATTATATCGTCCTCGGTAATATATCCCCAGCGTGACTGATGATATCCAAGCGTCCACTTCTGCGGAAGCGCAGTGCGTCCTGTCAGTCCTGTGTACGCACCTAAAATATCACGCATTGTCTCGCCTGCAATAAAATAGTAGTCTAAATCGCCGCCGTCTGCTGCAAAATAATAGTGCTCTGCCTCTTCCTTTCCCATATCAAAATAAGACTTTGACGTATTGTCAAGAAAAATTCCATATGTAAAATGAGGACGCATTGAAATAAAAAACGGAACAGACTTATAAAGACTTGGGAAAAAATCTGCATGCGTATCTGGAATGTCGCTGTTCCACATTTCATAAGCGTAGCCTCTTTTATCAAGAAAGCCAGTCTTATCGCCAAGACCATAGATATGCTCCTTTGGATGAAACATACGCACAACTTCAAATGTATGATCTGACTGCTTTTTTGGCAGCTCATGACCTTCCTTTGCCAGTAATTCGGCCTGCTGTGCTGTAATCTCCTGCTTCTTTGTTGTTCTTGCGGTCTGCTCAGAGATCATTCGGCCATCTGGTGTCAAAAAATCAACCTGAAACTCATCTCTTACGCGAACAAGAAGCTTCTTTGTTTTAATTGTAATAAACTCTTTTTGCTGACGTGCCTGAAAATCAACCTTCTTTGGTTCCTGCACAACTGCCCTTGATGGTCTGTGCTTTTCTTCCATCGAGCTGTATACTCGCACAATGCGGTCTGTAATAAAGGAAATTCTTCCCTCTTTATGTTCAAACTTTACCGTTACGCCTGTGGCATCTGGTTCAAATGACAAAAGCCTGCCAAACATAATGCTCCTCCTTTAACATTTTTGCATCACATGGATTGCTTTTTATTTTTTTCAGTATATCATAATTTTGTAAGCATGTACAGCAATTGTGATGACTGTAAATTACAAAAACATACCTCAATTTTGCATCCGTATTTCATTTGGATAATTTCATGATATGCTAGTCACAGCACTACAAAAATTTACTTTGAATGTTAAGAGGAGGAATTATGAGTTTAGTTGTACAAGATCTTTCAAAAAAATACGGAACGCGGACCGTTGTTGATCACTTAAGCTTTGAGATGAACCGTCCGGGTGTCTATGCACTTCTTGGAACAAATGGAGCCGGAAAAACGACTTCCATCCGCATGATGCTTGGCATGCTTTCACGCGACAGCGGAACTGTCACATGGAATGGAAAGCCGCTTGATATAAATACCTGCAATGTAGGATATCTTGCAGAGGAGCGCGGTTTGTATCCTAAATATACTATTATGGATCAGCTTATGTATTTTGCCGCCCTGCGCGGTGTATCAGCTTCTGAGGCAAAAAAGCGCATCCACTACTGGGCAGAGCGCTTTGATATTATTGAATATCTTTATCCGCAGGAATATGCTGATATTCAGGCAAAAAAGGCGCGCATGCATGAGGAAGCTTCACCAAAGAAAAAAGGCTTATTTGGAAGCAGTAATCAGAGAAAAAAGCGCATTGCACCAAAGACAGCTGATCAGCTTTCAAAAGGAAATCAGCAAAAAATTCAGATGATTGCAGCTCTTATTTCTGACCCGGAGCTTCTTATTCTTGACGAGCCGCTTTCTGGTCTTGATCCTGTCAATACTGATTTGTTTAAGGATATCATTCACGAGCAGATCAATAAGGGCAAATATCTGATTATGTCTGACCATCAAATGTCCACCATTGAGGAGTTTTGTACTGATCTTACAATACTTGATCACAGCAAAACGATTCTTTCTGGTAACTTAAATACGATCAAGAAAAGTTATGGACGTGTTCACCTGTTTCTAAAGACAGAATCCGATATCACCTCATATATCCATGATGCCGGTATTTCGATTCTCTCTGAGTTAGCAGGCGAATATCATTTGAAGGTAACTGGTGAAGCGCAGGCAAATGCACTGCTTGGCACACTTATTCAGGCAGGAATCACAATCGTTACCTTTAATCTTCGCGAACCATCTCTGCATGAGATCTTTGTAAGTAAGGTAGGTGAGGCACATGAAGAATAATGACAATCTTCGTGGACTGAAAAGCGTATATTCATTTACACTTAGTCAGACCATGAAAAGCAAATCAAATATTGTTTCAATGCTCATTTTATTTGTAATGGCGCTTATTTCACTTCCGCTTCAAAACCTTACCGGAAATAGTGTTTCAATCAGCCCAATTCAAACAGCTTATGTGACAAATGAGAGTGGAACCGAACTTGATTTTGATGCATTGACGGCTCAAAATGCTGCTTTTTCATCTGTTTCATTTGAAACCGCTGAGTTTGACAAAACTTCCTATGCCGATCATTTAGGCGACACTGATGTCTACGTTTATATCAGCGCACCAGATAAGAGCGGTGCCTGCACCGTAGAGAGCCATATCGCAGAAAACAGCTCCCTCAAAGCAGAGGATATGGAATCACTTCTGACCGCGATTTCCTCCCAGATGACATCGGAGCGCTTTGCTTCACTTGGCCTGTCCGCAAAAAATTCCTACGATGTGGACAGCATGAGCGCCGCTGACTACCTTGATCAGAAAAATGGCACAGAAAGTATTGGCTTTGATGCCAACTTTGCCATCCAGTACGGCTATTCGATCGTAGTTATGATCTTGTGTCTGCTTTCTGCAAGCTTTATCATTCGCTGTATCGTCACCGAAAAGGATTCCAAGCTGATTGAACTGCTGATGGTAAGCGTTTCCCCACTCGCACTTTTACTTGGAAAGATTCTGGCTGTCATGACCTATGTGTTAATCATGATCGCGATGATGGCAATCGGATTTGTTCTTTCCTATGAAATCAGTGTCGAGTATCTTCAGATGGCAAGTCTTAGCACCACACTTTCTCAGATGGGCATTGATCTCTCACAGCTGAATCTAAACTGGGGCACCATTATAATTACACTGATCTCACTGCTTCTCGCATTTGCGACCTATGCAGTTCTGTCCGGTCTGATCGGAACCTGCTGCAATACAATAGAACAGTCTGAGCCAGCGATCATGATTGTAACGCTCCTTATTATGGTTGGTTACATCGTATCCTGCTTCACACCGATTATCTCCAGCAACGCAGTTGCCGCAGCCGTGCTTTCCCTTTGCCCGGTCATCAGCGTATTCTGCGCACCAGTTTCGTATGTGTGCGGAAATATTTCACTGATTGTCCTGATTCTTTCTTGGGTTATTCAGGCAATCATTCTTGTTGCACTGAGCATATTCTGTGCAAAGGTATACCGCGATCTTTTGCTGTACCGCGGCAGCCACATGGGAATTTCTCAGCTGTTTCAAATTTTTAAAAATAGAAAAAAGGAGGGCGCTACATTATGAAATCCTTTTTGAACGGACTAAAGAAGGTCTTTGGCTTTACTGTGCGCCACCGCCTCACAAAGGGCTGGAAGACAGCGACACTTATTGTCATGCTGTTATGCTTTGCGCTCCCGCTCGGAATTATGTCTTTCTTGGAATTCACTCAAAAAAGTGACACACCAAGCGCCGTCATTTCCGACGTATATACAGCTGACCTAACCGATGGAAATGCATTCGACTTTTCCGTTTTCAATATGATTGCAAAATCATCCGGCAACGAAACCTTCGCTTCCATTTCCTATCACAGCTTTGACACCGACGAGGATGCACTCGCCGCTGCCGAAACTGATACTGGCAATGCACTGGTTGTCGTTGTCACCTCCGACGAGGATGGCTTTCACACAAGCGTAATCCTGCCAGAAGCATCTGCCCTCTCCATGGACGATGCCGATGACTACAGCGACTTTTTAAGCCAGATGTTCTCCGTCTTTGCCGTAGCCAAATCAGGGGCATCGATCAGTGATCTCACGGCTCTGGGCGGCATCAGCTATAAATATTCCTATTATGAGAGCCAGAACGGCACAGACACACTTGTAAGCGGCGACGATGCCAACTCCGAGCAGAATGCAGATGCTACCGTTAAAAACGTCTTAGGTTACATGCTTCCATATGTAAACATCATGCTTCTGTATTTCTTGATCCTGTTCTACGGTCAGGGCACCGCAAACTGTGTTGTACTAGAAAAATCCTCTAAGCTTATGGATACGATGCTTGTATCTGTAAAGCCAGAGGCAATGGTCATCGGAAAAGTACTTGCACAGGCATTTACCTGTGTCATTCAAATTGCACTGTGGGTAATCGGACTGTGGGGCGGCTTTGCAGCCGGTATCTGGGCAGTAAAAACAATCAATCCAGATACCACCATGCCGCTCATCCAGATGTTTGGTCATATGGGACTGCTCTCAAGCATCTTTACACCGGTCAACATCCTATTTTTCTTACTCTACTTAGCAGCTGGCCTGCTTCTCTACCTTGCAATCGCCTCAATTGGCGGTGCAATCGCTTCCAAGCAGGAAGACCTAAGCATGACAAACGGTATCTTCGTTATTGTCCTGCTGCTTAGCTTCTTTGCAACACTCGGTACGGGCAGCTTCTCCGGAAACTTTGATTCGATGGGTTCTGTCGGCATCCTCGACTGGATTCCATTTACATCAATCCTTGTTTCACCAAGCCACCTGCTTCTTGGCTCCATTTCCATTGCTGAGGCCTGCGGTTCACTCGTAATCGTGGTTATTACCGCCCTTCTTGGCATGGCACTTGCTGGACGTATCTACAAGGCGATGTCCATGTACAAGGGAAATATTCCGAATGCGAAGCAACTATTTTCTATGATTTTCTCGAAATAAGCCTAGTAACCTAACAGGCGCTAAGATGATGTGCTTTACGAGACGACAAAGTCACTCATCGAAGCGCCTCTTCGTAAAACTTCCGGACCGAATAAAAAAATCCCCCGCCTGGCACATCCATGCCAGACGGGGGGATTTTTTTATTCTTCGTTTGTTACATGAAGCCGGACTAGTGCCCTGCGAAGCTTTGCCTCGGCAATTCTTTGCTCTCTGTCTGAAAGATTTTTCTGATTCAGGCGCTCCTCGGCTCGTTCTTTTGCTTTCTTTGCGCGCTCCTCATCAATCTCTTCCTTCCATTCCCATGTTGTCGCTGCTACCTGGCACTCGCCATTTAACATCGACACCATGCCGCCAATGCAGGCAGCATATCGCTCATGACCATCTGCGAGCGTCACATGAGCCTGACCCATGCCGATTCCGCTGCAGTAATTGATATGACCTGCGCGGATCGCCACATCACCATCAATTGTTCGCAGAAAAATCTGAGATGCCTGATCATCAAACACTTTTCCGTCCATCGTCACTATGCGCAAATGGAATGTGTTCATACAGTTCCTGCCTTTCCAGCCTTTTCAAATACTTCGTCAATAGTTCCTGCAAAGAGGAAGCAGCTCTCCGGGATATCATCGCACTCACCGTCAATAATCATACGGAAACCACGAATAGTCTCCTTAAGCGGAACGTACTGTCCCGGCATACCTGTAAACTGCTCTGCAACAGAGAAGCTTTGTGACATGAAACGCTGCACCTTACGCGCACGGTTTACAGCCAGCTTATCTTCCTCTGCCAACTCGTCCATACCCATGATGGCGATGATATCCTGCAGCTCCTGATAACGCTGTAAGATCTGCTGAACAGCTCTTGCTACCTCATAGTGCTCCTGACCTACCATATCTGGTGTCAGAATACGGCTTGTAGATTCCAGAGGATCAACAGCCGGATAAATACCCTGACTTGCGATATCACGGGAAAGAACCGTTGTCGCATCCAGATGGGTAAATGTAGTTGCCGGAGCCGGGTCAGTAAGGTCATCGGCAGGCACATATACAGCCTGAACAGAAGTAATAGAACCCTTCTTCGTAGAAGTGATTCGCTCCTGAAGTGCACCCATCTCGGAAGCCAGTGTCGGCTGATAACCTACTGCTGATGGCATACGTCCCAAAAGTGCAGATACCTCGGAACCAGCCTGTGTAAAACGGAAAATGTTATCAATAAACAGCAGCACGTCCTGATTCTTCACATCACGGAAATACTCTGCCATTGTAAGACCTGACAGCGCAACTCTCATACGTGCACCCGGCGGCTCATTCATCTGTCCATATACTAAGGCAGTCTTTTCGATAACGCCGCTCTCCTGCATCTCACCGTAAAGGTCATTTCCCTCACGTGTACGCTCACCAACTCCTGTAAATACAGAAGTACCGCCGTGAGCAGTCGCTACATTATGAATCAGCTCCATAATCAATACTGTCTTTCCTACACCTGCACCACCAAACAGACCGATCTTTCCGCCCTTTGCGTAAGGACAAATCAAATCAACAACCTTAATACCTGTCTCAAGAATCTCGGTCGTAGGCATCTGCTCCTCATAGGACGGTGCCTGTCTGTGAATGCTCCAGCGCTCTGCATTTTGAGGTGCCGGCTTTTTATCTACCGGATCGCCCAGAAGATTAAATACTCTTCCAAGGCATGCATCACCGACTGGAACGCTGATCGGTGCACCTGTGTCAACTGCATCCACGCCGCGAACCATACCATCAGTAGAGTTCATCGCAATGCAGCGCACAACATCGTCACCGATCTGCTGGGCAACCTCTGCAATGACGCGGCTGCCCTGATTTTCAATCTCAATGGCATTAAGCAATTCTGGAAGCTGTCCTTCCTGGAAACGAATATCCAGAACAGGACCCATTACCTGAATTACCTTGCCAACATGTCTTTCACTCATATATTCACCTTTCATCAGCTCTCTGAGCCTGCAACAATCTCTGTAATCTCCTGCGTAATACCAGCCTGACGAACACGATTATAGTGGAGATTGAGCTTATCAATCATCTCCTGCGCATTCTTTGTCGCTGCATCCATCATCATTCGGCGGGAGGCAAGCTCACTGGCCACAGATTCACTCATGGCTCCATAGATCAGTCCTGCCAGATATTCAGGCACGATGGCATTAAATACTGCCTCGCTGTTCGGCTCGTAAATAATCTGACGCTTCTTTGCCTCAGGTGCATCCTTCGGAAGCAGTGACTTCATATCCGGCAGCGGCAAAATCGGAATAAATTTTGGTTCCTGCACCATCATGTTTACGAAATTCGTATAAACAATCGCTACATGACCAAAACCACCTTCCTTATAGCCATGGCATATCAAACGTGCGATCTCAAAGCAGTCCGCAACCGAGATATCGCCTGCCTCTGTAAATGAATCTGAGACAACAGGCACCTTGCGGTTTGAAAAATGCTCCAATGCCTTCTTTCCTATCGGAAGCACACACGCCTCATGACCTTCCATCTGTTCTTCAACAAGGCGAAACAAATTGTTGTTATAACCGCCTGCAAAACCTCTGTCACCCGCGATTACGATAAAACACCAGTCATCATTTTGCGGTTCCTTCGTGTAGATGGACATCATATCGATATTTTCAGCTGCGATCTGAGCCAGCGTGCCCTGAAGTGCCTCAAAATATGGACGGCTATTCTCAGCACGCTCCATTGCCTTGTGAAGCCTTGACGCTGCCACCAGCTCCATTGCCTTACAGATCTGCATCGTACTCTGTACGCTCTTGATTCTCAGTTTGATTGCTTTCTGATTTCCAGCCATACAAACTCTCCTTTAATATTACTGTAAGAACTTCGCCTTATAATTGTTGATGCAATGCTCCAGTTCGCTCTTTGCCTCATCGCCAAGTACGCCAGTGCGTCGTATCTCTTCCATCGCTGCTTTTCCTTCACGATCAATATCAAGCTCATTGTTTAAACCAGTCTCAAACTCGTGAATACGCTCTACTGGAACGTCTGCTAACAGATCGTTAACTACGGCGTAAATAATAGCAACCTGCTTTTCAACAGGAAGCGGAGAATTTTGAGGCTGCTTTAAAATTTCCACGATACGCTCGCCCTTTGCAAGTCTCGCCTTTGTATCGGCATCCAAATCGGAGCCAAACTGTGCGAAGCTTTGCAGCTCTCGATACTGCGAATAAATAAGCTTTAATGTTCCGGCAACCTTCTTCATCGCCTTAATCTGTGCATTTCCACCTACTCGTGATACAGAGATACCAGGGTTTACAGCCGGGCGAATACCTGAGTGGAAAAGTTCAGTCTCCAAAAAGATCTGTCCGTCTGTGATGGAAATAACATTTGTCGGAATATATGCAGATACATCACCTGCCTGTGTCTCAATGATCGGAAGCGCGGTAAGGGAACCACCTCCCAGCTCATTTGACAGCTTAGATGCACGCTCAAGCAGACGTGAATGCAGGTAGAAAACGTCGCCAGGATAAGCCTCACGGCCCGGTGGACGACGGATCAGCAATGAAAGTGCACGGTAAGACTCTGCATGCTTACTTAAATCATCATAGATGATCAGCACGTGACGTCCATTTTCCATGAAATACTCACCCATACTGCAGCCTGAATATGGCGCAATATATTTTAATGCATTTGCATCGGATGCCGTTGCTGCAACAACGATACTATACTCCATCGCACCATTTTTCTCCAGTTCGGATACAATGGATGCAACAGAAGAACGCTTCTGTCCAATTGCAACATAAATACAGATAACGCCCTTGCCTTTCTGGTTAATAATCGTATCAACGGCAATCGCAGTCTTACCAGTCTGACGGTCTCCGATAATAAGCTCTCTTTGTCCTCTTCCAATCGGAATCATGGAATCTATTGCCTTAATTCCTGTCTGAAGCGGCTCCTTAACTGGCTGACGGTCACAGATACCCGGTGCCTGACGCTCAATTGGACGGTACTCGCTTGCTGCTACCGGTCCTTTGCCGTCAATTGGCTGTCCAAGTGCATCTACAACACGTCCAAGCAGTGCATCGCCTACCGGCACAGACACTACCTTTCCAGTTCTCTTTACAGTCTGACCCTCGCTGATACCGTCATCTGCGCCTAAAAGCACAATAGATACACGGTTTTCTTCAAGGTTCTGAGCCAGACCATATGCACCATTTTCAAATGCAAGCAGCTCACCTGCCATGCAGTTTGATAATCCGCTGGCACGCACAATGCCGTCGCCGACTGTCAAAACGGTGCCAATTTCACTTTGCTCCAAGGCATTCGAATAATATTTAATCTGGCTTCGAATAACCTTGGAGATTTCTTCTGGTTTCAGATTCATTCGTTCGTCCTCACTTCTGCATATGCTTTTTTACTGCTCAATCAGCTTATGCAGTCTCTCCAATCGGCCGCGGACGCTTCCGTCCAGCTGCCGTCCTTCTATTTCAACTTTCAAACCGCCCATAAGGTTTGGATCGGTCTTTGTGACCAATATGATTTCCTTCTTCCAGACCTCTTCAAGCTTCGCCTTAAGTGCCGCCTTTTGCTGACTGCTCAAGGTCACTGCACTGACAACATGTGCCTCAGCGATATTGTGATCCTTCTGGAAGCGCTGCCTGTATTCTTCCTCACATCCTGAAAACTCGGATAAAAGTTCTTCTTCGCATAAAAGCTTTAAAAAATTCACAAGATACTCATCAGCCTGCGCGCCAAATGCCTTATCAATAAGTCCAAGTCTTGTTTTTCTTGGAATAGATGGCTCCTGCAGCAGCCTAATGTAATCTGGATTTTCATCAAAAAGACTCTTTACAATGCGAAGCTCATCAAGCAGCTCTTTGCTGTATGTGCGCTGCTCAACATCCTTTTCAAGCGCTAACTCATACAGACTATCTCCATATAGCTTTCCGGTTTTTGTCATGATGCCTCACCTACATCTGAAATAAACTCATCAATCAGTTTCTGATGATCTGCTTCCTTTACTTCCTTTTCAATCACCTTTCCGGCAATGGATACGGCAATATCACCGATCTCGGACTTCATCTGCTGGAATGCAGCAGTGCGCTCCTTGGCGATATCAGCAGATGCCTTTTCCTTGATGGCAACTGCTTCCTTCTTTGCGTCAGCAACAATCGCCTCACCTCTCTCGGTAGCACTCTTTTGAGCATCGGAAATGATCTGTCTTGCCTCATCCTTTGCGTTTGAAATGCTTGCCTCGTATTGATCGCGCATCGACTTTGCCTCTTCCTTGGCTTTTGTCGCATCTGCGATCTGGGAGTCTGCCATCTGCTTTCTCTCTTCCACTACCTTATTAATACGGTCAAAAAGGAACTTTTTCACCAGAAAAACAGTCAGAAACAAATTACAGATCTGTGCAACGAATGTCCACGGCACAATTCCTACCAGTTCCTGTACTTCCTTCATGTGTCAACCATGCCTTTCTTTGGTTCTAGCACATTTTGTGTTAGAATCCAAATATGTCTTTTATATACTTTATAATGCCCACGAATTGCTTGTAACTTTTCGACCCGGATTAGCCCAAGAAATTCATGAACATACCAGGTGCAACAAAGATCAAAAGAAGACCGGTAACGAAACCATAAATACCGGTAGTCTCTGCAACGGCACAACCAAGAAGCATGGTACTTGTAACATCACCCTTGCACTCTGGCTGACGTCCAATTGCCTCAAGTGCCTTTGCTACTGCGTTACCTTCACCAATACCAGGTCCGATACCTGCGATCAAAGAGCAGCCTGCACCAATTGCACAACCTGCAAGAGCAATACCTTTAGCCAATACTGTAAAATCCATTCTTTTTTCCTCCTGTTAGAAAAATCTTTTTTGCTTTATCAGCCCTCTTCTGCGGCGTTTGCGATATACATAATCGTCAGCATACAGAAAATGAATGCCTGCATAACACCTGAGAACCAGTCAAAATATAAAGATGTAATTGCCGGAAGACCCACCGACAAAAACGGAATTGTTCCAAGCACATTGCCTACTGCGCCAGGAATCAGACCAAACAGCGCCTTTGTTGCAGTTGCAAGCGCTGCGTAAATCAAACCATCAATAACGACACCAGACAGAATATTTCCGAAATGACGGCATGCCATGCTGACTGGTGTTGCCAGCTCAGACAAAATGTTAAACGGCGTCATAACTGGAATTGGCTGTGTAAAGCCCTTTAAATATCCGCCAAGCTTGTTAGTCTGGATCTTCTTTGCCGTGATCATAATAAATACAACCACTGCCCATGCTGCTTCTGTTGACAGATCTGCCGTTGGGCTTCGAAGACCAAGAAGACTGATCAGATTTGAAAATACACTTGTGGTAAACAACGCTGCGATAAACGGAATCATGTAGTCAAACTTATAGCCACCCGTATTGCCGCGCACAAAGTTGTTTGCCTTTTCTACCAGAAACTCAGCCACTGCCTGACGCTTTGAGATGTTTGTTACTTTTAAGTCATGTGTCAGCCACAGGCAAAGCACTGCAATAACTGCCATGACAATCCAGCTGACCACCATAGTCTCACTGATCTGAAGATCACCCAGAATAGGAATGTTCGTCGGAATCGTAAAAAACACCTGAGCTCCTGAAATGTCAAAATCCATTGTTTACTGTTCACTTCCTTTCCCAGCTGTGGGATCAGCTGACTGGCTGTCCTTTTTTTCCTGCGCAAGCTTAGCTTTTCCAATTGTAAGATAATAAATTTTTATTACCATACTAGGAAACAGAAGCGGAATAATTCCGGCTGCCCCATTAAAACACGGAGCTGCAAGCGCTACAACACCCCACGCAAGCATTAAAAGCGTTCTTTGACGCTGACTAACCTGCATGCGCTGACGCGCTCTGCCTTCGTCTGTCTCTGCAGCTACCTTCTGAACGGTAAGTCCCATCAAAAAGAAATTTCCAGCTGCAAAAATAAAACCGCCAATGCCGGCAAGAAATACCGTATAATCAAACGGTATCTTTTCCGGATTCGCCTGATGAAGAAAGAAAAATACAACCCACATCAGTACAACACCAATGGCAGTTCCAGATGCAATCCGCATCGTTTCCTGCTTTACCGCAGGAGATACACTTCTCATTCTCTCACCTTCCCTTTCTTAATGATAACAATTCATGCCATCATTAAACATGATCATTAAATCCGAATGGTTTCTTGTCCTTCTTTTTATTATTATGCTTTTTCGCACGCAAATACAGCTTATACCAGGTCATAATGCCGGCTCCGATCCCAAAGATCAAGCCGATGATATAAACCCAGCTGCCTACACCTGTATGTTCACAAAGCCAATAACAAAAATACAGACATGCAAGGAGAGGGATCACAAGTGTCAGTCCTAACTGAATAATCACAAACAGCCACCATCCTTTCACCATTTGCTAACTAGTATACCAGTTTTTAATGGAAAAGAAAAGAAAATTTTCTATAAAACCCTTTCCAAAAACTACTATATTTAGCATAATTGATTATAATTTCTTTCGTTTATGTCTTCAATAGACAATGATTTCTTCGTGTTCAAATTTACACAAAACGGTTTGCGTGTCTATGAAAAACACGAATTGAAAATTTTTTTGAAAAAATTTGAAAAAGTGCTTGCATTTTGTTCTGAGTTGTGGTATCATTCATAACTGTCAAGGAAATATGACATGGATGGATTCCCGAGTGGCCAAAGGGGACAGACTGTAAATCTGCTGCAACTTGCTTCGGTGGTTCGAATCCACCTCCATCCATTGAGCTTCACAAGAAGCTATGCCGCAGTGGCGGAACTGGCAGACGCCCGGGACTTAAAATCCCGTGGGTAGTGATACCCGTACCGGTTCGATTCCGGTCTGCGGCATTGAAAACAGTAATCGAAAGATTGCTGTTTTTCTTTTTCTCATTTTTGTTTGTTTTGTTTTTTACCGCTTCCCGGAAAGCTAAATGACCGGGAAGCGGTTTTTTGCATGATAGGCGCGAGTGAGCTGTTTCTTACTAATATCAGCGAATCCGAATGTTTTTAGAATTGCTCACTTCATCCCAATTATTATAGTAAAAGTCTGCAATCTTTCTAATCTTCTCCTCGTCCTGATTATATGAATCATAAATACCCACAGTAATAAAGCCTGCATTCTTTGCAGTAACAATAGCATGAAGTGCGTCCTCAAATACAACTGTTTCTGAAGGCTTACTTCCAATCTCTTTTGCAGCAGCAAGATAAATATCTGGCTCTGTCTTTCCCTTTCCAATATCACTGCATGTCAAAATTCCTTTAAAATAACTCCAAACACCAAGACGCTTTAAGCCAGCTGTAACACATGCACTGTCACTTGAGGTTGCAATAATCATCGGAATGTCTTTTGATGCAAGCAACTTAATTACCTGTTCTACACCTGGTTTTAGCTGCACCTCATCCTCATAGAAGCCGCATATAAGCTCGCGTATACCGTCAAGAATCTGCGTCCTCGTCAAACTCACACCATAGTGATCAATTAAATAGTCTGCACCCTCTTCCATCGACATAGTCATGATCTTCTCGGAAAGATTTTCCTCTGGTTCTAATCCAAGGCTATTTAGATAGCGTACCGCTGCCTCTTCCCAGATCACCATAGAATCAAGAAGTGTGCCATCCACATCAAAAATCGCACCGTGGATATCGCTTTCCCACACTTTCTTTTTTTTATTCAATTCTGCATCAACTTGCACGGTTGTCTCATTCACCTTTTCTTCCATACTAGTTGCCTCTCTTTTCTTTTAAATTTTACCTATATAAAATTTCAATTTGTTCCTTTGCATTGTATCACAATCTTGCTCTCTTGACAAATGCATCCTCTTGCTACTATCATATTAGATAGAATTATAATGATTTTGACGAAAGGCAAAGTTGAAATTTTATGAACAATTTATACGAATATATTGACCCAATTGCCTCCCCCTATGAGGTATTTCTTTTTGACAGCAACACCTCCCCTCTGCCAATTCCTGCACACTGGCACTACTATGCAGAGCTTCTCTACATTCATCAGGGTACGATTACTGTCTCCATGGATAACACACTTGTAACGGGTACTCGCGGCTGCGTGATCCTTTTTCCACCAAGATGTATGCATTCAATTGCTCTGGAAAAGGACATTTTATCTTCTCAATACGATGTGATTAAATTTGATCCTGGTCTTCTTCCTTCCTGCAAAATGGATGTGCTTGATTTAAGAGCCGTTCTTCACAGCGTCCATGTTCTTCACTGTCCATGCCTCTTTTCCCCTGAGCAGGTTCAGGAAATGAATTTGGAGCCCTTGTTTTCTGAAATTCTTTTGGAATATCAAAGAAGGGATTTTGTAAGCTCTATGATTCTGACTGCCGATCTTCGAAAAATTGTCAGCAAACTTGTTCGTTTTTGGCAAAAAGACAAAAACTATTTTTCAGTGTCTGGCGTACACCCCTCCTATGAGGTTAGCTTTGACCGAATTTGTGAATACATTGACACCCACTATTTTGATGAGCTGACCGTAAAATCACTTGCCGCTATGTGCGGTCTGTCCCACTCAACCTTCTCTTTGAATTTTTATCGCCGCTATCAGATGACCTGCAAGGAGTACATTACCACCACTAGGATCAATGCTGCTGAAAACATGCTGCTTTTTTCCAACCACGATGTCTCCTTCATCGCCCATGAGGTTGGCTACACAGATTGCAGTTACTTTATCCGATGCTACAAAAAAATCAAAGGCATCACGCCAAAACAGGCCCGCAAATTGCGGACCTGATATTGTTTGGTTCATTAACCGAAAGTCCCACGAACCGTATCTTTTATTTAAAGATTCTGCAAACTGACACTTTTATTCAAATGTTTCGTAGACACTTCTTACGCGGAATGCACCTGATACACCCGTTTGCGATGCAGTGAAGTCACGACTTGGCAATATATGGAAGGTTTTCGTACCGGCTTCCATATCGACAAAGTTATCGTCAAGACGCAGTACCCCCTCTTTCGTCTCGACACTCACTGCCTTTGCAAAGTTCTTTGCGGTTACCGTTACCGTAGTTTTGTCAACTGATACCTCAAGCTTTGGATCTGCAAAATGATAATGCTTCGGCGCACAAAACAGTGTGCTTCCCGATGAAACTATTTCACCCGCTACCTCTAACTCATAGGAAAGGTGTACTGTAAGCGGATCCTGATCATTAAAGTCAAGATGCGGCAGCCACGTACCACCAAATGGCGGTGCCATTACCTCAAAGCTGCCCGCTCTTACGACAGACGAGTCTGGGCGGCGAAGTGACCATTTTACCGTGCCCTGCACCGTCTCACCCGTCTCATTTGCGACATGCAAATCGGCACTCACATCAATTGGATGCGGCAGCGTATTGACAAATGGCTTCTGATCAATCTCTCCGTGCTCCTCGCAAGATAACAGCACCGGTGCAAACATTTTCTTCTCGGCATACTGAAGTGCCTTCCAGTTTCCATAGTAATCGACACTTGCCCATGATGCAACTGGCCAGATATCGTTTAACTGCCACACAACTGCACCCATACAAGTTCCACGAAAACGGCGAAAATGTTCCACACCATATCGAATTGCATCCGCCTGAAGAAGCTGTGAAACATACAAAAGCTCATCAAAATTCTTTGGATACAAATACGTCTGTGAAATATAATTCAAAATTTTTCCATTTGCCGCCGTATTTCTCTGATGCATTTCCATGACACGCGAGAAAATGTTTCGATCACCCTCGGCTGTAAAGCGTTTTACCGTCTGAAGTGCCGGGAATGACTGGAAACCAAACTCCGAAAGGAAGCGGTAATGATGTGAACGATATGCAGTAAAGGATTCGTTTCCATGCCAAACACCCCAGTAATGTGTATCTCCGATATTCTCCGCATTGCTGTTTTCAAAATTTCCACCAGAGGATGGCGATGACGGCCAATAAAACTTCTCCGGATCTTCCTCCTTTACTAGCTTTGGAATCAGATATTCATACAATCGAATATAGTCATAATATTGCTTTCTCGTCTGTGGCCAAGATAAATTCTCATACTGTGTCTCTAACTCATTGTTTCCGCACCATAGCGCAATGCTCGCATGAGAGCGCAGTCTTCTCACATTCTGACGAATCTCAATTGATACATTTTCCTCAAAATGATTTGAAAGTTCATAGGATGCGCACGCAAACATAAAGTCATGCCAAATCAAAAGACCTCTTTCGTCACAAATATCATAAAAGAAATCATCCAAAAAATAACCGCCACCCCATACACGCAGCGTATTAAAATGGGACTCCTGCGCAGATAAAAGCAATAAATCCGTGCGTGCCCTGTTTTGTCGTGTCAAAATATTGTCCTCTGGAATGTAGTCGGCACCCATCGCAAAAATCTTAAGACCGTTCACCTCATAGGCAAAATTGCGTCCCTTCACCTTTTTTTCCGATTTATCCACGATTGCAACCATCCGGTCTCCCTCAGACAACAGCATATTTCTTCCATCATCAACATCATCTTTTTGTCCGACCATATGAGAATCATAAACCTCATCCTCCATTAGATCGGTGTTTACCGTGATTGTGCGAAGACCAATCTTCTTTTCCCAGACATCAAGCACATGTACTTTTAATGACTGTTGTATATCTTTTACTTCTTCTGTTACCAGTTCCACCTTTACCTGATATAGATTTTGTTCTCCATAGCCGTTGGGCCACCACAGCTTCGGATTTTCTACCAAAAGCGATGCCTTCACATGGTTGCTCCGAAGTGCACAGGTAAGTCCTGTCAGACATGCAGATGGTGCACTTTTCGTCTCCTGATCAATCCAGTTACTTTCTGCACGCTGGCAAACTGTTCCATCTGGGGTGACAACTGTCATTACAATTTTTGCTTTTTTCTTTGCGATATCTGGCATCCATTCAATCTCAGCATCTGCCGTAAGCCTAACTGCATCCACCACGTTGCCATGCACAGTTTTTCCAATTATATGGTGCTTTTGCGCGATCATCACCTGTGCCATACGCGCCGTCTTTACCGACACGAGAGAAACACATCGAAACAGTCCGGCATCTGGGAGTCTTGGACCCGTCTCCCTTAATTAAAGATATTGTTGGGTAAAAAAGAAAGGTCAGTCGATTTTGCCGATGAAGCGGTAGTAGATT
>OCHN01000202.1_pt1 | contig 66631 bp, 76 predicted proteins | sample 1538911 | NCBI WGS metagenome assembly OCHN01 (sample SAMN04571736, study PRJEB22368) | human gut metagenome | biome: human gut; material: stool | host: Homo sapiens | place: Luxembourg | collected 2013-01-11 | reverse complement strand
AAATACGAAAGTAGGAGATAACACCTACGATTAGTATTTACCTCCTACTCGATTTGTATATGATTGTTCTAATTATTTAATGATATATTGATTATGAATATGAAAGAAACACCTGTGCTTCTGCTTACCGGATATCTGGGAAGCGGAAAGACTACATTGCTCAACAGAATACTCGCCAATGAGGAGGGCTTGAAATTTGCAGTGATAGTGAACGATATCGGTGAGGTGAACATCGACGCCGACCTCATACAGCAGGGAGGCATCGTGGGCGAGGGAGACGACAGTTTGGTGGCTCTGCAGAACGGCTGTATATGCTGCACGCTGAAGATGGACCTCGTGCAGCAGATCAGCGACATCGTGGCGCAGCACCGCTTCGACTATATAGTAATCGAGGCGAGCGGCATCTGCGAACCGGCGCCAATAGCCCAGACCATCAGCGTATATCCGAGGATGTATCCGGAGATGGCGAAGGAGGGCATGGCGAAGCTCGACGCCATCGTGACGGTGTGTGATGCTCTGCGACTGCGCGATGAATTCAATGAGGGCACCGACCTGACGAGGATGAACATCGATGATGATGACCTGGAGAGTCTGGTGATCCAGCAGGTGGAGTTCTGTAATATCATACTGCTCAACAAGGCATCGGAGGTGACTGCCGAAGAACTGGAACATGTGAAGGCGATACTGCGCCAGATTCAGCCGAAGGCGGAGATCATACCATGCGACTATGGCGATGTGGACCTGAAGAAGATTATAAACACCGGACTGTTCGACTTTGAAAAGGTGGCTACGTCGGCACGCTGGATAGAGGCCGTGGAGGGAGACGAGGATGATCTGGAGAACGAAGAGGAGGGCGAAGCGCTGGAATACGGCATCGGCACCTTTGTTTATCGCCGTCGTCGTCCGTTCTCCTTGACAGAGTTCGACCAGTTCATTGCACGCAAGTTCCCGAAGAGCGTGATTCGCTGCAAGGGAATATGCTATTTCGAGAGCGAGAAAGACCAGTGTTATCTCTTTGAGCAGGCAGGCAGCCAGGTGTCACTGACCAATGCCGGACAGTGGTATGCGTCGATGCCGGAGGATGAGTTCGCCGAGTTCAGCAAGAACAATCCCGGCGTGTTGAAAGACTGGGATGAAGAATATGGCGACCGCATGCAGAAACTCGTGTTCATCGGACAGAACATGGACCGCGAGGAGATAGAGAGAGAATTGGACAAGTGTCTGGTGTAGAAAGGGGATAATACTCTTATGAAAGGACAAAATCCAAACAGTCTCTAATGACCGATTTGGTATAAAACAGACCCATCCTGGACTTCATTATTGAAAGACCAGGATGGGTTTGTTGCTGATCGGTATTTGAAAGATTGCCGAACTCCTTTCAAGTACTATATAAAGATTAGTGCGTCTGCGGCTTAACCGAGGTCTACTACCGTTATTCCGGCACCTCCAAACTGCACATGCTCGTCTTTGTATGATGTAACGGCAGGTACGGTGGCGAGATACTGGCGGATAAGCTGGCGCAGGATTCCCGTTCCGGTGCCGTGGAGGATGCGTACTCTCGACATGCCGACGAGGGTGGCATCGTCGATGAAATACATCACGGCATTGAGGGCTTCGTCGCCTCGCATGCCGCGCACGTCGAGGTCTTGCTTGAAGTTGAGCTTCTTTTCGTCGATAGTCTCGCGGGTTTGTCTGCCTACGGTCATGAACGGGCGAGGTTCTTCGCGCTTGGGAGCCGTGGCGTGTTCCAGCTTCTTCAGAGAGGTGGTGGAACGCAGGTCGCCGAATATCACGGTGGCGTTCTTGCCCTGTATGCTCTCTATCTTGCCCACGGATGTGGTGCCCTTTATCCTCACCGTGTCGCCTTCCTTCAGCGGAGCGCTGACGGTGGACAGGGTGGTGGCGGCAGACGTGTTGTCTTTGTCCTGTCCTGAAGATGACGGGTCGTCCTTCTTGCGGTTCTTCTTGTTTTCCTTCCTTCTGAGAATCTGCGCCATCTTGCGCGCTATCTTGTCGTCTTCTGCCTGCTTGTCCATATCGGAGATGCCCTCCTTGAAGTCTCTCAGACTGTCGCGAAGCTTCTTTGTCTCTTCCTTCTCAGCCTGCTTCTCACGGATTTCGCGGATGACGTTCTCGATTTTCTTGTTGCTCTCCTTGAACAGTTCCTCGGCCCTTTCCTTGGCTTTGGCGAGCACCTCTTTGCGGCTCTTTGCCAGATCGCTGATTTCAGACTCGTATTTAGCTATCGTCTGCTCCATCTGCTTCTCGCGCTGATGGATGGTCTGGCGTTTGCTCTCCCAGTAGCGCTTGTCGCGCACGATGTCTTGCAGATATTTGTCGCTCTGTATGTAGTCGGAGCCTACTATCTCGCTGGCGTCGTGGATCACCTGTTCGGGCAGTCCTATCTTGCGGGCTATCTCGATGGCGAACGAACTTCCCGGCTGACCTATCTGCAGTTGGAACAGAGCCTGCATCTGATGTCGGTCGTAGAGCATCGCGCCATTGACCACACCCTCGTGGCTGTCGGCGAAATGCTTCAGGTTCTGATAGTGGGTGGTGATGACGCCATAGGCTCTCTTTATGCAAAACTGCTTGAGCACCGCTTCTGCTATGGCACCGCCGATCTGCGGTTCCGTACCGGTTCCGAACTCGTCGATGAGAATCAGGGTGCGGTCGTTGGCGCTCTTCATCATGTTCTTCATGTTCGTAAGATGGCTCGAATACGTACTCAGGTCGTCCTCGATGCTCTGTTCGTCACCGATGTCTATGAGGATGTTCTGGAATATTCCCGTTTGTGAACGCTCGCTCATCGGTACCGACAGTCCGCATTGTAGCATATACTGCACCAGTCCTACGGTCTTCAGGCATACTGACTTACCGCCGGCATTAGGTCCGGAGATTATCAGCATTCTCTTGTTGCGTGTCAGCGTGATTTCCAGCGGCACCACCTTCTTGCCCTGCTTCTGCAGCGAGAGACGAAGCAGAGGGTGTGTGGCTTCTATCCAGTCGATATGCGGATATTTGCCCACCTCCGGTTCTATGCCGCCAATCAGTTTGGCGAGCTCCGTCTTGGCCCGCAGCATGTCGACCTGAGCCAGCAGCTTGTAGGAGTCGAGAATCTGAGGCACATGCGGACGTATCACCTTTGCCATCTCCGTCAGGATGCGTATCACCTCGCGGCGCTCTTCGGCTTCGAGTTCGCGGACGCGGTTGTTTGCCTCCACCACTTCGGTAGGCTCTATGAAGAGAGTCTTTCCCGAGGCCGACTCATCGTGCACGATACCCTTTATCTTGCGCTTCATCGTGGGTACTACAGGTATCACCAGACGGCCGTCGCGCATCGCTGGCGTGACATCCTTCTCTATCAGACCTTCGCTCTGTGCCGATCTCAGTATGCTATATAATGTACGCGAGATGCTGCCCTCCACCTTTGCCAGTTCCCTGCGGATGTTGAGCAGTTCCGGCGATGCCGTGTCACGTATCTTTCCGAATTTATCCAATATCTGGTCTATGCGCTGCAGAATCTGCGGAAACGTCACCACGCCTTCGGCAAGCTCGTGAAGGGCAGGGTAGGGGTATACGGGATCTTTGCGCCATCCGTCATCCGTTGCCGCAACGGCAGCGTCTTCGTCCGTGCGGTTCAGATACGTCACGATGTCGTTCACCGTTCCCAGCGACCGGCGCAGGTCGAACAGTTCGTCCTCCTCCATGTGAGTGCCTTCCAGTCGGAGGCGTGCCACCGACTGTCTCACGTCGAAGAAGTAGTTGAGAGGGAAATTCTCCTCTTCCTCCTGTAGCCGGCGAAACTCCCTGACTCTCGACAGCTGGGTGTTTATCGCCTTCACGTTGTCCATGAAGGTAATCTTGTCCACTTCTTCTTTGCCGAGAGAGCTCAGACAGCGTTCTCGCAGCAGAGTCCTTATCTCGTTGAATCCGATCTTGTCTTCGAATGTTTTGGGGTAAATCATGGTGCAAAATTAGCAAAAACATCTTTTTTATGAAAAAAGTTGCGATAAAATTTGCAGATATAAATATAATTCCATACCTTTGCACTCGCTTTAAGACACTAAGCAAGTTCTTCAAGTAAGGAGAGATGGCAGAGTGGTCGAATGCACCGGTCTTGAAAACCGGCGTACTGAGAGGTACCGGGGGTTCGAATCCCTCTCTCTCCGCAATAAACCTTGAAAATCAAGGTTTTACGCAAAACGTACACGAAAATGTACACGAAACGTCCGAATTTTAACAATTTCGGGCGTTTTTTTGTGTCCAAAAACAAGAAAATCCGTGTACATACCAAACGAAAGAAGCCCGGCGATGAACCGGGCTTCAACATTGTTCCCCGTGCGATGCAAGGGGCTTTCGCAACAATGTGGTGCAAAGGTACAAAATTTATTCCAAATCCTTGCGCATGGATGCAAGCAACTTGCGCAACCATGCCAATATTGGCTTTCTGTACCGCATGAACAAGACAAGAACGGCAACGATTGATGCGGCGATTGCCCACGTCCATACATTTGAACGTCTGCTTGTCTTTGCAACTTCGTTGTGTTTCTTCTCCTTGTGGACGGTCGCTTTGTCCTTGGTCGTGGTGTTGCGTTCCTTTTCCGTTGTCTTTCCATTCTTCACCACGTTTGACCGGATGGCGGTTTGCTTGATGCTTTTCACGCCCTTTCCGCCCTTGATGGTCATCTTTCCGTCCTTGTCAATAATCAGTTCGGGCAAATCCGGCGCGCGCGCTGAATCTCCGAAAAAGATTATTTCCGTGATGATGGATTCCCCGGATTCGGTCTTGGTCGTGTCAACGACCTTGCAAGCATCAGCGACCTTGGAAATGCTTTCCGACACACTATCCGCAACAACCTTGTCGGTGTTCTTCTCCAGCTTGCGCGATGTCGAACACGCGGCAATCAGTAACGCGACAAGACAAAGCGCGATGAATTTCAATGCCTGTTTCATATCATCGCAACTTTTTGATGTCATTCAAGCGGTTCATCCATCCGGACAAGAAACGCTTTTGTGTGTACTTCAACAACTCCTTTTCGGTCGCCTTGCGACCAATCTTCTTTTCGTATGCCACAACGGAACGCGAAACAATCCCATTGATGAACTTCACGCGTTCTTTGAATATGGCTTCAAAAAGTTGGTCGGGGTCGGCAAAGTTGACCGCCGACAATGTTTTGTTGCCAACGATACCATCCGCGACAACGCCAAGCAATGCTTGCGGCTTCTTGATGCCGTGGATGCCCGATGCCCAAACCCAATCCACAAGGATATTTGCAACCTTTTGGGAATGGATGTCATCGGCGCGCCATTTATCCCAAAACATCGTCTTGATGATGTCACGCCAATGGGCATCCGAAATGTGCTTCAAGTCCGCCACCGATGGACGGGGCAAACCTTTCTTCTTGCAATACGCTTCATAAGTCGCGATTGTCACGCCTTTGTTGGTTGCGCCGCCACGGTCGGTCGGGTCGTTCGCAAATCCGCCCTCCCATTTGAGGATGAACGGAATCAAGTTCTTAATGTCCGCCATTATCGTTTGTTTTTGGTTTTACATACAATTCACACTTTGGCGGGTCACATGAACCGCCACCACGGAACACGCAAAATGTATTGGCACACGGCACGCCATCAATCGGCGGCGTTGGCTTGTGTTCTTTCAGTTCGTGCAAGTCAATGTCAAAATGGCGTTCGGTCTTGTCAACCATGATGCGTTGGGCGATGATTGCCCATTTTGCATCATTGCAAGATGATTCGTTTTCCAGCATTGACCATACTTGCCAAAAGCACACCGCCCCGGCTACAATTTGCGGCAAATGCAAAGACACTTCCTGGAACACCATCACGTCCATCAAGTGAACAAGGACGGTCAAGGCATACACCTTGATAAGTGTTCGGAACACACGCCCGGCATAGTTGGATTTGAATTTTCCATCATTCGCACCGGGAAAACGTTTCTTCACTCTCCGGCTCAACGACCATGCGGTGTAACAATCAGCAAGCACCGCAAGCGTACACACAAAGATGAACGGGAATGTCGGCTTGATGATGGCGAAACACGCGCCGAATGCGGTCATCATGTATCTTGCCAAGATAGGAATTATTGTTGAATGAATGTTTGATGTCATAATCGTAAAATCATGTAAAATGAAACATTTTGCCAACTTTCGCGATTGTCGTATCAAACACAACGAAATCAACGGCGGGCAACCCTTGGGAAACACGTTCGGTTTTCCATTGCGATTGCACTTGCTTCATTTCCGACATCAAATTGTCGCTCCCGGTGAACACGGAACGCCGCGTTCCGATTGCCTTTCCGTTGGCATCCTTTTTGAAAAAGTCGCCATCCGCATCGGGCGTGTCCATAAATTCGGCATTGATGACAACTTGCATTTGCATATGCATACCGGACGCATTCTTTCCCGGAAACTTGGTCGGTTCAATCTTGATTTTCTCAATGACAATTCGGCGGTCAAAAAGTTCTTCAAGGTCTATTCCCTTACCAATTATTGCGTCCGATTCAATGTTAGAATCGCTAAATCGTGGCATTTTCTTCTTTTTAGATGTGTGACAAATCCGAAACGATTTGGTTGTCCAAATCTTCGGTAAACTTCAAATAATCCTTGTATTCGGCAACCGCCTTGTCATCCGGCGCAATGCCCATGACGTGCTTGTTGTACGAATTTACAAGGTCAAATTCCGCCGTTTCGTCAATGACTGAACGGATGAACACACGCTTCAAGTTTGCCTTTGTAGGCTTCGCGAACGTGCGCACTTCATAACATGACCAACCAATCGGGCGGGCTTCCTTTTCACCCTCCGGAATGGCTTTTTCTTCGGCGATGTTCACGCGATAAATCACCGACCCGTCATTGTCCTTTTCCAGCACGGCGGGCATACCATGCGCAATGTCATAATGCGCGTTTGGTTCGATTGAATTTAATTTCATAAGGAAACGATTTTGAAAGTTTGTCGAATAAATGAATTGAATCCGAATACTTGCACCAACCCCACCAACTGCAAATGGCTTGCTTGTAAGCTGCCTTTGTGGGTTGTTTCTTGCGCTTGTTCAACTTCGCCACCCGGCGGCAAAGATTTTGTTTTATGGACTTGCGCAATAATGTGTGGTCGTGATAGAACACGAATCCAAGGAAATCAATTCCGCGCGCGTCAACCGGGAACACTTGATGATTGCGTTTCACTTTCAGTTGTAAACACTTCATGTATGCCCGTATGTCACGCAACAACGCGTGCAAGGATTCCTTGTCCGGTGCAAGAACAACGATGTCATCGGCATAACGCCAATAATACTTCACGCGCTTTTCTTCTTTCAACCAATGGTCGAAATACGCCAAGAAAAGGTTTGCAAAGTATTGGGAAAGATAGTTGCCAATCGGCACGCCGTTCAAGGACGTTGCCACCAATTCCCCGGTGTTCGGGTCGGTGACAAAATTCCGAATCGGAATGTCCGTGTTGATGTTGGAATCAATGATTTCATCCAGCAACGCCAAAAGGCGACCATCTTTTATTTTCCGCCTTACCACACCTTTCAACACTTCGTGGTTGATTGATGGGTAAAACTTGCGAACGTCAATCTTCAAGCAATATTTCGTGCCGACCGGGTCTTTCCTCAAAGCCTTTTTCACGCTCATGGCGCACGCATGAATGCCGCGTTCCTTGATACATGAATATGTGTCGTGCGTGAACACGGACACCCATATTGGTTCAAGAATATTCATCACCGCATGATGCAAGATGCGGTCGGGGAAATATGGCAATTGATAGATTTGCCGTTCCTTTGGTTCAAAAATTGTGAAAACGTGATATTGGGATGTCTTGAAAGTTCCATTTTTCAAACTTTCATGCAACGCAAGAATGTTCGCTTCCCTGTTCTTGTCGTGCTGCTGCACGCCATAGGAATGCAACTTGCCCTTGCGGGCTTTTTCGTCCGCAAGTTTCAAGTTATCAATCGCGATGACCTTTTCATAAAGGTTTCCAATTCTTTTCATTCTTGAAAGTTTTTTGTTTGCTTGAATAATAGGATTCTTCGGGCTTGCGCCCTACCAAAACCGTTCAACATATTCTATTTTTTGCCGCCGGGCTTCCTTTCCCGACTTACCATCCCCGGATGGGATGATTGGCATGGTTTCCGATTAGCAACTATAATATTTTACAAGCATAGCTGAGAACCGATATTCGCATTCGCATTCGTAGGCGTGTTATTCGTATTCGCGTACACGAACCCCGCATTCGCACCATTATTCGCATTACCGCTGAACAAAACACCACGACATCGGACAACCATTATTTCTTTTTTCTTTCAAATCCCGTTTATCGGTTTGCGGGTCGATTTACGGCTTTTCAAGCCGCTTCGATTTGCGGGTCAAAGCAAAGCCGAGAACCGAAATACGCACACGAACCCGAAGGCGCGTTACCCGTAGACGCGCACACGAACCCCGCATCCGCACCAGCATGCGCAGCACCGCCGAACAAAACACCACGTTCCAATTCTCCGGATGCCGGGATGCCTGTATAAAAGTAGTCGCAAAAGAACGTTGTACTTCCAGCACCTACCACCAACGGCATGATGTCGCCATCTTCTCCAAGGATAAGTTGTTTCACATATCCCTCATTGCGTGCAATGTCGCCGCGATACTCATAATTGCCGACACCCGAATTGGTGAACTTGGATGGGTCATCGCAAATGTACATCTTGGATAAACCGCCCGCCGCTTCGCTTTGGATGATTATCTTGATTCCGTCCGTCCACTTCCAAAGATGACCAAACGGGTTTTCAATGCCGCGATAACGTGGCACGGCGAATGTTTTCTTTACTGCATCATCTTCGCCATGAACGGAATAGTCAACCGTTCCCGAATGGTTGCCAAGCGCATTTGTAACACCACATGGAATGATTGGATTGTTTCCATTGTGCGTTGACCATGAACCCCAATCCCATGTTGTAACACCATCACCCAATCCGCCTTGATGGAATCCGTTTTCATCCAATTCGGCGTTGAATGTGTCCTGTGAATTGAATGTACAATATTCAACCACAAATAACCACCACAACATCTTGTGCATCCTGTAAAGGTTCGCATTCCATTCCACCGAACCACGATTGCGCGCCTTTGCGCGGAAATCATTCAACGAAATGGCGGTCGCGGGCATTCCAAGCATCGTTTTATATGTGCCATCACGACTTGCATCATTATTGCCACCGCGATAATCAACATCGGTTGAACAAACGGATGCCAGCTTGTTTGTTGAACGCTGAACCGTTGCTTCAACGCTTGAAACATAACCTTTGCGCCAAAGATGGAATCCGGGCAATGGTTGTGTACTCTGCAAATGGCGGCATTTGTTGCCATCCATTTCAAAGCGAACGTACATATCCGGCAATTCCGTTTCCATCATGCCATCCTTGCCCGTCAAGTCTGCCGCCGCGCCTGTGTCGCGCTTGGTCGAATCGTTGGCGTTAAGGTAATACACAACCTTGCCGTTGTCATCCAAGATGCAATTGCGCATCATGTTTTGCAATGGCAATTCCTTGTGCAACTCCATCTTGCCAACGCGTGTTGGCTTGGGATTGGACACCGTGATGTCCCATTCCACGCCATAATAATAATCATAAGGAAAGGTCGGCTTTGTGTTGCCGACACCGATTAAAAGTCCCATATTAGTAACCCCATTTTAAGTTTATACCCGACAACGATGTTGCCTTGATTACTTTCACGATTTCGGGATTCCAACCACTTTCAAAGTTGGTTTCGATGAAATCCCCATCATCCATTCCGGCAAGCTGCACCGACAATTTGACGGGGCTTGTGGAATCGTTCTTGATGTTGAACGGTTGACCGTCCGAAAGGCTGAAATTGCCGTTTGCAAGGTCAATCACGCCCATCTTTCCGATTTGCGCGGAAACGCTTTCGCCGCTTCTTGTGTTCATACTTCAATTTTTTACGTTAAAAACTTGAATGCAAATTTACAATATATGTTTCATAGTGAAACACGTTGTGGATAAGTTCGGCACAACTTAGCCCGGCAATGCGGTTTCTTGTGGCGCATCTTCAACGATACGCCACGATTGCACCAGCTTTCCATCAACCACATCAAGCGATTCAACCACGGACGTTCCCGGTTCGCCCATTGGCTGCTCGCTTGGCACAAAATCAAGAAACCCCGCATTTCTCAATTCCGTAATATACGCGCCTTGGCTTTTGTCAACCCGGCGCAAGTCAAGGGGTTCACCTTGAACGTATTTTGCCAAAATGTAATCCATTACCAATTCCAATTTGTTAGTATATATTTGCCGTTATAATACCGCAAAGTGATGGCATCGCCTTTGTCAAGGTCTCGGGACGCAATTGTTCCACCATTATGGTTGTACATTTGCGCGCCTGTTGATGACCTCAAACGTATTTTGTTAGACATTTGCGCATCGCACGAAATTTCAAGGTCAAACATTATCGCCGCGTTGTCCGTGTACCCATCAATTTGGCTTTTAGTCGGCAAATCTACCGCAAGCAACGAACTATTGCAGCTTGTAAAATGGAATTTGTGCGTCAACTTGAACCATACTTGTATGATGTCGGTGTACACTTGCCCGATATATCCTTTTGAGAACAATGCCAGCTTTCCAAAGATGTTTTGGTTGCCATATACTGCCAATGCTTTCGGGCAATACCAATATTCATGTTCTTCATCGCTTGTTGATGGATTCTTGTGATGCACTTCAAGCGTTGTTCCCACGTTATCAGTTAGCGACATATAGCCGTTAAATGGATAACCAAGCGATGACAGGCAACCAAGCAACACACGTTGTTTGTCGTTGTTAAACCTTATGAAATCACGGAGTAACGCCAATCCATTTGTCGCGTCCTGTTCGTCTGAACCACCATATCCGATTTGACCTTGTTGGATTCGGAAACCGCCGATTGAACCCGTTATTGCATTTATTACGCCCTCCACTTGCGCTTTTGACATCACAACCGAACCATCTTGCATGACGCGGAAAGGCGCGGTCTTGCGATTCTCGAATGACGCTCCAGCCCAAAAGCGGATGGAATCGGATGCCGTGCCGTTTCCCGTAATTCCGGCAAGGATGGATTTGTTGTCGCCCGCAACCTGTATTGTTCCGGATGTGACGATTCCGCCATCAATCGTTGTTTGTGTGTTGTCGTAATAAACGGCAACAACCCAATCATTCGTGTTCCACGAACCGGATGCCCGTTCGGTGATGCAACGGCGCAATTCCTTTCCGTCAACCCACAAGTCGCCGACATCATAAGGTGGATAAGGTTGCGCAACGAACACGCGGCGTTTTCCATCGGCGGTGTCCTGTGCCTTGCTTGCTGCATCATACGCATCAATCGCCTTTTTATCTTCGATTGTTTGCCAAACATAGACAACTGTTGTCGTACCATTGACCAACCGCAATGTCTTACGATAGCAACTCAACGACTTTGTGCTTGAATTATACCACATATCGCCAACGTGCTTTGCTTTTTCCGTGTTCGTTGTCCAATTAGATGCCGGGTCGGACGTTTGAAACCACGTTTCAATCTTTCCATCAATTTGTTCGGTCATCGTATCAATGGCATTTGCAAAGTCGCCGTTGATAAAATTCTTCAATGCTGAATCATCCGTGTACTTGCTTGCTTTTTCCCAATCCGATGATGTGAACGCGCCGGATTCCCTTGCGGTCTTGCATCGCATGATGTCCCCGGTTGCACCTTGAACCCACAAGTCACCGACATCATAAGGCGGCACGGGTGTTGATGTAAAGATGCGGTTCTTTTCCTTGCCAAGTTCCAACGCTTCATTTGCAATCGCGATGGCTTGCGCAAGTTCTGAATCTTGCAGTTCTTGCCACACATAGAACGTGCCGGGCGCATATCCCGGCTTTGGTCGCCATGAAATCTTCACATATCGCCAAACCTTTCCGGATGTCGTGTTATAATACAGGTCGCCAAGATGGTTTTCTTTCGTGTTGGCATCCGTCCATCCACTATTCGGAACACCATCTTCCGAACCCGGCGCGGTCGAAAGCGGGGATGGGTCTATCTGATAGAAATGTTGTTCAATCTGACCATCCAATTGCGCTTTGATTTCGTCAAGGATTCCGGGCAATGTGTTGTTGATAAAATCCTTGCTTTCCATCGCTTCACTTCCAAGTTCTTCAAGCGTTTTTTCTTGCCCGTTTTGCGTGAACACGATTCGCCCGCCAATTTCGGATTGGTCAAGGTCGAAATATGTTGTACCATCCGCCGATTCGATGCGTCCGGTTTTGATGAAACGTCCGTTGATTGTCGTGAAACCATACGTCAAGGAAATGGCACGAACCTTTGTGTCCGCGTCTATACTTCCCAAAATGCCAATCAAAAAGAAATACACGTTTGGCGATTCTTCAACCTTGTGTTGGGTTGTCGAAATGCTCATTGTTCCGGCTGAATTGTCGCGGTTGCAAACTGCATAGATGTAATATGGGACATTTTGTTGCAATGCCGTTGTCCCATCCGCCAGCACCCACGAACGCGCCTTGTCCGGGTCAATGGTGTAATGTGTAAGAACGCCACCTTTCCACTTGAACAAGTTCGGATTTCCATTAAAGTTTGGCTCAAAGACGGTGTTTATCAAGCCGAATTGCATTGACTTCGCGCCAACTGACAACATCATTGTGTCCACGGATTCCGGCGTGATTTTGTCCTTGTAATAACCGCCCGTTTCCGGGTCGAACACCATGTTCAAGACTTCACGCGATGAACGCCAATTTGCGCGCGCCTGTGCCGGGTCTTTTAGGTTGTTGATGGTCAACACCTTGTCAATGTCCACAAGGTCGGAAATCACGCGCGTTGTGATGTCGCCCTTTGTTTGTGTGTCCGAAATAGTCAACGAATAATCGTATGGGTCAAGCACGTTTCGCGTGAATGACTTGATGCGGATTGACTTGTCAACGCCAATTTCATCATCCTTGATTGGCAAATAATCGCCCGGCGCAAATACATTCGTGATGCCATCCGACAACGCAAGTTTGTTTTCGACAAACGCCTTCGTCACGTTCACCGAATATTGAACCTTTGGTTGTGAATTTTGGTCATAATACTTGTTGCCCTCTTCCGCCAGCTTCTTTTCTGCATCTTCTTCGATGTCGCGCGAATAAGCGATGTCAAGCACCTTGTATGTGTCGTTTTGGCTGATTTGGAACGCGGGCGATGTTTCCGATGGGAACACGTTGCCCCGGTCATCGGTCTGCTTTACCAACGTGAACTTGTGTGTCGCGTGGTCGTATGCGTGAACCTCAAATTCATATCCGGCAAGGTTTCCGGAATTGAAATGCACCTTTGCGGACACCCCGGAAATCAAATACAAGGTTTCGCCGGATGCGTTCTTGGCGTTGATGTCGAATGGAAATGACGTGTCAATGAATGACAACACATCGCCATCAACAACGGATGAAACCTTGCCCGTGAATGTCGGCTTGATGTCGAAATTCTTGCGTCCCTCAAATATGCCGTATTTCGCCACGGCATCCGCCTTTTCGATGTAAGATGATGCCTTGTCCTTGCCATACATACAAAGGCGGTCGGCGCGATATTTTGACGTTATGTTTTCCGTGCTGCCGTACACCTTTAATCGTGTCACGATGTTTGAGGATGAAACATTTTCACGCGAAATGGAATATAAGCCCTTACCCTTGCCGTACTCCAGCACGAAAGGCAAGGTTTGTCCGATGGTCTTTTTGATGTTGATGACATAAACGCCATTGACGCGCTCAATCTCAAATTCAACGCCAAACTTATTTTCCGAACACAAGGTTTGCAGCACCGACAAGCAATTGTCGGATTCCGAAAACGTCAAAGTGTTGTCGCCATCCGTTTCCGGACATACACCCAACGCCCATTTGCCGGGAAACACGCGGTTTGCGTTACTTATCAACACCTCCATGAATCTTTTCAAATCACCAGTCAAGGAATCCCCTTGGATGTCCTGTAATTGGTTGTTTGTGGTGTTGATGTTCACGTCATACGTCACGCGCATAAGGTCGTATTGGATGCCCTCAAACTCCAAATCGTATTGGTATTCTTGCATTCCTGTTTTGCTGACCTTTGGCAAACGGTTCAAACGATAGTCACGCCCGAACACGGTTATCACGTCCCCAATTCCGTATGATTGCGGGAATGGGGAAACAACCGTGATGGAAATGGTATCTTCTGCATTCAACGCCCAAGTCTGCTTTGCGGCGTTGATGGCGGTCGCCGTTGCCCTTGATTCCATAGGCACACGGCTTCCGTTCGGTTTGGTGATAATTATATTCGCTCCCATACGATAATGGCGTTTGTGGTGAATGATGTGATTTCATCAATGCAACCCGTGACAACGGGGAAATAATCGCCGTTTTCGGTGTATTCGTGTTGTACTGAAACATCCTTGCCCGCAATGTCATAATCAACATTGCCATCGCCCCAATATATGTTCACATACTTGGTTGATGTCAACATGATTTCACAAGTCTTTGTGGCTTCGCTTACGCGGATATGCTTCAACACCTTTTTGACGGGTTCGGGTTCGCGCAACTTCAACTTGAACGTGCCGACCATCAACGAATCGTTCCAAGTCTTTGAAACTTCGATTTCATCCTTGATGTAAACTTCGTAAATCAAAGGTTTCACCGGATGCACGTCAACGACAAGGCGATTCGTTCCTTTTTTGTCGAATAGATGCGCAAAGTCGTTCACGCGCTTGATGAAATCAATCTTGGATTCTGCCTTGACAAAGCAAGACAACGTGATGTCGCGCGCTTCAATGAACTTGTGCATCAAATCCACGCTTTCGCCGTGATAGTTGTCCCAATTGACCGTCAACGGGTCTTTCAGCTTCGGACGCGACAACAAGCCATCGGATGCCGACACATAGATTCCGTAATCCTTGAAATCGTGTCCGTCAATGGTGTATGCCTGTTGTTTGGCGGATTGTATTTCCGAAATCAAGTCTTGTTGCGACAATGCAAGATTGTACATCTTGACATCATCCAGCAAGCCAAAGCCATAATCGCCGCCATAATGGTCTTGGTTAAGCGATACGCCTTGCAACGTGCCGCCGTTCGTCACCTCCTTAATCAAGGATGAATTGACATAAAAGCGATATTTCACGCCATGTTTTACCAACGCAAGCGAAAACCAAGTTCCGGATTTCGATTCGATGGGAATTTCAACGTAATTGTCAAGCCCGGCGAAAGCAAGCATCCAAATCAATTGTGTTGGCGTGCCAACCTCGCATTCCGCACCATTCACCCACATCAACATCGAAAAGTCAACGGAAAGTGTGGGCAATATGCTTTTGTCAACCTCGCAAGTATCATCGCCGGAAAAGGAAATGGCGTTGCCATTCTTTCCTTGAACGAAATGCGCACCGGACACAACGCCATCGGCGCGGTTCGATGAATAGTCATAAGCGACAAGCGCGCCATCGCTTTCATCAAATGGCATTTGAAAGATTATATTTTTGTTGTCCATAAATGGTTCATTTTACTTGTTTGACTTCTCCCGGATTTTCACCACGGCATCGCCCGTGGCTTTTTGTATCACTTTCCCGCCGTGATGGTTCACGCAAACTTTCGCCCGGTCGCTTGCGATGACATTCACAACGGCGTTGTCGTACACGTCAACCATGACAAAGGCATTGTCCTTTGCAACGATATTCAACGCGGAATCATGCTTTGCCCACACTTCCGAAACTGAATATCCGGTTGCCGTGACTTTGCCATTTGTCGCCCCAAGCGCAATGCACTTGGATTGGTCTTGCAATGCAATTGCATCATCAAGGAACACGCCGTGTTTCTCCATTACGCCTTTGAAATTCTCGCGGATGAAATCGTTGGATGGATAATCGTGTTCAAGGCAAAAATCAATGCCGCGAATGTACATATCCACCAACGCATCCTTGTCATCAAGGCTTTTCAACTCGTTCAACCAAGGCGTGCAAATGCCGTTCGCCTGTGCTGCCTTGGCAAGATGTTTTGTTACTTTGTTGCTCATTGTTATTTCTTTTTTTGAGTTTAGGACAAACCTTGCGAACGCAATGCGTTTCCGCCTTGGTTGGATTCCATTATTGTGATGATGCGTTCAATTCGTGACAAATACTTGTTGTATGCCGTATTGATTGCAATCGTGTTCAATGCTTGCAGCGATTGGCGCAAGACTTCGTTTGTGTCAAGCTGATTGATGCGGATGGCGTTCATCTGCCCGGCAAGGATATTCGCTGATTCCTCGCTTATTCCCTTAGCCGCCCCGGTCAACGATTCATCGGTATCATCCAAGCCCATGTCCTTGAATATTTCTTCGTATTGCTTCAAGGCTTGGTTGAAATTGCTTGATGCCGCGCCGACCGCGCTTTTGAATCGGTCAATCTCCGCTTGCGTCAATCCATCAAAGACGAAATCATCGCCGTTCCAATAACCCATGTCCTTTTCCAATTTATCCAACGCGCCTTGCAATTGGTTTTCCAAGAATTTCTTCTTCAATTGGTTCACGACAAGGTTCTTCAAAACGGAATTGACGGTTGTTTCCATCGCTTTTGCCGCATCTTCGCCCTTGTTGAATGCTTCAACCAGCGCATCGCCCAAGTCGCTTGCAAAGTCCTTTGCGGTTGTCTGCAACAAGTCGTTGGATATTTCGTCAATCATATCTTCGATTTGTCGCCCAAGTTCCGCATATTGTTCCTTGAAATCATTCACGCGGTCGTGGTCGGTTTTCTTCTTGCTTTCTTCCGCTTCCCATGATGCTTTCAAGTGTTCTTGTTGCTCTTTCATGTTGCGGATGGCTGCTTGTTGGTTCTTGTAAACCTCGCCGCCCAACGCCTTGCCAATCTGCCATTCAAGTTGCTTGTAAGCGTTTTCAAGCTGCTTTATTGCCTTTTGATGCTTCTTGATTTGTTTTTCTGCCTTGCGGTCGCGCGAATTGAACAAATCAAAGGCGGATGACAACAAGCCGATTGAACCTTGAATGACTGAAAGCGGGTTTCCGGTCGCGATACCTTGCGCAACTTGGCTTGCACCATCCATGATGCCGCCGATGTCGCCCAATATGGCTTGTGTTTCTTCATCCATCGAAACGCCCATCTTTTGCAATCCGTTCGTTACGGCGTTGAATGTTCCGTTGATAAGGTCAATCGAACCGGAAACGGCGGTTGCAACGTCCTTGGTCGCTTTCTTGGCTTCATCGCTTCCCAATCCCTTGCCATCCTTGGTTGCTTCTTTTAGACGCTTCCATGCCGCGCCAAGGGCGGTGAACGGGTTGCGCTTCTCAACCTCCGAACGTGCCTTGTTCAATTGGTCGGTCAAGGCTTTCAAGTCTTGCGGATTCAAGTCAACGCCGATGGTTGCTTTCATGCCCTCAATCTTGGCGATTAGCTGCTTGATGGTCTTTGTTGTCAACTCGTCAAGGTTGCCGAAAAGGTTTTGCCAATCTCCGGAATTTTTAATCAAGTCGCTTTGCAACTTGGAAAGTTCGTCTTGTTCCGCCTTTGCAAGTTTTTCAAGCAAATCTTTGTTGCCGTTCAATTCTGCAATCCGGCGGCGTTCGGCGTATTGTTCCGCGATGCGTTCCTTTTTCTGCTCATATCCGCCATATTGGTTCAAGATGGCATCATAATCGCCGACCTTGCTTGTGTCCGTGTTGTACTTCTTCGTGCGGTTGGCGATTGCTTGGTCGATTTCTGCCCTTTCCGCGTCCGTGGATGCCTTTGCGCGCTTGCGGGTCAATAATTCCATGTCGGCGTTGAATTGTTCTTCAAGGCGGCGTTTCTGCCCCACAAATGATGCGTATTCGGTCAACAATGCGTCCGTTTGTTGCTTCGCCTTTTCCTGTGCTTGCTTTTCGGCATTGTCAAGGGCTTCTTTTTCGGCGTTGTCAAGTTCCGTTCCATCGTTGGCAAGCTGCTTGCGCTTCGCTTCGATGACGTTCAACATTTCTATGACGGTCTTTGCGTTTGACAGGGAATCCGACAATTCATTGTTGAACGCTTCAAGGACGGTTTCCTTTGTTTCTTCCGCGATGGCATCATTCAGTTGGCGCAACTGCTTGTTTTGCGTCTTGGAACGATTGGCAACGTCAACTTGCAAGATGATGTCGCGTTGGTTCTTCAAATAATCAATGTACGTTGCACCCTGTTTCAAAAGCCCGTCAAATTCCTTTTTCGCCGCTTGCTGAATGATTGGGTCGTTGGAATTGACCCATTTCAAAAAGCGGGAATATTCGCTTTTGTATTTCGCCAGCTTTTCAAGGAACGCATCTTTCTTCGTGCCACCTCCACCGGATGAACGATGATGGCTGCTGCTGCCACCACTCCCGGATGATGTCGTTGTCTTTCCGGTGATTTTGTCGGCTTGCTTCTGCAATTTCTCAATTTCCGCCATAGCCTTTTTGTAATCATCGTTATTTGTAAGGTGTTTCAAGGCTTCTTGTTTCAACTGAATGGCTTGCTCAATCGAACCAAGTGAACCTTTCGTGTACGTTTGCGTTGCACCAATTCCGGCTTTTTTAAGGATATTCCATCCGTTCCTTTCGGCGTTGGCGGCGTTCTGAAATCCCTTTGATATTTCCGCGCGCAAGCCATCAAGGGCGGTTTTCGCTTTCTTCTTTTCATTGTTGGCGGTTTCCACCCAATAGCCCGTGCCGAACGTTGATGTCTGAACCCACATGGATTTTGTGTCCGACATCGCGTTGTATTCCTGTTCTTTCTTGATTAGTTCCTTTACCTTTTCTTGCGCTTGCTGCAAATAGATTGTGGCTTTCGCCTTTTCGATTTGCGCATTGATGAACGCCGTTTTGTTGGCAACAAGGACGTTTTCGGCATCAACCACATCACGAACTGAAACGCCCAAATCCTCAAACGCTTTCTTGTTGTTTTCGATGAATTGCTTCTTCGCTTCAAGGTCGTTTCCAAGTGCATTCCACTTGTCGGACAGCTCCATGATGGATGCAATGGGCTTGTAAGCGTTTTCCGCAATGGCATTATACCATTCTTCGGTTGCTTTCTTGGATTCGTTTGCCTTGCTTACGAAATGCGACACAAGCGCAATCAACGCGGATATTCCGGCAAGAATCCAACCGAACACCGGAATGGATTTGATTGCCGCGCCGACCATGCGGAACGCCCCGGCAAGTCCGATGTTCGCCACCGTTCCGGCGGTTGCCGATGCGGTTTGTACGGCTTGCGCTGCTGCCGCCCCCGTGGTTGCTCCAACGCTTGCGGTCTTGGCGGTGTTGCTCGCCTGTTCTGCCGCCGCATTTGCGGTTGTTGCCGCCGTGGATGCGATGGTTGCCGTTGTATCTGCCGCCGTTGCTGCCGTGGATGCGATTTGTTCACCACGACCGACCGCCAACAAGCTATTCCACCATTCCTTTGCCTTGTTCAATGTGATAAGGGAAAATGCGGAATCCTTGTTCAAGGTTTGCGCCACCTGTTGCAATCCCATCGTGATTGACATCAACGATTGGACTTTCAACATAATCTTTTGCAAATTCTCGTTTTCTCCGGCGAACAAAGCAACCGCGCCTTGTGCCGCCGTGAATCCGCCAACAACACCATTCAAACCGGACAAAACGCCCGCGAATGTCGCTTCATCGTTTGCAAGAACGCTTCCTTGTGATTGGATGTCGCCTTGGATGTCCTGTAATCGTCCAAGTTCATTCACCATCCTTTTGTATGCTTCGGATTGCTCGTCAATGCCGTTGGCAACCGCATCCGCCATTTCTTCTTTCAATGCGCGGATTTGCTGACGCAAGGAAACATGGGCTTGTGCGGTGTTTTCCGCCGCCGCCCTTGCCTGTTCCATCCGGCTTGCTTCATCTTCCAGCGCGTTTGATTGCTCGCGCAACTCGTTCAACAAGGATTTGCGGGTTGCGATTTCACCCTTGATGGCTTTGGCGCGGTCACGCAAGGCACGATATTCATTATCGTTGCCGCTTTTCAACGCGCCGTTCATCGTTTGGGTTATTTGCTCATATTCTTTTTTAAGGGCGGCAATCGCGTTTTCGTGCATTTCACACGCCGCGCCGATTTGGGAAAGTCCGTTGCGGATGTCCTCACTTGCTGATGCTGCACCCTCATTGGCGCGTTGTAAGTTGTTCAATTCGTTAATCAAGGCAACCATGCCTTGTTTCTCCCCGTCAAGTTCCGCGCGTGCCGCGTTCGCTTGTTCAATCAACGCATCTTGCGCCGTGCCGGGTTCAACGGAATTGATGCGTTCGTTCAAGTCCGCAACGGTCTTTTCCAATTCTTCGATGACGCGCTTTTGGATTTGGATGCTTTCAACGATTTCTTGCGTTGTGTTGTCCATCGTGTCACCGCTTCCAACAACGGCATCCGAAAAGCCTTGAACACGGCGCAATGTTTCTTCAATCGCCGCGTTCATTTGGTCGTTGTCCATAATGGACGTAAAGGACAATGCGCCCCCGTTTACATCTGCCATATTTCTACATTAAAGAATTTACATAATTCAAAATCGTATCACTATTTTCTTGCGTCAACGTGATTTCCTCAACCTCGCCATCCGTGTTGTCGTAACTTGGCGCGTCAATCATCATGCGTTGCACAACCGACCACGCAATGCCATGTAGCAAATAATCGTATGTCCAACCGAAATGCTCACATATCGCACCCCGGCGACCAAGCGGGGAATTTAGCCCGCTTTGCTTTACTCTATCCGATTCGGCACGGTGGTTCTTTCGATTGACATCAATCGAATAGAGTTCACAAAATCCCCCAAGTTGCTCATGGTGTTCACGATGTTGTAAAGCTGATGCAATCGGGATGGCTTGATTTTCCGGGCGAACAAGTCCGTCAATTCTTCCAATCTCTTTTCATCCTCAACCCATATCGTGCCAGCTTTGCAAGGCTTGGGAATCAATCGTTCTTCACCCAATGCGGCGATGGCAACGACCTTTGCCGCGCGTCTTGCGTGGAAACGCGTCAATGTGCGCGCCGCTTTCATGCTTTCGGGCTTCTGCAATTCCTGTTCGTCAATTGCAAATTCCACCCATTCAGCCGAAAGGCGGTCAAGCGTTGACAACGTGGGTTCTTGGATTGTGAACTTGCGCGTGACTTCATGCGGGATGTGTTTCTTGAACAACCCCCAAAAGCGCGTCTTGGTTTCAAATTCCACGTCCTTGACCTCAAAGGAAACGCCCTTGCCGATGATTGTGTTCAACTCCCGGCGTTCCTGTTCAAGTAGTGTTTTTTCGTCTTTTTCGCTGCTCATGTTGATAAAAAATAAAAAGTCCCCAAAGGCGTTTTCGTTACCTCCGGGGACTTCGGGTTTTCTTGTTAGTTATGATGCCCCGCGCCTTACCCCTTTTTAGGAACGCCGCGCAAGGCTTTGCCAGCCGTAACCGCGCAAGGTGTGACGGTAAAATCAACAAGGAAAATTCCCTTTGCGCTCATATCCGCGTTGATTACCGCTTCAATGTCGCCGTTGGGAATCTCAAAGTCAAGTCCCTGTTCGGTTACAACCTTGATGGCTTTGTTGGCAACAACCTCGTCACCATCATAACCCCATCCATCTTCACCAACCTTTGCGCCGCCAACGTATGACACAAGGTCATCCACATTGGCATCCATCATGGAAAACGTCAAGGTCGGCATCTTGCGCGACTTCTTGCGAACCTCCGGGGCGGCTTTGCCCTCCTCGTAATGTTCGGTGACATCGGCGGCATCTTGGGTCATCTTGCAAGTGTCCTTGTAAGTCTTGCCAATCTTCGCCATCTGCGCGGGCATTGTACCCGCCGCGCTTGCCGCGCCAACTTGGATTTCACACAAACCAAGTGTTATTACTGATGCTCTATCTGCCATAATTATGAAAAATTAAATTTGAATATTCCAATCAATGCGGATGTTTGCGAAATGCTGCTTGGTGTTCGGCTCGTTCATGATTGACATCGTGCCGGGTATTGCTTTGATTCCGTGAATCCGCGAATTACGGATGATTGCCATGACTTCTCTTGCCAAGGCTTTCAATCGTGGGTTATTAGCGGACAACATCATCTTGCCTTTTATCTTCTTCGGCGTGTCGCTCACATAGATGTTGACGTTCGATGTACCAATTTGCGGGGTGGTATCAATCGCCAAATCAACCGTGTTCACGACAATATCTTCTTCCGTTGAATTATCCGGTCGGTCGCCCTCATGGTAACAACCGCCCTTGGCGGATGTCTTGCCACGCAACAACCCAATCAATATTTCGTTTGTTTCAAATGAATCTATCATTCTGCCGCACGTTTGATGTTTGAAATAAGTTTCTCCAACATTCGGGGCAATTCCCGTTCTGCAAGGTGTTCCGCGCTTGACAACACGTTATATCCTTTCGCTTCGACATAGGCGGCATAATTCATTCCAGCTACAACCACAAGGGCAATGCCCTTTGTCCCCTTTCCGATGGTTTCCGCGATGCTTTGTCCGGACTTGATGCCCGTTTCGGCTGCATTGCTTTCCGCGCCGCTTGCCGCATCGAATTGGGAATGGATGGCAACGCCATCAACAAAGACTTCGTAACCCGTTGACGAAAGCAACGCGCCCGTCTGCATCATGTAACCCTTGTTTGTCCTTGCTTCGACCAAGCACATTTCGCCAAGTCTTTGCAACCGGGCAATCTGCTTTTTCTCAATCTCATTCAAGAACGCATCGAATCGCTTGCGCACATCGTCTTTGGTGAAATTTGGTTTTATAGCCATAGTCGTGAATGTAATTGTGCCTCATCAAAGTTCAAGCATATTCCGGAAATGCGGATGTCCGAACAATTAATATCGTTTGCAATGATGACGCGCGCGCCCTTGTTTACCTTTGGGCAAGACTTGGGCAACTGAATGACGGATGTTGCCTTGTAGGACTTGCCCCCGGCAACTTGGTATTCCGTACTTCTGCCATCGCTTTCTTCCCGGCATCGGGAAAGTAACTTGCGCGATGATTCGCTTTCCGACCAATAACCCTGTTCATCCTGTACGGCATCCGGGGTTTCCTCAATGAATAGGAAATGCGGGTATTGAACAATCTTTGCCATATTACCACATATTTGAACGGTTGCGAATCTTCGGACGGTTGACAAGCACATTTTCCTTGCCAAGTTCGTTGCAAAGGGCGTTGTAAAACAACTTGATGGCATCAATGTTCCACGAAACGGAATATCCACCCTCGCTTACATTCTGCATCGTGCCTTTGAGGATAACCGAAAAGCGTTTATAAACCGCCGTGTCGCACGCCTTGATGTCAAGGTCTGCATCGCCATCCAATCCAGCTTTTACCATGATGATGTCAATGTCATCATCTGAAAGGTTCATGCCGTTCAACGACTTAATCAAGTATTCTTTGTTTGTCATATTTCCATCTTGCTTTTATGCCGCCGGGGTGTTATGCGCACGCCCGGCGGCGAATGTTAGTTTTTGTTCCATCTTGTCGCGTTGGTCTGCATCAACACGGAACGTCCGGCAAGATTCCACGCGGGGAAAAGGTTTGCAATTCCCTCCGTAACCTCTTGGACGGGCGATTCATTGGAATACTTCTTGACAAGCGTATGTCCGTGCATAACCTTTTCGGCTACGCTTCCGGGCATTGCCTTTGCGTCAATTGGTTTCTTCCAATAGGTGTTGCCAAGAACCTTGCTTTCGCTGAACAACATCACGTCATCCTCAAACGGATTTTCAGTCAAGCGTGAACCGTCCGCAAGTTCAAGCGTGATGTCTTGGTCAATCACGATGATTTGCAAACCGCGATAAAGTTCTTTCTTCTTGGCAAGGTACGCATTGACCGTTGCAAGGTCGGGCGCGTCCTGTGAACCGACAACGTTCTGAACGAATGACGCACACTTCTTGTAAACTTCCTCTTGGGATGCAAACTTCTCGAATGTGTCAACGTTCATAAACAGGAACTTGTAAGTTGCGCCATAGAGTTTCTTGCCCAACTTCAAGGCTTTTGGAATGTCCACGGTCAAAGGCTTTGCGCCTGTGCCTGTTGAATACGAAATGGAAACGCCGATTTTCTGCTCCGCCGGGATAAGATAATCAACGTCATATTCGGTGACGATTGCCGCGTTGTTTGAGTTGGTGAATGTCACCTTGCCAAGTGAAATTTGCTTCAATGCAATCCATTCGGCACGGGCGGCAACGCCATCCCAACAAAACTTGGTATCTTCCGCCCAAAACTCCACAAGTGCTTTCAAGTCGGGATTGTTTGACGACATGGCAACCATGATGTCATATTCGGTCAATTCATCCTCGTTCTTCTCGCGCGAAATGGTAATCTTGGGGATGTCACCTTGGATGCGTGAAATGGCATCACGGGTCTTGCGTGGAATTGTCGCGCCACGACTAACAAGGTCGGCGGCAATCTTCAAGCCCGATTGTGCTTCAAGCATCTTCCACGTCAAGAAATTGGTTTCCTTGAGTGGGAAAAGGGTTGGATAATAATAGTCTTTAAGGTCATAGGTGCGGATGACCGCGCCCATGTCCTTTTCATTAAGTCCAACCATTAACGATTTCTGCATATCGAATACGTTTTAAGGGTTAAACATAAGAAACACACGCAATGGATGCCTTGATTGTGGCATTCACGATTGGCGCGTTGCTCTCTCTGACAACGGCGTGAACCCAAGCGGAAACGAAAAGGTTGCTTCCCTGTTCCACGTCCTCGTTGCTTCCGGCGATGGCGCACGGAACAACTTTCAAGGTCTTGTTTGCGCCGCTTGATTCAAACGCGCAAGTTCCAACCTTGACAATTGCGCCAAGCGTTGTGCCTACGGTGATAACGTCCTTTGCTGGGTTGGACTTGTCAATGGCGGTGATGGTCTGACCATTGCAATCTGCGGTCGCAAATCGGTCGCCCACCTTGAAATGATGACCTTTCGCAACCTCATAGGTCGTGGCGGCTGCATCCGCTTCGGTGATAACCTGTGCGGTCTTGCATACCTCAAACGCGCCATTCTTGCCCTTGCCAATTGGCGTTCCCTCAAACAAAGACGAACCGCCAAGGTTGGCGACTGATACCGTCACGCCGCCGGGGATGTCCGCGATGCGGTGCAAAATGCACTTGACAACGCGGTTGTCCTTTGCTCTTTTAATTGTCAACGACATAATTTGCAATTTAATGGGTTAAACTTCTTTGCCCGATAACTCGTTGTTTTCGGGTTTAAGGCTTGCCACATAATCGGCAACGCCTTTGGAAATACCATCTTCGTTCTTCTGCGCGAACATGGGCTTTCCGCTTGCGCCACCAAGGGCGGCATTTGCCACGTTTTGATTTGCGGTTTCGATGTCCGCCGCCTTGTCGTTCAAGTATTGCGTGAAATCATCATCGGTTGCGAATGACATTCGGGCGAAATCTTTCAAGGTTTGCGCCTTGAATGTTTCATCCTTGCATCCTTTCAACTTCTCATTGAGTGCCGCAAGCCTTGTTTCGGCAATGTTCTTGGTTTCGTAACCGGACAATTTTTCTTCAAAGGGCTTCACGGCTGCTGCCACAGCTTCTTTGACAATTGCGGCAATGTCGTTCGGATTCTCGGTTGGCGGAATGCCGGGTTCACTCTGCTTCTCCTTGAAATCGTACTTCTTGCGCAAGTTGGTTTCAAACGTCTTGTTACTTTCGGACACCTCTTTGTCCACATCGGCGCGATAGTCCTTTGCAAATTCCGTCACTTGCGCATCGGTGACTTTATCAACAAGGGCTTTCGCTTCATCCTCGTTGGTTGCCTGTAAAGCAAGAACGCCCGCCAGCACGCCCAACGCATCCTTTCGCACGCCTTGGAACTTCGCCACAAGTAATGCCAAAATGGTTTTCTTCATACGAACAAATTTTTTATTAGTAAATCAAATCGTGGCAAAGATAACGTGTTTTATAGTGAAACACCCCGAAAATTTCCCCAAGTTATGCCCGACTTATCAACAAATTTGCATTGCAAGTGCATTTTTTTTCGGCGAAAAGTTTGTTATATTAAATAAATCTACTATCTTTGCAACGTGATTCATAGTGAAACACACCCGGACGGGTAAACAAATAAAACTTTCGCAACAATGGATGCAACAATTTTCAATGAAAACGAAATCAAAACGATTTTGGTTAATGTGGTTAAGGAATTATATCCTTTTTATAGGGAAATAAAACCTTGGGTCGCAATATATAGCAAGGACAAATTCTTGAATCTTGATAATGAATATGTAAGTTTGACCGTCAATTATGACAACTTTGGAAAGATATTCATCAAGGATGGAAAACTTGTCGCAAGGGGCGGTTTCCGTGCTGGTGTCGGTGTTCAAATGGATGTTGATTCAATCGAACAAGGCATCCGAATCTTGGTTAAATCATACTTCAATATTAGATAACAACAACCGGGCGGTTCACGCCGCCCACAATTTCGCAACAATATGGCAACTGAAAAGCAAGTAAAACAGGCAATCAAACAAGTTCTTGATTCTGAATACATGAACAAGATGGTGACTTTTGACAAGAATTGGAAATTCAAGGTCAAGTCTTACAACATCCGTACACGTTCAAGATTCATCCCCAAGGATGAACGCGATGACTACGGATGCGATGTTGACGCAAACAAGTTCTTCATCATTGAGTTCAACAACGCCAAGGATGAAATGGACGCGACCGATGCCGCCGCCATCTGCTTGACCCTTAATCCCGCCGGACAAATCGGAACAACGGGCATTCCTTATGACTACGAAATCGAATCGGTAATGTCCGACCTTGATTTGGACATTTACGAAAAGGTATTGGCAATCATCAACAACAAGTAATATGAAATTGATAACACCAAAGCAAAAGGAACTTATCATCAAATTAAAGTCGTTTTGCGACAACAAGGATTTCGGGAATCCGCTTGATAATGTCAATTTGGACGCGTTCACCATCGGCGATGCAAGCACGTTGATAAAAGGCTTGCTTGGCTTGCAAAAGTGCAACCACCTTGCATTCCGTGGCGTTGTGGTTTCCAACTCATACGCGTTCCAATGCGCGTTGGATGATGTGTTTGACACCATCGAAAAATATCAAAACAAATAATAATCCGCCGGGGCATTGTCCCCGGCATAATCTTTCGCAACAATGAATAAGAATATCGAACAAGCCCTTTCGGGTTTCAGTTATGACGAACAACGCCGGATGCGCGATGTTATCACCGCGCTTGACAATGGCAAGGTGTATTCGGTTGAATTTTATGGTGATGGTTCGGGCGTTGCCTTTTAATACCACCATCCAACCGCCGACCACGGATTGCCATGCACAATGCGTTCTTCGTTCAACATCAAGCAAGCGCAAATAATCCTTGCCGGACATCGGTTTTGTTCACACAAGCATCCAAAGTGTTTTTAACCAAAGATGTTTCACTATAAAACGCAAGTGATATGGCAAAATCAAGTTATTACACGCCGCGTTGTATGGCGTTCAAGACTGCTTTCAAGGATATGCCGGGCGTTACCACGTTTGAACATGAATTGGTCACATACGATGGACAATGCACGGACTTTGGCGGTTCGGCTTACGTTGACAAGCTGGAATGGGTTGCCATCATCGCAACCGATGGCAAATTCATGGTGTACACCAACAATCCCGGATGTCCGGTTGATGCCGATGGTTGCCCAATCTTCACCAAGGAACACCCGCAACAACAATGGGTGTTCGGATATTATGAATCGTTTAACCGGGCTTTGAATCGTGCCGTTGCCATTACAAAGGCGCGCAAATATCCAAAGCCCATTGAAATATGGTAATTTGAATCATGGATAAAAGACAAGAAATTGAATCCATCGCAAGCCGATATGACTTGGATGTTGATTTCGTGCAACAACTGCACGACAAAGTAACGGACAAGGAAAACTTTGCCCGTGCCGTGAAAATGTTCGTGGATGGCACATTGCCATTCGCCGTTGCAACCGGGGACGCGCCCATCAATGTTGCATCCATCCGGCATGATGTCGCCGTGAATCTTCTTGAACTTCGCAAGATGCGCGCTGATAAGGTCAAGGAACAAATGGAAATGCAGCGCCGGATTGTTGAATATTACAACGGATGCCGCCACGTCACGATGACACACAATGGCAACAAAAGCATCCGGGAAACGGTGTTCATCAAGGATGGGTTGATTGTGGCGTTCGGTCACTTTGAACCAAAGCAAGGCGGCATCTATTCCGCCAACAACCCGGTGATGCCGGATTTCCGTTGGCAACCGCACGATGTGTTGGGTCGCTTGCGCAAGCTGGACAAAGGCTTTTATCGCAAGGTCAAAAAGGCGGCGACCGCTTCACCGCGCGAATGGTTTGATTTCACGGGTTCAACAATAAGAAATGAATAATATGGGGTTTGAATATGATTGCGCTGGGGCTATAATTTGCCCCATCCAACCACCAAAATTTGGTATCAATGGACAAAGAACGAAAGCAAGGTGTATTGGATGCCCACACGCTGCGTTTTGCACCACAAGAAATGACGCAATTGCGCGCATGGATGAAATAAGGCAAAGTATAACAAACGAAACCACAAAAGAATGAATGGCAATACGATATATCACGTTTCTTTCGGTGACGATGACAACCATTATTTCGGTTCAATCGCCGCCATATATGACCATTTCACGCCGCATGAACTTGGCGTGTCTGCTTCAAGGTTGTGGAATTATGGCATCACGGAACAAAAGCCATACCGCAACAATAAGGTAATCATCCGCCGTGGGGTGATTCAACGCAAGAAAACAAATCGCAAAAACCCAAATGCAAAATGAAAATAAAAGGAAAGACAATTTTCGATTTCTGCAAAGATGCTGAAACACGAAAGGAAATAATCGGTGGCAATTACACCGAATCTTATTACAAAGGATTCCCGGATTCTACGAAATACGAACATCTGATGAAATATGCCATTCTTACAAATAACAAGGATTTGTTTGATTCCGCAAGTTCAATGTATGGCGTGGCAAAAAAGGATGCCGCAATCGTTCAAAATGATGCGATAAAAACAGGCACAATAATTGATTAAACTTGGCAAAGGTGGAAAGGACATTGTTTCCTTACCACCTTTGTTGTTATATAACGTCATTATTTGCCAACCATTCATCAAGTACTTGTTCTTTGCTTTTAGTAACGTATTTTGTACCATTCCATGAATATGTTGCATCGGTACATTCAATCGTCTTGATAAGAGAGTTAAGGACGGATTTTTTCAATGGCTTGCCATGTTTGTCTTTGATTCCGCCTTTTGACAATCCATCAATCAAACCGTTTTTTTGGTCACAATACGGCTTTTCATAAAGATGTTCACGCACGGCATCCAAAACCTTTTTTGCATCAAGCCCCAATTTTTTGATGACATAATCGTAATTAGTGACCATCCGGTTGTAACCCGTTGACGCGCGCGATTGCATATATTGTGGATGTGGTGTCGCCGGACAACCAAGAATCTTGTAAAATTCCGGTAATGTCTTTCGCGCCACAAATTCGTTTGCAAGTTCCATGTATGAACGTTGCATATTCGTATTGCAAAAATTCGCACGCTGGAATACTCCACCAATCCATTGCGGCTTGTTTCTGTTGTGTGTAATTTCATGCCAAAGTGTTGCCATTGCATCCGCTTCAACATCGGTAATGTCGCACCATTTGCCTTGCCCAATCTTTCCCAATGCGGACATAACCCCGCTTATTCGGTCTGCCTTTAATAACAAAAGTCCATTCATGTTTGTTGAGCCATTATTTCCTGGATTGGTTTCTACACGCAAATCCAAATCATCATGTTCAAACCATTTTTCCGTTAATCCGGCATTTATTTTTTTGAATGTGTCATTTACTTCTGCATGGGTCGTATATGTTGTTTTTAATGCTGGATGTATTGCCGTTGATGATGAATTTGCAATTTTCTTCTTCAAGTCGTTCAACCTTTGCATTATCATTGCTTTCAGCGATGCCCATCCGCTTTTGTCATTTGTAACGGCTACAATATCGGCTTGCACATCACTTGAATCAACATTCATGGACATTGCCGCCTTTATTGTGCGTTGTGCATCGTTCATATATGCCTTGTATTCGCGTTGTACTTCATCGCAACGCTTATCCAACACATCAAACGCCAACATGATTTTTGCCGACTTTCCGGATGCAATGGCAATATCAAGTTCCGTGACATCAACACCCCATTCCAAGCATCTTGAACGGATTGCAGCATTCTCGGATTCCATTTTTGATGCCGTACTTTGAATGTCTGAAATTGACGTTTGTATTCCTGCAATGTTTTTTGACGCAACGGCGGAATCAAGCGAATGCAAACTTCCATTCAATCCCCATTTTTTCGCCATTGCTCGCGCCTGTGCAATTTGCGATTGGTATGCCGCAATTACATCCACATTGACCGTTGGCATTTCTATTTTCAAGCCCTTGTCAAGTCGCCCGTCAACAAAGTTGTCCCGGATGAAATATGGTGTTGATGACCATCCCTTTTGCGCTTCAATGTGTTGTTCCACCCATTCGGTGAACTCCTTTGGCATTTCGGAAACAACGTTCTTGGCTTGCAAATGCTTGTATTCCGTGCCATGCAACGCCGCTTTAAGGTCGCCAAGTTCGTTTGCATCGAATGTTTCTTCATCCATCAAGATGGGCGTGGCGTAACACATACATTGTGGATGCCACCCTTTGAATTTGATTGTCTTGGGGTAACGTCCAACCAACTTTGAACAAATGTCGCACTTGCACAATGGTTCGTGGTTGCTCCGGTGAATTTCAAATCCAACAACGAAATCCAATTGTTGCCATCGTTGGTAATCGCTTTCCCGGTACGCCATATTGATTTCCGAACGTGTCAAGCGCATCGCGTTCTTGTAGCTGGAACGATAAACGCCTTGTCCGGGATGATAGGCACGGGCATTCTTTGATAACACAAGGTTTCCGCGCTTGTCACGCACACGCCGGAACAATCGGTTCGGTTCGCGCAAGTTCTGCCGGACATCGCGGGATAGTTCATCCGCGCTTCTTCCCTCACCAAGTCCGACATCAAGGGCGGATTCCATTTGCGCCTTGTATTGGTCAACGTACTTCCATACGCGTTGCGAAAGGTTCATTCCCTCCACCTTGCGACTTTGGAACGCCGAAAGCGCATCCAAGTTGCGGTCTTGCATCTTCTTCAAGCGTGCCTTGCTCAACTTGGATGTGTCCATGATGGATGAAATGAACCCGTCATTCTTGGCACAAGCGAAAAGCCATTGTTTCTTTGAACCGGATTCGATGACGGTTGTCACACGGGATGCCAATTGTTCCGTGATGCGCTGCATTTCCTTTTTCACGGATGGGTACATATCGAACGAAAAAGGCTTGTCGGGGTCAATCTTGCCGCGCGCTGCCGCCCTTGTGATTGCCGTTGTCGCCTTGTCATACAGGCTTTGCACGGCTTGAACATACGCGTCCGTTGTCCTGTAATGCCTTGCGTCCCATCCTTGAATGGAAAATCGTGTTGTTTTCTGCCTTTTTGCCATTACTTCTTTGTGTAATAACGACAACGCCAAAACCCATCATCGCCCGGATGACATTTAGCGGATACGCAACAATAAAGATTGTCAAGCGCACGCGCCCAATATTTGCAGTTGTCGCAAAGGTTCGTTTTACTCATTCTTTCTTGGTTTGAAATGTTCACATTGTAGGTCATTGAGGAACTTGCACCATCGCCCGTATTCCGTCTTGTGGTCTTGCTTGCAACGGCACAATATCAAATGCCCATCAATCGCCTTGGAATGCCAATCGTATGATTCCGCGCAATCCCGGCATCGGAATTGTGGCTTCTTCGCCTGTTCCTTTGCCGGGGTTCTTGTTGTTCTTGGATAACGTGGCATTACGCATCGCCCTCCAATTGCGGCTCACCGATGATGAATGAATTGTCGCGCGTGTCCTGTTCTTCCAACTTCTTCATGGTCTTTTCCGGATTCTTGGAAATACCCGCGCCGATGACGGATTCTTCTTGCGACACAACGGGTTTGTTGCCGTTTGCGGTCATCCAATAGTTCAAATCGTCAATGTCTGACGTAATCATGTAAGGGATGATTTCGGGTTCAATCATAATGGATTCGCACGCATCCGCCAAGCTGGTGTTCATCTGCGCGATATACTCCAAGATGACATTCACACGGCGTTGCAAGTAATCGTCAAAGATTTCGCACTTGTCTTGCACTTTCAAATGTGCATCCATGAAAAGCAACTTCAACGCCACGCCGGACATCGCTCCCAATCCCTTGACCGCATCAAAGGAAATGTCGGGCGTTTGCGTGATGGTGTAAATCAGTTTCAACAATGTGTCAATCTCCAACTTGACCGCTTCCGGTGCTTGCTGCCATGACACATATTGCATGGTTGCGCCATCTTCGCCCTCGATGACCGCGCCGGATTCGCCTTTCTGCGCCCATCCGTGGATTTGTCCGGTGGTGAAAATCTTCGGGCTTGCGTGATAATCGTTCGTGTCGGCAAAGTTCGACAACAAGGTTTCCAATCGGTCAATCAACGCGTTCACATCCTCGGTTTCAAACTCCGGTTGGTGTCCGTATATTACAGGAATTTTGTTTATTCCCGTCTTTTTGGGATAACCATCAACGCAATCAAATCCGTTCGTGCAGTTTATCCACAACCAATGTTCGGTGTCCGTGAACGTTTCAAAATAGTTCGTGACAACACCATCACGGGTTCGGGCAAATGAACGTGAAAACGCCACCATGTCGCCCGTTTCATCGAAATATGGGTAAAGCGTATCACCATAGGCGGGCGAAAAGATGGTACAACGCATCTTGAATTGCGATGGAAAGCCATATTTCGTGTTCGGGCTTTCAACCGGATACCAATATTCGGCGGCTTCCTTATATCCGAAAATGGAACGTCCAATCTTGCGGTTCAACGATTTGCACTTCACGCCATACAAAATGCGGTCAAGGGCGCGCGCAACGGCTTCTTCCTGTTCGTTCTCCGGTGTTGAATTGTAAGCCGGGGAATTACCGAACACGAATGACACCGCGCGTTTGATTATCAACTTTTGGAGTGCAACGGCGACACGCGCCACGCGTACCGTCTTGAAATTGGTGCTTTCTCCATCGGTTGAAATAACCTTTTGCGCGGAATCCGCTTCATCATCCGCCGAAACTTTAACGCGCTTATCCGGGCGCATTATCGGCGACATAATATCATGCAACTTCGGGTCAAGTGCTTTGTTTGCACTCTCCACATCGGGTTGTGGAATGAAACGGCAAGACTTCAATTCGGAAATCACATCGTTTGCCGTTGCAAGCTGAAAAATTTCTTGTATCGTCATATCATTTTTGTTGTTTTGAATTATACTTGACCAAACAGGGCGGCAACGCTCGTTTGCTTGCCTTGCTTGCGTTTCTCAATCGTTCCGGTCAATGCGTCCGGCGCGTCATCATGTTCATTGCGTCCGGCTTTCAGATAGCCACAAATCGCCTTTGCAAACTCCGGAAACAAATGTTTCCATCCTTGCGGCATGAATGTCAAGTTCTGAACCATCGCCGAATGGGAATAAATGCGCGTGTCCTTGTTCTCGCGCTGGGCAAAGGATGTGAATTTGGTCTTGCCATTGCCAAGCAAACGGCATTGCCTTTCCACGTTGTTCTTGAATAGGCGACCGCCGTTGTTCGCTTCGACAATACATTGCGCCACGCCGTGTTTCGTCAACATCTTGGCAAGGGCGGGTTCGGTGAACTCAACGGGCTTTGTCGTGTAAAGCACATCAACGATGTAATTGCCAATTTCCGTTTCGTCATACACGATGGCGCAAAGGTAGTCCGCGCCCGTGTCGGCGGTGTCCACATAACAACGGCGTTGCAAATGCATCGTTGCCGGGCGCACAAGGTATTCAACGAATCCGGCTTCATACATCAATCCGGCGCGCGGTTGCGGGTCTTGTTGATACAGGGATTCAAACACTTGTGGATTGCGCTTCCGGATGGCTTGCAGCTTTTCAAGGTTGTGTCGTTCCGCCCATAATGGTTCACCCTCTTGTCTTGGGTCGTATTCGGTCGGCGCGCCCTCCTTGATGGCTTGGTACACCACGACAACCCATCCATTCGGGTTTTCTTTGGCATCATAAACGCCTTGTTCGCGTAACAATTTGCCCGCAAGGTCATCTTCATGCCATCGGGTAAACACAATCAATTGGCGCGAATCGTTGTGCAAACGGGTTTCGGCAACGGTATCGTACCAATCGGATATATTTTCACGGACAATGGGCGACCATGCCGTTTTCGCGTCCTTGTAAATGTCATCCATGATTAGGATGTCCACGGGTTCACCTGTCAACGCACCACCAACGCCCACCGTTTTGAATCCGCCAACATGGTTCACAATCTCGCATTCTTCGGTTGTGCGGATGTAACCACGCCCGGAATCATCGGCAAAGCTGGATTGACCAAGCGTTGTTTCCGGAAATATGTTGTGATACTCCGGCGTATCAATCACACGTTGGATTTCGCGGTTGAACTTCTTCGCCTTTGTTGCCGAATAGGAAACGACCGCCAAGCGCAAGTCCGGGTTTCGCCCTAACAGGTACGCGGGCAAACGGCGCGTTGAACCCTCGGATTTTCCATGCTGCGGCGGCATGAATACCATCAACTTCTTCACACCACCATCCGCAAACTTGGATAAGACGTGATAATATCGGCGATGGAAATCAGCCGGGCGGAATGTTGGCATCGTGGCAAGTGTGAAGCGCAACAAATCGGAACGACTTTCACGATAAAGCCGTTCTTGCATCGCTTGGATAAGCTGAATCCGTTCGCTTCTTGTTGCTGCCATTACTCCAATTTCCTTTTCAGTTCTTCGATTGTGCTTGCCAATTCCTCATCGGTCTTGCTCGCAAACAAATCCTTTCCATCTTTCCCGGTCACTTCCGTTGATTGCTTGTTCTTCCAATGTTCCGGGTCGCCATTGGTCAACGTGAATATGATTGCCGCCGTGTCCGCTTGGATGTGCTTCTTTGTGTTCGTCTGCTCCTTGATAATCGGTTTCGGGTTGCCTTTCTCGTCTTTCACCTTGCCGGGAACGGTGACAACCTTTGTTTCCGTTACGTCATACCCTTGTATCTTCTTCAACAATGATTTCTTGGCTTCTTGCACAAAGAATTGCATCCGTTCATCCTTGGCATCCACAATCATTTGCCCAAACTCCGGATGTTCTTCTTTCCATTGATGGAATGTCTTTGGTGTTATTCCCACTTGGCGGCAAATCTCGGCGATGGTGTATGTGTCCGACTTGATAAGCCCGACAATCTTGTCAACAATCTTTTTTCCATACTTTGCCATAATTGCCTTTTTTAGTTGATTTTTATCACTTTAATCACTCTTTCAGTTCGACCGAAAAGCCACGGTCTTGCAGTTCGCTAAACAACAACGACAACTTTGTGACATCGCCACATTCAACAATCAACCTGGTTGATATTTCCTTTTTCCCCGATGATTCTTCTTGTTCGGGTTCTTCTTGCACGGAAACATCAACGCCCCATTCTTGCGGTTCAAAACCCCATTGTTGTGAAACTTCTTCAATCAAGGATTCATCCCATGCAAGGTTGGCTTTGCTTGTGGCGTTATCTGCAAGCGCAAGTTCACGTCCCTTGGCGGAATCAAGGTCAATGTCTTTTCGCTTGACCGCGACAAGCTGGTTTCCGTCAACCTCCACCACCAAAACATCGGTGAATCCAATGTCGGCGGCTTTCTCTGCGGTCTTGTTTCCGGCTATGATGCGGTTGTTCTTGTCAATAACGATGGAACGTGCCAATCCGAATTTGCGCAATGATTCATCCATCAATCGGTCGCCATATTCCGTTCCCTTGTTGAAATTCTTGTTGTCCGGCACAAGACTTTCGATGTTTGTTTCAATGATTTTCGTCATAGCTGGATGAATAAGCGCAACAACATAATAACAGGAACGGAAACGCACGCGCCGGACGCTGCGCCCATTGCGGTGAATGCGAAATCCATCAATTCAACCGTTCCGTGTCCCTTTGAATCCCACCATTCCTTGATTGCTCCGGCAATACATCCGGCGATGAATCCAATCAACGCGCCCAATGCCAAACCAACGTAAAAGGCGGAAATAACGCCCACAATCAAACCGATTGTCATTCCAACTTTGTAATGCTTGCGCTTGTCGGGCATTTTGGCGGCTTCTGCAAGGTTTTCGCACGCTTTCGCGATAACTTCACCAACTGAAATAAAAAACGCCCTCAAATGGGCTAAAAACGGCGTTTTCTGAAAAACACGTTCCCCGGCAACGAAAACGGGCGGTTGTGTCTTTCCGGACATTACGCCCAACCACACCTTGCCGCCGAACAAGATGTTGATTCTTTCCTTGATTGATGGCTTCCAACATGACACACATTGTTTGCCATCACACCAAACGGGCAACGTGCCACACTCCGAATCCGACAATGTGCCGGGCTTCTGCAATACCTTTGTGGATTGCTTGAAATTTATTGGTTTCATATATGTAATTTTTTGATATTATGCAAATGCAATGCAAAGATAAAGGGTGTTTCACTATAAAACACCCTTTATCGAATTAAGTTATCAAAAAGTTATCCACTTATGCTTTCATGCGGACGGGCAATCCGGCATAACTCCACGCAAGCAACGCGGCATCGCGTGCGTCTTGATTCGTTCTTCCCATGATTCCCGTGAATGATGCAAGTTCCTCATGTGTTATCTTGCGGTCTTTACCTTTCCAACACTTCAACAACGGTATGTGTGGCAAGACTTCGATTCCCCAATGTTCGCACATTTCGATGATTTTGCGCCCGGTTTCATGGTTCGCGCCGACATCCTTTGCAATCTTTTCCGTCTGTTTGCCTTGTGCGGCATGGAAACAAGACTTCTTGTTCATCCACCCGGCTTCAACGACCACAATCAAGGATTCGCCCGTTTCATCCCTTTTCGCTTTCGCGTGCTGCAAGTATTCAAGTAACAAAGGAAATGAAAGGTTTGTCACCTCCAATTGTCTTGTTTTGACTTTGAGGAACGCCACGCCGGACTTTTCCTTGTCCGGGTCAATGGCGATGACGTTTTCATGCTTCATCGTCTTTGGCGTTGTTGCTGGATTCATCCGGCTTGGCATCGGCGAATGTTTCCAACGTTTTCTTGAACTCAATGGCACGGCGCAAAGACTTGAACGATTTCACATCGTGCCAAAAGAAAAACGAACCTTTCACTTGCACCTTGTAGTTGGTTATAACCTCCAAGGGCTGCACCATCGCGAAATCCGGCATTGTGTCGCCCAATCCGTTTTGCGGAAATGCAACTTGCGTGTTGATTTCTTCCTTGATGATGCGATATTCATACATTGGTTGCATAATTCTTGGCTTTAATATGGGCAATTGTCGTTTGATGTGAACGGGTCATTGTTGCCGTTTCCGTGCTGCTGGGCGTTGCCCTTGCAGTCGCAAAGCTGGATTTCGCTTGCATTGCAGTTCACGGCAACTTGCCAATGGTTATTCTTGTCTTGGTATTGCTTCACGCTCATACGACCGCGAACAAACACCTTTGCGCCACGCTTCAAATACTGCGTCAATCCGCCGCCATCGCCGAACGAAAGAACGGACACCCATGTTGTTGATTCAACCGTTGTGCCGTTGGCATCCTTGCGGCGTTCTGAATGTGCCACGTTGAATGACACATATTTCTTGCCGCCAAACTCCTTGATTTCGGCATCCGCGCCGATGTTTCCGATTACTTCAATTTGTAACATAATGATTTTTGAATTAAGTGTTATATACTTTTTCGTAACTGCACCACGTTTCCCCGTCATAAGTCACTTGCTGGTCTGACTTGTCAACGATGGCAACGATTTGGGATTGGTCAATTCGCAAGGATTCAAAATCCTTTGTTTCAACCGTTGTGCGTTCCCCGGTCATTGGGTTTTCAGTTATGACTATATACCGCATAAGCAATGCTTTTGTTGTGCATTTGCATTGCACTTGGTTAATACGCCTTGCCGTGTTTCGGTGGTCGCGCTGCGTTATACTTCATCTTTTCGCCAATGTGCCAATCCAAATCAACGTTGATGGACTTCGCCCATTTGGTGACGTACTCCAAGCCGAATTGGATGCGCTTTTCAATGCCGATGATGTCACGGCACAAACCTTTGGTCAAGGCAAATGCGTTTTCCGTGAATGTGAACTTGTCAAACGCGCGATGATACTTGCAAGGATTCATCTTGTCAAAGTCCACGCCCAACGCTCCGGCAAGGTCGCCAAGACGAATGGCAACGTCCGCCATTTCATCTTCCAAGGTGTCCTTGATGAATGACGTGAACGGCGCGCAACCTCCAAATAATGGTTCATTGTAGGCTTCAATGTTGGCGCGCTTCCCGGTTCGATGCGCTTCAACCATTTCGCCAATCTCCGAAACGCAAGCATCAAACAATGCTCGTTGCTCTCTCGCTTTTCCCAAAATCCGTGCTTCACGGCGTTGGCATGGGATTCTTTTGCCAATTTGTTGAAATTCATGTTTTCAAATTTTATTGTGTTAAACTTACCCGGTTATTTCAAAATCAATCTCGTTGATGTTCTTTTCAAGGACTTTCAAGCACGCCTTGATGTTGGTGTCACATTCGATGACTTGGTTTCCGCAATACGCATCCAAACAGGTTTCCAACTTGTCCATGTATGGGTTTTTGATGCTTTGGGCAAATCCCATCTTGGCTTCAATTATCTTGTCCATTCGCTTGTTGTGGTCAACAAGGAAACGACACATAAGAACACCAAGGAACGCATCCGTTTTCATGTCCTTGTAGATGTCGCCCGGAAATTGCTTCTTATACTGCGAATTGACACAATACCAAAATATCGTGAAATCGCTTGTGTACTCCTTGAAAAATTATTCCGTCTGCTTTTCTATATGCTGGATGTGTCTTGCATCCAAGTCCTTTTTCAAGGAATCAACATATTCTTGGCGGACGTGCTTCACGGCACGGGACAACTTGACGGTTTCCGGAATCTTGTGTTCGGCGCAATACTTCATCACCTTTTCGGCATACACCCACGCCAAATGCGAAATGACCAACGGCACGAAAGCAATCATCATGTTTTCGTTGAACGTGAATGTTTTCATCATCCAATCGGTATCATGTCGCACACTCTCCTTGAATTGCTTTTCGGTCATCATCGGCGACAAACCATTGATATTATTCATAATCTCCTTTTCAAAGATGGTGTCATACATCCGTTTTTCCGCCGCTTTCAGTTCTTCCGGCGTTGGCTTTTCTTCGTGTCCGTGTTCAATTTCCGGGGCTTGTTCAATTTGATTGAACACCGCCGTTTCGTTGAACATGGATTCACCCTTTGAGAAATCAAGGATTTCATCGCCCGGCGCGGATTCCTGTTCCTTTGGCTTGATGAAAGGGCAAATCTTGGCGTTGTGGCACGCGTTGAATGACCTTTCGTTGATTTCCATGTCCCCGGCTGCTTGCGCTTCCATGTCGCGTTGCAATGCGCATTTGTATTTCGGGCATCTGCCAAGCTGTGTGTTGTACCATACCGCCTTGGCGCACCTCATGCAATTATCTTGTTGCCAATATGACATCTTTATGTCGTTGGCGAATATCCTTTCATTTGTTGTTTTCATTGTTGCGAATATTAGAATGCAATTCGATAATCTTTGCCCTTTAACGATGGGCGTTTGCTTTCGATGAACTTCATCAAGTCGCCAAGTTCGATTGGGAACAATGGACAAAACTTGTATTTCAACGTGCAAACAAATCGGTCATTCAACATGACATCAAGGAATAAAGTTTTCATTGTTGCGAAAGATGTTCTAAACGTTAATGTCCGTCACGATGTCAAACACCGCCTTTGTCAATTCGATGTCATACATTGCATTGTGCAACGAATCACCATCCACTTGCACGCCAAGCGTTGCCGCAACCGTTGACAACTTGAAATTCTCCATTTCCGTGCGCTTATTTGCAAGATACACGGTCGCAAGAACCATCACGTCCATTGAATTTGCCCAAAACCATGAACCAAAGAACTTGTCGTTGTTCTGCAAGAAAAATCCGCGCAAGAATTGATTGTCAAATGCGGCGTTGTTGTACCCAACCAAAAAGAACTTGTCCTTTGAATTGTACTTGTCAACGTACTTGCCAAGCATTGCGACAAATTGACGGTACACCGTACCCATCGCCGGATATTTCGCGATTTGTTCACGGGTAACACCCGCAACCGCCAAGGCTTCATCCTCAATGGCTGCTTTCGGGTTTGGCTGGACGTGAAAATCAAACGATTCTTTCACGATTCCGTCAATTACGACTTGACCGGAAATTTGATGGATTCCATTTCTTCCGGGGTTTGTTCCTGTTGTTTCAAGGTCGAAAAATAATAACTTCATAATTTTATATTTATTAGAATAAACTTGCTTGAATAGGGCGGCTCAAAACCTTTTCTTGTGCCGCCTTGAAAAAGTCCTTTTTGATTTCAAATCCGTATGCGCGCCGCCCAAGTTCTTTTGCTGCGAAAAGCGTTGAACCGCTCCCGGCGCACGGGCCAATGACAACATCGCCGGGGTCGGTGAATATGCGGATAAGGTATTGCAGCAATGGCACGGGCTTTTGTGTCGGATGTACCTTTGGCGTTTTCGTGTCGCGTCCCCAATCAATGCAATTGAACACCATCCCACCCCCAACGGCATCATTGTTGAACTTTGGCAACTTGTTGCGATAAAGCAACACGCCATATTCGCAATTTCCAACGATTCGCATATTGGCTTTCAATACCTGTGCGGAAAAATTCTTTCGGAACACAAGGTTGATGTAATGGTTGAACCCATATTGCTTGCCAAGTTCGATGTATTTGAATTGTTGTTCAAACTCGCAAAACACAATCATGCAAGGTGCTTTTCCGGATTCCTTTGGCTCTTTCACAAGCATTTGCGAACAAAAGTGCATAAATTCAGCCGGGCGGAAATCCTTGTCGGTGTCGAAAAACTCCTTTCCGGCTTTGTCCGATTCCCCATTCTTGTTGTCCCCGTCAACATACCACGATGGATTGCTGGCGTATGCGTTCTTTCCAAGGTTATATGGCGGGTCAGCAATAATCAATTGCGCCTTTGGTATGCCATAAACCTTGAAATTCTGAAAATGGTCATTGAATAATTCAACTTTGTTCATAATCCTATTTTTTAATTTTTGATAACCATTGGTCATATATACGGGATGCCACTTGTGCCATCATCACGGGTGGAACGCTCATTCCGCAAACGTAATGGGGTATTTGACCCCCAAATTCATAATCTTGCGGAAATGACGAAATGCAACAAACTTCGGATGCGCTCAAATACTTTGGTATGTCAAAACGTATCAAGCAATCTTTTCGCGCTGCAAGCGTTGGCGAAACCTTGTCCGGATAGACATATTTATTGTTGAACATTCCACTTTTCCCGAACTCTCGTTCATTCGCGTTTGACAAATCCGAATCGCCATCCATGCGTAATTCCCAACATTTGCGCATTTTCGGTGAATCAACGCCATCACCCATGCCATCGGCAACATCCTTGAAAGGAATTACCGCTTCGTTGAAATTCATATTCAATCTTGGCAAGGTTTCAAACAACGTTTGTTCGCAAGGAACGAACCCGACCAAATCTTTGCGCAAGCACACGAAAAACACACGTTGCCGCCTTTGAGGAACACCCATCGTTTGGGCATCAAGCAAGTAATGGTTCACATAATATCCGGCATCATCAAAGCCACGATAAATGTTTGTCATATACTCTTTCGCGCTGCCAAGCAACAATCCTTTCACGTTTTCCGCAACAACGACTTTCGGTTGCAACCGCTTTGCAAGCTGGATGAAATCGAAAAACAACGTGTCAAGAACTTGTTCGGCTTGTCCCTCCCGGAACTTCTTCATCTTTCCCCATGCTTCTTCACGGCTTCCCGCCATGCTGAATGTGGAACAAGGCGGTGAACCATCCAAGATGTCAAGGTTGAATAACTCCGGCGGCAAATCCTGTTTATCCTTGAATGTCTGAATCGGTTCAAGGAAAGGGAAACGTGGATTGTGATTCTTGCAATATGTGAACATCATGCGGTGGTCTATTTCGTTGCATCCTATCACATCGAATCCGGCTAACTTGTAGCCCATAGAACTACCCCCCCCCACAAGCAAAGCACGAAAAAACCGTGCCTTTGTCTTTGGTGAAATGGGCATCCGCCAAAGTCCAACGATAATCAAATTTGTGCATTGTAACTTATCTATTTAATATATCATTCACTTTCGTGGCTAAATCTCTAAACGGCGGGTTGAATCGCATATCATCGTTGTACTTCTTCAACAAGTGCAACATGGATGAATGGTCGCGGTGGACATATTGCGCAATCTTCGTCAACTTCATCTTCATTGCCCGGCAATGGTGAACGAATATCATGCGCGCATAGAACCCATCACGCTTGCGCGACTTAGTGATATAATCCGAAAACTTCAAGCCCATCACTTCGTGGATGGCGTTTTGGATGCGCATCACGTTCCGGTTGTCACGGGCAAAGCTGGATTCAAACCAAATGTCCTTGCCAAGACGAAAGGCGATGTCATATTCAATGCCCGCGCCCGTGCTTCCCGTCCAATTGTCCATCATGTAAATGGCATCACAGCCAAATAACAATTCGATGTCCTTGACCATGTGCGATTCCCAAGATGCCTTTTCGTCACACAACCCAAATTCCAACGGGCTCACAACTTCAAACCCGATTGATTCAAGCAACGCTTGCGAATTGGCGAACCGTTGCTTTGCTTCTTCGATTGGCAAGCCCGAAATCTTGCCCGATACATAAATTTTCATTGGCTTTTCTTCCTCTCTGCATTATAGATGAATTTGTTGATGAAATATTCCTTGCCTTTTCCCGTCACCATCGTTCGCGTGGTGGTCATCACTTCATCCGTCCGTGGGTTTGTCCACGTTTGCGGTTTCAGTTCAAACAAGCCAAGGTCAAGGGCTTTTTGTGTTGGCTGGTTTCGTGCCGTTCCAACGCTGCACAAATATTCGTTGTCGCGCAACCATTGGAAAAGCCGGATTTCCCCGAAATCCACGCCGTTTTGTTTCAGAATCTTTGCAAGTTCATCAATACCGCATGATGACGGGGAATTGATGATGGCGGTCGCGAATGCCACTTTCGGGGCTTGCGCTTCAATCTGCTTTTGTTGGCTTTCGATTGTTTCCGCCTGTTCCGCCGCAAGGCGCAAAGCCTGTGCGAACGTTTGAGGAATCGCCGGGGATGCTGGCGCAAGTCCCTTTATTGTTTCCTCCATCTTGTTGAATGCGTTGATGAATGCCACCTTGAACGCCATTGCCTTTTCTCCGGTCAATGACATTGTAAGCAAGGAAAAGCCATCGCGGTTCATCAAGAACATGGGTTGCCGCTTCCCTTGTGCATCCGTGTATGTGGTTTCGGCAAACCAATGTTCGTTGGCTAAATTTTGAGCCGACCCCATGATGTTGCGGATGGACTTCATTATGTTCTTGTGCATCTTGCCGAACACCTGTGCCACCTTGACGGAATCGGTCACGGGCGTTCCCTTTTGCGTTTTGTACACGCTTGATTGGATGATTTCGTTCATAATTGTAAATTTTCATTGTTAGTAATCCAAATCAAAGTTTGCGGCGGTCTTTTCCTTTTATCACAAGATAGTTGCACATTTCTTGCAATCGGCTTGATACGCGGTCGCCATACCGTTCTTTGAGGATTTCGCCGCCCATCCTCAAATTGGATGTGATGAAAGTCATTTCGGCGTGCATATCACCCCGGTATTCGATGACGTAACGCACCACATCAAGGCGGTTGCCCATGTAAAGCGTTTCCGGTGGTTCATTGCCAAGGTCTTGAATGGCAAGCATCGGCGCGGTCTTGTACTGCTGGATGTTGCCGGATTCCGCCCACACGTCACACAAGCCATCGGCGCGAATTGTGCGCCAACACAACGGGCGCGGGTCGTTGTCGGTATGCCATAAAACCTTGATTCCGATTGCTTGGATGTACGCTTGCATGATTTCCATGCACCATGTTTTGCCCGTTCCGGTGTTTCCGGCGATATAGATTCCGCGTTTCAGTCTGCCGGGGATGACTTGTCCCGATACAGGGTCAAGACACTTCATTGACGTGTCGCAATGCGCCCACTTGATGAAATTTTCAAAGGTGAATCGGTTTTCATCGTCAATGACGAACGCCGGATTCCGGCTTTTCCCGATTGCTTCAACAATCTTCATCGCGTTGCCAAGGTCATACCAACCCGGCTTTATGTATTGGTAACGCTGGAATCCGGAAAACATATCGCGTTGCCGAATCGCGTTTAACACCTGTTCGATGCTTGGCATTGTCGGTTTCTTGTTCTCGTTGTTCACCATTCTTCGTTTGCTCTTTTATTGTTTCCGCCGGGGCGGTCTATATAGTTGCCATCTTCAACCTTGCGCCAATTGGTCGCGTTCGTGAATATCCATCGGAATGTACACCATTTGCCTTTTTTGCAGAAATCGGACGCGTTGACGGTTTGGAATATCGTCTTGATGCGCTGGTATGCCGTTTCCGGGTCTTTTGCGGTCATCATTTCGCCGAACCTTTGCCGAATCTTGCGTTTGTCATCATCAGCAAGGGAACGCGGTTGTGGGAATGACGGGCATTGTTCTTTCCATAATGCCAACAATCTTGAATAATCAACCGAAAATTCCCTTTTTTGCTCCGGCGCGTCAACGAAAGTTGACGTATCTACATTAGTAGATATATTATTCTTTTCTTTTCTTTCCTTTTCTTTATGTTCTGCATTTGCATTGCTTGTGCTTTGCGCTTGTATTGCTTGTGTATCTCCGGACGTTTCTTCATTACCATCTTGAATTGTCGTTTGTCGTTGATTGTCAAGGTTTTGCCTCCATCTTGCGATTGCCGCTTGCTTGCGCTTGTCGGAAATATCCTTTCGCTTGTCTAAACGCTTCAAAACACTATCCGACCACATATTTTCACCATCATTGGCGAATAATCCGTAATTGTTCACAAGTCGTTTAACGGTCTTGTAATCCACATGCAATGCAAATGCAATGCTTTTGCAGTAACGCAACGGCAACGTTCCGCCTTGCTCATATAGTTGTTCGATGATACACCAATAAATGCCGATGCCCTCAACGCCCAATTCAATCAACACGTCTTGCAACTTGGGGTCGTTTCGCGCGTTGTAGTCATGCTGGAAATAATATGAATCTTTCATGCTGAATGCGTTTTAATGGCTTTCCCGCCACCCGACCGGATGGAAAGGCGGCGGGATTGCCTTGTTGTTAGATTTCGATGATTGCGATTTCCGGGGCAATCTCCTTGATTGCTTCAAGTTCCTTGTCAATCGCGGTGTCACGCAATGTTTCAAGCGTTTCTTCTGCACCCGGCGACATCAACACGAATGCAACGTTGCGTCCGTCAATCTTGGCGAATGTTTCCACCTCCAAGTTCTCCTTGTCGCCACCCTTGAAAACAGGGATTGAAAGCGTGAACGATTCCGGCAAGTTGGAATTGACCACTTGGGTGAAATTGTCCGTTCGGTCGCCGTTCTCCTTGATGCTTCTTTCGATGGCGTTGTTCACGGTTGCCGTGAAATTCTTGCACGTCGAAACCAAGGTCATGTTCACGTTCTTGTCTGCAAAGAACGCGCGGTTCATCTTGCAGAACATCGAAAAGTCAAACGGCGACCACACCTTGCCCGTGTTGATGCCAAATTCGATGAACTTGGGATGGAACTGCAATGTTCCCTTGATTGTGCCGCGTGTGTATTCATCGGATTCGTTCACCACAAGTTCGATGGTGATGTTCTCGCGGTCAACGATGATGTGGCAATTCTTCTGCTCAAATTGTCCGGCGTTGATACGCTTCTTCAAGAACTCCACGGGCGCGCCGATTGTTCCGTTGATGTTCATCTTGACCGGGGCTTTCGGGTCAAGAACTTTGGGTGCTGCACCCTCGCGGATGATGATTTCATTCATTCCCGGTGCAAGATTGATGTTCATTTTCTCGTTGTTCATATTTTAATCGTTTGTGCCATCCTTTACGGCGGCGGTGTTCATATATTGTGCGTTCATAAATAGTGTTGGCTGCAACTCTTCGGCGGTTGCCGGGCGCATTTCCACAAGGTCGCCATCGCGGTTGTAATACTCCGTCATCTTGGCTTCGCGGTCGGTGAAACGATAACAAATTTCGTTCACATATTCGGCTTTCGCCTTGATGTTGGAAACCATGTTTTCGCGTGCCTCTTTCAAGGGCTTCAAGCGTTCGGCGTACTCCTTTTTGATTTCCTTAATCTCGTTTTCGATTTCGGAAATCTCAATGGAAACGTTCGCAAGTTTCTCTTTGTGTCCTTGCAGTTCTTCCGGGGTGTACGCTTTCATGTAACCCTTGTTCTCGCACGCATCCGCGTTGTCCTTGATGAACTGTTCACGCTGGATTGGGTTGGCAATATCCTTGCCCATTGTCTTGTTGTTCATTGTTACTTTGTTTTATAGTGAAACACATTACAAGAAAACCTTGTTGTAAAGGTCGGCGAATTGCTTGCCGAATTGCGCGGCGCGCGCGGACGATTTGAAGCAAAGCCGAGAACCGATAGGCGCATTCGCAGCCGAAGGCGCGTTAACCGTAGCCGCGCACACGAACCCCGCAGCATCCTTGTCATACACGAACCAAGGAAACCACTTGTCTTGTTCACAATCCGAGAAATCGGGTACAAATCCATCTTCCTTGTTCCATGCCTGTGCGATGGTGAACAACTTGTTTAAGGCAATCAACGCTTCAATGTGCTTGGGGTTGATGTCGGTCACAAGTCTTGCGACATCTTCAAGCTGGACAACGTTTCCGGAAAGAATCTTCTTTGCAACGGTAAAGTCCGCGTTCGGCTTGCCGCCAAGGGCTTTTCTTGCGCTCTCAAAGTCCGTGATAACTTCGTTCACTTCCGTGCATTCAACTTCTTCAAGGGCGAAATCAAACGGCGACAAATAATCGTCATCGTCAACGTCCAAATCTTCGTTGTGGTCGCAAATGTAGTCCATCAAGGTTTCCCCGGCTTCTTTGCGTGATTCATGGATGGCTTGCATTTCGCTTTGCTCGCTTCCATCCGCGTTTTTGATAATGTACTTTTTCATTTTCTTTGTTGTTAAAATGGTGACTTGTTGAAATTGATAGTCATTCCCGAACGAGCAACGGTGACAACCTTGTGTGTCAAATCCGCGATTCCTTGCTGGAACTCAACGGCGTTTGAATTGCCATCGGAAAGGTGAATCAACACGATGTTGTGAACTTCTGAAAGGTCGTTCGCTTGCAATATCTCCTTGCACGTTTCAAAGCTGCAATGGCTTTTCATCGTTCTTGCCCGCAACTTTGCCGGAATCAACCCGGCTTCCACGTTGGCATCCAAGATGTCTTGGCGATAGTTGCATTCAATAAGGATGTTATTCAATCCATCGAACGTGTATTGCAGATAATATGTGTCGGTCGCGAATAACACCGTGCCACATTCGGGATGCGCTATCAGATACCCGAAAGGCTGGGCGGCATCGTGTTCGGTGTCAAATGGCAAAACACCGAAATTTCCTATCTTGTGCAACACGTTTTCGGTCATGGCGTGTGCCAATGGATGCGATGCCAACCCAAGGGCGTTTCTTGTCCCGTCTGACATATAGCAAGGAATCATGGCATCAAGGCAACGTTTGACGTGCCTTGCATGGTCGCCGTGTTCGTGCGATATGATGCAAGCCTTGATTCGTGTGATGTCGAAATCAACCGCATTTTGTACGTTCTTGAAAGCGATTCCACATTCAATCATCAATGCTTCCTTGCCGTTGTCAAGCAAGTAACAATTGCCCTTGCTGGATGAACCCAATATTTTCAATTCCATTTGCCTTTCGGTTTAAGTGATTAAAACCCCGGATTTGGGGCGTTGTTTGCGTTTTCCGCCGCTTTCGCGTTGTTGGTGGGCGTTTCCTTTGCCGCGTTGTTATCGTGGCTTATTTCGCCCGTTTCCGGCTTTTCGCTTCCCGTACCAAGTGAAATGCGTTTCTTGTTCGCATTTGCTTCCTTTTCGGCGGAAACCTCACTTGCGGTTACATCCTCATATTCGGTGTAAATATCCTGTTGTTCCTCAACGGTACGCATACCCATCGAAAGTTCCGGCGCATAAGCGTTTGTCCACATGGACGCGGCGCGGTACATCAACATTTGCTTTGTCATAGTTTGCCACTTTGAACCGCTTTTTGTGTACCAACCCTCTTGAATCGCAAGTCGGATTGAAACCGGGGATGATTCCAAAATCCCGTCCGAACCACGCTTGGTTGTGTATGCAACACATTCGATTTCGTGGATGTTCTTTCCATCGAATTGTTTCTTTACGGGTTCTTTGCAACGCTTTTGTTGATTCCAAACATAATCGGTGTAATCAACCATTCCCAACGCGCCCTTGTCCGTGAAACGGAATTGCAATGGTTCAAAGCGACCGCACGAATTGACGGTTGCAATCAAGAACTTGGATGACCATGATGGGCGACCATAAATCACCGCCATGTTCTGCATAACCATCAACGGGCTTGCACCAATGCGCGTTGCCACCTCAACGGCAATCATGCAATTTGCAATTGCCTTGGTTTTGATTGCCGTGTTTTCAGCCCTTATAGCCTTGATGGTTTCTTCATTTGCTCCGGGTGGGATAGGCTTCAAAGTCGCCTTGTAATTCTCCGGAACAAGGTCGGATGATGCAAAGAAACTGCAAACACGTTGCATGGTTTCAAATTGTACCGGGTCAAAGAAATTGAACGCCGGGGTTGTTGTGGCTGGCTGCATTACGACCGCGCCACCATTCGGTTTTTGTAATTCGTTCATTGTATTGTTAATTTATTGTCGTTTGTCACGACAAGGTTTATCACTTGTGATTGAACCGGGATGATTTCATTCACCGATTCGCGGTTGTCAATGAATATCGGCGCACATACACCATAGAACGCGCACAAGGCGTTGATGATGTCAAGTCCGGCATTCACTTGGCTTGCGGTGTTCGCGCTGCCATACGGAACGCCATTACATAATGGGATGCACGTTTCAACCGGATTGCCATCCAAGGTGTAATCGAACAACCGGAAAGTCACGAAATGGAACTTGGCGTTGATGCGCTTTTCGCATTCCAAAACCTTTGTCTTGTTGAATTGTTCAACCGTGTATTCTTCGCGTTCGATGTCGGCGATTTGCTGGGAAACTTCCTTTCCATGCGCTTCAAGGTCGGCAATCTCGTTGTTGCATCTTTCGATTGCGCCACGCTTGGCAAGACGGGTTGAAACATCGTTGCGCTTGGTCATCCATTCTTTCTTGGATGCTTGCAACGCGCTTGTGTCAACGCCCGTGTTGTCGGTTGTGATGGTCGCCTTGATGTCGGCAATCTGCTTTTGCAGTTCCACCCATTCCTTGATATTATCGGGGACAACTTCGGCGGTCGCCTTTTCCGGTAAGGTTTCAAGCGTTGCTTGTGCGGTTTTGATGCGCGAATCCAAATCGTTGTTTTCCTCGCGATACGCGTCAACGGACTTTTGCTTTTCGGCTGCATCCGCTTCAAGTTGCGCAATCTTTTCGCCAAGGTGCTTTCCCTTGTTCGTGATGTCTGTCAAGTTGCCAATCTTGGCTTTGTCGAAAACGTCCTTTGCTTTCGCAATCATATCATCCGGCAATGCTTGTCCGCAATGAGGGCAAGTTGTTTCGCCGGAATACTCCTTGGCGTTCTCCTTGTGCCATGATTCGCGCAACGTGTCTTGTTCTCCCTTGCACTTGTCAATGTCACGATGGATGCGGGCGATGTCAACTTGTATTGTGGCGCAATTGCGCTTGTTCGTGTCAAGTTGTGATTGCAACGTCTTGATTTCGTTGGCAATCTCTCGGCGTTGTGCGTTGGCTTCAAACGCGGCATCCTGTGCCTTTGTCTTTGCGTCAAACACTACTTGTTGCGCCTGTGTGGTCAACTCGTTCACGCGGGCTTGCTTTGCTTGTTCCGCTTCATATTGCTTGCGAATCGCCTTGTTCACATCTGCAATTGCGTTGTCGGTGTCGGCGATTTCCTTGTCAATGTCGGCAAGCTGGGATTCAAGGGCGGCGAAATCTTCCGGTTCGGGCATCATCTTGTGCGTTTGGTCAATACGCGGTTGAATCTGCTTCAATTCCTCGTTCAAGCGTTTCTTGCGCGCTGCCATTTCCTTTTTGTAGTCCGCAAGCGACTTGCCGGATATGGCATCCAACAACTTGACAAAATCGGGGTTGTCCGCGGCGATTTCTTCATCGGTCACGCTTCCGGCAAGCTGGAACAATTGTTCACGCTGCAATTGCCACTTCATACCGACAAAGAACGCCGGATTGGTTATCATCTTGAAAACGGATGAATCAACGATGGCTTGGATGCGCTTGTCATACTCGCCTACATTGACCGGGGTTTCGTTCCACCAACATTCCGTGTGGTTGCCCTTGTACACCTGTTCAACCTGTCCGCGTGGTTTTACCCAATCTTCAACGAAAGCGCGCTTCAAGGTGATTTCTTCACCATCCACGATGATGACACCCGTCACGCTACATTCGCACTTGTGCAATTCTTCGCCGTTGACACGGGTCTTGATTTCATAATCCTTGCGGTAGTGCGCGTCCTTGCCGAACAAAAGCCAAATGAACGCATCAAAATGTCTTGACTTGCCAAGTCCGTTTCCGCCGGAAATGGTCGTGACATCCGGATTGAATGTCGTTGTCCGTTCCTGTTCACCCTTGAAATTGCAAAGGGTGATGGATTTTAATGTTACTTGTTTCATTGTTGCGATATTATTTATTGTTGAATAATTGTAACGCTTTGTTGGCATCCACAACGATGATGCGCCCGTGCTGGGTTATCGCGTCATCTATTCGCCCGGATGCCTTGATTCGGTTTGCCGTTGTCATGCTGCAATTGAATATTTGTGCGATTCCGGCGATACCATACACAAGGCGTTTTTCTTCTTTCGGTTGCGCTTGTGTCGCTGGTGCTTGCGCCTTAGCGAACAAATCCATCAGTTGCCCAACGGTTAAATCAATGATTCGTGTGTCGCTTGTAATCTCCATCATTTCGCTTCCTTGTATTCTTTAAGCAAAACCCGGAACATTGCGCGCCCGATGATTCCCATCAACGCAAACATGATGATATAGAAGAAATCACTTCCGGCGATGATGCAACGAATCATTGTGCCAAATCCAAACAGGACGATGAACGCGGCGAACACCAATTGAATTGCTGAATTAAACTTTTCCATATTATGCGTATTTACAAGATTTGAAAATCTGCCGTTCCATTGTCATTGTCACGGCGTGAACGTTGAACGCGGGTTGTTCTGCATCGTGCGGTTCGCACTCTTACAACCACATTGTCGTTGTTGAATATCGTTGGCATAAGCATCGCAAGAAAACAAAGCGCGATGAACTTGCGTTTGATGGGCGACAAACTGAATGATATGTGGAATGTTGTGCAAAACCACCACGCGGATAACTCGTTGACCTTTGAACATCCGGTTTTCTCAAAGATTCGCCGGGCGTGATTCTCAACGGTTCGTTCCGAAATAAACAGGCGATTTGCAATTTCTTTCTTGCTTGCGCCCCATGCGAACAATTCCGCAATTTCGGATTCGCGTTTGGTAAGTTTCACGGCATCCATAATCAAGCCCCCCACACGTCTTTGATGCCATACTTGGCAAACACCTTTTCCACGTTGTGCGCTTCAAGCACATTCGGGATGACGTTGCCTTTCAATCGCTGCAAGAACGCGGCGCGTGTTGTTACGTTGAACACGACCATCAATTCTTTGCGGCACGCTGCAATATCGCATTGACGTAACTGCAACCATCCTTTGTTGAATGAAAATTGTTCTTTACTCATATATATGTGATTTATGGGCGGCGTGAACCGCCCGTGATTATTATTCGTTTTTCAAGAATGCGTTGATTTCCGGACGCAATTCACTAAATCTTTTGAAATGACGGAATCCGTTGTTGTCCGGTTCGCTTTCAAGCGAAATGCCGATTGATTCAATCAAGGCTTTGTCCTTGCTGGATAGAATGGCAACGGCGATGTTGTTGTAATGCTCAACGTCCGTCCATTCCGGACTTGTCATCACCATTGAAAACACCTTGTCAATGGCTTGTTGCTTCTTGGTTTGCTCCTTTGCTGCCATCACGCGTGTTGCGTTCATCTTGCGCCACATCTTGCAAAATGTGTCCTTGTCAACATCGGATTGCATATACACCGTGGTGATGGATTCAAATTCGGAAACATCCACCGAAACTTGTGTTCTTGATTGAAATTCTTGGATTGTCATTGTTGCGAAAGTATTTGATGGGGTGGGCGTGCCACCCCGGTTGTTATTACTTGAATGAATTGATGATGTTCAACAAACGCTTGTTCAAGTTGTTTGTCTTTTCCTCAATCTTGGTGAACTTGTAACCGCGATTTGTGTCAATCCCGTTTTCCCTTGCGATGTCAAACCAATCTTGGATTGAAGATTCAAGGAATGAAAGTTCGGCTTGGGTCTTGACAAGTTCCATCAACTTGTCCATGTGTTCCGGCTTTGCGGTGATTTTCTTGTTGTAATACATATCACTTGCACATCCCCAAGAAAAGATTTGTTCCTTTTCTGCATAAACGTGGAATCCCACGGTCTTGAAATCATCGTTCTTTACGATTGTAATGTTGAAATTCATCATTGTTGCGAAAGTTTTATTTTGTTAATATTTCGGGGTTCTTGCTGGTGTTTCGCGAAAAATGACGTAAATTTGCTATTATTTTGCGTTAATTTTTGCTTTACCTTTGCAATGTTTCCCGTTTACGTTTGCAAAGATACGCAATCTTTCGCGAAATCACGCAATATTTCGTGATAAATTTTCGCTTTACATGTGTAAAAAAATGTTTTATTTAGATAAGTCATTGATTATGAACGATTTAGATATTAAGGAAATTCGCGCACATTTGGGCGTTACGCAAGCCGAACTTGCAAAAAGGCTTGGTGTAAGTGAAAGGACGGTTCAAAATTGGGAATCCGGCACGACAATTCCCGAAAGCAAACACGCATTATTGCGTGGACTGAAACCGCAAACGTATTTCGGCGGCAATGTTGAACAAACGAACGTAAACGGCAACAACGACATCCAAGGCGGAAACACCGGGTTTACTGCCGAACTCTCCAAGCTGGTTGAATTGCTTGCGGCAAAGGAAACATCTTTGCAGAACGCGCAAGCGCACATTGACCGCCTGTTGGCTATAATTGACAATCTAACAAAACAACAATGATATGGATGCAATAAAAATCAAGGTCGCCGATTATTACGGCAACCCGTCTTATTATTCGGTTATGCCGAATGAAATCTTTGATGCGTTGGAATTAGCTTCGCTGAAAGGCGAAACGGAAACGGACGTGGACAAAGCATTGTTCACGCAAATGGTTGATAACTACAAAAAGAAAATGGCATTATGCGAAAGGTGAAATATACATGGTTGGCGTTCGCCTTGATGCTGGTGAACTTGGCTTGTTCATCATCCTTGAACGATGATGGCGATGACGAACCGCAAGTTGTCTTGTCAGACATATCCGGCACATGGACGGAATATGCTTATAAATGTTCCGATGGTTACTTTGTTGACATATCCGGCACGGGTTGCGTTTATGAATTTGCACGCCCGGACACATTCACGAAATATCAAATCAAGGACGGGGAAAAGGAAATCTTGACGCAAGGAAAATGGATGTACAATCCCGGAACACGAACGGCGGAAATCAAAGAACCGCGCGGATGGGATTTGACCATCAAATTTGACTTTGCCGTGAACGAAAACGCCACCTTATATATAATAGGTAAAACCGCGAATCAGAATCAAACAATAAAAGTCAAGCGAACAAGCAAATGAAAAAATACATCAACCCACAAGCAAACGCAATCCAAGCGCGCTTTTTCCAAGCCCTTGAATTGGCAATTCAATCCGGCAAGATTACCGGGTTGAAAGGCTTTTGCCGCGACCACAATTTCAACCGCACAAAATATTCGTTGTTGCGCAATACAATGGGAACGGACGCGATGACGTACCGGGTCATTGATTTGGACGCACTTTCGGCAATCTGCAAGGATGGCGGCGTGAATCCGGCGTGGCTGCTGCTGGGTGTTGGTGATATGCTAACAAAAAAAGATTCATCAAAATGCACATCAAAAAAGGAATAAAGTTCTTGTTGCACAAGCGCGCCGCCGGGCAAACGACAAATCTTGCCATCCGGATGCGCGTCACGTTGCATGGCGAACGTCCATTGGATTTTCCGTTGCGTCAAAACATTGATGCAGCCGATTGGAACGCCGACACCATGCGCGCGTTGCCATCGTGTCCGGTGTGCGATGACATCAACCGAACCATTGACGAATGGACATCCGTTTGCAACGAAATCTTTGCGCGTTACGAACTCATTGAAAAGCGCGTGCCGACACCGGGCGAAATCAAAGACTTGTTCAATGATATGGTCGGGCGTAAAACGCAATTGAACGACACATTGCCATCACCGGATGAAAATTTCTTCAAGGTGTTCGATATGTTCACGCGCGAAATGGGCAAGAAAAACCAATGGACGGACGGGACGTTTGAAAAGTTTGCCGCCCTCCGGCATCACATTGCAACGTATGATGCCAAGTTGTCGTTTCCATCGTTGACCGAACAAAAGATGCAAGGGTATGTTGACGCGCTTTTACGAAAGGATATGCGCAACACGACCATTGCTAAGAATCTTGCGTTCTTCCGGTGGTTTTTGCGCTGGGCGCATCAAAAAGGATATTATCAAGGCAACTTGCATGAAACATTCAAACCAAAGATGAAAGGCGTTGACGGGAACAAGGAAATCATATATTTAACCCGTGACGAAATATCACGCCTTGAATCTTGGGAATTTGCCGCGACACAACAAAGCCTTGCGCGTGTGCGCGATGTGTTCTTGTTCTGCTGCTTCACCGGGTTGCGATATTCGGACGTTGCAAAGCTGAAACGCACCGACATCAAGGATGGATTCTTTGATGTGGTCACACAAAAGACGCATGACGGATTGCGCATCGAACTCAACGACCATGCACAAGCCATCCTTGACAAATACAGGAATGACAACATCAAAGGCGATTTGGCGTTGCCTGTAATCTCCAACGTCAAGATGAACGCGCAATTGAAAGTTATGGGGCAAGTTTGCGGAATTGACGAACCGACACGAATCGTGTACTTTCAAGGACACGAACGACACGAACAAGTATTTCCAAAATGGGCGTTGCTCACAACACATTGCGGTCGGCGTACTTTTGTAGTCACGGCGTTGCAACTTGGCATCCCATCCGAGGTGATTATGAAATGGACGGGGCATTCAGACATGAAAGCAATGAAACCTTATATGGCAATCGTTGACGAATTGAAAGCAAAAGCGATGGAACGCTTCAACAATTTATAAAGTCCGGTGTACACGAAAATAAGTAAAGAAAAACGGCGTACACGAAAATGTACACGAATTAAAAGGGATAAAATGATATTGTGTGACACTATAAAACACCACAATGAAAACGGAAAACCCTGTGCGTTAGGTTTTTGGCATTTTATGACATCAGAAAGGATTGCGGGTCTTAGTGCCTCTCTCTCCGCTTTCAACTTTGATTATCAAGGTGTTGCGAAACAAGTACCCGAAAAAGTACCCAAAAAGTACTTTTTCGGGTTTCTTTTTACCCTTTTCTTGACTTCCACCACCACACTACAACGGCAAAAGCAATAAGAAGGACGAAAACGGCGCGTATAGGCGCAAAATATCCGAATTTAGGGCTTTGTTGCTCCTTCTTTTGGTCGTTTTCGGTCGTTTCTGCGCTCTTTTGGCTGTCCTCGCGGCTCTTTTCGGTCGTTTTAGCCTGCGTTTCCTGCTTCTCGCTGCTGTTTCCGTTGATGGTAATACGCCCGGAAGTAATGGACTTTATGCCGCTTTTCTTGTCGGGCGGTTTGCGCTGGCTGCTACCCTTGGGATTTTCGGGTACTTTTTCGGGTATCGGGTATTCTGTCAGCAGGTCGCTGCTCCCGTCGTTGTACTCCACTTTGGTAAAGTCTACCACTACGTTAGTATTGGTGTTTACTTCAGTGTTGGTCGTGGAAGCTGCCGTTTTGTCGCTCTCGCTGTTGGTCTTTTCCGTCTGCGATGCTGTTACGCTCGTTTCCTCCTTAATGGTTTTTCGGGTACTGCTGCACCCGAAAACGCAAAGAAGAAGGAACACGGCAATAATGAAGCCTACAACCTTTTTCATACGTCCGAAAATTGAAATGTAGTTAGCGTCTTGCCGTCCGTGGTATATTTCAAGCAGCCGTACTGAATACAGGCGAGGCGGTTAAGCCAGCCGTTTCTGAACTTTTTTTGCTTCGGGTTGGCTCTGATGATGCCATCAATGAAGGAAACACGGGCTTTCTTTATTGACGCGAATAGCTGGCGCGGCTCTTTGGCGTTAAGTGCGGCTATCGTCTTGTCGCCTACTATTCCGTCCACCTTCACGCCCAGCAAACGCTGTACGTTGGTTATTCCGTGCTTGCCGGAAGCCCATACCCAATCTACGAGAATGTTGGCTACGGACTGGCTTTTAATTTTGTCGGCTTTCCACCTGTCCCAAAAGTGGGGCTTCATTACCACGTTTACCGCATCGTCTGTGGTAATCCTTTTAAGGTCATCTACGTCTATATCGCCGTCGCCGTCCTTGTCGTAGCCTACTTGTTTCCACGTTGCAAGCGTTACGCCCTTGTTGGTCGCTCCTCCCCGGTCTATCGGGTCGTTAGCAAAACCACCCTCCCATGCAAGTATGAAGGGGGCTAAAATCTTGATGTTTGCCATAATCTGCTAATCTACAAATTCGGGTAATATGTACTGAATGTTCATTGCGGCTTCGTGCAGGATGGTGTGCGCTTCCTGTTCGTTAATTTCCGCGTCGTGGGTAAACTCGCAAAAAATCGAGCCTACCCAATCGTGGCTATTATCGCTAAGTCGCTTTATTATCACTTGCGAAGTACCGCAGGACGAAAGCAAGGATTTTGCGCATCTGTCCTTAACTTGCCCGTCTATGTCGGTAATGAACATAAACAAGTTCTTTGTTAGGTCGCTGCAAAACTTGGCTACGTCGCCCATCTTCAAGTTCTGAATACGCGGCTTCATGCTCTCCACGCCCTTACGCTTGCTTTCAAAGTATATGCTTATCATACTTTCGTTGCCCAACGGGTGCGGCTGCACAATATAAACCCGGTCGGCTTTAAGGTCGTGCAGGATTTCCCACAACTCACCGTAAACTACCGCCGAATTGTCCGCGCGTCGCTTCCTCCGCATCTCGTTCTCTGTCCGCATCTGCTCTACCTTCAAGTCCGTTATTTTGTTCTTGGTGTATTGGTTGTATGCGAACCATGCAGCGATGATCGTGCCAATCGCGCTAATTATTGCTGGTAAATACTCCATGCCTTACTCTGTTTGGTTATACCCTGCGGTCTGCAAGTCCGCGCGTACCATCGTCTTAATGGCAATCACGCGGCTAAGATGGTCTTTGTACTCCGTTACTGCCTTCGCCTTGCGTGCGCTGTCGGTTTCCAGCCCCAACTGCGCGGCGTAGTAGTCGTTGATGAGTGAGAACTCCTCGTTTTCGTCCACCTCGTTACGGATGACTGCTCGCGTAAGGTTTTCGTAGGTCGGCTTCTCCCACACTTGCACCGTATCGAAGTTGTAAACGGTCTTTTCGCCTACCTCCTCGTCTGCTACCTTCTCTTCCACAATATTATAGTTATAGTGGAATGACCCGTTACCCAAATCTTGGATAATGTCGGGTCTAACGTTTGAACTTGATTTCATACGGTTTAATCTTTGAATTTAACTTGTTAATAAAATACTCGCTATCGCTGTGTTTTGCCCATCCCCACCATGACGCGATGCGCTGCTTGAACTCCTCGTTAGTTAGCGGCTTCTTCCTTTTCCTCAACTTGGCTACCTTCCGGCAAAGGTTTTGCTTAATACGCTTTCTTAGCCGTGTTTCGTTGTGGTAGAACACAAAGCCTAAGAAGTCTATACCGCGCCCGTGCCTGTCCTTGTGGTCTTTCGCTACCGGGAAAATCTGCTTATTGTCCTTTACATGCAGCTTCAAGCCCGTAAGGTAGGTTTCAAACTCGGCAAGCAATTCGCGTAAATACTTCTTGCTGCTGTGCAATACTACAATATCGTCGGCGTATCGGAAGTAATACTTTACCAGTCTAACCTCCTTTACCCAATTGTCGAAGTAAGTTAATACGAGGTTTGCTAAGTATTGGCTTAGGTAGTTGCCAATCGGCAAGCCCTCCGCGCTGTCTATTATCTCGTCCAAAAGTTTAAGCAGCCGTGTGTCCTTAATCTTCCGGCGAACAATAGCCTTTAATACGTCGTGGTCTATTGAAGGGTAAAACTTGCGTATGTCTATCTTCAGACAATACGCGCAGCCGGGCTTGTCCCGGTCTATCGCCTTCCGTACCTTATCCGCTGCCGCCTGTATTCCTCGCCCTTTTATGCAGCTATAAGTGTCTGCCGTGAATACTGACACCCATACAGGCTCCAAAATGTTCATTATTGCGTGGTGTACGATGCGGTCGGGAAAGTATGGAAGACGGTAAACAATACGTTCTTTTGGTTCGTATATCGTGAAAATACTATATTCCGAAGTCTTGTAAGTTCCTGCTTTCAATGCTTCGTGCAAAGCCAAAAGGTCGGCTTCGGCGTGCTTGTCGTGTACCCTCACGCCGTAAGAATGGGTTTTGCCCTTACGGGCGCGTTCGTCCGCAAGTCGCAAATTATCCATGCTTATTATTTTGTCGTATAGGTTGCCTAACCTTTTCATAGTTGTTGCTTTGCTGATTAAGTGGGGTTCTTCGGTAGCCCTACCAAATCCCGTTAATGTTTACTGTTTTTCGCCTTTTGGTTGGCGTGGTCTTTGCCCTTGTATTGTTTTGCTAAATGTTATCAGAATAGCTGAGAGCCGATGTTCGCATTCGTATTCGTAGCCGCGTTATTCGTATTCGCGTACGAAAGCCCGGCATTCGCGCTGTTATTCGCGTTACCACCGAACAGGACACCCAAAGGACAAACAACCTTTATATTTTATTCAAAGTAGTAGCGTGTGCCGCTTGCCCTCATGGTTACTCTGCGCGGAAATGCGTTGCGCTTCTTAATCTCTTTAAGAACGTACTTTATTTCCGTTGAATTGGTAAAGAACTTTTCGGCATCCGCGTCCTTGTCGTCGCGGTTGCGCTTAATCTTTACTAAAAAGCGTTCCGCGCCGAACTTGGTTTTTACTCCTTCGATATAGTCGCAAACCCAAAACGTAAGGTTTATTAGTTTCTGCTGTGTTGTTTCCCGGCAGTTGAAGTGCTTGTTTCCTTCGTCCTGCGGTATTGCCAAAAAGGAGAGGCTTCCGTCGTCCTCCTGCTGGTTTGGTCTGTTATTGTTGTTCTCGTTCATAGCTGAATGTATTTTTATTGAACCCAACCGCCGAATATGGAGCGCGGCGGTTGGGTCGCGTTTAACGTTATCGTTGCGTGTTAGGCTTCGGGAATAAAGCAAAGCCGAGAGCCGACGTCCGCACGCGTATCCGAAGCCGCGTAATACGTAAGCGCGCACGAAAGCCCGGCCGGCGCGCCGTTAGACGCGCAACCACCGAACAGGACACCGCGCATAGATGTCCCGGACGCTGGTATATTGGTATAGTAATAGTCGCAGTAGTAGGTTGCGGAATTGCCGCCTACCTCTGTCGGCATGTTTTCTCCGTACTCACCTATCATCATGCGCTTAACGTAACCTTCCTTACGCGGCAATAGTCCGCGCTGCTGGTAGTCGTTATAGTTTGTATCTTGGTACTTTGCCGGGTCGTCGCAAACGTAGAACTTTGCCAGCCCTCCGTCCGTTTCGCTCTGTATCTCACACTTGCAGCCGTCCGTCCATGACCAAATATGCCCGAACGGGTTTTCTATTCCTCGGTATGAAGGTACGTTAAACGTCTTGCTAATCTTGTCGCCGTTGCTTACCGTGTGTTCTACTACTCCCGTGCGGTTGCCCAACGAATTTGTTACGCCACATGGAATAATTGGGTAATAGCCGTTATAGGTGTTCCAATCGCCGTTCCATGTAGTAACGCCGTCGCCGAGTCCTCCCTGCTTGTACCCCTCGCTTGTAGGCTCTGCGTTAAATGCCTTTTGGCTGTTAAGGTTGGCGTACTCAATGACGTAAAGCCAATATGTTGCAAGCTGCGCGGCGTAAAGGTCGCAGTTCCACCCTGCGCCGTTAAGCCCTGCCGTTCCTCTGTTTCGTGCGTACTTGCGGAAGTTGGTTAATGAAATCTGCGTAGCCGGAAGCCCGAGGAAGGTTCTATACGTTCCATCGTATGCGGCGTTATTGTTTCCACCCCGGAAGGCTTCGGTAGTGTTTACCACGCTTGCAAGTTTTGGCGTAGCCGATGCCGTGCGGTCTACTGTGGCTTCGTATGCGCTGCGGTACATCTTCGGTACGACATGGAAGCCCGGAAGGGGGTACAACGAAATAAGCGCGGTTACGGTCTGCCCGTCAAACTCGAATTTACGGTAGTGCTTGGGTATCTCCACCATGACCATGCCGGAAGCTCCCGTAAGGTCGGCGGCTGCGCCCGTGTCTGTCTTCGTGCTGTCTGTCGGATGCAAGTATGCCGTTACCTTACCTTCGTCGTCAAGCAAACAGCGGCGCATCAACGACTGAACGGGTAACGAAACGTGCAGTTCGGGTCTGCCAACTCTGACGAGTGCCGGGTCTGCTACGTTTAAGTCAATCTTCACGCCATAATAGTAGTCGTAAGGAAATGTAGGCTTCGTGTTGCCTATGCCTATGAATATGCCCATAATAGTATGTTTTAATAGCCCCAAACAAGGGCGTTAGTTATACTTGTGGCTTTTATCTCGCGTATAATTTCGGGATTCCAGCCTGTTTCAAATCGCGTGCTTATAAACTCTCCTTCGGGCATCCCCCAAAGGTTCACTTCAAGCGTTACCGCCGTTTCTCCGTCGTTCTTCAAGCAAAACGGGGTATCTTTGCGGAAGCTGCCGCCGGAAAAGTCCACCTTCCCGGCTACTGATATTTGTGCGCTCACTTGGTCGCCGTTTCTGTTCTGCATAATCTGTCGTTTTTAATAATTGACTTTGCAAAGGTATAAACCTTTCGTGTTATTTTGATACGCTGCGAAATGTTGGCGAAGTGTTTGTACACGAAGCCGTGAATTTTCGCGTACAAATCTACTTTTTGCCTTAGAAATCTACTTTTCCCCTTTGCTCTTTCGTAAATTCTGTTATTCGCGTATGTTGAGCAAGTATGCGTAATATTCGCTGCTGCCGTCCCACACTAACATAAATTCGCGTATGTCGCCCTTTGCCATGTTCCATTTACCCGTTTCGTTACCTCCGTTGTTGTTTAGGCGGTATGGGTATTGGTTGGTATTCATCGGATAGGTCGTTTGTCCTGCCGCGTTCTTGCCCGTAACAAAGGTATTGCGCCCCGTAACGTACCCGGTTTGCGTACTGCTTCTGTCGCAAATGATAACTATCCTTACCGCAAATGGCGTTCCGCTGCTGGATATTCCTAATTCTTCGCAAACGGTGTCGCGCGTCGGTAGTCCTATACCGCTATTGCTGTAAATGAACTTTGCCATAATCTTGAATATCGTAGGCTTCGTAAGGTCGCCCGGTACAAGGCAAGTATTAACGGAAGGCGTTACTTTAGCTATTCCGTAATCTACCGCGTAACTTTCGCTTACTACTGCACCATGTGCCGCTAAAGCTATGTTTACCAAACCGCCCGACACGAATACGGAAATACCATAATTCGTGCTGTATGGCTGGCTTACCTTGTTTTCAAAGTAGCCTACACCAATAAGCCCCGAAGTGGAAGGAAACACACTATCACAACTTAATGATACGCGGCGGTTGCTGTTTGCAAGATTTATAAAATCGTTGTATATAGACAAACCGCCGCCGCGTTCGCCGCTCTCTGTTGCTGCGCCTATGTGTCCGTATGCGATGTTAAAACCGCCTATACTTCCCGTATTTGCGTTAATTTCGCCTGTTATCTTTCCCTTGGATGCAACAAAGCTACCATCTTGAAGTACCCGGAAGGGCGCGGTAAATCGGTTTTCCTTGCTTGCTCCTGCCCAAATCCTAACCTTGCGTTCTTCGCTGGTGTTGGCTGCTTCCGTTTCGCCGCCCGTAATGCCAGCTACAATACTTTGCGAATTGCCGTTAGCAAGCTGCACCGTTCCAGCTGTTACGATGCCGCCATCTATTGTGGTCTGTGTATTGTCGTAATAGGTTGCTATTACCCAATCGTTAGCCACAAAAGAACTCGTAGCCCTTGCTGTTGCGCATCGCTTTAGCTGTCCGTTCGTGCTGTCGCCCGTGAGCCAAAGGTCGCCTATATCGTAAGGAGGGTAAGGCTGACTTACGAAAACTTGGCGTTTCCCGTCTGCTGTGTCCTGTGCTTTGCTGGCTGCGTCGTATGCGTCTAACGCGGTTTTATCTTCTATCTTGCTCCACAAATAAACTATTTTCGCAAATGAAGAACCGGAAATTTGTACTTTGTTTTTCGTATACCGCTTTAGTTCTTTCGTTAGGGTGTTGTACCACATATCGCCGACGTGTTTAGCCTTGTCTGTGGCTGTCCAATTACTTGCAGGGTCGGTAGTCTGAAACCAACTTTCTATTTTACCGTCTATTTGGTTGGTTAGGTCGCTTACCGCGTTCGCGAAGTTGTTGTTTATAAAGTTGGTCAGCTCGCTGTTGTCGGTGTATTTGCTTGCCTTTTCCCAATCAGAGGAACTATACGAGCCTTCAAGCCTTTCGGTTTTGCATCGTAGAATGTCGCCCGTAGAACCTTGTACCCACAAGTCGCCGACGTAGTACGGCGTTGTCGGCGTGGCTACGAATATCTGCGCTTTCTTGTTGGCTGTCGCTAAAGCGTCTTTTGCAAGTGCCAACGCTTGGGATAGCTCGGTATCTTGCAGTTCTTGCCAGCAGTAACTCTTCTTGGGTTGCGCTCCTGTTCCTGCCGCCCATTTCTTCTTGACGTATCTCCACACCTTGCCCGTATCGGTGTTATAGAACAAGTCGCCTAAATGCTTTTCTTTTTCCTCGGTCGTAGTCCATTCGCTGTTCGGCTCTGCTGCTTCTGCTGTCGGGTTATCGTAAAGCGGTGAAGGGTTGGTAGTGTAAAACCATTGTTCTATTACTCCGTCTATCTGCTCTTGTATGCCGTTAAGGATACCGGGCAGCGTGTTGTTAATGTAGTCCTTTACTTCGTTGGTCTTGTCATCAACGTCCGAAACGTTCTTTATTGTTCCGTCGCTGCCGACGAAATGAATAACGCCGCCTATCTCGTCATTATCCAGATCAAAGTAACACTTACCGCCGCCGTTGCTTTCGATGCGTCCCGTTCTGACAAAACGCCCGTTAATGGTAGAACTTCCGTAAGTAAGGCTAACAATTCTTCCGGGTCTGCCTCCGTCTGCGTCTGTTACGACTGAATTAAGCACACCTATAAGGAAATTATAATAGCCTACTTCGCTACAAACTGCCTTTGACGTTGTGGAAAGCGTTATAACGCCGCTTGCTTCCGTTGTGTAGCATCGGGCGTAGATGTAGTATGCCGTATTCGTGTCAAGTTCGGCAAACGTCGCGCCGTCCAAAAGCCAATACTTCACGCCTTCGGGGTCTATGGCGTAGTGTGCCAATCGTCCGGGCGAAACGTAAAGCATATTTGCGTCGCCGTTGTAGTTCGGTTGGAAGGTAACGTTTAACAGCGTGAACTGCGTACTTTTCGCGCCTACGCTCAACATCTGCGTATCAATGGAAAGCGGTTTTATCTTCTCGCTGTAATAGTCGCCTTCGGGGTCGAATACCATGCTTAGAAGTTCTTGGGTTGCCCTCCACTTTCTGCGAGCCTTGGTCGGGTCTGCCAACTTGTTTATAGCAATTGTTTCGTTAATCTCCTGCAAGTTGTTTATAACCTTTACCGTTGTACTCTTTGTTACGGTGTCGCTTAGTGTGATGTCGTAGCTGTGGCGTTTCAAGAGGTCGCGGTCTATCTGTGTTATCCTTACGGCTTTGCTTACGCCTATTTGCTCGTCCTCTATCTTTATGAAGTCGCCAACGTGTAAAACCTCCGTTGCCGTATCCTTGCCCCAAAGCTGCGTAAAGAAACCTTCAGTAAGCGATAGTTTGTAGCTTACTTGCGGCTGGCTGACGGTCGGGAGGTATTTGGTGGCTTCCTCGGCTAACTCCTTTTCGGCTTTTGTCCTGTACTCGTCGGGGAGGTTTATGTCGAAGATGCTATACTTGTCGCCCTTCTGAATTTGGAAAGCTGCCGTTTCCTCTGACGGGAAAACCATGCCGTTATCGTCCGTGAACTTGTTTATTACGAATGTGTGCGTAGCATGGTCGTAGGTGTGCAAATCAAATTCGTACCCGGCAAGTTGTCCGCTTTCAAACTTAATCTTAGCGTTTGTCCCTGCTATTAGGTACTTTGTACTTTTGCCGTCCTTATCCTTCGCGTTAAGGTCGAACATCGTTTCATCCACGAATGTAATAACGTCCTTACCCAAAGCCGTAACCGTGCCTACACGCTGGGGCTTTATGTCTGAATAGTTCTTTTCGCCCTCCTTCACTCCGTAAATACCGATAGATTCCTTATCTTCAAGAAATGAAGAAAGGCGCGTAGTTCCCGGAAGGCACAGCTTTGTATGTCCGTAATTGCTTCCTAAGTTCTCCGTACCTCCGTAAACGTAAAGGCGGTTTGTTATCCCAGCGTTGTTCACGTTCTTGCGTGCAAGCTGGTACAACCCCTTACCGCGCCCAAATCGAAGCGTAAAGGCGTGCGTTATGCCTACTTGCTTCCTTACGTTGAGCGTGTGGTGCTTTCCGTCTGTGGTAATCTCAAATTCTACGCCGTAGTCGCTGCAAAGCTCCTGCAACACTTGGAGGGCGTTTTTCTCGCTGTTCGTGATGTTCTTGTAGTCCGTATCTTCCGGGAACTCGCCTAACGCCCATTTGTTCGGGTAAATGCGGTTAATGTTCCAAACCAATACAGCTAAATGCCCTTTAAGGTCTGCATAGAACGTTTCGCCGTATGCGTTTTCGGGCAAATGGTAATGAACATCGATTAAATCGTACTGCAAACCCTCCAGCCGTAACTCGTAGGAATAGCGGCGTTCGCCGTTCTTTGTCGGTTCGGGCAGTTGGTTAAGTTTGTAGGGCTTGCCGTAAATGCGTGCCGTGTCGCCTATACGCAAATCCAAAGGCACTGCGGACGAAACGGTAATACTTATAACGTCGTCAGAAAGTAAGGCGGTTTTCTGTGTCGCCTTACTCGCTACGCTAACGTTCTTCTTGCTTATCAGCGGTATTGCCGTCCCGTCCGGGTGGTAAATTATAATTTGTTCCATACTACGATGCCGTTAGTGGAAAATTCGGTTATCTCCTCAATTACACCGCCGACAATGGCGTAATAGATGCCGTTGTCTGCGTAGGTGTGCTTTATCGCGTTGTCGCCCGTGCAGTCGCCGTAAACGTCCGCCGTTACCTCTCCGTCGCCCCAATAGATAGTAATCATCTTGTCGCTCTTTAGCTCTATCTTTAGTTCGCTGGTGGCGTAGTTCATGCGCTGGTGGCGTATCACTCGCTTAACGGGGTCGGGTTCTTTTAGCTTCAACGAAAAAGTACCTATCATCTTATCGTCGTGCCAACGTTTGGAAGGTGCTACGCCATCTTCGCAGTAAACCTCGTAAACAAGTGGCTTAGTAGGGTGTATCGAAATCATAAGGCGTTGCGTTCCGTCCTGTCTAAGAATGTCGTACACGCGGTTTACTCGCTCCGTGAAGTCCATCTTACCCTTCGCGCGAAGCCAACAGTTAAGCGTTATTTCGCGTGCTTGGTAGCGTTTTTCGCTAAGGTCTATTACCTCGCCATGGTAGTCAGCCCAATCTACGGAGGTAGGTGTCTTTAGCTTTGGAAGGTCTAACACTCCCGTAGAACTTTCTACATGTAAATCAAGGTCGTTAAAGCTAACGCCGCCTAAGAAGTATTCAAGCTGCGAAATGTTGTTAAGTTCTTCCGCTATCTCGGCTTCACTTAGCGCAACATCGTAGATTTTCAGCTCGTCCAAATCGCCGTAGCCGTTTTCTGTGCCGTAAATGTCTTGCACTAAAGCTACTCCCGTTAAGGTGGTCGGCAGGATGAAACTGTCTATTAGCTGCGTGTCTAAATAGATGCTTACCGCGTTGCCCTGCTTTCTGACCGCGTAGTAACCCCAGCTATCGGGTTCTATGTCTATCCAGCTTTCGCTGTAGCCCTCCACTTGGTCGGTATTGCAAAACAAACCTACACGCCTTGCCGTGCATCCGTCCTCGTACTTCCCGGCTTTAATCCACGCTATAATAGTGAAGTTGCCAGAAAGCCGTACTACGTCGTTGTCTATGTCGGCGTGTCCGTTTCCGTCAAAATGGATGCAGTTGCCCTGC